>Ga0315281_10011208_pt1 | contig 12290 bp, 12 predicted proteins | sample YL17G07_0_MG_FD_204540 | JGI IMG/M metagenome (GOLD analysis project Ga0315281, IMG submission 204540) | Sediment microbial communities from Yellowstone Lake, YNP, Wyoming, USA - YL17G07_0 | ecosystem: Environmental > Aquatic > Freshwater > Lake > Sediment | place: USA: Wyoming | collected... | reverse complement strand
ACAGTTCGCTCGCTGACGTTCGTGTCAGGTAACGGAACAGAAATTCGTATAAGTCCGCCTGTTCGTCGATTTGTTTTGTGACCGGCTTGCCGGCACCGTGGCCCGCGCGCGTCTCGACCCTCAACAGGATCGGTCCTGCGTCGATGCCGGCCACCGCTTCCTGCAACCGCGCAGCGAATTTCTTCGCCATACCCGGCGCGACGCGGTCGTCAGTATCTGCGGTCATGACCAGCGTGGGCGGATACGGTGCGCCGTCTTTCACCTGGTGATACGGAGAGTAGCGGAGAAGGTATGTGAACTCGTCCGCGCGGTCGGCGGAGCCGTACTCCGGAATCCAGAATCGGCCGACGGTAAAGAGGTGATAGCGCAGCATGTCCGCCACCGGCACGCGGCACACGACCGCGCCGAACAGTTCGGGCCGCTGCACCATGCAGGCGGCGACCAGCAGCCCGCCGTTGCTGCCGCCTTCGACGGCAATGCGGCCGGGCGCCGCGCGCCCGCTGGTCCGCAGCCATTCGGCGGCCGCGATGAAATCGTCGAACACCGTCTGCTTGCGCTCGCGCATCCCGGCCTTGTGCCACGCGTCGCCGTACTCGCCGCCGCCGCGCAGGTTGGCCACGGCCATCGTCCCGCCCGCGTCCAGCCAGAGAAAGTCCGATGGATCGAAGGCCGGCGTCAGGCTGATGTTGAATCCGCCGTACCCGGTGAGCAAAAAGGGGACGGGTGTATTTTCCTGAGAAAAATACACCCGTCCCCTTTTTTCGATCAGGAACATCGAGATCGGCGTGCCGTCCTTCGACGGATACCAGACCTGCTCGATCGCGTACTCGTCCGGATCGAACGGCAGGGACACGCGATCGATTGGGACAGCCCTGTCGTCTTCGATCGCCAGAATCGACGGCGGAGCGGTGAACGACGTGAAGGTCGCGAACGCGCGCGCGTGCGCGGCGTCGCCCGCCAGTCCCACGATCGTGCCGATGCCCGGCAGTGCAATCTCCCGTGCGTCGCCGCCGTCGAGCGCGTGCCACTCGAGCCGGCTGCTCGCGTGTCGAAGCGAACTGACCATCAGGCGTCCGCCCGCGATCGCGGCGTCGACGATGGTGTCGCGCGACGCCTCGACGATGACGGCAGGCGCGTCCGCCGCCCGATTGAGATCGAGGCGGACAATGCGGCCGAAGGGCGCCTCCGCGTCGGTGATGAAGTAGAGGCGATCTCCCGCGCCGCCGATGTAGTGCCAGCCGTTCGTGAATCCAGTGACGAGCGCTGCTGGCTCGGTCCGGCTGAAGCCGGACGCCACGCCACCCCCGTACGTGGTGTCCGGCTTCAGCCGGATCACGTGCACCTCCGCGTCGTCGCTGGCGCCGCGGCGGCTCGTGATCACGAGATGCCGGCCGTCCGAGGTGACGTCGACGTCGAAGACGATCTCCGGCGCATCCGGCCGGTGGTAGACGAGGCGATCGGCCTCCTGCGGATCGCCGACGACGTGGAACCACACCTGACAGAAGTACTGTTCGTGCTCCGCAGGCACCGAACCCGGCTGCGGGTAGCGCGTGTAGAAGAAACCGTCGCGCCACCAGGCGATCGACGCGAACTTCACCCACTGCAGGCGATCGGCCAGCGTTGCGCCGCGCCCGACGTCGTGGATCAGCAGCTCCTGGACGTCGCTCCCGTGCACTGACAGTCCGTAGACGACGCGGTCGCCGTGGTCATCCGGTTCGAAGACCGTGATCGCCGTCGTCCCGCCGGAGTCGAGCACGTTGGGGTCGACGAGGACTTGGCGGTCTCGTGTGCCTCCAGCCACCAGCCGCGAGCCACCAGCCACCTGCACGTAGAGCACGGCCTGATGTCTCGAGCCGTCGCCCTCCGTGAAGAAGAGGCGGTCGCCGCGAACGGCGGGAACTGACGCCCGCGGCACGCGATGCAGCTCGGCGAGCCGCGCCGCCAGCCGCTCGCGGTGTGGCGAATCCAGGACACGTCGCGTCAGCGCGTTTTCGGCCTCGACCCACGTCTGCGTGCGCGGATCGTCCGCGGTTTCAAGCGTGCGAAAGGGATCAGCCACGGGAACGCCGTGAAGCGTTTCAACGAGGTCGGTCCGTGGAGCGGCAGGGTATTTCACGTGGAGGCGAAGACCGCAGCGCCGAGGAGCCCGGCGCTGTCGTTCAGAATCACGTTCACCGGCATCGCGCCGAGCAGACCATCGAGCGGAGGCTTCGCGCAAAACGCGCGCATGAACGCGCCCGACGTCAACGCCGGCAGGATCTTCGGCGCGATCCCTCCGCCGATGAAGACGCCTCCGGTCGCGACGCTGCGCAGCGCGAGATTCCCGGCCTGGGCGCCGTACGCCTCGACGAACAGATCGAGCGCCTCGACGCAGCCCGGACAGCGTCGATCGAATGCAGCCGCCGTAATCGCCGCCGCCGCGTGCGGCCGGTCGAGATCGATGGCCGCCGCGCAGCCGTCCGCGTGCGTGACGCGATGGATGTTGACGAGACCGCGGCCGGAGACGACGTGCTCGACGTCGGCGCGGCCGTACCGGGTCGTCAAGTCCCGGACGACGGCCATTTCCCGTTCGGTGCGCGCGGAGAAATCCGCGTGGCCGCCCTCGGACGCCGCGGGGACGTAGCGGCGGCCGTCCACGCAGTGGAGCAGCGCCTCGCCGAGCCCGGTGCCGGCGGCGATGAGCGCCATGTTGCCGCCCGGCGCCGGTGTGCCCCGCTGCAGGACGTGCAGTTCGGCCTCCTGCAGGACGGGCACGGCAAACGCCATCGCCTGCAGATCGTTCAGCACGACGACGCGCGCGATCCTGGTCGCGGCGCCGACGCGCGCGCCGTCCACGCGCCAGGGAACGGCCGTGAGTTCTGCGACGTTGCCGATCACCGGCCCGGCGGCGCCGATGGACGCGATGCCGATCCTGGCGGCGTCGATCGCCGCGTCCGCGAGAAACGCCGCGATCATCGTCTCGAGCGCGTCGTAGTCGAGCGTCCCGAACGATCGCACGGCGATCGGGCGCGGACGCGCCGCGTCCGGCTCGAAGAGCCCGAGGAGTGTCTTGGTTCCGCCGACGTCGCCCGCGAGTATCATGAGGAAGTTCCCTTGACTTCACTGTCATTCTGCTTCATCTTGGGTGCGATTTTTCCCCCTAGCGTTTCAGCGGAGAGGCCGTGTGACCTCATCCTCGCCTGACATGCCCGGCTGTCCGCCCCTGGAGGGACAGCTCGTCGTCTTCACCGGCAAACTCAGCTCGCTCGGCCGCCGCGATGCGCGCGCGCTCGTGGCGCGCCTGGGCGGCGCGACCGCCGACGACGTCAACGCGAGGACGACAATGCTGGTCATCGGCGCCGAAGGTTTCGGCCAGACGGACAAAAGCCACAAGCTGAAGCGCGCCGAGGAGCTGAACGCGCAGCCCGCAAGCGTGGCGATCCGGATTGTCACCGAAGAGGATTTCTGCCGGCTGGCGGGCGTGCCGACGCCCGACACGCTGAAGCGCCAGTACCACGCGCTGCGCGACCTGCTGGCGCGCTACCGCGCCCTGCGCGAGGATCACGTCCGGTATCTCGTCAAGTGCGGCGTGCTGCGGCCGATGCTGCGCACCAACGCCGACACGTTCTTCGCGTTTCCCGACGTCGCCGTGATCAAGCAGGCCAGCGAGGGCCTCGATCAGGGCAAGGCGTTCCGGAGCATCGTGCGCACGCTGATCGCGTCACGCGTGGGCCAGCTGGAGTTCGACTTCCGGCTCGACGCCGCGCCGGCGAAGATCATCGCGTTGCGCCGCCCCGCGAGCGACAAACCGCCGCCGCAGATGGCCGTCATGCCGGCGGGCATGCGCGACACGGCGCTGGCCGAGGAGTACTTCCGGGCGGCGTCGGCGCTCGACGACGGCGAGTCGACGCAGGACGAGGCGGCGGCCGCGTACCGCAAGGCGCTCGAGTTCGATCCGTACCTGGTGGCCGCCCTCATCAACCTCGCGAACATTCACTACAGCCGCGACGAGCTGGCCGAGGCGCAGGCCCTCTACGAGCGCGCGATCGGGCTCGAGCCCGACTTCTTCGAGGCGCACTTCAACCTCGGCAACATCTACCACGACCTCAACCGCTACCCCGAGGCGCAGGCCTGCTATCGCGAGGCGCTGCGGCTCAATCCCTTCTACGCCGACGCGCACTTCTACCTCGCCGTCACGTTCGAGAAGATGGGCCTCTCGCAGGACGCGCGGCCGCACTGGCGCGCGTATCAGCAGCTCGCGCCGCAGGGCGAATGGGTCGAGCTGGCCAAGGAATTCTCTGAGTAGGACCTCCTTCCTCGGCATCAGGTTTGCTCCAAACGGTCTACCTGCCGGATAACCGGCAGACAGGAGCGTTCATGCCCTTCTTCGACTGGCTGGAGCAGAGCACGCTATCGATGTGGATCAAGGAATCCCTGTCGCTGTGGCCGTACGACATCCTGTGCCTGAGCACGCACGCGGTCGGCATGGCGGTGCTCGTGGGGTTCAGCTCGGCCGTCGCGCTCCGCGTCCTGGGCGTCGCCCCGGGCGTCCCGCTGGCCCCGATGAAGCCGTTCTTTCCGGTCATGTACGCCGGCTTCTGGATCAATGCGCTCTCGGGCGCCGGGCTCTTTATCACCTACCCGGTCAAGGCCGTCACGAACCCGATCTTCTATCTGAAGATGGCCGGCGTCGTGGCCGCAGTGGTGTGCATCCGGCGCATCAAGCGGCAGGTCTTCGATGCGCTCGATCGCGCGCCCGATCGCGCAAACGATGCGCTGGCGGCCGGGCGCGGACGGCAGTCGGCCGCGGCCCTCCTGCTGGTGTGGGCCGTGACCATCACGGCCGGACGCCTGCTCGCGTACAAAGGCATCCCGGCGATCGAGTGGGTGACGGCGATCGGCATGACCGCGCTGACGGCGGTCACGGCCGCGGTCGGCTATCGGTTCACTCGCATGCGCGCTCCACAGGCGCGCGCGTAGCCGGCGGTTCTGCGGCGCACACGTAAGGAGCGGAACGATGGACGAGTTTCTGAGGTACTGGCTCCGGTGGCCGTCGCTCGAAGTCTTCATGGGGCAGCCCGGCGCGTGGGCGATGTGCGAGACGCTGCATTTCGTCGGCCTGTGTCTGTTGATCGGGATTGTGGGCCTGTTCGATCTGCGCGTGCTCGGCGTGGGCAAGGGCCTGCCCCCCGGCGCGCTGAAGCGGCTGCTGCCCTGGGGCGTGTTCGGCTTCGGGCTCTGCGTGGCCACCGGCGCGCTCTTCGTCGGCGGCATCGGCGCGAATCTCATCGGCGACAACGCCTACGATGTCATCGTGCGGGACGTGTGGCTGCAGTGGAAGCTGGCGTTCATCGCGCTGGCCGGCGTCAATCTCGCCGCGTATTACGTCACCGGCATGTCGCGCGCGGTGGACGCGCTCGACGCCGCCGGTGACGCGCCGCTGCTGGCGAAGGTGTTCGCGGGCGCGTCCCTGTGTCTGTGGATCGGCGTGATCGTGTTCGGCCGGCTCATCCCGCAGGGACTCTGAGCCCTGCGCTGCGCCAGGCCCCGGCGCGGGTACGTCCCTTGCTCGGACTCAGACGAAGATTCACCGCTTTGCCGGATTTCCGGCGTGTGAATGTCCCGGTGTCCTGACGCGGAGGGGCCCATGGAAGAGGACGGGAAGAAGCGGCCCGTGGAGACGGGCGCGCACAACTGCAAGTGGGCGACGCCGACGCTGTTCGAGCCGGCCCCGGACTGGGCTGAGGCCGAAGACAAGCCATGGACCTGTCATCGCGACGCCGTCCCGAAACACCTGCAGACCACGGAGGTGTGCGAGGCGTGCCCGCGCTGGGAAGCGCGCGACGGGGTCACGCCCAAGACGTAGCCGTGTGATATCTCGATGTGATCGCCCACGCGCTGATCGAGGTGCTGGAGCTGTCAGGCGAGCAAGTCCAGCGGCGATCGCGGCTGGCGCCGCTGAGGGCTGAGGGCCGAGAGTTAGTACCGGTAGTCGTCCGGGCTGCGCTTCTTCGGCGTGCGCCGGAGTTTGTAGAGCGTGCAGTCGGGACACCAGGCTTCAGGGTTGAAGTTGATGCCCGTGATCGGCAGGATGTCGCGGTGGCCGCAGCATTCAGGGCCGTCTTCCGGCGGACGCCGCCAGCGGCACGATTTGTAGCGCGCGACGGCGGGTGACTGCTCGACGGTTGTCCCGGCCGCGGGCGTCGCGCCGGGCGCCGGATTCGACGTGCCGAACGGATCGGACATCGAACTCATTCTAGACGAACGCCAACAGACTTGGCCAGAAACGCGAGCGCGCGCCGCTCTTCCGGCGCGACGAGCGTGATCGCCTGTCCCACCTGATCGGCGCGGCCCGTGCGGCCCACGCGATGCACGTACGCGTCTGGCGAGTCCGGCACTTCGTAATTGATGACCGTGTGGATGGCGTCGATGTCCAGTCCGCGCGCGGCAATGTCGGTCGCGACGAGCACTTTGTACTTCCCGCTCTTGAATCCCTCGACCGCGATGCGCCGCTGATCCTGGCTGCGATCGGCGTGGAGCGCCGTGCACTTGACGCCCGCGGCGGCGAGCCGGCGCGCCAGACGATCGGCGCCGATCTTCGTCCGCGAAAAAATCAGCACGGGGCCTTCGGGCCGGCGCAGGTGATCGATCAGCCACTCGACCTTGTGCGACGCCGCGACGGCCTCGACGCGGTGCGTGATGCTCTTGGCCGGCGCGCTGCGCTGGCCGACCTGCACGTACTTCGCGTGGTGCGTAATCTCCAGCGCGTCGTGCACGACCTCGTCGGGCATCGTCGCCGAAAACAGCAGCGTCTGGCGCACGGGCGGCAGCGCGGTGATGATCCGCCGGACGTCGGGCCAGAAGCCCATGTCCATCATGCGATCCGCTTCGTCGAGGACGAGCAGTTCGACGGCGCTCAGGTCCGCGTTCTGCTGCCGCATGTGATCCATCAGCCGGCCCGGCGTGGCGACGATGATGTCCACGCCGGCCTTCAGCGCGCGCTCCTGCATGCCCATGTCGACGCCGCCGTACACCGCGGCGCTGGTGACCGTCGTGTGGTACGCCAGGCCGTGAATTTCGTCTTCAATCTGGACCGCGAGCTCGCGCGTCGGCGCGAGCACGAGGACGCGCGACTTCCCGCTGGATTGCACCGCGCGCGCGACGTCGGTCGGTGAGGGCGGGCCGTCGGCGTCGCGCAGCGCGAGCCGCACCGACGAGCCGTCGGCCGCCAGCAGCCGCTGCAGCGTCGGCACGACGAACGCCGCGGTTTTTCCGGTGCCGGTTTCCGCGCAGGCGATCAGGTCCTGGCCCGCGAGCGCCAGCGGAATGACGGCCGTCTGAATGGGCCGCGTGTCCGTCCACCCGAGGTCGCGCGTGCCTTCGAGCAGCCGCGTGTCGAGCCCCAGCGACGCGAACGGGACCGGGTCGGTATCGCAGACGATCGGTTCGAGGGCGATTGCGGGCCGGCTGGGCTTGTGTGCGTGCGGCGCGCCGCCGCCGTGCGACGGCTTCGGCCCGCGGCGCGGACCGCCGCGCGATCCGCGGCGCGGTCCGCCGTGCCCCTGTGCTCGACCAGTTGTCTTGGAGTCCAAACTGTTTTCTGGCTAGCGTGCGCGGAACGTGATGATGCCCCTGACCGGATCGTAGGGCGAGACGCCCACCGTGACGCGATCCCCGGGAACTACCTTGATGCGGAAGCGGCGCATACGGCCGCTGAGCTGAGCCAGCACTTCGTGGCCGGCGTCGCATTGCACGCGGTACAACCCGCCGCTATGCACCGCGACCACGGTGCCCTGCATGTCGATCAGATCATCCTTACTCAAATGCTAGCAGTCCCCTTCCTTCAAACAATGATTGTGCCACACGGGGGGGTTCATCGCCAGTGTCATCGCACGACCTCCGCGCAGGGTGAAACGCGGGATCGATACCGGACAGCATTGGTTCGCGGGCGTCAAAGCGCTCGTACCACGGCCTCCACCTGTTGCGCGAGCGCCTCATAGTTGTCGCCTGAAAGCCGCATCGGCGCGCCGAAGGCCACGCGCACGCGCCCGGGCCGCGCCATGTGCCGGCCGACGCCGAGCACCTTGTGCAGTCCCTCAAGCCTGACCGGCACCACGGTCGCGCCGAGCCGCGCCGCGATCATGCCGATGCCCGGCCGGAAGCGATCGATGACGCCGGTCTCCGACCGCCGGCCCTCGGGAAAGATCAGCACGGACGTGCCGTCGCCGAGCAGCGAACCGATGTAGCGCAGCGTCTGGCGCGCGCCGGCTTCGCGCTGCGGCAGCGGGAACGCGTTGAAGAAAAGGACCGCGAGGCCGTAGTTGATGCTGTTGGTCAGCCACGCGAGCCGGCCGTGCTCGGCCGGAAAGAAATGCGCGGCGAACATCTCCTTGCCCATCGCGGGCGCGAGCGCGTAGCGCCAGCGCGCCGGAAGCGCGGCCATGATCACGGGGCCGTCCATGAAGCTCTGGTGATTGGATGCGAAGATCACCGGGCCCTCGAGATCGCGCAGGTGCTCGCGCCCCTCGATGCGCATCCACGCGAACAGCCGCGCGAGCGGCAGAATCCACGTCGGCAGGCTCACGCGGCGAATCGCGCGCGCCGGCCACGCCCGGCTCCACGCCGGGAAGCTGACGGGCTCGGCGGGCGCCGCGTCGCTCGCCGACGCGCTCGCCACGAGCGTCCGCAGTTGGCCGAGGTCGCGCGCCTCCGAGAACGCACGCTCGTCGATCCGTGTCTGGAACGTGTCCTCCATCGCGACCATCAGCTCGACGCGATCGAGCGAGCTGAGCCCGAGCTCTTCGATCGTGGTCGTCGGGGTGATGTCCGGCCGTCCCGCGTACTTGGCGAGGAGCGCCGTCAGCGCGTCGCTGCCCGACTTCACCAGACGCGGCGTCGTGCCGCCGGTCCGCGCCCAATCGCGGATGACCGTGCGCTTCAGCTTGTCAGTGCCTTCGGTGCGGGGCAGCGACGGCTCCGGCCAGACGAGCGCGCGGCGGATCTTCTGGTGATCGTCGAGATGCGCGTTCGCCTCGCGGACAATTGCGTCCGGATCGGCGCCGGGCTCGAGCACGAGGACCGCGTGAACGCGCTCTTCCGATCCGATCGGCACGCCGACGACCGCCGCCTCGCGCACACCGCTGAAGTGCGCGAGCGCTTTCTCCACGTCCTCCGGGAAGACGTTCAGCCCTTCGGGCGTGACGATCATTTCTTTCTTGCGGCCGCGGATGTAGATTTGGCCGTCCGCGCCGACCTCGCCGATGTCGCCGGTGTGGAACCAGCCGTCCTCGAACGCGCGCGCGGTGTCTTCGGCGGCGTTGAAATAGCCGCGCGTCACGTTCTCGCCGCGGACGAGGATCTCGCCGTCCGGGCCGATCTTGATCTCGACGCCGGCGATGGCCTTGCCGACCGACCCTTTCTTCATCGCGAACGGATGATTGAGGCTCACGATCGGCGCGGTCTCGGTGAGGCCGTAGCCCTGGATGACCGCGAAGCCGAGTTCGGACCAGAACGCCTCGAGCTCCGCGTCGAGCGGTGCGGCGCCGACGATGCACGCCCAGAACTTGAAGCCGAACGCGCGATGAATCTTCCGGTATCGCCACCAGCGCCGTGCGAAATGCTGTTTCGGTCCCGGTGATTTCGTTTCGGGCGCGAGCCGCCAGACGTGCTCGCGCAGCACGTCGAGAATCTTCGGCACCGAGACGAGCACGGAAATTCGTCGTCTTTTGATCTGCTCGACGATCTCCGACGGGTTGTAACCGCGCATGAAGACGACGGTGCCCGTGAGCATCGGCGGAATGAAGGTGGCCATGGCCTGGCCAAACATGTGCGACAGGGGCAGGAGGTTCAGGAACCTCAATGGATAGAAGGGTTTACCCCACTTGCGGTATTTGAGGATCTCGCGCTCGACGGGGATGATGTTCGCCAGCACGTTGCGGTGCGTGATGACGACGCCCTTGGGCTCGGCGGTGGCGCCGGAGGTGAAGATGATCTCCACCACGTCGTCGCGCGCGATCGTGAGGGGCTGATCCTGCGCGGGGCGCGGCGCGGTTGTTGGAGGCGCGTCGCGCCAGGCGATTTCGTTCAGCTTCCAGATCGGCACGTCGATCGTTGCGGGCGTTGGCGGGACGTCCTGGCCGATCAGGATGCCTTTCGCGTCCACGAGGCGCGTGACGCGCGCCAGAAAATCCGGCGACGCGCGGTAATCGATCGGGACGACGACGACGCCGCGCAGCAGGCAGCCCCAGAACGCGACGATCCACTCCGGCCGATTTTCAGACCAGAAGACAATCTTGTCGCCTTTCCCGACACCTTGCTGATCGAGGCGCGAGGCGAATCCGCGCGCCGCCCGGCCGACCTCGGCGTACGTGTACGTCCGGCTCCGGAACCCGTCGTCGTACACGAGGAAGTCGCCGCGCGAGGCGGCGAGATCGCCGAAAAAGTCAATGAGCGTGTCACGGACCACGAGTGAACTATGATATACGGCCCGATGCGGATCTTCCTGACAGGCGCCACCGGTTACATCGGAACGGCCGTGCTCGACGCGCTTGTGCGCGGCGGCCACGACGTGACCGCGCTCGTGCGCGACAACGAGAAAGCACGTCGCGTCGCCAAGCGCGGCGCGCATCCCGTGATCGGCAATCTCGCCGAACCGGACTCGTTTCGCGGCAGCGCCGACGGTCAGGACGGCTACGTGCTGACCGCGTTTGACTCGACGTCGGGCCGCGGGCCGGCGATCGATCGCGCGGTGCTCGAGACGATTCTCGCGGCGGCGAAGCGTCCGCGGACGGCGGGCTCCGCGGCACCCGCGCAGCGCTTCATTATCTATACGTCCGGCATCTGGGTGCTCGGCCGGACCCCGGATCCCGCCACCGAGGACGCGTCGCTGAATCCCATCGACATCGTCTCCTGGCGCCCCGACCACGAGCAGCTCGTCGTGGACGCCGCCGGCGCGGCGCTGCGCACCATCGTCGTGCGCCCGGGCGTGGTCTACGGCAGCGGCCGGGGCATCGTGGGCGAGGTGTTCAAGTCGGCGAGCAACGGCCTGGTCCGCGTGGTCGGGGACGGCAACAACCACTGGCCGCTCGTGTACGACCGCGATCTCGCCGATCTCTACGCGAAGCTCGCCGCCAGCGCCGACGCGGGCGGGGTGTTCCACGCCAACGACGAAGGTGACGAGCGCGTCAACGACATCGTCCGCGCCATCAAGCCGTATCTGCCGCACGTGCCCGACGTGCGGTACGTGCCGATCGAGGAAGCACGGAGCAAGATGGGCCCGTACGCCGACGCGCTCGCGCTGGATCAACTGGTCCGCAGCCCGCGCGCCCGCGCGCTGGGATGGGCGCCGACGCTCAAGTCAGTGGCTGGGAATGCGGCTCGGCTCCTGGAAGAATGGCGGGCGGAGAGAAACTGAAAAGAGAAAACTGAAAAGTGAAAGGTTAAGACCGCCGACTGCCTCAGTCTCCGAACTTCTTCAAGTCCTCCTCTTCCGCCCCGGGCAGCAAATCAAAGAACGCGTCGAGACTGCGGTCGAGTGACCGCCGCAGCTGCGGAATAGTTCCGTCGAACGTGTGCAGCGTGAGGCCGGCGGTCGTACCATCCGCCAGCTTCAGCGTCCCTTCCTCGACGCCCCTCAACGTACCTTCAGGAATCAACCGCACTCCATAGACCATCGTGTATCGAGCCATGAAGACAGTCTAATTTGATCATCTGGTTATAAAGAAACTGCCATGCTCGCACAACGCCACGATTGCAGAAACTGCCATGAGGTCGTTCCAGCCCCAGGGAAGGTCCAACAAATCTGATTGAGGCGGCGCGGCACGCGGACTGCATCGCCGCCGTCAATGATTCGTCGGCGTCCGATTCTCAATGCGCTCGCGGCGCATCTCGGCGAGGCCCTTCGCGAGATTGCGGTACTGGTCGCGGTCTTCGCACCGCTCGACATGATCGTGCAAGACCGCTCGTTGACCTTTCAATTCGTCGCCGGTATGATCCTCGTTGTTGCCCTCGTATTCGGATTGGGTTTCTATCTCGAGGTGAAGTCGTGGAAGCGTTGATCCTGCCGCTGGCTGTGAGCGCGTTGTTCGCGATCGTTGGATTCGCGGCGCTCGCCCTCGAGCGCAGGCTGGAACGCCGCCGGAAACGCTCACACTAGATTCTTCGCCGCCGCGATCGCTTCGTCCACGTTCGTGACCTTTCCATCCATCTGCAGTTCGTAAATCGCCTTGACGATCTCTCCAACACGCGGACCGGGCTTCAGTCCGAGCGCGAGCACGTGGCGGCCGAGCAGGATCGGCGCGGGCGGACCCTTG
>Ga0315281_10011207_pt1 | contig 12291 bp, 11 predicted proteins | sample YL17G07_0_MG_FD_204540 | JGI IMG/M metagenome (GOLD analysis project Ga0315281, IMG submission 204540) | Sediment microbial communities from Yellowstone Lake, YNP, Wyoming, USA - YL17G07_0 | ecosystem: Environmental > Aquatic > Freshwater > Lake > Sediment | place: USA: Wyoming | collected... | reverse complement strand
GCCCCTCTATGAGCAGGACTGGGCGGTGAGCTGGCGGGAATTCTTTGGCGTGGTGGACGCGGGCGGGCGCGTGGTTATCGTCCCATCGTGGATCGCCCACGAGGCGACCCCGGGGCAACTGATAATCCGGCTGGACCCCGGGCAGGCGTTCGGGACTGGACATCACGAGACCACACGCCTTTGCCTGGCGTCGCTCGAGGAGCTGGTGCAGCCCGGGGCGGCCGTGCTCGACGTGGGCACGGGGTCAGGAGTTCTGGCAATCGCCGCCCATCTGCTGGGGGCCGGGAACGTCGAAGGGCTGGATGTCGACCCGGTCGCCGTGGAGGTCGCGCGCGCGAACGTCGAAGCCAACGGGGGGGCTGGAGCCAAGATTTGGGCCGGGCGCCTGGAGCCCGGTCACCCGGGCAGGTATGACCTCGTCGTGGCCAACATCAGCACCGACGCAAACATCGGCCTCGCCCCGGCCTTCGCAGAAGTGCTGCACGCAGGTGGCATGCTCGTGTTGAGCGGCATTCTCGCGGTCGACGCGCGGCGGGTGGTGCGTGCGATGGAGGCCGTGGGGTTCGTCCTGCGCGCCGCGCGCTATGAGCGCGACTGGTGCCTGGTCGAACTCGCGCGGGTGCTGCCGGGCTGAGCCGACCAGGCGAGGGGCAACAGCGCCACCCGGGCCGGCCCGGCGTGAAGAATCTGCGGGCAATCCCTCAAAAGAGGGCAGGGGCAAGGCTCTTTTCCGGCTTCTGAACTGACCCGAGACCGGAACTGCCCGATCATTCTAGTGTGACCACCCTGCGCAGAGCCGCGGCGAACCGTGCCATCCGAGTGGGGGTGGCCCTCGGCGTCGGGGTCCTTGTGGCGGTGCTGCTCGCCGCCGCCTTGCGCAGCGTCCCGGACTCGATAGGGGCCCTGGCGCATGCGGAGCCGGGGTGGCTCGTCGCGGCAGCCGGCGCGGAGGCGTTGAGCTACCTGTTCCTCGGGCTCCACATACAGCGGCTGAGCGGCCCCGGCCGGCGGGTGTCGCTCCGCCTCGGCGTGGGGGCGGGCCTGGTGGCGTTCGGCCTCGGCAACGTGCTCCCGGGCTCGCCGGCGCCGGGGTTTGCGCTAGCCGGCATGGAGCTTCGGCGGCGCGGGCTGCCCACGCGGGTGGTAGCCATGACCATGGCGCTCTCCGGGTGGTTCCTGGCGGCGGCCTTCCTCGCAATCGCAGCCTCCGTTGCACTCACGGCGACGGCTCAAGGACGCATCCCGGAGCGCCACGAGACCGTGCTCCTGGCGGGGTCGTCGTTCGTGCTGGCGCTCCTGCTCGCGAGCGTGTGGCTCACGGTGCATCCGTGGCCCATCGAGCGGCTCGCACTCCTGCTGGCGCGCGTTCGCTGGCGGAACGAGCGGTACGCGGCAGAGCGCGGCCGTGCTGCGGGTCAGCACTGGCATTCGGATGCGCGGCAGGCGCTGGGCGGCCCGCTCAACGGACAACTGGTGATGGTCGCCGCCTTCGGGTCATGGATGGCTGACGCGGGGTGCCTGCGGCTGGTGCTCGCCGCTGTTGGCGCAGACGTGGACTTCGACGTGCTCCTCATGGCGTATCTGTTCGCGGTCGCCGTTTCGTGCCTGCCGTTCCTGCCGGGGGGGATTGGCGCCGTGGAGGTAGCGGTCCCGGCGGTGCTGCACCATTACGGGGTGCCACTGGACCAGGCGATCGCCGGCACGGTCGCCTGGCGGGCCCTGGCCCTGGTTGCGCCGGCGGCCGGCGGGGCCGTCACGCTTGCCGGCCTCCGCTTGCGCGCGACGCATGGAGTCCGGCCGGAGGCGATGGCCGCGGCCACGGAGTGAGGCGTTTCCCGTGGCGGGTCGGCGGCGCTAGGCTGCGGACATGGGACATGTGCCGAGGATCTACCGGCCGCATGGCGTGCGGCCGGGGCCGCTGACGCTCGAAGGTGAGCAGGCGAAGCACCTCCTGACCGTGCTTCGGCTCCGCGAAGGTGATGAGTTCCTGGTCTTCGCCGGCGACGGCCGGGAGTGGCGCGCGACAGTCGCCGGAAGCGGGCGCAACGCGCTGCATGCAGTCGTCCACGAGCTGGCCCGCCAGGAGGCGGCGCACGCGCTCAGCGTGGAGGTATGGTGCGGGCTGGTGCGGGCGACGCGGCTCGAATGGGCGATCGAGAAGTGCGTCGAAGCCGGGGCGGACCTGGTCCGTCCGATGGTCAGTGCGTTCGCATCCCGCGGAGAGGGTTCCGCAGGAAAGCAGGAACGGTGGGAGCGCATCGCAATCGAAGCCGCCGAGCAGTGCGGGCGGCTCTTCATGGCCGTAGTCACGCGATCGGCGACGCTCGACGAACTGCTGGCGCGCCATCACGGCACGCTCATTGTGGCCGACGGTTCGGGCCAGGACTGGTCGAAGGTGGCAAGCCTGGTCCCTCCTCGCGGGACAGTCGCCGTCGTGGTGGGACCCGAAGGAGGCCTGGCGCCCGAGGAAATCGCACGGCTCAGGGCCGCGGGGGGGCTGCTGCTGCGGCTGGGGCCGAACACGTTGCGGACGGAGACAGCCGCGGTCGTGGCCACGGCCCTGCTCAGAGGGGCGGGGACGCAGTAGGGATGGCTGGGGCGTTCCCACGCGGGAAGCTTTGCTCGCAAGGGGGAACAGGCCGATCATGCCTGAACGGTTGGCGCCACGGTACGCGACGGGACGCCTGGGTTATCACATACTGTCGTGGTGCGCCACTGACAGATTCTTCACACAGAAACGCTCCGGATGCTGTGGACACGCCAGATCGGCGCTGACTATGATAGCGCCGCCCCAGCAGCCAGCGACGGGTCCCGAGGTGAGCGACACATGGACGATTGGATCGCCCAGTTCCTGAATTTCCTCGCCGTTGAGAAGAACGCCTCCAGCAACACGATTTCCGCCTACCGGAACGACCTCGCGCAGTTCGAACGGTTCGCGTCAGGGGAAGGGGCGGTCGCGGTCGTCTGGAAGGCGATCGACAGCCGGCGCGTGGTCGGGTTCGTCGAATCGTTGCGGGCACGGGAGTACAAGGACGCGACCGTTGCGCGCAAGATTGCGGCGGTGAAGTCGTTCTTCGGTTTCCTCACTGCAGAGAACCTCATCGACCAGGACCCGACGGAGCAATTGAAGTCTCCGCAGGTTGGGAAGTCCCTGCCGCGCGCGCTGACCGCGCGGGAAGTGGACGAACTGCTCGAACAGCCGACCCGCAAGAGCACGCCGGAAGCCCGGCGAGACAAAGCGATGCTCGAGGTGGCCTACGCCACTGGCCTGCGCGTCACGGAGCTGGTTTCGCTCGACATGGCGGACATCGCCCTGGAGAGCGACCCGGTAACGGTGCGCTGCATGGGCAAGGGCGAGCGGGAGCGGATATTGCCGCTGTACCAGCGGCCCGTGGACGAACTGCGGCAGTACATCTTCCATGTGCGCCCGCGGCTCGTGCGCAACCGGCGTGAGCCGGCACTCTTCGTCAACCGCCGGGGCGAGCGGCTCACGCGGCAGGGTTTCTGGCTTATCCTCAAGAATTACGCACGCGACGCCAGGCTGGACAAAACCATCACCCCGCATACGCTGCGGCACACGTACGCGACGCACATGCTGTCGGGCGGGATGCCGCTTCGTAATGTGCAGGACGCACTGGGGCACGCCAGCATCTCAACCACGCAGATCTACACGCAGCTGACGGACACCCAGAAGCGCGTGGAATACGACAAAGCGCATCCGCGGGCGTGACCCTCTTCGTGCGCCCGCCAGCGAGCCCGTGAGCAGCGCCGGCGCGCTCTTCGAGGCGCTCGGGGCTGCAAGTCCCTCGGCGGCGCTGCGCACCCTCGACGAAGAACGGGTGCTCACCAGCCTGGTACCCGAGTTGGAGGCTGGCCGCGGGTTCAGGCAGCCAGAGCGCCACTACTACGACGTGCTCGACCACAATCTCGCGGCCGTCGCCGCTATGGAAGCGGTGACGGGAGACGGGGCCGACGCACGCGAGTTGCGTGTGGCCCTGGAATGGGTCGACTTCGACGCGGCGCTGGACCAGGCAGTCGACGGGCAGCCGCTGATGACGCTGCTGCGGCTCGCGGCGCTCGTCCACGACGTGGCCAAGCCAGCGAGTTCGACTATCGTCGACGGTGCGCTGCGGTTCCCTCGCCACGGACCGGCCGGGGCGGAGCTCATGCGCCAGCGCCTGCCCGGACTCGGGCTCGGGCCGGAAGCCACGGAGTTCGTCGCACGGCTGATTCGCTACCACCTGAGGCCGGGCGAGCTGGTGAAGGCGTGGCCCCCGACGGACCACGCTGTGCGGCGGTTCGCAAACGACCTGCACGGCCATGTGCTGCCGCTCATGTTGCTGAACCTCTCGGACGGCATGGCCACGCGCGGACCCGGCTACACTCGCGAGAATTTCCGTGTGCACATCGGGCTGGTCGGCTACGTCGTCGCCCGGGCCTGGGCAGCCACCGAAGAGGGGGAGCGCCCGCTGATCACGGGCGAAGACCTGATGCACGAGTTCGACATTCGAAGTGGACGCTTGTTGGGGGCTGTCCTAACATCCGTACGCCGGGCCCAGTCCGCTGGCACTGTCTCCGAAAGGGACGGGGCGTTGGCGCTGGCCCGCGAGATCCTGGCTGGCTTGAAAGAGGAACGCACATAGCTTCCCGCCACGCCGGCCCGGCCAGGAGTCCCCAATGGCAGTCATGTGGAGCGTCATTTTCTACACCGTGCTGGCGGTGGCGGCGTTCTACTTCATCCTCTTGCAGCCCGTGCTCAAGAACCAGCGGGAACAACGCAAGGCCGTCAAGGCTCTGCAGATCGGTGACGAGGTCGTGACCACAGGTGGCCTCATCGGCGAAGTCAAGGACATCATCCAGCCGGCCGACGGCCCCACCGAGATCATCCTCGAGATCGCGGCCGGGGTGCGGGTACGCGCAGTCACGGAAGCAGTTTCGCGTCGGCTAACGACGCTCGAACCAGCCGGGGAGCCAAACCAGGCTTCGGAGGTTTCCCAGCCAAGTGCGTAGCTCAACGACACTGTTGCTCTTCTTCGGGGTGCTGGTGCTCACCGCGTTTTCGGCCATTGTCATCTGGCCGAGCGACCCCGGACGGTACCACCTGCCGACTTGGCCGGAGGGCCGGGGGCTGACGGTCGGCAGCTGGAGCCGCGAGACGATGCGGCTGGGCCTCGACCTGCGCGGCGGGGCTTACCTCGCCCTCGAAGCAGACCCACCGGCGAACTACGAAGGCGACCTCAGCCAGGCGTTGAACGGCGCGAAGGACGTAATCGAACGGCGGGTCAACGCACTCGGGGTGAGCGAAGCGGAAGTCCAGAAGGCGAGCGGCAACCGCATCATCGTGCAGATTCCCGGCGTGACGCTGGAGGAAGCGCAGAACCAGGTAGGCCGGACAGCAAGCCTCCAGTTCCGGGTGTACGACGACCAGAGTCAGATTGTGCAGGCGACGGGCGTTGTCGGCGGAAAGACGCTCCCGATGACGGGCGAGTACCTCAAGAACAACACGCTCCCGGCACGCCAGGGGACACTGAACGTGGTCGAGTTCGAGACTACCTCCACCGGTTCGAAGCTGATGGAGCAGGTCACCTCGAACGCGCTGCGCTACCCGGCCACTGACCCACGGCGGCTGCTGCTCATCTACCTGGATGACCAGGAAATTTCGCGCGCGACGGTCCAGAGCGTGATCTCGGACCGTGGACAGATCACAGGCCAGGCCACGTTCAGTGACGCGAGCGACCTTTCGGACCTGCTCAACAACGGCGCACTCCCGATCCCCCTCAAGACCATCCAGGCGAACGAGGTCAGCGCCACCCTCGGGGAGGATTCGGTGCAGGACTCGGTGAACGCGGGCGAGGTCGGGCTGTTGGCCGTCGCACTGTTCATGATCCTGTACTACCGGCTGCCAGGGCTGCTTGCGGCGCTGGCGCTCGGGGTGTACACGGCGACGACGCTCATGGTGTTCAAGATCTGGCCGATTACGCTCACGCTCTCGGGCATCGCCGCCTTCATCCTGAGCGTCGGCATGGCCGTGGACGCGAACATCCTCATCTTCGAGCGTATGAAGGAGGAGTTGCGGCGTGGCCGGACGCTCAACTCCGCGATCGACATCGGCTTCCGACGGGCATGGACGTCGATCCGTGACTCGAACATCTCGACGCTGATCACGTGCCTGATTCTCTACTGGTTCGGCAACCAGTTCGGGGCGCAGGTGGTGAAGGGCTTCGCCCTCACACTTGCCATCGGTGTGCTCATTTCCATGTTCTCGGCCATCACCGTCACCCGCACCTTCCTGAAGATGGTCGTGGGGACGCCGCTGGCGAAGAACCACTGGTTGTTCAACGCCGAAGAGACGCGGGCAGCAGCCCCGAGCGGGCGTCCGGCCGAGAGCGGGAGGGGCTAGCGGTGCTCGACTTTGCGGGTAAGCGCTGGTGGTACCTCACCGTCTCCGGGGTGCTCTTCGCTATCGCAGCGATAGCACTGGGCCTCTGGCATCTGCAGGCGGGGATTGAATTCACGTCGGGCTCCTCGTTCACCTTCGAGTTCACGGAACGGCCGGTGAAGCAGGACGACCTCCGCAGCGCGATGAAGGACCTCGGCCACTCTGAAGCGCGCATCCAGGGGTCGGGGGCCAACACGTTCCTCATCCGCACGAGCGAGCTCCGGGGCGCACCGGCAGTCGGTTCAGCGAGCGCCGAAGGCCCTCAGCAGCCAATCCGAGGAGAGATCGACGCGATCCAGGACGGCCTGAAAGAGCGCTTCGGGGCGCTCAACAGGAAGGACTTCTCCACGGTTTCGAGCACGGTCTCTACCGAGATCGCGCGCAACGCCACGCTGGCCGTGATTGCGGCCGCGGTGGCAATCCTCATTTATATCTCCCTGGCCTTCCGCCGCCTGCCGCGCGCCTGGCGCTACGGCGCGTGCGCCATTATCGCGGTGCTGCACGACGCGTTCATCATCCTCGGTTTGTTCGCCATCCTCGGCGAGTTCCGTGGCACGGAAGTGGACACGGCCTTCATCACAGCGCTGCTGACCGTCATCGGATTCTCCGTGCACGACACGATCGTCGTGTTCGACCGTATCCGCGAGAACGTGACGCACGACCCGTATGTGCCGTTCGAAGAGGCAGTCAACGCGAGCATGACGGAAACGCTGGCGCGCTCGCTGAACACATCCTTCGTAGTCGTGCTCACGGTCCTGGCGATGCTGCTCATCGGCGGCGTGACCATCCGCAACTTCCTGATCGTGTTGCTCGTGGGCATCATCAGCGGGACCTACAGCAGCATCGGCATCGCGAGCCAGTTGCTGGTGGCCTGGGAGAACAACGACCTCGGCAAGTTCGTCCGCCGCCTGCGCGGCAAACCCCCAATAGAGCCGGCCCCCGAGGCGGCCTGACCGCCCTGCGACCTCGCGTCAATCCGGCGCAACGGGTGGGGCGCGAAGCACACGCAGGTCCCCAACGCGGCGCGTGACGCGGCGGGCGTCGAGGTGTTCCAGGAACGCCTGGGCATACTTGCGGCTGGTCCCGAACAGGTCGCGCACCTCGGCCAGGCTGACGCTGCCATTAGCGCCAATGTGCGCGACAGTGCGGCTCAGCATCTCGTGGTAGGCCGCGGGGTCGAACACCACACCGGCGCCCGTGTCTTCGACAAGGTCCCGGTCCGCCAGGTACGCAAGCAGAGCGGGGTCGGGGAGATGATCGGTTGGCGGGCTGAAGCGCCCCACCAGCAGACCGTGCAGGAATCCGTCCACGACGGCCTGCTGGTGTTCCGACAGGCGGACCTCGTAACCGGGCGACACGAGCCCGGAGCCCCGCTCCGCGAGGCGCCCTTCTGATACGGCGTGGGCGAGCACCGCGTCGAAAAACCGGTCCTCGATGCGGGCGGCGCTGCGGACATGTTCCCGGGGCGCCGCGGAGCGCAACGGGTTCGCCTCCAGGTAGGCGGCCGTGGCTTCGGCTGCGCGGGCGGCCGAGCCGTCGAGCCATGCCACAGAGAAGAGCACCCCTTCCTGTTCCACCACGCCAGCAGACGCGAGCGCCGCGCTCACGGCCTCAGCGACCGCTTGCGGCTCGAGGTTGAGACGCGGCCCGGCCTGGTCACGGCCGAACGGACCGTTGAGCAGTTGGTCGGCCAGTCGCTCAGCGGGCGAGCCGGCAAGTTGGAGTTCCAGCAACTCAATGGTCTCCGGGTGCTTCCGTCGATGGCGCCGGGGGTTCACCGCGACGATCACGCCGCCACCGACGGTGTCGTTGGAAGTCCGGACAACGCAGTGGTCTCCTCGTGACACCGCCACGGGCGTTTCGAGGACGACCTGCGCCCAGGCCTCGCCTCCGGCCTCGATGGCGTCGCAGTCCAGCAGGCGGAGCTTGCCCTCGGACTCACTTGTGGCGCTGAGGAACGTGACGCCCGCGTCATGCGCGAGCGGATGCGCGAGGTAGCGGGTGGCGCGAAGCCGCACGTCGACGGCGTGGACCGGGCCGACGACGCCTGGCGCGGCGAGGACCATGCCACGGGCAATGCCGGCGGCGTGGATGCCGCTGAGATTCACCGCTGCTCGCGTGCCCGGCTCGAGCCGCGTGACCTTCGTCTTATGTCGCTGGAGGCCCCGGATGCGGGCCCTGAGCCGTCCGGGCTGGAGTTCCACCTCCTGCCCCACTTCGAGCGCACCGTCCACGAGCGTGCCCGTGACGACGGTGCCGAAGCCCTGGATGGTGAAGGCCCGGTCGATGGGGAGCCGCGGCCGGCCGAGGTCGCGCTTGGACGGCGTCGTCTCGAGGGCGGCGTCGATCGCCGCCAGGAGGGCCGGCAACCCTTCACCCGTCGTGGCGGACGTACGTACGACGGGCGCGCCGGCCAGGCGGCCGCCAGCGAGCATTTCCGCGAGCTCCGCCTCTACGAGGTCCTGGTAGCCGGGCTCGGCCAGGTCGCACTTGGTGAGGACGACGATGCCCGCCGGGACGTCGAGCAAATCCAGGATCGCGAGGTGCTCGCGCGTCTGCGGCATTGGCCCTTCGTCGGCCGCGACGACCAGGAGCGCGAGATCGACGCCGCCCGCTCCCGCGAGCATGTTCTTGATGAAGCGCTCGTGCCCGGGCACGTCGACGATACTCACTTCGCGCCCGGAAGGGAGCGTCAGCCAGGCGAAGCCAAGGTCGATGGTGAGGCCGCGCTCCTTCTCCTCGCGCAGGCGGTCGGGGTCGATACCGGTGAGCGCGTGGACGAGCGTGCTCTTGCCGTGGTCGACGTGTCCCGCGGTCCCGATGACGTACATGTGTTCGAGATTGTAGAAGGGGAGAGCGAACGGGAGCGAATCGCGGAGGGCAGCCCGGGGAAAGGCGGGAAGCCAGCGGGCGGCGTCCGTCCCGCCTCGGAACGGTGGCCGTCTGGTAGACTAGCGCCGCGCCTCCGGCCCTGACGGCCGGCACCCGGGCGCGGGAGTGCGCATGTACCGCCGCATCTTCACCGGCATCATCGACCAGGGGAAGACGAGCGCTTTCCTGGCGGCCATGCGCGAGGCCCGCGACCACCAGGCGGATAGGGACATCCGCGCGCGCACGACCGTGTGGGGAGCGATGACGGGCCAGACCAACGCCGTGCTCATCGCGAGCGACTTCAACACGCTCGACGACCTCGAGCGGTTCACGGAGATCTCGGCCCTGGATGCCCGCTTCGCGACGCTCAGGCGGGCGGTGCGGACGCAAATGCTCTACGAGTCCTCGGACGTCTCCATTCAGCGGCTGGCCTACCACTCGGAGGGCCTCATCTCGAGCGAAGAAGCGACGGCGCCGAGAAAGTACATGCGCACCCTCAGCGGTCACGTACAGCCCGGGCACCACAGGGATTTCGTGCTCTCGATCTCGCAGGCGCTCGACTACCAGAAACAGCGCGGCATCGACGCGACGACGAGCGTGTGGAGCTCGGTTACGGGCGGGACCAGCCGCGTGGCCGTGGTCGCCGAATTCGACTCGCTCGCCGAGCTGGAGCGGTTCGACGAGCTGTCGCAGCAGGACGCCGAATTCGGCCGGTTACGCAAAGAAACTAGGACGTCGATGGTCTTCCTCACGAGCAACGTCCAGATCATGCGCAACCTGCTGTAGATGTCCGTGCCAGGCGCTCTCGACGGCATCCGTGTCCTCGACTTCTCGATCGTGGTGCAGGGCCCCCAATGCGCGGCGATGCTCGCTGACCTGGGCGCAGACGTGGTCAAGATCGAACGCAAGGACTACGGAGACATCGCCCGGCTGATCCCGATTTCAGCGACGGACCGGCGAAGCGCGTACTTCTTCACCTGCAACCGGGGCAAGCGCAGCCTGGCGCTGGACGTCACGACCAGGGCAGGGCTCGAAGTCGCCCTGCGGCTGATTGAGTCTGCGGACGTGATGGTGTCGGCCTTCGTCCCAGGGGTGATGGAGCGGCTGGGGCTCGGGTATGACGTTTGCTCGGCGATCAACCCGCGCCTGGTGTACGCGACGGCGTCGGCGCTGGGCACCAGAGGGCCCGATGCAGGCCGCAAAGGCGTGGACCTGGTTGGGCAGGCAGTTGGCGGTCTCATGTCGACCACCGGCCAGGATGGAGAGTTCCCGACCCCCGTGGGGGCCGTCATCGCCGACAGCGCCGGCGGGATGACGCTCTGCGTCGGCATCCTCGCGGCGTTGCTCAACCGCGAACGGACCGGCCGCGGCCAGTGCGTGGACGCGTCTCTGCTGGGCGGGCAAATCTGGCAGCAGGCGAGCGAGATCAGCTTCTACCTCGCCGGCGGGCGAAACAGCGAGCGGGCGAACCGCGGCCATGCCTTCCTGCCGGCCATCTACCGGGTTTTCGCGACCAGGGACGGGCACCTGGTGATAGCGGGGGTGTCGGAAAGGGAGCGCGAGGGCTTCTTGCGCGCACTCGGAAGCCCGGAGTTGGCGAACGACCCCCGGTTCGCGACCGCGGCCGGCGTCCTGGGCAACCTCGGCGAGGTCTTCAACGCGCTGGAGCCGATCTTCCGCGAGCGGACGACGGCCGAGTGGGTCGAACGCCTCGGCGCCGAGAACCAGCGCTTTTCGCCGGTCAACGACTACAAGGCGGTCGCGGAGTACGAGCAGGCGTACGCCAACGGCTATCTGCGCCGGGTCGAGCACCCGGAATGGGGCGCCATGAGCATCGTCGGCAGCCCGGTGTCGCTGAGCGACACGCCTGCCAACCCGGCAGCGTGGGCCCCGGCACTGGGACAGCACACCGAGGAGGTGCTGCTCGAAGCGGGTTACTCCTGGGACGACATCGGCCGGTTGCGCGAGGACGGGGCGATCTGAAATGGCGCTCTACGTGGCGTATTTCCGCTTCAAGCCCGGGGCCTCAGTCATCCAGGGGCTGGCGGCTTTCGAGCGGCGCAAGACCTTCGAGCATCCGAAGCAGGCGGCACTGATCGGGGAGTTCTGGGTGAACGCGCCGCAGGACCAGCCGCAGGTCGTGCTGGTCTGGGAGGCGGACGACGAGGGCCCCGGCGACTACTACGAGGCCGCATGGAGCGACATCTTCGACATCACCATCGCACAGGCGACGCGGCCGGTGAGCGACCTGCCGGAGACGCTGCCGGGGATCGCAGCGTCTCCGGGCGGGTAGTCCAGGAACCCTCAGCTGTCAGCGCCCCTTGAAGGCGGGCTCGCGGCGTTCGGCGAACGCGCTCAGACCTTCTTTGAAGTCGTCCGACTGGAAGAGCGGGAGGAGTTGCAGGTAGATGTGGTCGACGGCCGCTTCGAAGCTCTCCTCCATGCCGAGGCGCATCATGCGCTTGGTCGACTGGACGCTCAGAGGTGCGTTGTTCGCGATCTGGCGAGCGACCTTCAGCGTCTCGGGCATGAGCTGGTCGTGCGGGACGACCTTGTTCACGAGGCCAAGCTCCAGCGAGCGCTGCGCGTCGAGGACGTCGCCGAGGAAGGCGACCTCAGCGGCCTTCGCCCAGCCCAGCAGGCGTGGCAGGTACCAGCAGCCGCCGGATTCGGGCAGCACACCGCGCTTCGCGAAAACGGCGCCCATCTTGGCGTGCTCGCTGGCGACGCGGATGTCGCAGCCGAGAGCCATGTCCATGCCGTATCCGGCGGCGGCCCCGTTGAGCGCGCAGATCATCGGCTTATCCATGCGGTTGATGACGATCGGGGGCGAGTTGTGCAGGTCGAAGAGGCGGTAGCCGGGGCGCCCGGCGCCAACACCGTTGCCGCTCTGCTGGTCCTTGAGATCGAGCCCGGAGCAGAAGCCACGCCCAGCGCCGGTGAGGATGACGACGCGCACGTCGGGGTCGACGTTGGCCATC
>Ga0315281_10011206_pt1 | contig 12292 bp, 11 predicted proteins | sample YL17G07_0_MG_FD_204540 | JGI IMG/M metagenome (GOLD analysis project Ga0315281, IMG submission 204540) | Sediment microbial communities from Yellowstone Lake, YNP, Wyoming, USA - YL17G07_0 | ecosystem: Environmental > Aquatic > Freshwater > Lake > Sediment | place: USA: Wyoming | collected... | reverse complement strand
AAGTTTCTCAAGTTCGTCGATGCGCTTCATGAGCAGATCCAGGTGTTGGAGATGTTTTTTGGTGAGCCCGCCTTCGGGGATGGTGGCCATGGAATCGCAGTAGATGACCATGAGCAGCTCGCGGCCCGGGAGGTTGGGGTTGAAGAAATACTTCTCAAGCGTGGTCGGACGGATCTCGTCGATCTTCCCGTGCACGGTGAACAGGTGGTAGCGCACTATCCACACGAGCTTCTCGGTGTCCACCCCTACGTCCTCCGGTGCGGAGAGCGTGAGGCGGCGCGCGATCGTCTCAGTCATTTCAGAACCGATGCGGTCATGGTCGTTGAAGCGGATGCGATCAGTGCCGTGCTCCTCCGGAGATTGCCGCGCGGGCGGCTTGCCGATGTCATGGAAGAGCGTGGCGAGGTACACGAGCGGGGTCGGCTTTTCTCCGAACCGTTCCATGAATCCCTCGTCGCCGATCCGCGCGAGCGCGAGCCGCGTGTGCTCCCACACGTCGCCCTCTGAGTGGAAGTTCGGCGGCTGCGTGCAGTGGCGCATCGCGAGGAGTTCCGGCATGAGGATCTCGGTCGCGCCGGTCTCGTAGAGCAGGTCGAACGCGGTGACCGGATCTTTCACGAGCGCTTTGATGATCTCGCGCGCGATGATCTCGGTGGAGACGATGCGCATGTTGCCGTTCGGGGTGGGGCGCACGTCGTTTATGTGTTTCATGAACACGCGGATGGCGAGCTTCGTCTCCTCATCGAGCGCAAAGCCGAGCTGGCAGGTGAAGCGGATCGCGCGGAGCATGCGTGAGTAGTCCTCCTTGAACCGCTCGGCCGGGTTCCCCACGGTGCGGATGATCTTCGCGCGTAGGTCTTTGCGGCCGTTGAACGGATCGATGAGCGCGAGGCGCGGCACGAGGCGGAACGCCATGGCGTTCACCGTGAAGTCGCGGCGCGCGAGGTCCTGCTCAATAGGGAGCGACGGGTCCGAGGCGACCGAGACGTCCCGGTACCCGCCCTCGTTGAACGAGTGCTCGGTGCGGGGGAGCGCCACATCGATCGCGTGCGAGAGCGCGGCGTCTTTAGGTAGGAACTTCCACACGCCGAACCGTTTGCCCACGAGGTCCACGCGCCCGAGCTTTTTGAGAAACTTCTCGAGCGCATCTGCCGGCACGCCGCGCGCCACCAGGTCATAATCCTTGTTGTCGCTGCGGCCGAGGAGCGCATCGCGTACCGTGCCGCCCACTACATAGAGCTCGGCACCTTTGAAGGCCGCTTTGAACGCCTTCATGAGCGCTACGAGCGGCTCCTTTTGGGCAAGGGCTTTGAGTTTTGCGGGCACTGTTTCTGGCATATGAGTACTTTACTATAGATTCGCCCCTACTCCCTACTCTTTACTCTCCACTCACTAATAAAAGAACCGCCGGCCTGGAGGGGCGTCGGCGGCGGGGTCCGGTGGCGTCGTCATCCGTTACCGGTGGGTAGCGTGGATGATGCGGACGAGTCGTGCGATCTGGAAGCTGAAGTCGTCGGCTGCTTCCGCGTCGCGGATGCGGATGCCATTGACGGTGGCGTGAAAGAGCGAGGGCAACACGATCGGTCGCGGTCTGCCGGCGTCGTCCATGACGTCGTAGGAGAGGCCGCTTTTCGCGAACCAGTTGATCTCTCGCCACTCATCCAGGAGCAGGGGCGCCTTCTGCCGTTTGAGCGCCGTGATGAACCGCCGACAGAAGAACGAGATGAAGGCGAACGCGTCCTCGTGTGTCTCCAGGAGCCAGCCGTGCCGCGCGCGGAGCGTGGCCAATACCTCGTGGATCGCCGGAAACCGCTCTTCGTGGTCGAATTCGGTGATGTCCGGTGTGGTGAATCGTTCCACCGGCCAGATGTAACGGTGCTGACGTATCGCTGCCATGCAGGCACCTCCTTATGGTGCAGCCCGAGACCGTATCATGGGCGATCTCCCTCGTCAACCGTGCGCGAAGAATAAAAAAACCGACCTCGGGTGGGTCGGCTCGGCGCGTGGAGTTCGTGGCTCGTTCTATGATCGACGTCGGAGTCGATCGCGTTCGGTCAGCTCGCTTTCGCGCTGATCGCATTCGTGTCCGAACCGGCGAGGTCCGCGGCGGTCGTGCGACAGTGCCGCGCGAGCGCGGCGATGAGGTACCGCAGCGTGCCTGCCGCATGCGGTGCGTCGTGGAGTCGCGCGAGCGCCGTGTGGTAGAGGTCGGTCAACCCGATGATCTTGAGCTTGTGGACGTAGTGGAGGTCCGCCCGCTCGAACCATGCGAGCTCGTCCCACTCGGTCGTCGCATCGGGTGCGTACGCCTCGTCCGTCTCGTACATCCCATCGCGGATGATGCGACAGAAGAACACGATCACGAGTTTTGCTTCGTCAACTTCGGCGAGCTCCGGAGCGCGCTTGAATGCGCGCACCATTCTGTCGCGGAGTCCGTCGCCGAGCTGACCGAAGTCAGAGAACGGGAGGCTGGGGACCGCCCGTCCGTGCGGCTTGGTTGGTTTTGAATCGGTCACGGATTACCCCCTTTCTGGGTGTAACGGAGAACCTTAGCAGACTGGACAAAACGTGTCAATAGTGCTATACTTTGTATCTATGACTGCCAATAATCCCGAATTTAACCCGTCAGAAGAGGAAATTGCGGCTTTCACCGCAGGAATCAAAGAATCAAACCCGACAAAAATCGAGGGTGAGAAAGAGCTGGATGCAAAAATCGCACAAGAGGATAAAGAGATAGATACCATGCTCAAAGGTGTCGTCGCGCGCGGGGAGGTGGCGAAAGCGGCAGATATCAAGGAGGTACAGCCGCTTAACATCGATACCTCGGCCATAAAGGCTGCGGATGCGAAAAAGGCGAAAGAGGTGGCTGAAATCGATGCGCTGCTTGAATCGATTCAGAAGAAGGGCGAGCAGAAGCCCGAAGATCAGGAGAAGGCGGCGTAAACAACCCATGAAATAAAAAAGGCCGACCCAATGAACCGGGTCGGTCTTTGCGATCGGGCGTCCGATCGCACGGTCGCCTGAGCTCGTCAGCGTCAGTTGGCGCCGGCGGCAACCTGCCGCGGAGCGTCGTCGAGCCAGACAAGGCGCACGTGCTGGAGCAGTCCAGCCACGGTGCGCAGGAACTCCTGCGCGTCCGGGCTCTGCTCCCACGTGCTGGGTGTTACTTGGGGGTCTGACTGTGCGATCGCAGCGGTGGCGTGTCCGATGCCACGGACGAGGTGGCGCGGGGTGTGGTGAAAGGTCACCACCGGGTCGACGTCGCGCAACGTCGTGAGCTCGCGGACCACATCCGGTTCGTCTGTGTGTGCTTCTGCGGTGGTGAAGCAGACGCCATAGGTGGTGAGCAGGAGCTCGAGTGCGTAGGCCGTTTCCGGCAGGTCAAAGATCCGTGGGCAGCGCTGCTGCAGGCCATGCAATTCCCGGAAGAAGACCGGGTGGCTTGCGCGCAGCGCCCCAGTCAATCGTCCAAGTGGTCGCATGGGTTTTAACCCTCCTAACAAGCCACCCTACGCATAAATAGGGATCCTGTCAATACCTTGACTTTGGGCTCAAAAAACGCTATAATTCTTGTACTACTATGCCCAAACGAGCTAGAGAAACAACGCACCCGGCACCCTCGGACACCGAACCCACCGAGGTTGCTACAAAAGATCTTCGGACAGAGGTCGAGGTAGTTTCTTCACGGCGGGATTCGTCGCGTCCGATTACGCAACATCCGGAAGTACAGTTTGACCCGAACCTTGCGCAGCGGTCCGAACAGATCCACGCGAAGATGGAGCTTGAGAAGTCGTTCGTGTTCAAGAACGCCGCGAAGAAAATCGTGGACATCGCCACCACGACCCCGGAACTTCTCTCGGAGAGCATAGTTGAACAGGTGAAAGCGCTCGGTAAAGAGAACAAGGGCGTGGACAAGAATCTCATCGTGGAGACGCTCACCGAAACACTCTTGCGACAAGAGGAAGAACTTAAGAATTCCCTTGAAAACAAACAAACAATGGTTTTTCTGCGGAAAGAGAATCTTGAGCAGGTGAGCAAGAAGGTCGGTCAGGTTATCGAGAAGAACGCCGTGGAGAGGAAGAAGTTCGAAACGGCAAAACCCGGCGTGTGGGAACGCGTCCAAAAGTTTTTCGGTAAGAACAAGGAGAAGGAGTACATGCAACCAGTAGAGGACACGAAATTCCTGGCTAATGCGCACCGGGAAGCGACGTACTTGGTGGAGATCGGAATCCCGGAGGTAGAGGTTGCGGTGAACACCACGCAACGGAATCTTTCCGCGGTCCGTGAAGCGCGTGAAGGACTTCAGGAATTGACCGGCACATAACGGGCGAGTAGCTCAGCGGTAGAGCGGGCGTCGGACAAATCATTCAGCGCGCCATGGGCGGTTACCTATGCATCCATGGCGAAGTTTCATGAAAAGCAGCGCGCAATCGATTTGCGTCAGCAGGGGAAAAGCTACGGCGAGATTCGTGCAGAGCTGGACGTGAGCAAATCGACCCTAAGTGTTTGGTTGAGAGCGTATCCGTTATCAGCGGCCCGAGTCGGGGAGCTCCGCGGAGATAAGAAAAAAATCGAGCGCTATCAGCAAACCCGTGCTGCGAAGCGGAGTCGTCAGCTCGAAGAGATATTCGTCCAAGAAAAAAGACGAATGCTGCCGTTGAAGGTTCGGGACATCGAGATCGGTGGGTTGTTTCTCTTTTGGGGAGAAGGGGCAAAGACCCGGATGACCACCCTCTCGATCGCCAATACCGATCCGTCGGCAATACATGCATTCATCCGCTGGTTGAAAATTTGTTACGGTATCGATGCGGAGCGTGTCGTATTCAGGCTGCACCTGTATGCAGACATGCATATTGACACAGAGGTCATGTTCTGGTCTCGTGCGCTTGGGGTGTCGCGAATCCAATTCAAGAAAACGTACATCAAGAAGAGCGCGCGGCAGTCGCTCACATACCGGAACGGATTTGGTCACGGTACGTGCAATGCGATACTCTATGATGCAGCGCTGACAAAAAGAGTGTTGATGCGATTGCGGGTGCTGAAAGAATACTTTGGGCCAGTAGCTTAGTGGTTAAAGCGCCGTCCTTATAAGGCGGACATCGATGGTTCGAACCCATCCTGGCCCATTTGAATAATTATGTTCCGACATTTCGTGTTCATCGTCGGAGGTACGTCGTGCCTGGTGGTCGGCGTACTTTTTGGTATTACGCAGACCCTCCCGAGCCGGCCCGTTACGCCGGTCACTCCGACGGACATCGGAGTCCAGTCGCTTGTGGGCCCATCGTTTTCTGATTTTCATCGCCACCTCATGATCGCCTCGGACTCGTCCGGCACGCTGCTCGTGGCAGGGGACATCATGCTCGGCCGTGACGTCGCTTCCCTCATCACGGAGCACGGACCGAGCTATCCGTTCGAGAAAGCATCTGACACGATCCAATCCGCCACCTGTGCAGTCGCGAACCTCGAGGGGCCGATCACCGACCTTGACGCGAGCCCTGCGAACCCGATGGTGTTCCACTTTGATCCCGCGCTCACCGCGCAGATCGCTACGGCCGGATTCGATGCCGTGAGTATGGCGAACAACCACGCGCGCAACGAGGGCGCCCAGGGTGTGGCAGACACGCAGAAAAATCTCACTGATGCCGGCATCGGCTTCGGCGACGCGGGAGCAGATGATGGTCCAACATGGACCTGCGTTGCTGGCGGAAAACGGATCGTCATCCTCGGTTTGCATGACGTCTATCGGAAAGTCGATCTCATCGCAGCGACTAAAGCGATTGGCGATGCGCGCATGAGTGCAGACATGGTCATCCCGTTCATGCACTGGGGCGACGAGTACCGTCATGATCACAGCGCGCACCAGAGTGAGCTCGCACACGCACTCATCGATGCCGGCGCAGACATGGTGATCGGCGCGCACCCGCACGTGGTCGAGGGGATCGAGCTTTATAAAGGTAAGCCGATCTTCTACTCGCTCGGTAATTTCATCTTCGATCAGTACTTCAGTCGGGATACGCAGGAAGGATTGGCGCTTCGGTTCAATTTCGGAAGCGCGACATCCGTCGATCTGCTCCCCCTCGCCATCCCCAAAAGCCAGCCGACGTTCGTCGATGGCACCGAGAAGGCGCGAATGCTCAATGACCTTGCCGGATGGAGCGACGCCGGGTTGAAAGATCAGATCTTAGATGGGCGGCTTGAAATAAAATAGACCTCTGATCGTCTAAAGTATCATAGGCACATACTTTAGTTCGATTCGATGCGCAGCAAGCATAAAAATATCGGAAAACTAAAAGCGCGCGCGATCGCCATGCGTAGGCGAGGCGCCGCGTACCCTGATATCGAAGCGAAACTAAATGTTTCACGTTCGACATTGAGTTATTGGCTGGGAAAACTACCGCTTTCCCGTGCCGCCAATAAAAAGATTCTGGATCGGAAAGAGAAACATCTGGTTCGTGCGAGGGCATTATCGTCCCAGTGGCATCGTAACGAACGTCTTGGCAGGATCGAAGAACTCAAGAAGGAGATTCACGCGAGCTATAAGCGCCTACCCTTCGATAAAACGTTTCTTGAAGCGCTGCTGGCATCCCTCTACCTCGGCGAGGGGTTCAAGAATCAGGCAACGATCGGTCTTGGGAACGCGAATCCGAAAATCGTCGGTATGTTCGTAAACCTGTGTCGATGGATCTACCTTCCCGATGAGAGTAAATTCAGATGCTATCTTCACCTGCGCATGGACCAAGATGCGGGGAGGGAAAAGGTGTATTGGTCAGACACTCTTTCAATCCCAGAGTCGCAATTCAGAAAACCGCAATTTGACCGGAGGACGCTTGGCAAAAAGACCTATCCGGACTATCATGGCGTATGCGTCGTGTATTATTACAGCGCAGAACTGGCAAAACGTATGATGGTATGGCAGGAACTGTTGCTTGAAAAAACTTTGGGCGTGTAGCTCAGCTGGTTAGAGCGTTTCGTTGACATCGAAAAGGTTCAGAGGTTCGAATCCTCTCACGCCCACCAAAAACGACCCCGGCTGGGGTCGTTTTTGTATTTGCGCTACAATACTCTCCTATGCCAAAAAAAGATTCCGCGTATCAACTCCTGAAGTGGGCGCTTGCGCTCGTCTTTCTCTGGTTCGGCCTCTTGAAACTGTTCGACGTGAGCCCGGTCAAAGACCTCGTGTTCACCGCCACCCCGTTCCTGAAGTCGCTCCCGTACGGGTTCACGATCCTCGGCATCTTCGAGATCCTCGTGGGCGCGGGGTTACTGTGGCGTCGCACTGCCTACGCGAGCGGCATCCTCATCGCCATCCATCTGGTCATCGCTTCATTTTCCGTGCTCTTCCTCTCCGCGGCATGGATGCCATCCTTCCCGTTCCTCTCCATCCCTGGCGAGTTTGTGGTCAAAAACGCGGTGCTGGCCGCGGCAGCGTGGATGGTCGCGAAAACCGAACGCAAATCCTGATACATATCTTTGCGCGTGAACAGATAGCGAACACCCCCGCATTGCGGGGGTGTTTTAGTGCACAGCGATTTGCGATCTGATGTGGTCGATGAGCTGGCGTTCGAACGCGGGGAGGGCGATGTCTTTGACCGCGATCTTCGCGAGCCGGTGGTGCCCCTGCGGGCTCCAGAGTTCGGTGAGCTGCATCGCGTTCTTCGCGCGTTCGGCACTCACGATCGCGCACACCTTGTTTTCCTCGCGCGGGTGCTCGTGGAGGATGCACACCACCTCGGCTTCCGGCGAAGTGGTGATAAGCTCGTCGATCACATCCGCGAGGTGAGTCTCGTCCGCACCCGCGTGCACAAAGTCCGTGCGCGCGAGGAGCGACCAGACAATCCGGTGCTCCTTATCCACCTTTAATCTAGCGAGCACGCGGCCCCACAGACGCAACGCTTCAACGGGTCTGGTCCGGAACAGCCGCTCGACGATCTCCGCGCGTCGGCCGCCGAGCTCCACGAGCCGTCCGGCGAGCGCGAGGGTGGCGGGGGTGACGTTGGGTGTGCGGAAACTCTTGGTGGCGCTGATGAGCCCGGTAAGAAGACACGTGGCGGTCTCGGCGTCCATGCGCTTGGCATCGATCGCCTCAAGGAGCGCGGAGGTCACCTCGGCGGTCGAGCTCGCGCGCATGTCCACGAAGTTGATGGTGCCGTATCGCTCGTTGCTCGGATCGTGGTCGATGTTCACGACCGGGGTCGCGTGAAAAAATTCTTTGTGGTCTCGTCCAATACCCCCGAGCGCGGCAATGTCCGGTGCGCCCACGGTCACGATGAGGTCATGTTTCCATGCGTCCGGCACGGTCTGCATCGCCTTCGGGTCGAAGGTGCCGTCCTTTGGCGTGAGCATGATGTGCAGCCGGTTGTCCTTCACTTCGTAGGCGAGGTGGCTGAATTTGGTCTTGTCCAGGTCGAAACTCAAGATGAGTCGGCGCGCCTCGCGGAGCGACGGCTGCACGCGGCCGACCGCGGGGAGAAAGCCAAAGTGTGGGTGCGGCACGAATCCATCGCAGATGATCTCCACCGGTTTGCCGTAGCTCTCGATGAACCGCGCGACCGCGAGCGCGCTCCCAAGCGCATCGCCGTTCCAGGCAGCGCGGAACAGCACAGCCACGGAGCGGCTGCGCTTCAATGCCTCCACGAACTGTTCGTGCGGGGTGAGCGACATGTCATTCCCACCTCCGGAGGCGCGTTACCCCGCGCGACCGGCCACAAGGGAATGCGCTAGGTTACGTTTTCCGCGCTATTCCGTCAAGGATATGGCTTCGGCAAGCGTTGAAGTGACGCCCCAGCCGTGATAAATTGCCTCTCTATGCCCCGTTAGAAAATCTGCTAGGTTGGGATAATGATTTCATTGAGAAATCGCTATACCAACGGATGGCAGGTACACTGACGGTCAGCTATTAATCCATGCGAAAGCAGATTTTCTAACGGGGTATGTCAGAACCGCAGGAAATGGCGAAAGCGTACGAGCCGGCTGCCCACGAAGCTTCCATATATAAGCGCTGGGAGGATTCCGGTTACTTCGCGCCTGAGAAGTTGCCCGGCAAGCGCAAAACGCCGTTCACCATCATGATGCCACCGCCGAACCGCACCGGCACACTGCATGTGGGCTCGGCGACCGGCATTGCGCTCCAGGATTTGGTGATTCGGTTCGAGCGCATGCGCGGCAAAAAAACGCTCTGGCTCCCAGGCACTGACCACGCCGCCATCGCGACACAGGTGAAAGTCGAGCAGATGCTGATTAATGGCGGGATGAAAGATCCGCGACGCGAATTGGGTCGCGAGAAGTTCATCGCCAAGGTGGTCGAGTACGCAGAACAGTCTGGCAAGACCATCGTCATGCAGACGCGCAAGATGGGCGCTTCCTGCGATTGGTCGCGCATGGCCTACACGCTGGATGCGCCGCGTAACCGCGCGGTGAACGCCATGTTCCAGATGATGCGCGAGGATGGGCTCATCGAGCGCGGCTTTCGGGTGGTCAACTGGGACCCGCAATTCCAAACGACGCTCTCTGATGACGAGGTGGAGTCCAAAGAGGTGAAAGCGCGGCTCGTCACCTTTACCTATGATAAGGAATTCCCGATCGCTATCTCGACCACGCGGCCGGAGACCAAGTTCGGCGATACGGCGGTCGCGGTGCACCCTGCGGATGCGCGGTACGAGAAGTTCGTCGGCAAGACGTTCAGCCCTGTTTTTTGCGGAAAGAAACTCCACATCACGGTCATCGCCGACAAGGCGGTCGACCCGAGCTTCGGCACCGGCGCGCTCGGTGTCACACCCGCGCACTCGATGATCGATGCGGACATGGCAGAGCGACATGGTCTCACTACCGTGCAAGTGATCGGCACCGACGGCCGCATGCTGCCTGAAGTAGGGAAGTCGTTCGCCGGACTCACGGTCGTGGAAGCGCGTACAAAGATAGAAGCGCAGCTCGCCGACGACGGTTTGCTCAAGTCAGTCGAGGAGGTGCCGCAGAATTTGCCGGTGGCGGAACGCGGCGGCGCGCCGGTTGAGCAGCTTCCACTCAAACAGTGGTTCGTGCGCGTGAACAAACCGTTCAAGCTGCGCCAGGCCACACTTGGTAAATGGAAGAAAGGCGCGACCGCCACGCTCAAGGAACTGATGATCGCCGCAGTCCAGTCTGAGCAGATCGACATCCTTCCGGAACAGTTCAAGAAGATCTATTTCCATTGGATCGATAACCTACGCGACTGGTGCATCTCGCGACAGATCTGGTACGGCCACCGCATCCCCGTGTGGTACAAAAAAACTGTCATTGCGAGCGAAGCGAAGCAAACTCATGGAGACGAGATGCGCATCGGCACCGATTCGCCGGGCGCCGGTTGGGAGCAAGACCCGGACACGCTGGACACGTGGTTCTCCTCTGGCATGTGGACGTTCTCGACCCTCGGTTGGCCGGAGAAGACCGATGACCTGAAGACGTTCCACCCGACCGATCTCATGGAGACCGGGCGGGACATCATCTTCTTCTGGGTGGCGCGCATGATCCTCATGTCTGCCTACGCGCTCGGTGAGATCCCGTTCAAGACCGTCTACCTCCACGGTCTGGTGCGCGATGAGCGGGGGCGGAAGATGTCCAAGTCGCTCGACAACATCATCGACCCGGTCGACGTATCGAATACCTACGGTACCGACGCCGTGCGTCTCTCGCTCGTGATCGGCACCACGCCGGGCATGGACACGCGCGTGGGTGAGGCGAAGATCGCCGGCTTCCGCAACTTCACCAACAAACTGTGGAACATCGGGCGCTACGTTTCAAGACTCAAGACTCAAGACTCAAGACTCAAAAAATCGGTCGCAGACAAGTGGATTCTCTCGCGCCTTGCGACGGTGACCAACGACGTGACCAAGCAGTTGGAGAAACACGCCTTCTCCGCCGCCGGCGAGTTGCTGCGCGAATTCACCTGGAACGATTTCGCCGACTGGTACGTGGAGATCCACAAACGCGAAGGGAACGATGTCGTTCTGCGCAAGGTGTTCGAAACGCTGCTGCGCCTGTGGCACCCACTCATGCCGTTCGTGACTGAGACGCTGCACCAGGAGCTCGGTGGCAACGATCTGCTCATGGTCGCCGAGTGGCCGAAGGGTGGAAAACGGGATGCGAAGGCGGAAAAGGAATTCGGAAAGTTTCAGGAAGTGGTCGATTCCATCCGCGCGATGCATGCGAGCCAAGGCACTTCGCCGGGGAACGTCATTGCCGCGGTCATGGATGCAGGCTCGTTGGAACTAGCGCTCAAAAATCTGCGACCGGTCGTGGACACGAAAAAGGAGCGCGACCGGCTCAAGAAAGAATTCACTGAGGTCGAGAAGTTCATCGCCCTGATCGAGGGCAGAATCGGGAACAAGGATTTCATCGCCCGCGCGCCGGCGCAGGTGGTCGCCGCAGAACGTGAGAAGCTCGCCGAGGCGACGGAGCGGCGTACGAAGCTCAAGAGCCAGCTCGCGGGGCTCCGATAGATTCCCCTCTTAAGATAAGAGGGGTTAGGGGAGTTATGATAGAGTAAGAATATGCCGAAGAAGGCGGACGCAAAATCGATCGAACAGGTGCTCTCACGCGGGGTCGAAGAGGTGATTCACCGCGAGCATCTTGCTGCTGACCTGAAGAAAGGCGACCTGCTGCGCGTGAAGCTTGGCATGGATCCGACAGCGCCGGACCTACACTTGGGGCACGCAGTGATCCTGCGCAAACTCCGCGAGTTCCAGGACCTCGGGCATGAGGTGGTGCTCATCATCGGCGACTACACCGGATTGATTGGCGATCCGTCCGGCCGCTCGAAGACGCGTCCGCCGTTGGACCCACAACAGATCGACAAGAACGCGGCGACCTACCTCGCGCAGGTGGGGAAGGTGTTAAACATGAAAAAAGTCGAGGTGCACAAGAACTCCGAATGGCTGCGCAAACTTTCGTTCGCAGACATATTGAAGCTCGCGTCCAACTTTACCGTGGCGCGCATCATCGAACGCGACGATTTCCAGAAGCGACTTGCGGGCGGCGTGGACGTGGCGCTGCACGAGCTCCTATACCCACTCATGCAGGCGTATGACTCGGTGGCGATCAAAGCGAGTGTAGAGCTCGGCGGAACTGACCAGCGTTTCAATCTATTGGCCGGTCGCGAACTGCAGAAAAAACTCGGCCAGCCGGAGCAGGATGTGATGACCTGTCCGTTGCTCGTGGGGTTGGATGGTGACAAAAAGATGAGCAAGTCGCTCGGTCACTACATCGGCCTCACCGAATCGCCCGAATCGATGTACGGAAAGACGATGACCAGTCCGGC
>Ga0315281_10011204_pt1 | contig 12292 bp, 7 predicted proteins | sample YL17G07_0_MG_FD_204540 | JGI IMG/M metagenome (GOLD analysis project Ga0315281, IMG submission 204540) | Sediment microbial communities from Yellowstone Lake, YNP, Wyoming, USA - YL17G07_0 | ecosystem: Environmental > Aquatic > Freshwater > Lake > Sediment | place: USA: Wyoming | collected... | reverse complement strand
CCCTTCAACGCGAGGTTTACGATGAAACGTTGCTCGTCATAGAGGTGTAATTCCGGGTCGAAGGCCTCGGTCACGCCGTCTGTGTAGAGCACCAAGCGATCGCCGGCGGTGAACTGTATCACGTTTTCCCGGTACTCAATGTCCGGCAACGCCCCGAGCACCATGCCGCCGGGGGCTGCAAGCGCCTCGACCTGACCGTCCGCGTGCCGAAGCAAGGGCGGATTGTGGCCACCGTTGGCATAAATGAGCAATCCCGTGGCGGGATCGAAGACACCGTAGAAGACCGTGACGAACAGTTCCATCGGGTTCTGCACGCAGAGGACGTTATTCGCTTTCTTAAGACACTCGCCCGGCCCGGTCGAACCAAAGGCGAGGCTGCGCAGGGTGGTACGTGCCACCGCCATGAAGAACGCTGCGGGAACGCCCTTGCCCGAAACGTCGGCTATCACCAGACCGATGCGACCGTCCGGCAACACCATGAAGTCGTAGAAATCCCCGCCCATCGTGGTTGCCGGAAGCATCCGCGCCGCGCCATGGCACCCGGGCGCTGATGGGAAATTTTCTGGCAGAATCGCGATCTGCATCGCCCGTGCGATTTCCAGCTCAGCCTTTATCTGGGCATGAGCCTTTTCAAGCTCCTCAGCCATTTGTTTCTTTTTCGTGATATCGCTCCAGCTACCGACCACCTCGAGAGGCTCGCCGCTCTCGTTACGGATCACTCGCATTTCGTCGCTGACCCAGCAATAATGGCCATCCTTACAAAGGAAGCGGTACTCTTCCACTAAGTGTCCGACATTAAACAGGCGTGATAGCTCGTTTTGTACACGTTGTGCATCGTCAGGATGAATACGACTCGGCACGAAATTACGATCCGCGAGATATTCTTCCGGTTCGTAACCGAGCAAGTCTTTCACGTTTTGACTGATGAAGGTTGGCAGGTAGTCGCCTCTCGCTTCGAAGCAGTAAGTCACTGCCGGAGCCGATGTCATGAGGTAGTCAAGGCGATTCATTGCCATTAACAACTCCTCCTCCGCCTTTTTGAGCGCGGTTATGATGGTCATGGCGCCAACGATCTCGACGGGCTCCCCATCCTTGTCGCGTACTAGATGAAGTTGGTCGCTGACCCAGCAATGGGTACCATCCTTACAAAGAAAACGGTACTCGTTGACATGATGTCCCTCCTTGAATAGGTGCGGCCACTCCTTAGCAATGCGGCGGAGGTCGTCGGGGTGAGTGTGCAATGGCATGAACTTGGGATCTTCCAGGTATTCCCGTGGTTCGTACCCAAACACCTGTTTAATATTCTCGCTGATGAAGGTCGGGCCAAAATTCTCTTTGGCTTCGAAGCTGTAAATTACGGCGGGCGATGCGGCGAGCACATGGCTCAAGCGACTTTGTGCTTCGGTTAGAGCATCGGCTATTTGTTTCTTTTTCGTGATGTCGCTCCAAGTACCGACCACCTCGAGGGGCTCTCCTTTCTTGTCAAGGATCAGTCGCATTTCGTCGCTGACCCAGCAATAATGGTCATCCTTACAAAGGAAACGGTACTCAAGCGTTAAGTGTCCGGCATTAAACAGGCGTGATAGCTCGTTTTGTACATGTTGCGCATCGTCAGGATGAACACGATCGCGCACGAAGTTGCTGTCTGTCATGTATTCACGCGGCTCGTACCCAAACAGCCCTTTAAAGTTCTTGCTGAGAAAGGTTGGGCGAAAATCCCCTTTAGCCTCGAAGCTGTAAGTCACTGCCGGGGCGCACGACAGCAAGTGTAGCAAGCCGCGCTTGTCTGCAATCAACGCTTTAATTTCTTGCTTGAGTGTGTTGGTCTCCTTCTCATGCAAGATTACGTCGTTTCTAGTCATTATCCTGCGCCTTCTTTCGTTTACGATTATTAGTCGTCAAAAAGCTTGCTCCGGGGTTTACTGAACTGCTGTCGATAGCACCGCTGGATGAGAGTTTTTGCTAGATGACAAAGTTATCGGTGGGCGACGGATCCCACGCGATCACCGCTAGCGTGATGTCATCCGACTGGGGAGCTGTTCCAGCAAACGTCGTGACGTCCTGAAAAATCCCATCCAGAACGGTCTGCGCGTCGCTGCCCCCCTTCATCGCGAGGTCTACGATGAGACGTTGCTCGTCATAGAGGTGTAATTCCGGGTCGAAGGCCTCGGTCACGCCGTCTGTGTAGAGCACCAAGCGATCTCCGGCGGTGAACTGTATCATGTCTTCCCGGTACTCAATGTCCGGCAACGCCCCGAGCACCATGCCGCCCGTGGCTGCGAGCGCCTCGACCTGACCGTCCGTGTGCCGAAGCAAGGGCGGATTGTGGCCACCGTTGGCATAAATGAGCAATCCCGTGGCGGGGTCGAAGACACCGTAGAAGACCGTGACGAACAGTTCCATCGGGTTCTGTACACAGAGGACATTGTTCGCTTTCTGCAGACACTCGCCCGGCCCGGTTGAACCAAAGGCGAGGCTACGCAGGGTGGTACGTGCCACCGCCATGAAGAACGCTGCAGGAACGCCCTTGCCCGAAACGTCGGCTATTACCAGACCAATGCGACCGTCCGGCAACATTATGAAGTCGTAGAAATCCCCGCCCATGGTGGTTGCCGCAAGCATCCGCGCCGCGCCATAGCATCCGGGCACTGATGGAAAATGTTCTGGCAGAATCGCGATCTGCATCGCCCGTGCGATTTCCAGCTCAGCCTTTATCTGGGCTTGAGCCTTTTCAAGCTCCGCGTTCTTTTCAGCGAGCATACGGCGCAGCTGCTCCACGGTTGAGAAACTTGAGATCATTCTGTTGAAAGCCTTGCTGATCATGACTGTCTCTAAGCCGCCTTTTTCAGCCATCCGGCGCCCCAAGTCGCCACTGGCCTCGATCTCGTTCATTACTTTTGCGGCTTCAGCGATCGGTCGGGCGATACTTCGCGCGATGAATGTGGAAACGGCATACAGTGCCAGGCCAACCAGCAGCACAACGAGGGCGAATCTCCATAAATACTGCCAGTAGAGCGTGTCAATGTCGTCGATATAGATGCCAGAACCGATGACCCAGCCCCAAGGCTCAAATTTTTTCACATAAGTCAATTTTGGGAACAGCTCTTTGGTAACGCCGCCGCCAGCCCTGGGCCTGGGCCACAAGTAGGTTAGGTAGCCGTGGTCGGCCTTGTTTGCGATGGTGACAAATCCGGCCCACAAGTTCATTTTGCCATCAAGGGGTTGCACTTTGCCATCGATTCCCATCTGCATGCTAGTGGCGCAGTAGAAGGTCGGTAAGTTCGCTAACTTACCTTCGAGACTAGGTTCGGTCGCATGCATCACTACCTTCGGTACAGGTACGCCCAGGTCACTGATAAAGAAATAGCCGCCCGCGTTTTCCCCGGGGATTCCTCCGTAGCGCACCACCCTTAAGGCCATAATCGCCGTTTTACGCGCATCGTCGCCCGAGATTACCCCCTGTTTTTCTTGTTGGTGGTAATACTGCAGCAGATTGTAGGCTACCTCAACTATGTGGCGGGTCTTGAGTTTCCGTTCATCGTAGAGATCGGCCTTCATTTCTGTTGCGACCCAAATCCCCAGCAGGACGAGGGCCACAAGAGGCAGCGCGTTGGCAAATCCGAGTTTGAAGCCTATGCTTTTCATAATGAGACCTGCTTCCAATTTAGTGCCATCGGTTGAAAGAATGATCTGAGCTCCAGATCATCAACATCGCCTGCCCACTCTTGATTTGCCACGAGCGTCTTCGTGGATAACCCTCCTGTTCCAATTGCCTGGGCCGATGCTCTACGGTGTGGCCAGATTGAACTTACTTAAAAAATTAGGGGCTGAAGTAGATTAGCACTAAGCATCAGCCCATTCCTTCAATGTTTTCAGTTGTTGTTTAAGGGTTCCGTAATTAAACCTGAATTCACATTCCTTGAGGAAGTTGATTGCATTCCCTGGGGGCAACGGCTTATGACAGTATTCCAGCATGTCCAGAAACTGGAGTTTTTCAACAGAATAGACCCTTAGTTGACGTTGGTTCGAATCAAGAAAGCTACCAATCCAGTCAAAGTGGGCACATGAATGTCCACTTATGATTGAACTGAAAATGGTATAGAGGTTTACTTGCTATCTGTGCACATTGCCACAAATATGGCTCCCGTCAATTTGCCGTTCGCATCGGTCAGCGGTGCATAGTTGGCATCGCATTTTTGACCAAATACGGTGGCTTCCCCGGAATAGGAGTGTTTGTTGATTAATGCCTTATAAGCAGGGTGATTGTGATTGAGTTTTGTGTCCTCGGCCGACCTGGCACCTTGTGTGACTAAAGTCGTATGTAATCGTATGAAATCTTTACCGTCATAAGTAAAAATGGTGCTTTCTTGACCAGCAAAAGCAACCCCAGCAGTAGAAAAGGCTAACATAGAAACAAAAATTATTTTGCTTACCGAAGCAGATATAGGGTGATGTTTACTCATTTTAATTCTCCTCTAGATACTAGATTGTAATAAAGTGAATTTTTAAGCGAACGAATTAAGCTACGCCGATAGAGTTGAATGTCAACATAAACTACATATTCTCAGGCCGGCAACCAGTCGCGCCGGCAAGTCTTGGCGAGGATATGTGGAAATACGTCTGTGGGTATCAACAACATGCACTTTATGCAGTCGATGAATGGAACGCTATTGGCCGGTTAGCGACGATTTAACCACACCTTCACTAACGGTCAAAGTTCGACTGTGCGACATTCAGCAGTTCGGAAAGCGAACGATTATTAAGTTGCAGGATGCCCTCGCCAACAACTTGACAATAGCGCAGGACTGCTTGTCATTGCCCCGTTTCGTCAGGAAGTCAACGGATCCCACGCGATCACCGCTAGCGTGATGTCATCCGACTGGGGAGCCGTGCCAGCAAACGTCGTGACGTCCTGAAAAATTCCATCCAGAACGGTCTGCGCGTCGCTGCCCCCCTTCAGCGCGAGGTCTACGATGAAACGTTGCTCGTCATAGAGGTGTAATTCCGGGTCGAAGGCCTCGGTCACGCCGTCTGTGTAGAGCACCAAGCGATCGCCGGCGGTGAACTGTACCACGTCTTCCCGGTACTCAACGTCCGGCAACGCCCCGAGCACCATGCCGTTCGTGAGTGCCAGCGCCTCGACCTGACCGTCCGCGTGCCGAAGCAGGGGCGAATTATGGCCACCGTTGGCATAAATGAGCAATCCCGTGGCGGGATCGAAGACGCCGTAGAAGACCGTGACGAACAGTTCCATCGGGTTCTGCACGCAGAGGACGTTATTCGCTTTCTTAAGACACTCGCCCGGCCCGCTCGAACCAAAGGCGAGGCTGCGCAGGGTGGTACGTGCCACCGCCATGAAGAACGCTGCGGGAACGCCCTTGCCCGAAACGTCGGCTATTACCAGACCGATGCACCCGTCCGGCAACACTATGAAGTCATAGAAATCCCCGCCCATGGTGGTTGCCGCGAGCATCCGCGCCGCGCCATGGCACCCGGGCACCGATGGAAAATGTTCTGGCAGAATCGCGATCTGCATCGCCCGTGCGATTTCCAGCTCAGCCTTTATCTGGGCCTGAGCCTTTTCAAGCTCCGCGTTCTTTTCAGCGAGCATGATGCGCAGTTGATTCTCCGTTGAGAAGCTTGAGATCATTCTGTTGAATGCCTTGCTGATCATGACTGTCTCTAAGCCGCCTTTTTCTGCCATCCGGCGCCCCAGGTCGCCGCTGGCCTCGATCTCGTTCATCACTTTCGCTGCATCAGCAATCGGTCGGGCGATACTTCGCGCAATGAATGTGGAAACGGCATACAGCGCCAGGCCAACCAACAGCACAACGAGGGCGAATCTCCATAAATACTGCCGGTAGAGCGCATCGATGTCGTCGGTATAGATGCCAGAAGCAATAACCCAGCCCCAGGGCTCAAATTTTTTCACATAAGTTAATTTCTGGAACAGCTCTTTGGTAACGCCGCCGCCAGCCTTGGGCTTGGACCACAAGTAGGTTAGGTAGCCGTGGCCGGCCTTGTTTGCGATGGTGACATATCCGGCCCACCAGTTCGTTTTGCCATCAAGGGGTTGCACTTTGCCATCGATCCCCATCTGCATGCTGGTGGCGCTGTAGAAAATCGGTAAGTTCGCCAACTTTCCTTCGAGACCAGGTATAGTCCCATGCATCACGACCTTAGGCACAGGCACGCCCAGGTCACTGATAAGGAAATAGCCACCCGCGTTTTCCCCGGGGATTCCTCCGTAGCGCACCCCCCTTAAGGCCGTAATCGCCGTTTTGCGCGCATCGTCGCCCGAGATTACCCCCTGTTTTTCTTGTTGCTGGTAATACTGCAGCAGATTGTAGGCTACCTCGACTATGTGGCGGGTCTTGAGTTTCCGTTCATCGTAGAGATCGGCCTTCATTTCTGTTGCGACCCATATCCCCAGCAGGACGAGTGCCACAAGAGGCAGCACGTTGGCAAATCCGAGTTTGAATCCAATGCTTTTCATAATGAGACCTGCTTCCAATTTAGTGCCATCGGTTGAAAGAATGATCTGAGCTCCAGATCATCAACATCGCCTGCCCACTCTTGATTTGCCACGAGCGCTTCCGCCGCAATGCGGCGGGCCGGGGGAAACTTGCTGAAGCTTACTGGGCTATGTTGCATTTCGTCCTCGTATCATTACGTGGCATGCTAGCGGCCTACTGAAATAGGCTCCAAGTCTCATGACTGCGGGACAATTGCCGTCATTTTCAGCACGTTCCTGCCGTTGCGGCGAACATAATTACATTGGTCCATATGGCGTCGTATCAGTTTGATGCCTAAGCCCCCTAATTGAGCCTCCTCAAGGCTGGCAGGTTGGACATGCTCCGGAGCATCAAGAGGATTAAAAGGAATGCCGTCATCTTCGATTTCCAGGCTGGCCAACGACCCGATTAAGGACAGTCGTAAGAAGATTTCATGCAAGTCATCGTCAAGGAAGGCGTAGCTGATAATGTTGGCCACGGCTTCGTTGGCGCAGAGGTCGAATTTGAAAAGCAATTCTGCCGGCAATCCCAATTGTCGAGATGCAGCATCAAGCCACAAACTCATGCGCCGGATTTCCGGCACATGATTAACGATGGTCAGCATTAATGTGCTGGTATCGGTTCGATGGTTTCGCAATTGACTGGCTGCTGGAGTTTAGGACGTTACTTTGGCAAGTGCTTCATCAAGATTGCTGCAGATGCTGATGAGTTGATCAATTCCAGAGGTTACTATTACCATTTTTACATCTGGTTGCGGGTTCAGCAACACGAACTTGCCGCCCCGCCGGCTGACTGGCTTGGCATTCATTAATAATGCCCGAATACCAATGGACGACATATAGGGTACTCCCGACATGTCAACAACGATTGACATGCGCGGTGCTGCTGTCATGTCTGCAAACTTGGTATCTATCTGGCCGATTCCCTCAATATCCATGCGGCCGGACAAATTGATTTTTACAACCCCGCCATTAAGTTGTTCTTCATCAATATTCATACAATTTCTCCAGACAGTTCAGTTACAGAAGGCTTGTAAGATGCGTAACTATATCCTAATGTCTTAGTCACGTTTTTTCAAATTCCCCCAAGCCAGCGTACCACCATAATGGTTAGACCATCCGAAGGTTCTGCCTCAGCAACACTAAGTATGCACACTTTTGCACGCCAGTTCCATTACCCCTGCGGCATCTGCCGGAAGGGGAGTGTGTCCCGATGCGGAATGGAACCAGCCAACCGAGGAATAACGAGAATATACAATCCGACTGGGCCAGCCCAGCCATGCAGGGATGAAACCATTCTGGACAACGACGCCCGAAGCTTCATTTTCCAGGGGTTGAAAAAATATGCATATTCGAGTGGAAGCTGTGGCAGGAGATACAACTGCTAGTAACTTTGCCTCTGACAGGTTGAATGCCTGCATGGCATTGTTTGCATGACTGGATGGTGGGGATGGCTACGTCGGAACTTTTTTCTGAATGCTCGACCTCCTTGTGGCACTCGGCACACTTAAAGGTTTGATGCTTTGCATGAGGAAATTTTGAGGCCGGAAACCAGTGCTGAGTAAGATGCACGGGAGTAATTTTCAAAAGGTTGTTGCCATCCTTGGCTGGTTGAACGGTATGGCAGTATTCACAACCACCGTCTACTGAAAGCGATTTGGTAGCTTTTGCCAATTGTTCATCAATCCATTTGATCGATTTTTTATCCCTGAACGCAAGCCCGGCGTAGTAATCGCGTAGCGTGTTCGATAGCTCCACTTCGGATCCATGCGGCAGTTTGCGGCCTTCGGGTGCCAGATTGAAATTAAGTTGATCCTGGTGGCACGCATAGCAATGCTGCTTCATATTGATCGGTTTGAAGCGTTCTCCGGCCTCGTCTGGCTGGTGGCAGTCGGCACATTTCATGTCCATGATGGTCTTCCCGTCCCCTGGCACTCTCACCAGCCCTACATGTTGGTCGTGGGGGAACTTGAGCCCCGAGTTTTCTACCAACTTGCGGGTATCTATTTGCGATACCCGCAGCACGTCGGAAACATTGATGCCAGTCTTGAACGAAAGTCTGAAAGCAGGGTGATCCGTGCTGAAATCATGAATATTAGGACTATCCGCATTCGCATATTTTGCCTTGATGTTGGCGTGGCACAGAAGGCATGCACCTGCACCCTGCATGGCAATGGGGTCGGAATCCCCATGATGGGTGTGGCATTCCTTGCACTTTGCATTCTTGAATACGAGCTTGTCGATTTCAGGATTTTCGATATGTGGCTTCGTTTCCATGTGGCAGCCGAGGCAGGTTTCCTTGCGTACCGAGCGGAAAGGCGATTCATGGCATTTGATGCACTGCACCCCAAACGAACTGTGCCCGGACCGGACCATTCTCAGATTCCATAGCTGGTTTGGAAAAATACCCGAATGTGCCATAACGGAGCGAAACCCCGGGCTTAATGAAGCCGCCAAAGGGGTGAGAAAAAAACCAACGATGATGATAGCGGCTAGCCAATATGCCGGTTTGCGTATCGAGAGTCCGGTTTCAGACAAAGATCGCGGTGCAATCTTCTTGGTAGCATCACCTTCAGACAGAAGAGGATGAATCAGTTCGACTGAAATTACCAGGTCGTGATCGCCACCAATCTTCTCCACTATAAACTCGTAAGGACCGAGCAGAATACGGGTGCCTTGGGCAAGATTGGCATTGTGCTCGTAGCTGCCGCCAATGTTGAGAAGAGTTCCCTCGCCATCAATCAGAAAGGTGTCACCTTTGGAACGTTTGATGGATGCAACATGCAGGTTTGCACGTGGATCAGCAAGATGAACCGCGCATTCCTCACCTCGTCCAATCGACAGTTCATCGCCATAAATCAAACGTTCCTCACGCACAGCATGGCCTTGCTGGTCGCGGTTAATTCGGACAAGAAGGCAGGCAATCATGAACGCTTACCAGTAAAAATAAATGGAAAAAATATGGGTAACCAGTGCCACGACGAGCGCAATTGCCAAAGGGACGTGCACATACAGCCAGATCTCGAGTTTGGCCCTGAGCGATATATCGCGTCGCGCGCGTTTGACAAGAACTTCCTTCCTGAGCATGGTGGAATACAATTCCCGGTGTAGCCTGGATTGATGGGCATCGAGATTCTTGCCAAGGTCATGCAGCTTTTTGACCGTGATACTTGTTGGACAAGCGAACCGATGGGGATACAGTTGTTCGAACACTCCGCCGCCGATGGTGGTCTCCTTGGCCGCCCAGCGAACGATTTCCTTTATCTCTTGAGGCAGCTTGTTTGCAAGTGAAATTCCCTGTTCATTCAGCCTGGAAATTTTGTGCAGGAGCGAATCCAGTGTTTCGCTCCCCAGATTTTTCGTGATCTGCGGGGGAAACCGGATGTAGCCATAGACGCCGTAAAAACCCGTGATGATCACAGCTATCATTAATCCATATGCCAGTGTTTGTACGTTCCATCCGAAATGGAATCCGCTATGTAGCGTGATGATGACAATTAACGAAAGGCCAAAATAGACATGTGCAGAAAGCCATCCCTGACGTGTCGACGCCTGGCGTCGAGAAAAGTCGAATTGATTTACACGACGATCCTGCCTGGGGGACTGGTAGGGAATTGCAGAGAATGAATGATCTCGCACTTTCCGCCGCTCTCGGTGCACCGGGATACGACGTTTATGTATTCCGTACCATAGCAAAACCAAGACCATTGTTGCCCCGATACCACCGAGTGTATAAACCAGCCATGTACCGCTATACGCCCCAATCTCTGGATGGTGAAATGCATATGCCATGATGGCAGCCACCATCAGCAATAAGCTGAACTTGAGGTAGCGATAGTTTCTGTATTCAAGCAGATTAGACTGTTGCATCAGCATCCCCTTGGAATATTCGATCTCATCATTTAGCGTGACGGCTTGGGAATTCTAATTCGCAACTGTTTTGGCTTTGACTCTAAATGCCGCGCCGGTGGGACAAGCCCTGACGCAGGCAGGGCCATCCATGAAATTGTTGCACAAATCACATTTCACGGCTTTTTTAGGAGTAGCCATGTATTCGCCAGGCTGTGCACTTTCATGGCCAGTAAGAAGATCAGTCATGAACCTCAAGAGACTGGGACGATGATTCCCGGGGTCGATAGATGCCAGTTCGACTGCACCATATGGGCAATTCGTGACACAGTTGCCGCAACCGATACAGGTGTCGTCGATGAACACCTCACCATTGACCGAACGGTGGATGGCATCGGGCGGACAGTCCTTCATGCAGAGCGGATCTTCGCAATGCCGGCAAGCTGTGGGCACATGAATATTGGCGTAAGTTATGCCAGCCTCCCGCTTCAAACGTGAGACGCCCCCGTGAGTCTCGGAGCACGCTTTCTCGCAACCGCCGCAGCGAATGCAAAGCGAGTAGTCAATCAGCAACACATCTGTAGCTTCACCGATCCCCTGCTCCAAAAGAAAACTGAGATTATGTGACGCGCTTATGTCATCCGGCGAGTTGCCATAGAGAGTTTCGGATTCGTTCTCGAGTACTTGTTGCAGATAGCGTTCATCGAGATGCTTGCGCAGAGCTTCGTTACGTGAAAGAACTTCGGCAATCGGCTTCGCGCTGATAAAAGCAACCTCGGTAGTCATTGCAGCCTGGGCTTGGGTGGTACGCGGATCGTTGGAAATCAGTTCCGTCTCACCCACATAGTGGCCAGAGGTAACAAGGGCCAGCACAACGCCGCCTCGTGAAATCGTAACGGAACCCTGGTTGATCAAATAAAGGCCATCTGCCTGGTCTTTCTCCTTGAATAGAAAATCTCCGGCATCAAGGTGCAAGTGGTGCGCACCCCCTACCAAATAATCCAGATCCTCTTGGGGTAATGGCAGCTCAAAATAGTTCTGCACTGCGCGCTCCAGGATTTTCTCTTGCAGAATTTCCCGTACCAAACTTACCCTCTCGATAAGGCTCAGCATCGTGCGCCTGGGGGTTTCTATCAGCAGGCAATGGTCACCGGACCTGGCTGCCTCAGCTGTACTGCGTCCTGACAACAATCCCGTTTCACCAAAGAAATCACCTGTTCTGAGAACAAAGCTGGGTCTCTTGTTCTCCGGGAACAATGTCACTTCGCCGTAAACAATGGTGAAAAAAGAAGTATTGTAATCATTTTGCTTGAAAATGAACTCATCCTGTCCTGGGAGAAATATGGTGCTCTCGAGCAGAAATTCCCGCAGTTGTAGCGATGTGAGGCTTGCAAGTAAGGGGACGCGCTGCCGGATATGAGCGAGCTTTTCCTCCGTGGTCTGCCAAAGGAGAAGACCCGACAACTTCACCCCAAGCAAAGCTTCGTCTGCTGGCTCTATGGAATTCCCCAGGATATGCTCGATCACTTCATAACCCTGGTTTAGTGCCTGCTTGATTAGCGGGAAACCAGCCAGCGCTCCGATGATATAGAGCCCCGGCACATTGGATTCATAGGTGGAAGATAGCTGCGGAACGGATGTGCGCTCTGCGCTGGGGAAGCCTATTCCAAAGCTTTCAACAAGTTCGCGTGGGGGATCTGCGCCAAGGCGTGCGATAACCCGATGGCAGGCTATTTTTTCCGTGCCGTTCGGGGTGTTGACGGTGAGCATCAAGGAAAAACCACCCTCCTTGATTGCGGTGGCCTGCTCGATTTTGCTGCTTACCATGGTCTCTATCATGAAATCGTCTTCCGCTTCTTTCAGCAGCGCACGATTTTCTTCGTTGCAGCGGTTGAATTCCTCATCCCGATTCAAGAAAATGACACGGTT
>Ga0315281_10011203_pt1 | contig 12293 bp, 5 predicted proteins | sample YL17G07_0_MG_FD_204540 | JGI IMG/M metagenome (GOLD analysis project Ga0315281, IMG submission 204540) | Sediment microbial communities from Yellowstone Lake, YNP, Wyoming, USA - YL17G07_0 | ecosystem: Environmental > Aquatic > Freshwater > Lake > Sediment | place: USA: Wyoming | collected... | reverse complement strand
GGCCCAGGGCCGGCAGGAAGTCGAACGAGACCCGCGCGGCCCGGACCCGCTCAGGGACGTCGCCGCCGGTGACGTTGAGGCTCTGGCCGCGCAGCACGGCGATGCCGGAGAACTCCCGCAGGCTCCTGAGGTCGCGCAACGCGCCCGGCGCGATGCCGTCGAACCGGTCGGGCGCGTCGACGGGCGCCTCCCACACGCGCAGCAGCCGCCCGGCGTCCCGGATCTGCGGGAGGGGCCGGAGCGTGAAGGCGAGCGCCGTACTGTACATCGTCGTGACGGCGCCGATCCCGAGGCCCATGCACAGCACGGCCAGCGCGGCCATCCCGGGCGCGCGCCGCAGGGTGCGCAGGGCGTAGCGGAGGTCCTGGAGCAGCGATTCCACCGATGTCTCCTGAAGGCCTGGGGTCAGGGACCTGAGGTCAGGGATCAGTTACGACACACGCCTTCCCTGGCCCCTGACCCAGACCCCTGGCCCCTACTCGCTTCGCAGCGCCTCGATCGGATCCACCTTCATCGCCCGCCGCGCCGGGATATAGCTCGCCACGAGGGCGACCGCGACCAGCAGCAGCGGGATCATCGTGAACGTGACCGGGTCGGTGGCGCTGATGCCGAACAGCATTCCCTGCATCACGCGCGTGAGCGCGACGGCCGCCACCAGGCCGATTGCGACGCCCGTCACGGCCAGCCGCGCGCCCTGCCCTAGCACCAGTCCCATCACCTCGCGCGCGCCGGCGCCAAGGGCGACCCGCACCCCCAGCTCGCGGGTGCGCTGGGTCACGGTGTAGCTCATGACGCCGTACAGTCCGATCGAGGCGAGCAGCACCGCGAGCCCGGCGAAGGTGCCGATCAGGAGCATCGAGAAGCGCCGCGGGCCGGTGGATTGCTCGACCAGCGTCTCCATCGTGTTCACGTTGGCGAGCGGCAAGTCCGCGTCCACGCCGCGCACGGCGCTGCGCACGGCGCCGAGGGCCGCCATCGGGTCGCCCGCCGTGCGCACCGTGAAGCCCAGGAACGGCAGGCTCCGCCTCGGGCCGAGGCCGAGCGGGAAATAGTACTGGACCCGGGCCTTGGCATCGAGCCCCTCCTGCATCATGTGCCCGACGACACCCACTACGGTGATCCAGGTGATGTTCGAGTCGGTCAGGTCGTTACGCGTGATCCGCTTGCCGATCGGGTCGCTGTTCGGCCAGTACCGCTTCACCATCTCCTCGTCCACGATCGTGACCGGCATCCCGGTGCGGTCTGCCGCCGTGAACTGGCGGCCCTTGAGGAGCGGGGTGCCCATCGCTGAAAAGAAATGGTCGGTGACGAGGCGGACGTCGCCCCACGGCATCGGCGTCTTCGGCGGGGGCTGGTATCCCTCGACGTTGAAGCTCGCGGTGGACCAGCTGCCGCCGAACGGGATGTTGCTCGTCCCGCCGGCATCCACGACGCCGGGAACGGCCCGCACGGCGTCCACGATCCGCTGCAGCACCTCGGCGCGCGTCGTGTCGTTGGCGTACTTCGCCGCAGGCAGGTTGACGGCGAAGGTGAGCAGGTGGTCAGCGCGGAACCCCGGCTGGATCGCGGTCACGCGCGCGAAGCTGCGGATGAGCAGCCCGGCGCCCGCGAGCAGCGTGAGCGCCAGCGCCATGGTGGTGACGACCAAGCCGCGGCGAAGCGCCATGCTGCGGCGCTCGCCCACCGCGCCGCGGCCGCCCTCTTTCAGGGACTCGTGCAGGTCCGAGCGGGCGACCTGCAACGCCGGCATGAAGCCGAAGACGAGGCCCGTACCGAGCGAGACCAGCAGCGCGAACGCCAGCACCGCGGGATCAAGCCCCACGGTCGCGGTCGGCGGCAGGTAGCGCGGGTTGAGGGAAAGCAGCGCCGGCACGCCCCACAGCGCGAACAGGATACCCAGCGCACCGCCCACGAGCGCGAGCAGCAGGCTTTCGGTCATGAGCTGGCGCATCAGCCGCCGGGGCGCGGCGCCGAGCGCGACCCGCACCGCGATCTCGCGGGCGCGGCCCGCCGTGCGGGCGAGCTGGAGGTTGGCGACGTTGGCGCACGCGATCAGCAGGACCATGGCCACCGAACCCAGCAGGACCAGCAGCGCCGTGCGCACGTTGCCCGTGGCCTCCTCGGCGAGCGGTGTGACCTGGAGGTCCCAGTCGGACGAGTAGCTGTTGGTGTATTGCCCGCGCAGCCGCACCGCCAGCGCGTGCAGGTCGGCCTGCGCCTTCGCGACGCTCACACCGGGCCTGAGGCGTCCGATGTAGTTCAGGAACTCGTTGGTGCGGCGATTGTCGCCGAAGTCCGCTGGCCGGAACACGATCGGCACGAAGAGCTGCGTCTGCGTGGAGTAGAAGTCCTTGAAGCCCGCCGGCATCACGCCGACGATCTCGTACGGTTCGCTGTTGAGCTGCAGGCTGCGGCCCACCGCCGCCGGGTCGCCGCCGAACTTGCTCTTCCAGAAGCCGTAGCTGAGCACCGCGACGTGGTTGTGGCCCTCGGAGGCCTCGTCGGGGCGCAGGGCCCGGCCGTGGAGCGGCGGCACTCCGAGCATCGCGAAGTAGTCCCCGGACACCCGCTGCACGTTCACGCGCTCCGCATCGCCGGTCCCCGTGAGGTTCATCGCCATGGCGTTCTGGACCGCCACCTTCTCGAACACGGCCGTCTGCTTGTCGTAGTCGCGGAAGCCGGGGACCGACACGCTGGCGCGCAGAGCGTTGAGCCCGGGATAGAAGTGGTGCACCGTGACCAGCCGCTCGGGCGCGGCGTACGGCAGCGGCTTCAGGAGCACCGCGTTGATCACCGAGAAGATTGCCGTGTTCGCGCCGATGCCGAGGCCGAGCGTGAGCACCGCGATCAGCGCGAAGCTCGGGCTCTTGAGGAGCGAGCGCGCGGCGTAACGCAGGTCCTGGAACAGCGTGGCCATCAAGACTCCGGGGTCAGGGAACAGGGGTCTGGGGGTTGGGGGTTTCGGGGTTCGGGGTCGGTGGCGGGGTTCCCAATCCCCAATCCCCAATCCCTGGCCCCTGACCCCAGGACCCTAGTCGGCCTTCAATGCCACCATCGGGTCCACCCGCGCCGCACGGCGCGCCGGGATCCAGCTCGCGATCGCCGCGACGGCGAGCAGGAGAACGGCGACCGCCGCGAACGTCAGCGGATCCGCGGCGTCGACACCGAACAGCAGGCTGCTGAGCGCCCGGGTCGCCCCGAAGGCCAGTACCAGGCCGATGCCGACGCCAAGCCCCGCCTGTGCAAGCCCTCCACGCAGGACCATCCGCACCACGACGCCTCGGCGCGCGCCGAGGGCCACACGAATACCGATCTCACGCGCGCGCCGGCTGACGCCATAGGCGATGAGCCCGTACAGGCCGACGACCGCGAGCACGAGCGCGAGGGCGCCGAACGCGCCCGCGAGCGAGGCCGCGATCTTCGGCAGGAGTAGCGCGCGCCCCGACATCAGATCGCCGAAGGTGCGCGCCGACCCCAGCGGCATCTCCGGATCGAGCGCCACCACGACCCGTCCGACGGCCGGCGCGAGGGCACGCGGGTCCCCGGTGGCCTCCACGACGAGCGTCGCCGAGCCCTGATAGCGTTGCGCGATCGGCGCGAACAGGTGCGGCTCCCCCCGCTCCGTCAGATTGTTGTACTTCCAGTCGCGCACGACACCCACCACCGTCAGGGCCGGCGCGTCGGGCCGCTCGAGTCGCAGGCGCTTGCCGATCGGGTCGGTTCCCGCCCAGTAGATGCGCGCGAACGACGCGTTCACGATGACCACGCCCGGCGCAGCCGAGTCGTCCTGCAGCGTGAAGTCGCGACCCGCCTTCACCGGCGAGCCCATGACGTCGAAGAAGCCGGGCATCACGTGGGTCCATCCCGTCGTCCGAGGCCGCTGTCCCTTGCCCGGATTCTCCTGGCCTTCGAGAAACAGGCGCCCACCGTCGGAGCTGAAGTCCAGTGGGACATACTGCGCGAGGCTGACGGACCGCACGCCCGGCAGATCGGTCACGCGCGCGACGAGCTCCCGGTAGAAGGCCTCACCCCGTGAGCGCTCGTAGCGCTGGAGCTCCGGCGTCACCGAAAGCAGGAGCCGGCCGCGGGTCGCAAAACCCACGTCCACGTCCCGCAGGCGGCCCAGCGTGCGCAGGGCGAGTCCGGCCGTGATGAGGAGAATGCACGACAGCGCGATCTGCCCGACGACCAGGGCGCCGCGAAGGCGCGAGCGGTACGAACCGCGACCACCGCCCGCATCGTTCTTCAGCGCGCCGACGACATCGGGCCGCACGGCCTGGAGGGCAGGAGCCAGGCCGAAGGCAATGCCGGCGAGCGCGGCGAGCATCGCCGTGTACAGCAGGACGCGGCCGTTCATCACGAACTCGAAGGTGAAGGGCAGATCGGTCGGCAGCCGGAGCAGCGACGTCAGTCCCCCGGTCGACCAGATCGCGATCGCAACACCCGCCAGCGCACCGATCCCGGCGAGCAGCAGGCTCTCGGCCAGCAGCTGACGCACCAGGCGACCATGCGACGCTCCCATCGCCAGGCGGATGGCGATCTCCTTGCGGCGCCCGCTCGCCCGCGCGAGCAGCAGGTTCGCCACGTTCGCACACGCGATCAGCAGCACGAGTCCCACCGCAACCAGGAACAGACGCGCCGCGAGGTTCATCCCGCCGGAGATGCTCGGCTCCGGTCGCGCTCGCAGCTCCGGGATCACGCGCGCATCCAGTCCCTGATGGCTTCCCGGAAATTCAACGGCGAGTCTTGTCATCAGGGTCTGCACCGAGGTCTGCGCCCTCGCCGCATCTACGCCGGGCGCCAGCCTTGCCATCACGCGGAATTGCGGCCCGTCGCGCTGCGTGAGCCGTCCGGCCACGCCCGGCACCACGGCGTCGTACTGGCCCGCCGGGATCCAGAGGTCCGGCCTGAAGCCGACGTAGTAGACGCCATGAAACGCCTTCGGAGCGACACCGACGATCGTGAACGTGGTCCCGTTCACCCGCAGCACGTGACCGACGACACCGGGATCGGCCCGGAAACGGCGGCGCCACAGGTCGTCGCTGATCACCGCGACCGGTGCCGCTCCGACCTCACCCTCCGGAGCGGCGAAGACGCGTCCCCGCGCCGGCCGCACGCCAAGCGACGTGAAGTAGTTGCCGCTGACGATCTCGCCCCACGTACGCTCGTTCTGACCGTTCTCGCTCAGGCCGAACGGATACGGGTAGTAGGCAACGGCGTCGGAGAAGACGTCCTTCCGCTCGCGCAGGTCCTGAAAGTCGGCGTACGGAAAATCGAGATAGATGCGCGGGATCTTCAGATAGGAAAAGACGTTCACCAGCCCGGCCGGCCGCTCGACAGGCAGCGGCGCCCAGAGAAAGCCGCTGGCGATGCTGAACATCGCGCTGTTCGCCCCGATGCCCAGCGTGAGGGTGAGCACCGCCACGACGGCGAAGCCGGGATTCTTCCCCAGCGACCGGACGGCGAAGCGCAGGTCCTGGAGGATCGCTTCCATCACTCGTACCGCAACGCGACCATGGGATCGATGCGCGCGGCGCGGCGCGCCGGCAGCCACGCCGCGGCCGCCGCGACCAGCACCAGCACGGCAGCCGTCGCGCTGAACACGAGGGGATCGGCGGGCGTGACGCCGTACAGCAGCGACGCCAGCCCCCGCGCCATGGCGTACGCTCCTGCCCCGCCGAGCGCCACGCCGATCAGCGCCGCACGCAGTCCCTGCCCGAGGACCAGGCGCGCCACCTGCGCCGCCTCGGCCCCGAGGGCCATGCGGACGCCGATCTCCTGCGTGCGCTGGCTGACGCCGTACGAGATCACGGCGAAGATCCCCATCGCCGCGATCGACAGCGCGAGCAGACCGAAGGCGCTGAACGCCTGCGCGCCGAGCCGCCAGGAGCGGTACTGCGGCGCGATGCGGTCGGCGAGCGTGGTCACGTCCGCGAACGGCAGGTCGCCGGCCGCGTGGAACTCGCGGCGCACGGCCTCCGCCACCGGCGCGATCGGCCCGCGCGCGCGGATCGCCAAGCCGTTGACGTGCATCCCGCCCTCGTACTGCCCGAACGGGAGGAAGTACTGCATGGTCGCCGGCTCGAGAACGCCGCCGCGGTGCGCGTCGGCCACAACGCCGACCACGCGGCGGCACAGGGTCGTCGTGTCACTGCCCACATAGAGGCACTTGCCCAGCACGCCACGGTCCGCCCAGAGCGTACGCGCCATGGTCCGGTTGATGACGGCCACCGGCTCGCCCCCCGCCCGGTCGCCCGCGGTGAAGGGCCGCCCCGCAAGCACCCTGGTGCCCAGGGTAGCGAAGTAGTCGGGCGTCACGAGGTTCACGTACGGGCCGCCGCCGCGCAATCTCGGCATGGAGTCCACGCCCTCTGCGCGCATGGTCACGCCCCAGCCCCAGCCAAAGGGCGCGGTGATGGCCGTCGCGTGCTCCACGCCCGGCAGCCGCTGCACGCGCTCGAGCACCCGCAGGTAGGTCGCGTCGATCTCGGACCCGGCGAGCCCCGCCGCGGAGAGATCCACGCGGGCATCCAGCACCCGATCGGCGTCGAAGCCGAGGTCGAGCGTCTGCACGTTGCGGAGACTGCGGACGAACAACCCCGCGCCCACGAGAAGGACCAGCGTGAGGGCGATCTGGAGGACCAGCAGCGCGCTCCGCGTCCGGCCACCGTGCGCCGTCGCGCCGCGCCCCCCGCTCTTCAGCGACTCGGTGAGATCGGCGCGGCTCGCCTGGTACGCGGGCACGATGCCGGTGAGCAGCGCCGTCGCCGTGATGGCCAGGAGCGTGAAGCCGATGACGCGCGGGTCCACGATCGGCACGTCCCCCGGCAGGCCGGGGATCAGCAGGCTGCGCGCCGCACCGCCGGCCCACACCGCCATGAGCAGCCCCGCGGCGCCGCCGAGGGCGGCGAGGACGAGGCTCTCCGCGAGCAGGAGCCGAATCAATCCCGACCGGCCCGCGCCGAGGCCCGCCCGCACCGCGAGCTCGCGCCGGCGCGCGACGCCGCGCGCCAGCAGGAGGTTGGCGACGTTCGCGCACGCGATCAGCAGGACAACGAGCGCGACGCCGCCGATCCACGCCGAGACCTTCGTGTCGCTGCCCGCCTCCGGGCCGCGCGCCACCTGCAACGGGCCCAGCATGACGACGGACGTGCTGTCGCGCTTGCCGTTCTCCACCACGCCGCGGCGGTAGAGCAGCGTGGCCCGGGATGCCGCCGCGTCGGGCGCGATGCCCGACTTGAGCCGCCCGACGACGCTCATCCAGATCCAGTCGCGGCTCATGAGTCCGTCGGCGCCGACGATCTCGTCGGCGGCCGTGCGGATCGGGACCCAGAGATCCGCCGGTCGCAGATCGAGGCCCGTGAAGCCCCGCGGGGCCACCCCGATCACCGTGTAGGTGCCCTTGCCCATCGGGAGCACCTTGCCGATCACCGACGAGTCGCCCGCGAAGCGCCGCTGCCAGAAACCGTAGGACAGCACCGCCGTGTGCTCGACGCCCGGCGCGTCCTCGGCCGCGGTGAAGAACCGGCCGAGCCCGGGGCGCACGCCGAGCATCGGGAAGTAGGTGTGAGAGACCACGCCGGCCTGCACGTTCTGCGCGGCGGTGCCGCGGCCGAGGCTCATTTCGCGGTCGGTGATGGCGGCCAGCGCGTCGAACCCCGCCGCCCCATCGCTCAGGTCCAGGTACGTCGGATAGCCGACCGAAATCCCGGTGAACGTGCCCAGCGAGCCGACCGTCCGCCGCACATAGACCCGCCGGATGCTCGACGCATCGCGCACGCCGGCGGGCGGCCGCAGGAACAGCAGGTCCACCACGCCGAACATCGCGGCGTTGACACCGATGCCGAGCGCGAGCGTGAGCACGACGCCGAGCGTGAAGAGCGGCGTGCGCGCGAGTGCGCGGAAGGCGTAGCGGATGTCGTTCAGGAGCGACTCCATAGTCTCGACCTCATTGTGCTGTGGGAAAGTGGGAGAGTGGGAGCGTGCTCGCTGCACCTACTCTCCCACTCTCCTACTCTCCCACCCTCCCACTGCTACTCGTACCGCAACGCGACCATCGGATCGATGCGCGCGGCGCGGCGCGCCGGCAGCCAGGCGGCGCCGAACGCGACCAGCGCCATCGCGCCGCCGATCGTGAGGAACGTCAGCGGGTCGCGCGGTCCCACGCCCACGAGCTGCGAACGCAGCAGTTGGCCGGCGCCGAACGCGGCGGCGAGACCCAGCGCCAGCCCGAGGGCGGTCAGGCGCATGGCGCGGCCGACGACCAGCGCCAGGACGTCGCGGCGCGCGGCGCCGAGGGCGAGTCGCACGCCGATCTCGCGGGTGCGCTGGCTCACGCTGTAGCTCAGGACGCCGTAGATCCCGATCGCCGAGAGGAGCAGCGCCATCAGGCCGAAACCGGCCAGCATCGTGGCACCGAGCGTTTGCGTGGTCAGCGCCGCCTGCATGTGCTCGCGCATCGTCCGGACGTCCAGGAACGGCAGGTCGGCGTCGGTCTCCTGGAACGCCCGACGCACCTGGCCCGTGAGCGCCTTCGGATCGCCCGCGGCGCGCACGATCACGTCGAAGCCGGGCACCGCCTGCCGCGGGTACGGCACGTACAGGAACGCCTGCTTCGGCCCGGTGATGTCGTCGTACCTGCCCTGCTTCGCCACACCCACGACGGTCAGCGTCCGGCCACCCCGGGTGAGCCGCCGGCCGATGGGGTCCTGCCCGGGCCAGAATCGCGTGACGAAGTGCTCGTTGACGACCACCACGTCCTGGGTCCCGGCGACGTCCGTCGAGTCGAACCCGCGCCCGCGCACGATCGGCACCGCCATGGCCCGGAAGTAGTCGTCGCCGACGACGACGTACTGGATGGACATGTTCTCGTTGGGCCGGGGCGCATACCCTTCCGGGCTCACGCCCCACGAGCTGGTCCCGCCGAAGCCCAGCGGCGACACGCTCGTGAGGCTCGCCGCCTCCACGCCCGGGATCGCCCGCACGCGCTCCAGGAGCGCGTGGGCGAGCGCCGGCCGCGCACTGTCGGCGACGCCGGCGAGCTTCAGGTCGGTCGAGACGAGCAGCGCCTGCTCGGGGGCGAGGAACCCGAAGTCCGCTCGGCGCGAGGCGTCCAGCGACCGGATGAAGAGGCCGGCGCAGAGCAGGGACACCAGCGAGAGCGCGACCTGCGACACGACGAGCGCGGACTGGAGGCGGCCGCGGCGCTCCGGCGCGCTGCCGATCCCGTCCTTGAGCGTCGTGACCAGGTCCGGGTTGGACGCCTGCAACGCCGGCACCAGGCCGAACACCAGCGCGGTCACCAGCGTGACGGCGAAGGCGAAGAGCAGGACGCGGTCGTCCACCCGGATGTCGAGCACGATCGGAAACGGCGACGGCGGGATGAAGGTGGCGAAGAGGTCTCGGCTCCACAGGGCCACCACGATGCCGACCCCGCCCGCGAGCACGCCGAGCGCCAGGCTCTCGGTGAGGAGCTGCCGCACCAGGCGGCCGCGGTTGGCGCCGAGCGCGAGCCGCACGCCGATCTCCCGGCGCCGCGCGACCGCGCGCGCGAGCAGGAGGTTCGCGACGTTCGCGCAGGCGATCAGCAAGACGACCCCGGTGATCCCCAGCAGCGCGTAGAACACGGGCTTGAGAAACGAGGCCGCCCCCTCGTCGGAGATCGGGCGCACGAACGCGCCGTTGCGGGAGTCGCCGTCGCCCGTCTCCGCCGCGACCCGCTTGGCCACCTGGTCCAGTTCCGCGCGGGCCTGTTCGATGCTCCAGCCCGCCCTCAGCCGCCCGGTCCCGTCGATGAACTGATTGTCGCGCTTGTCGAGCGAGTTCCAGCCGGTGAGCAGGGGCTGGTCGGTCAGCGGCGCGAACAGGTCCCACTGGAGCCCGATGGTCGTGCCGCCGAATCGGGGCGGCGCCACGCCCACGACCGCCATATCGGCGCCGTTGAGCCGCAGGTGCCGACCGATGATGGACGAGTCGCCGGCGAACCGGCGCTGCCAGAAGCTGTAGCCGAGGACGACGACCGGGGCGCGCTCGGTCTCGTCGCGCAGGGTGAGCATCCGCCCGAGCGCGGGCCGGATCTGCAGCATGTCGAAGTAGTTGCCCGAGACGAGTCCGCCCCAGGCCCGTTCGACGGTGCCGTCCTCGCCCTTGAGCCCGAGCTGGATGAACGACGAGCCGGCCAGGTCCATGGACCGCGTGGCCGCGCGCCAGTCGCGCAGCGACAGGTAGGACAGCGACCAGTTGGCGCCGCCTGGGCCGCGCGTGTTGATGTGGACCAGATGCGATGACCGCGGCACCGCCGGCAGCGGCTGGAGCACGAAGCTGTTCATCCAGGTGAACACCGTCGTGTTCGCCCCGATCCCCAGCCCGAGCGAGACGATCGCGACGAGGGTGAGGGCCGGATGCTTCCGGAGCGCGCGGATCCCGAACCGCAGATCCTGGAGCAGCACCTCCATCAGGCCGTCCCCGCGGCGGCCTGCTCCTCCACGACCCGCCCGTCGAACAGGTGCACGGCCCGGTCTGCGTGCGCCGCGTACCGGTCGTCGTGCGTGACCATGCAGATGGTGGCGCCGCCCTTGTGAAGCTCCTGCAGCAGCCCCATCACCGCCTCGCCGTTCTTCGAGTCGAGGTTCCCCGTCGGCTCGTCGGCCAGGAGGATGACCGGATCCCCCGCGACCGCGCGCGCGACGGCGACGCGCTGCTGCTGGCCGCCCGAGAGCTGCGAGGGGTAGTGCCGCATCCGGTGCGCCATGCCGACCCGCTCCAGCGCGTTCTGGACACGCTGCTTGCGTTCGGCCGCGGCCATGCCGCGGTAGGTGAGCGGCAACTCGACATTCTCGGCCACCGTGAGGTCGCCGATCAGGTTGAAGGCCTGGAAGATGAAGCCGATCTGCCGGTTGCGGATCCGTGCCCGCTCGCTGGCCGTGAGGTTCGCCACCGGCTCTCCGGCGAGGACGTAGTTCCCGTCCGTCGGGGAATCGAGCAGCCCAAGGATCGACAGCAGCGTCGTCTTGCCGCACCCCGACGGCCCGGCGATCGCGACGTACTCGCCGCTCTTGATCTCGAGATGGATGTCCGCGAGAGCGTGGGTCTCCACCTCGTCGGTGTAGAACACCTTCTTGATGCCCTCGAGATGGATGAGTCGCTCGCCGTTGCTCGCCATGAGATGTCGCTCTCCCGTGAGATGGCCCTACTTGATTCGTACCCGATCCACGTTGTCCCAGCGCGTCATGTCCGACAGGATCACCTCGTCGCCGGCCTTCAGTCCGCCCACGACCTCGATGTCGTTCACCGATGCGCGGCCGAACCGCACGTTCACCCGCTCGGCGTAGCGCCCGCCATCGGTCAGCCGGAAGATCCCGCTGGTCGCGTTCGGCTGGCCGTACGCGGGCCGACCGACCTGGAGCACGTCGGCGAGGCGCTCGATCTCGATCGTGCCGTCCACCTGGAGATCGGGCCGCGCGCCCTGCGGGATGGGCCCATCGAGTGAGACATCCACCGTCACCGTGCCGTTGGTCGACTGCGGATCGCTGCGGATCACCTTGCCCGGCACCAGCCCGATGCGCGTATCGACCACCGCCGACTGGCCGAGCACGACGTCGCGCGCCTGCGTCTCCGGGATCTTCAGCTCGGCCTTCATCCGGCCCGGCTGGAGCACCACGGCCAGCTCCGTGCCCGACTGCACCCACTGCCCCGGCTGGAGCGTGAGGTTCTGCACCACACCGTCCACGCCGGCCACGACGCGCATCGACGCGACGCGCGCCTGGTTGTAGTCGGCGATGGCGCGCAGCCGGCCGATCTGGTCGCGCTGCAGCGCCAGCTGGCTGTCCACCGTGGACGTCACCAGCACGAGCCGCTGCTCCTCGATCTGGAGCCGCGCGCGGTACTCGACCACCTGGTCGCGCGTCTTCGCGAGGTCGTTCTGGGCGATGAGATTGCGCTGCGCCAGGGTCTCGCCCGAGGCGGCCTGCCGTTCGGCATCCCGCAGCTGCGTGCGCATGTTCGCGACCGTCGCCATCTGGTTGAGCCGTGTGGTCTCGAGCGAGGTCCGGAGGCTCACGAGCTGGGCCTGCGCGGCGGCGAGCTGCTGCTGCGCGGTAAGCGACTGCAGCTCGACGTCCGGATTGCTCATCGTGAGGAGCACGGTGCCGGCGCTCACGCTCGCGCCCGGCCGCACCAGCACGACGTCCACCCGCCCCCCGGTCACCGCGGAGATGTACCGCACCTGTTCGGGCTTCAGCTGGCCCGGGCCGTGCACCTGCCGAAGCAGCGCGCCGCGCTTGACGGTGCCGAAC
>Ga0315281_10011202_pt1 | contig 12293 bp, 8 predicted proteins | sample YL17G07_0_MG_FD_204540 | JGI IMG/M metagenome (GOLD analysis project Ga0315281, IMG submission 204540) | Sediment microbial communities from Yellowstone Lake, YNP, Wyoming, USA - YL17G07_0 | ecosystem: Environmental > Aquatic > Freshwater > Lake > Sediment | place: USA: Wyoming | collected... | reverse complement strand
AATGCGGACATAATTCAATCCCGGGTTGACACCCTGCGCTTCACGCGCGAGATAGCTGCCCGGCAGAACGTTGACATTATAGTCACGGTACAGGCCGCGCGCGAATTCGGTGTCGGCGATCGGCGTCCCCGCCCAGAGATAAAAGCCTGCTTCGGGCTTCGACACCTGCAGCACGCCGGCAAGCAACGGCGTCACCTGATCGAACTTCTCCAGGTAGAGACGCCGGTTCTCGCGAACGTGCGCTTCGTCGCTCCAGGCTGCAATGCTCGCCGCCTGGACGGCGGGATTCATCGCACTTCCGTGATAAGTGCGGTAGAGCAGAAAATCCGCCAGCAGCGCGGCGTCGCCCGCGGCGAATCCCGAACGCATCCCGGGAACGTTCGAGCGCTTTGACAGGCTGGAAAATGCCACCAGGCGAGGGTAGCCTTTTCGCCCCAACGCATGCGCCGCCTGCAGCGAACCCAGTGGCGGATCAGTCTCGTCGAAATAGATCTCGGAATAGCATTCGTCGGATGCGATGACGAAACCGTAGCGGTCGGACAGGCCGAACAGTGTTTCCCATTGTGCGAGCCCCATGACAGCGCCGGTGGGGTTGGCGGGAGAACATACGTACACCAGCTGCGTGCGGCGCCAGACACCATCCGGCACGCTCGCCCAGTCGGGCACAAACCGGCGCTGCGACAGCGCATTCACGAAATACGGCGCGGCGCCCGCCAGCAGGGCAGCACCTTCATAGATCTGGTAGAAAGGGTTGGGGCAGACCACCACCGGATCCGGGCGGGCAGCGTCGACGACGGACTGCGCGAACGAGAACAGCGCTTCCCGCGAGCCGCTGACCGCCAGCACTTGGCTCGCCGGTTCCATGTCCGGAAGCGAATAACGGCGCGAAATCCATGATGCGATCGCCTGTCTCAGGGCGTCGCTGCCGGCGGTTGTCGGGTAGTTCGCGAGCCCATCGAGGTTGTCGGCAAGCGCTTTTTGGATGAATGCGGGCGTCGCATGCCTCGGCTCGCCGATCCCCAGGCTGATTGGACCGCGGGCCGGATTCGGGGTTATGCCCCGTAACAGCGTCCGTTGCCGTAAAAATGGATAGGGCTGCAGGCGGGCGAGTCTTGGATTCACGGTAAAACCCGGTCAAATGTCAGAGGACAGGCTTCGCGCGTTCGAATTCCTCAAGCTCGACTCGCGGCGGCGGCTGCCAGCCTTTTTTCCGGTGCTCCGCGACCACGCTGGTGAAAATTCCGCCGCGCACATTGAAGCGTCCGGTCACGCGCATGAAGCGGGGCCTCGCCGCCTTGACCAGGTCGTCGAGAATCCGGTTGGTAACCGCCTCGTGGAACGCCCCCTCGTTGCGGAACGACCAGACATAAAGTTTGAGGCTCTTGAGTTCGACGCAACGCTTGTCCGGAATGTAATCGAGCAAGATCGTCGCGAAGTCCGGCTGCCCGGTCAGCGGACAAAGACAGGTGAATTCCGGGATCTCCATGTGAATGTGGAACTCCCGCCCCGGCTGCGGATTTGCGAAGGTCCTGAGCGCTTTGCTTGGTGTACTCGGCATGTGGCTGCCCGATCAAATCAGGTAAAATATGCTGGATTATAAGTCCAAGCGCTGCCGCCGATCGATATTCTCCGCAGGCGGCATTCGATCAATTGCCCAGACAATCAATCCGATAATTGCGCCTCACTCAGCTTAAACTCGCCGGGTTCAAGTCTTTCGTCGATCCCACGGCGATCGACGTTCCTGGACAGCTTGTCGGAATTGTCGGCCCGAACGGCTGTGGCAAGTCCAATCTCATCGATGCCGTGCGCTGGGTTCTCGGAGAGTCCAAGGCCTCGGCGCTGCGTGGCGATTCGATGCAGGACGTCATTTTCAGCGGCTCGGCGCAGCGGAAGCCGATTGCGCGCGCAAGCGTCGAACTTATCTTCGACAATTCGCTGGGGAAGGCCGCCGGGCAATGGTCGCAGTACGCGGAAATCGCGGTGAAACGCGTGCTGACCCGCGATGGCGATTCGTCCTATCTCATCAACAACCTGCAGGTCCGCCGGCGCGACATCCACGACATTTTCCTCGGTACCGGGCTTGGCCCGCGTGCCTACGCGATCATCGAGCAGGGGATGATCTCGCGCATCATTGAGGCAAAGCCCGAAGAATTGCGGGTTTTCCTCGAGGAGGCCGCTGGTGTCTCGAAATACCGGGAGCGCCGCCGCGAAACCGAGAACCGTCTTGCGGACGCGCGCGAAAACCTGACGCGCGTGGCGGATATTCAACGCGAACTCGAAACCCAGATCGAGAAACTGGCCGGGCAGGCCGAAGTGGCGACAAGGTATCGCGAATTGCAAGGCGATCTCGCGCACCGGCAGCATCTGTTTTGGCTGGTGAAACGCAATGATGCCGCCGGCGAGCGCAATCGGCACACCCGCGAACTCGAGCGCGCGGCGAACGTGCTTGAGGCGGAAACCTCGCGGCTGCGTGACGCCGAAAAGCATCTGGATGCATCGCGCTCCGAACAGTATGCGGCACAGGATGCGATGAATGCGGCGCAGGGCGAGTACTACGCCGTCAATGCCGAGGTGCAGAGGCTGGAGACGGAGATCAGGCATGTTTCGGAAAGCCGGCTCCGGATTGAAAGCCAGGCCGCGCAGCTCCGGGCGAGCCGTGCGCAAACAGAAGAGCAGGCGGCGCGATTGGCCGTGGATCTCGAGGCCTGGCGGCAACAGTCGGCGGCCGCGAACGGCCACCTGGAGACGACGCGCCGCGGCACCGAAGTCGCGCGAGCGGGCGTGCCTGCGGCAGAAGAACTGTATCGGCACGCCACGCAACGGCGGGACACTGCGCGCAACGCGGCGACCGAAGTCGAACAGGCACTGCAGATCGAGGGCGCCCATCACAGCCACGCGGAGAAGGCACTGGCCAATCTGCAGGCGCGCCTCGACAGGCTGCTCGAAGAACAGCAAGGCATGGCGGCGCCTGACGCGGAGGAACTCGCGGCCAGGCAGGAAGAAGCCCGCGCTCTGTTGGCCCGGTTGCAGGAAGCCGATGCCAGTGTTGCAGCTTTGCAGGCCGGTGCCGGCCCGCTCGAGCTGGCGCGCAAGAGCGCGCAGGATGCCTTCAACGCGGTGACCGCCGAGGTCACCGGGATCGAAGCGCGAGTCGTTGCGCTGAAGCAGTTGCAGCAGAGCGTCAAGGCCAACGGCAAACTTGCACCATGGCTGTCCAAGCATGGGCTGGACGCCATGCAACGCCTGTGGCAGCGCCTGCGCGTTGGCGCCGGCTGGGAAACCGCGCTGGAGGCGGTGCTGCGCGAGCGGCTCAACGGTGTCGAAGTCCGTGATTTGTCGATGCTTGCGCCTTTTTTCGAAGATGCGCCGCCTGCCAAGCTCACTTTCTTTGCGCCGCGGACGGAATCCCGGCAATCGGCAACCGGCGCCCAGGGACTCGGCACCCTGCGCGATCAGGTCACGGCGGTTGACGGCGAGCTCTCGCCGCTGCTCGACGATTGGCTATTTGGGGTGTTCATCGCGGACCATGCCTCACAGGCGCTTGCCGGCCGGACGAGCCTTCCGCAAGGCGGCATGATAGTGACAAAAGACGGCCATCTGGTTTCGTTACAGGCGGTGAATTTTTTTGCGGCAGACTCCGAGCAGCATGGCCTCCTCGCGCGGCAGAACGAAATCGAATCCCTCTCCGGGGCTGCAAACAGAAAGCGGGACGAGGCTGAGGCTGCGCGCGGGGCACTGGCGAGGGCGGAAATCGCCTGGCAGCAGAACCAGGCCGAACGCATGCACCGTTCGAAAGACGCGGCGGAATATCGCTCCGCCCTGCACCGGACCCAGCTGGAGGTGCTTCGCCTTACCCAGATCACCGAGCGTTTCAACGAGCGCAGCGGGCAGATCCAGCTTGAACTCGACGAAGTTGCGCGGCACCAGGCGCTGGAGCGGGAAAACAAGGCGCGTGCGGAGGCCAATTTCGAACGTTTCGATGCTGACCTTGCCCGCCTGCAGGAAGAGTTCGAGTTGTTGCGCGAGGCGCATGAGGCCGCGGAGCAGGCTCTGGATGCCGCGCGGCAGCAGGTGCGGAATGCGGAACGCGAAGGCCAGGAGGCGGTGTTCCAGGGCCGGCAGTGCACGCAGAAAATCGAGGAAATTTGCCGGCTGCAGGAAGCCAACGTAAAGCTGGGCGGCGAGCAGGCCGCGCAGGTCGATGCGGCGCAGGCCGAACTGGCGACGCTCGAAGCCAATCCGCATACAGCGGGTCTGCAGGCCGCGTTGGCCCTTCGTGTCGATCGGGAGCAGGCGCTCGCGATAAAACGCAGCGAGCTCGATGGTCTGGTGAACGCGCTGCGGCAACTCGACGAACAGCGCGTGGAGAGCGAACACCGGCTCGGCCCGCTGCGCGAACGAATCAACGAACTCAAGCTCAAGGAGCAGGCGGCGCAGATCGCAGGCGACCAGTTCGCGACGCAGCTTGCCGAGGCCCAGGTCGATATCGAGGCGCTTGCCGCGCAGTTGGAAAAGTCGATGCGTGCCGGTGGACTGCTGAGCCAGATAAACGCGCTGAACGAGCAGATTGCAGCGCTGGGTGCGGTGAACCTGGCCGCACTGGAGGAACTCGAGGCCGCGCGTGAACGCAAGGGATTTCTCGACCGCCAGTCCGCAGATCTTGGAGAAGCGATCGAAACCCTTGAGGCGGCGATCAAGCGCATCGACCGCGAAAGCCGGGCCCTTCTGCAGGAGACCTTCGACGCCGTCAACAGACATTTCGGCCGGCTTTTTCCAAAGCTTTTTGGTGGGGGGGAGGCGAGGCTCATTATGAGCGGGGAAGAAATCCTCGACGCCGGCGTGCAGGTGTTGGCGCAACCCCCTGGCAAGAAGACGACCACCATTCATCTCCTGTCCGGCGGTGAAAAAGCGCTGACGGCCCTGGCGCTGGTGTTCGCGATCTTTGAGCTGAATCCGGCGCCGTTCTGCCTGCTCGACGAGGTGGACGCACCGCTCGATGATCCCAACACCGAGCGATTCTGCGAAATGGTCAGAGAGATGTCGAAGGTCACGCAATTCGTCTTCATCAGCCACAACAAGATCACCATGGAAATGGCGCACCAGCTTATCGGCGTGACCATGCAGGAGTCCGGCGTTTCGCGGGTCGTTGCCGTCGATATCGAAGAAGCGGTGCGCATGAAAGACAGCGGCAAGCCTGCCGGCGGCGATGGCAAGCCGCTGGCCACGCCGGTGCCGGCGTAACGGGCTGGCGGCGAGAGGCGATGAGCGATTTCCAAATCGGCTTGCTGGCGATCGGCGCGGCGATGATTGTACTGGTGATCGCCTACAACAAATGGCAGGAGCGCCGTCTCCGGCAGCAGGGGAACGCAACGTTTGGGTCGCGGCATGACGATGTGCTGCTCGCCGGGCAGCCTGCTCCGGCGGGGCTCGCGGAGCGCCTCGAGCCGGTGCTCGTTGAATTGCCGCTACCGGGCGCTGCGGCGACGCCCGGGGGAATTGCCGCCGCAACCGCGGACGGCCCGGGCGTCCCCGGGACCGCGCTACAACCACCGGCGGCGATAGCGGCGACGCGTCCTCCGCCGATCGACGGGCGCATCGACTGGGTGGTGCTGCTGGACTCACCGGCAGGAGAACGCCTCGATCCCACGCCATTGCTTGGGGCGGATTGGAGCGGATTCACCAGGGCGCTGACGCTCCTTGGCGAGGCGGATGGAGAATGGAGCGCGCTCGAAGGCAGCAAATCTTGCGAGCGCATGCTGGTCGCCCTGCAACTCGCCGATCGAAGAGGACCGGTGCCGGGTATGGAACTCGCGGCGTTGGCGGCACTGCTGCGCGATCTCGCCGCTGCAAACGGCTGGCAGGTGAGCGCGGACAGCACCGAAACGGTCGTGAAGCGCGCAGCGGACCTCGACAGGCTGTGCGCGGAAGTCGATGTGCGAATCCTGTTCGAGATCGTCGCCGCGGGCGACAAGCCGTTCCTCGGCACCAGGATCCGCGCCCTCGCGGAAGCAAATGGGCTTGCGCTCGCGGACGGCGGGAGTTTTGTGCGTGCGGACGACGCGGGGCAATGGTTGTTCACGTTGGGGAATCGCGGCGCAACACCGTTTTCACCGGAGCACATGCGGGAGTTCTCGACGCGCGCCCTGACGCTGACGCTGGACGTCCCGCGCGCCCCCCGCGGCGCCTACCCGGCGATGCGTATTTTTGCCCTGACCCTGTGCGACGCATTGCAGGGAAGCATCGTTGACGAACAAGGGCGCGAGCTTGACGCGGCCGCATTGGACCGTGTCGCGCTGCAGCTTGCCGCGATCGACTCCAGGCTGGCGCAACTCGGCGCCAGTTCCGGCGGCGCCACGGCGCTGCGCCTGTTTTCCTGACGGACGCCGGACGATGACGGGTGCACGGGATCAGGCCGGGCCCGCCCTGTGGAAGCGCGTGAAGGCTCTGCGCACCGAGATCGAACGGCACAATCACGCCTACTACGAGCTCGATTCGCCGACCGTCCCGGACGCGGAATACGACCGCGTGTTCCAGGAACTGGCTGATCTGGAGACGGCGCATCCCGCAATCGCCACTCCCGATTCGCCGACACGGCGTGTCGGCGGCAAGGTGCTGGATGGCTTCGCCCCGGTACATCATGCCGTGCCGATGCTTTCGATCCGCACCGAGACCGACATCAGCGACCAGGGGGCAATCGCCTTCGATGCCCGGGTGAGGCGCGAACTGGGCGCACCCGGGACCGTCCTCATGTATGTCGGCGAACTGAAATTCGACGGCCTGGCGATCAACCTGCGTTATGAGCGCGGTGTGCTGGTGCAGGCCGCCACGCGCGGCGACGGCCAGACCGGCGAGGACGTGACGCAGAACGTGCGCACCATCCATTGCATTCCTTTGCGTCTGCGCAGGTGTGCCGCCGAGGTGCTGGAGGTGCGCGGCGAAGTGTATATGAGCCGCCGCGATTTTGAGCGCTACAACGAAAAGCAGCGCACGCTGGGGTTGCCCACATTGGTGAATCCGCGCAACGGCGCGGCGGGCAGCATCCGCCAGCTCGATCCGGCGCTCGCTGCGCGGCGTCCGCTGTCATTCTTTGCATATGGTCTGGGCGAAGTAAGGGGCTGGGCATTGCCCGCGACGCACAGCGCGGTGCTGGATGCGCTGGGCAAGATGGGTGTGCCGGTGAGCGACGAGCGCGCGGTCGCGCGCGGCGCGCAAGGGCTGGTCGAATTCCACCGCCGTATCGCGGCCAGGCGCGATCGCCTGCCGTTCGACATCGACGGCGTAGTCTACAAGGTCAACAGCCTGGCGCTCCAGGAGCAGCTCGGCTTCGTGACGCGCGAACCGCGCTGGGCCGTGGCGCACAAGTATCCGGCGGAAGAACAGATGACCGTGGTGCGCGGCATCGACATCCAGGTTGGGCGCACCGGCAAGCTGACGCCGGTGGCAAAACTGGAACCAGTGTTCGTCGGCGGCACCACGGTGAGCAACGCCACGCTGCACAACGAGGACGAGACGCGGCGAAAGGACGTGCGCATCGGCGACACGGTGGTCGTGCGCCGTGCGGGAGATGTCATTCCGGAAGTGGTCGGCGTGGTGCTGGACAAACGCCCGGCAGATGCGGGAAAGCCATTTGATTTGTTCCGGCTGCTGCGCGGAAAATGTCCGGTGTGCAGCAGCGCCATCGTGCGCGAGGAGGGCGGGGCGGACTGGCGCTGCACCGGCGGGTTGTTCTGTCCGGCGCAGCGCAAGCAGGCGCTCCTGCACTTCGCTTCGCGCCGGGCGATGGACATTGAAGGCCTCGGTGACAAGCTGGTCGATCAGATTGTCGACACCGGAATCGTCAGCACTCCCGCCGACCTCTACAAGCTCGGTTTCGCGGCATTGGCCGACCTGGAACGCATGGGCGAGAAATCCGCGCAAAACCTGATTGCGGCGCTGGACAAGTCCAGGCGCACCGCTCTTGCGCGTTTCATTTTCGCGCTTGGCATTCGCAATGTCGGCGAAACGACGGCAAAGGACCTCGCGCGCCATTTCGGCGGCCTGGATGCGCTGATCGCCGCCGATACGGAACGCTTGCAGGAAGTGCCGGACGTCGGCCCGGTGGTTGCGGAAAGCATCGCGCAATTTTTCGCCGAGCCGCATAATCGTGATGTCATCGGGCAGTTGCGCGCGGCAGGCGTCGAATGGGAGGAACATGCGGCCGTTGCGGGCCAGCCCGGCAATGCGCCGCTCGCGAAACGGACCTTCGTGCTCACCGGCACCTTGCCAAACCTTGCGCGGGAGGATGCCAAGCAGCGGATCGAGGCGGCTGGCGGCAAGGTATCGGGATCGGTGTCGAAGAAGACCGACTATGTGGTCGCGGGTGTCGACGCCGGCAGCAAGCTGGCGAAGGCGACGGAGCTTGGGGTGACGGTGATCGACGAAGCAGGGCTGCTGTCGCTGCTTGGCGGAGAATGAGATGAAAAATCGCGTGACCAAAGCGGTGTTCCCGGTGGCAGGCATGGGCAGCCGGTTTCTGCCGGCGACCAAGGCGAGCCCCAAGGAAATGATGCCGGTGGTCGACAAGCCGCTGATCCAGTACGCGGTCGAGGAAGCCGTCGCCGCGGGCATCACCGACATGGTGTTCATCACCGGCCGCAACAAACGAGCCATCGAGGACCATTTCGACAAGGCCTACGAAATCGAGACCGAACTGGCGGCGCGCGGCAAGCACAAACTCCTTCGCACGATCCAGGAAATCATTCCGAAGAACATCACCTGCATTTACATCCGCCAGGCTGAGCCGCTGGGCCTTGGTCACGCCGTCTTGTGTGCACGGCCTGCAGTGGGCGACGAACCGTTTGCGGTGATCCTTGCCGACGACCTCATCGACGGCGACCCGCCGGCGATGCGCCAGATGACGCAGCTGTTCGAGCGCGAGCAGGTGTCGGTTCTCGGGGTGCAGGAAGTGCCGCTGGACCAGGCCGGCCAGTACGGCATCGTCCGGACAAAACCCGTTGCCGGCGGCGTCGAGACCGTGGAGGCGATTGTCGAGAAGCCACGCCCGGAGGCGGCGCCATCAAACCTCGCGGTGGTCGGACGGTACGTCCTGACGCCGCGCATTTTTGATCATCTGGCTCGCTTGAATCCGGGCGCGGGCGGCGAAATCCAGCTCACCGATGGCATCGCGTCGCTGTTGAAGGAAGAGCGCGTCCTGGCGTATCGCTTCGACGGCGTCCGTTACGATTGCGGCAACAAACTGGGCTATCTGCAGGCGACCATCGCGCTCGGCCGGAAACATCCCGAGGTTGGCCCCGCATTCGAGGACTATCTCAAATCGCTCGGTGCGCACTGATCCGTATTCAGAAAACATACTATCCGGCCATGAACCCTGCAGACGCCTGGAAGGCCCTGGATCAATCCGACGAGATCTGTTCCGCACAGACCGTGGAGACGGCAATCGATCGGGTCGCCGGCGAAATCGCGGCGAAGCTTGCCAACGAATTTCCACTGGTGCTGTCGGTGATGGGGGGCGCGGTGGTATTCACCGGCCACCTGCTGCCGCGCCTCCGGTTTCCGCTCGAATTCGACTACATCCACGTCTCGCGGTACCGGAATGGCACGCATGGCGGCGCCATCACCTGGAAGGTCGAGCCGCACGACAATGTTGCGGGACGCACGGTGCTCGTCCTCGACGACATCCTTGACGAGGGCAACACGCTGGCCGACGTGAAGCAGCGCATCATGGCGGCGGGCGCGAAGGAATTCTACAGCGCGGTGTTTGCCGACAAGGACATAGGCCGCGCCAAGCCGATCATCCCGGACTTCGTCGGCGTGATACTGCCAAACCGGTATGTATTCGGGTTCGGCATGGACGTCGCGGGCGCCTGGCGCAATCTGCCGACGGTTCGCGCGCTGCGCTGACCCGCAAGCTGAACCAGCGCGATGAGGAATTCAGAAGGCACCAGCAAGCGGCGCAAGGCGAAGAATTCCGCAGGCCGGCGCTTCGATGCGCATGGCTCCGCCGCGCCTTGGGCAGTCGAGCCGTACAGGGAGGAGAACTGATGTACGCCATTCTAGGCGGTACCGGGCTGACCCAACTCGGCAACCTCGAAGTCAGCCGTCGCCAGGTGGTCCGCACCCCCTACGGCGAACCGTCCGGCCCGCTCACGTTTGGCCGCGTCGCCGGGCGCGAAGTCGTGTTTCTTGCGCGCCATGGCTATGGGCACACGATCGCTCCACACGAAGTGAATTACCGCGCCAACATTTGGGCGTTGCATGCACAGAACGTCGAGGGCATCGTTGCGATCGCCTCGGTTGGCGGCATTGCGGCCGACCTCGGGCCGGGGTCCCTCGCCGTGCCCCACCAGATCATCGATTACACCTGGGGCCGCAAATGCACGTTTTTCGAGGGGGATCAAACGCCGGTCACCCACGTCGACTTCACCCATCCGTATGCCGAGAATCTTCGCCAGCGTGTTCTTGCAGCGGCTGCGACGGCTGGCGAAACGGTGAGGGTGCAGGGCGTCTATGCGGCGACCCAGGGACCGCGGCTCGAGACTGCCGCCGAGATCAACCGGATCGAGCGGGATGGTTCGGAAATGGTCGGCATGACCGGCATGCCGGAGGCGGTTCTCGCGCGCGAACTTGGCGCGGATTACGCGGCGATCGCGGTCGTCGCCAATTTCGCCGCGGGCCGCGGCGACAGCGCGTCGGGAATTCACCTCGAGGACATCGCCAAGGTGCTGCAGGCGGCGATGGGGCGCGTGCGGATCATCGTCGAGACCTTGCTCGCGCAGTCATGATTCACGACGTGCTGCGCATGGGTGACCAGCGCCTGCTCGAAAAAGCGGCTCCGGTCGAATCATTCGACACCCCCGAATTGCATGCGCTGATCCAGGACATGCGCGACACCATGGCGCATCTCGAAGGCGCGGGTCTGGCAGCGCCGCAGATCGGCATCGGCCTGCGCGTGGTGATCTTCGGCGGCGATTTCAACTCGCGTTATCCGGACGCGCCGCCGGTGCCGCAAACCGTGCTCATCAATCCGGTTCTGACACCGCTGACCGACGCCACCGAGGAGGGCTGGGAAGGCTGCCTGTCGGTCCCGGGGATGCGGGGCGTGGTGCCGCGCATTGCGCGGCTGCGCTATACCGGCTTTGACGAATATGGAAGTGCCATCGAGCGTCTGGCAGACGGCTTCCATGCACGGGTCGTGCAGCACGAGGTGGACCACCTCGACGGTATTCTCTACCCGATGCGCATCACGGATTTTACGCGCTTCGGATTCACCGATATTCTGTTCCCGGGGCAACAGGTGCAGGACGACTGAATTCAGCTGCCCGGTGTTTCACTTTGCAGCCGCTGCAGCAGTTCGGTTTCGAAACGGATTGCGGTCTTGTTGTTGGCCAGCGCCTCTCCGCTCACCAGGAACACGTCTTCGGCACGTTCGCCAAGCGTGGTGATCTTTGCCGTGCGGAGGTCGATCCCGTACTGCGCCAGTGTCCAGGCAACGGTGTAGAGCAATCCAGGCCGGTCGCCCGCCGTCACCGACAGCAGAAACCCGCCTTTTTCGTCCTGCTGCAGGCCGACCTCGGGCGTGATCGGAAAATGCCTCGCGCGCCTCGATACGCGCCCGGGCGCGGGCGGCGTCAGCTCGCCCTGCCTGACCAGGCGCTCGGCGAGATCATGTTCGATCAGTCCGATCATGTCCCGGTAATGCGGATCGGGACTTGCTTCCAGTACCAGGAAGCTGTCGAGCGCGTAGCCGTGGCGCGTGGTGTGGATCTTGGCCTCCATGATGTTGAAGCCGAGGCGTTCGAAGAACCCGCAGATGCGCGCGAACAGTGCCGGCTGGTCCGGCGTATAGATCATTACCTGCAGTCCTTCGCCAAACGGCGCCAGGCGCGCCTTCACCACCGGCCGGTCTCCGGTCACCCGGTAGTGCAGGGTGCGCGTGTGCCAGGCGATTTCCTGAGCATCGTGGCGCAGGAAATATGCAGTGTCCAGCTGCGCCCAAAGCGGCTTGTGCACGGTGTCCGACAGCGCATACAGCCGAAGGATGCGCATGGCCTCGGTCTGGCGTTCCTGGAGGTCCTGGTCGTAATTGACCTCGCCATGGTGCAGGACGCGGCGCGTGGCGCGGAACAGGTCTTCCAGAAGTTTTCCCTTCCACGCATTCCAGACCTTGGGACTGGTGCCGCGCACGTCGGCGACGGTCAGCAGATACAGCGCAACCAGGTGCCTTTCGTCCGCCATCCTTGCGGCGAAGGCGCGCACCGTGTCAGGATCGGAAAGATCCTGCTTCTGTGCAACCG
>Ga0315281_10011201_pt1 | contig 12293 bp, 10 predicted proteins | sample YL17G07_0_MG_FD_204540 | JGI IMG/M metagenome (GOLD analysis project Ga0315281, IMG submission 204540) | Sediment microbial communities from Yellowstone Lake, YNP, Wyoming, USA - YL17G07_0 | ecosystem: Environmental > Aquatic > Freshwater > Lake > Sediment | place: USA: Wyoming | collected... | reverse complement strand
CTTTTAACTTGGCGACTGCCACAATATCCCCCACCGTTGCGAAGCCCACGGGTTTCTGTTTTTTCCCTTCCAACAAGAAAATCTGGCCGATCCTCTCCTTCAGGTCCTTTTTGGAATTGTAAAGTGTGGAATCGGCATTTACGGTTCCCGAATATACCCTGAAGAGATTCAGTTTTCCTGCAAAGGGGTCGGCAATGGTCTTGAATATGAAAGCGGATAATGGGCCATCCTCTTTGGGTTCACGTATTTCGGGCTCACCCGTCTTGGGATTTCTTCCTTGAACCGGTCCTCTCTCCGTAGGAGAGGGGAAACAGGTGATCGCCAGGTCCAGAAGAGGTTGGATCCCCATATTGCGGATGGAGGAACCACAAATGGCGGGGACCAATCTCCTCTCCATCGTTCCTTTCCGAAGGCACTGAATGATCTCCTCGGTGGAAACTTCTCCAGACTCTAAATATTTTTCCATCAACTGATCATCCATTTCCACTGCGGTCTCGACCAGCTTCTCACGAAGCCGCTCCACCTCTTCCTTCATGTCCGGTGGGATATCCTTGACTTCAACTTGGCCACTTCCATCTTCTCGATAGAAATAGGCTTTTCTCTGAACCAAATCCACCACCCCTTTAAAACTCCCATCTCCTCCAATAGGAAGTTGGACAGGAACAGCCGGTTGAGAAGAAAAAGTCTTTTTCACTTCTTCAACCACCTTGAGGAAATTGGCTCGCTCCGTATCCATTTTGCTGACATAGAGGATCCGTGGAACCTGAAATTCGTTGGCATATCCCCATACGGTCTCAGTCTGAATCTTCACCTCCGAATTTCCGGCCACAACAATAACGGCACCGTCAACCACCTTCATGGAGGCTTTGGCCTCGGCGATGAAGTTTGCGTAACCCGGTGTGTCGATCATATGGAACTGATGCTTATTCCACTCGAAATGAGCAAGGGAGGCACTGATACTGATCTTTCGATTGATTTCTTCCGGTTCAAAGTCCATTAAGGAAGAACCGTCATCGACGCGGCCAAGGCGGGTATTCTCGCCCGTATCGAAGAGAATGGCTTCGACCAAGGAAGTCTTCCCTTCTCCGCCATGGCCAAAGGTTCCTATATTACGAATGTGACTCGTTTCAACGCGTTTCATCTCTTCTCCTTTCCGTGATTCATCCAATCAAAAAGAACAGTATATTAAATTACTTTTTTCCCAATAAAAAGTCAACCCTTTCGACTGCTTTTGTTCGACTGCTTTCGACTGTTTCACATCAATGCCGGGGCTTGCCGCTGCCGAATGGGCCAACTCTTACCTCCCCTTCGATCATTGACACATAATGGGTATTCCCTTAGAATGTTTAGCAAGGAGGTTTTAAGATGATTAGTCCTGTCTTTTTTTCGGATCTGAAGGTTGAATCCGGGAAAACCCTCCTGGATAAATTGGAAGTCCTCTTGGATCGTGCTGACCTCAAAGGAAAGATCAGGGAGAAAGACCTGGTGGCGATCAAACTCCATTTTGGGGAAAAAGGGAATACAGCCTTTGTCCGGCCCATCTTTTTGAGAAGAATCGTGGATCGAGTGAAAGAATTAAAAGGGAAACCTTTCTTAACCGATACCAACACCCTCTATACCGGGACCCGGAGTGAAGCGGTCTCCCATCTGACTACTGCTTTCCAAAATGGGTTCACAGAGTCTGTCGTCAATGCTCCCATTCTGATCGCGGACGGTTTAAGAGGAAATAGTGCCATGAAGGTTCGGATCGACAAACCCATTTTCAAAACAGTTTCCATTGCCCGTGAGATCTATATGGCAGACGCCCTGATCGGCGTCACCCATTTCAAGGGCCATGAACTGTCCGGATTTGGAGGGGCGTTAAAGAATTTGGGAATGGGCTGCTCCAGCCGTGAAGGAAAATTGAGCCAGCACTCAACTATCTCACCCAAGGTCAAAGGAAAGACCTGTAAGGGTTGCGAACGCTGCCTTGGGTGGTGTGCACAGGAAGCAATTTCGATGCAGTCACCCCAATCGGGAGTGGAAACCAAGCAAAGCATCGCCTTTATCGATCCTAAAAAATGTGTTGGGTGTGGAGAATGCATACTCACCTGCCCTTCCGGTGCTATTCAAATCCAATGGAATGGAAGCATCCCTATTTTCCAAAAGAAAATGGTAGAGCATGCTTATGGAGCTGTTCAGAAGAAAAAGGGAAAGGCTCTTTACCTCAGCTTTCTCACACAGATCTCCCCTGCATGTGACTGCTATGGGTATTCCGATACACCCATTGTCAATGATATTGGTATTCTTTCTTCTGAAGATCCGGTTGCGATCGATCAGGCCTCGGTCGATTTGGTCAATGGAGAGACGGGAAACCGGTCCTCCAAACTCCCTGGGGCTTGGAACCCTGGAGAAAATAAATTTCGAGCTATTTATCCAGAGGCGGACTGGAACATTCAACTGGCCTATGCCGAAGAGATTGGGCTGGGAACAAGAGAATATGAATTGATTAAAATTTAAATGCCAAATGTCAAAGTTCAAATGAAAATTATAAATTTCAAATGCCAAAGTTGAAATTCCTTGCTTCATTTTAGAGTTTAGCAATTTGACATTTGGAATTTTTTTGAACCTAATACTTCACCTCTTTCAGAAACAGACCTTGGGCAGGTGCGGTGGGGCCTGCTTTTTTTCTATCTTTGGAATCTAAAATCTTTCTGATCTCCACAGCATTCATCCTGCCTTTTCCCACCTCGACTAATGTCCCAACGATCGACCTCACCATCTGTTTTAAAAAACCATTGGCTTCGATCTCAAAACGGAGGAGACCATCTCGCCCCCTCTTCCACTCCGCCCGGATCACCCTTCGGACTGCCGTTTTCGTAGGAGAACCCACTGATCGAAACGAGGAGAAGTCATGCTCCCCTATCAACGCTTCTGTTGCCTTTCTCATTTCTTTAAGGTCTAACTTCAGGGGAATATGCCATACATACCCTCGATAAAAGGCTGACCGAAGATTTCGGTTGAGAATTCGATACTCATAGACTTTGCTTTTGGAATGCTTTCGGGCATGAAAACTTTCTTCAACCTCCTCTATCTTCTGAATGACAATATCACGCGGGAGGAGACTGTTGAGAGCCCTTTGCATCGAACGGATATCCATTTGGCTCTGTGTCTTGAAGTGGGCTACCTGACCTAATGCATGGACCCCTGAATCCGTTCTTCCAGAACCGAACAATTGGATGGGTTCTCCTGTAAGAAGACCCAATTTTTCTTCAAGGATCCCTTGAAGGGTCGGGCCCTTGGGTTGAATCTGCCATCCCAGATAATTCGTTCCGTCGTATTCAATCAAAAGTTTAATGTTACGCATCTATTTTACTGGATAAATTCGAAATTCGAATATCGAATTCCGAAACAAATCCTAAATTCCAATTTTCAAATGTCCAAACCATTATTCCTTTTTCGTTTCGAATTTTTGGGCTCAGGTCATTTGAATTTGTTTCGAATTGATCCCTACGGGATGCTTCACCCGGATTTCGTGCTTCGAATTTGATTATATACATTCAGGGCCCACCCTGGTTTGATCGAGATGGCTCCTTCTGGGCACACCTCGAGACAGCAGAAGCAACGAATGCATTTTTTGTAATCAAAAAACAAATCCTTTCCCTTTTTAGCCAAAGCCTTTGGTGGGCAGATTTCCGTACATCGATCGCAGGATTTGCATACCTCTTCTTCAATCACTGGTTTGGTGGTCAGAGCGTTCTTTAATGCCTTCATCAAAAATCCTGGCAGGTTCCAATCCGGCTGAGAGAGAGTTGGAAATTGGAAGTCGGAAATCTTAACCTCTTCCACCCTCTCCCCCAAAACATCAATCCCATCTTTCCCCATTCCCTGTTCAAACGCCACTCGATTTGTTAACAAAGATTTCCTTGCAATTCCTAAAAGGTCACATACGATCTGGTCTAAACTTAGCGAATCCCCGCTTGCCAAAATCAATCCCAGCGGGACGGGTCTACCGCTATTCGGTCCACTCCCATCCATTCCCACAATTCCATCCAAGATGGTGAGGGAAGGCTGAATGATTTGGTAGACATCCACCAGTATTTTGGCAAACGTCTTTCGATCTTCTCCTGCCTTGAGATGCCACAGGGCCTTCCTCGGTCCAGGGATACATCCGAAGAGGTTCTTTACCCCCAGAGTGAGAAGCGTCAGGCTATGGGTTTTCAATTTAGGAAGGTTGATGATGACCTCCGCTTCCAAAACCGTCTGGTCAATCTCTAATTGCTTGAATATTTTTCCTCCCCTTTTCGGAGGGAGAACGGGTCTGTTAAACTCCACAAGAGAACATTTCATCTCATCTGCCACAGCCCTGATGCCAGCCTTCTCAGCAGTCCTTATCAAACTTCCAACCGAAGGACTATCCCCGATGAAAGGGATTCCTCCTGCTTCCCGAACGATCTCGATCACGCCCCTGAGGATCGAGGGATGGGTGGTCACAGCCTTTTCCGGACTCTTTCCATAGAGGAGGTTGGGTTTGAGAAGAACACGACCACCTTTTTTGACAAATGTTTGAATCCCTCCGATGAGATCGATGGACCGGCGAAGTCCCCTCAAGACCTGGTCATAATCATAACTCTGGCATCTGACAATTGAGACAAGAGATTTCATCTATCCTAAATTTTCTTTACTTGTGATCTCCTCAACCGAAATTTCGATCACTGCTGTTTTATTTAGAACCTCTTCCTCAAACTCCCCATAGCCTTCCTCCGGCTGATATTTCTCCATGAGCTTTTTGAGGATCTTTATCTTTCCATCCTCCTGGCTTAATAAAGTCGCCCTGCCTTTGAGAATAATGCTTCGATAATAGTAGCTTGCTTTGCAGGCCAACTCGCCAGCAGCCACATAGGCGATGGGTTCATCCACCTCAAAACTGACTGGACTTCCTCTCTGGATATCTTCAATTTTCTCTCCTTTCATTGAAGAATGAATATAAATATTCCCATCCAGATAGAGAAAGTTGACAGGTTTAATGACAGGAAACCCCTTTCCGTTGACGGTGGCAATTCTTCCAACTGGAGATCGTTCCAATAAGGCGATCATTGTTTCTCTATTCTTCAATTCCCTCTCTGGATGTCGCATGGCTTCTTCCTTATTTACCTTGATTTTATTCCGCAGTCCGCATTCCGAGTTCATTTAACTTTGATGACTCTATTTTTGAATTCGGGAACGATGTCCGTAATGTTGATTTGGGTACAATAAATCAGGTCTTCCCCAAAACCCCGGTTAATCAACTCTTTTCCGTGAAGCGAAAGGTGAAAGGCTTCTAATAAATTGGCTTCAAATCTTTTATAAAGGATCCGGGCACACTGGGAGGCATCGGTCAGAGAAACGGGTTTTTGCCTTTTTTTTGTGATCAGGTCGACCAACATTCCTCCGCAGATTGTATCTTCCAGAGAAAAACCTCCTTCATCCCCAGAAGGGATAATGAAAAGGTCTTTGTCCAACCCGAGACATCTCTGTGCTATGGCTCCGATGTTAAAAAAACTTCCCACCAATATTTCTCTCCCAGAAGAAACCAAATGAAATGCCTTGGTTCCATTGGTCGTCGTCAGGATCAATTTCCTCCCGCTTACTCTTTCTGCAACATACTCTTTGGGAGAATTCCCCAAATCAAATCCTGGAATCTTCTTGCTTCCCCTCTCTCCTCCTAGCAGGGTGGCTCCTGAAGGGAAGGTTTTAACCATTTGAAACGCCTCTTCCACCGTGGCGACTGGCATGATCTCTAAGGCTCCTTGTGACATTGCATGGACCATGACAGAAGTTGCTCTGAGGACATCGATGACCACAACGACTCGATCAGAAACAAGATTAGGATTGGGGGGAGAAGGCACCAATTGAATTTCGATGTCCATGGAGAAAAATTATCATAGAGGCAACCCTATTGCAAGTTGTTATGAGGATAGAGGAGAGATTTTAAAAAAAATTGCTTTTTACCATTGAAGATGTTGGCTAATTGTGTTAATGTTTTTTCCGTTAAATTTATTGGGAAGGTTTTTAGTACCCTCAGTTTTAGGATCCTTAGCTAAACTCCTTCTCCCCCACCCATTTATCGTTTAAAAATGAAGAAAGTAACCAAAGCCATTGTATTAGGAATACTTCTGTTAGGAGTCTGTTTTACGTCCTTTGCAAAGGGGGCAGGCGAAGAGTTTCCTGTTGCTCCTCCTCCCATGACAGAGGGAATGTTTCCCTGTAGTAACTGCCATGCCTCCATGGAGGTAAATCGAAAAAAACGGGAACTGAAAGAAGAACATACTCAGATTAAGCTTCATCATGCCGAGACCATGCGATGGTGTCTCGATTGTCATGATGTAAGAAATCGAGATAAACTGCGGCTCTACAATGGGGAGCTTATAAACTTCACAGAGAGCTATCGACTCTGCGGGGAGTGTCATGGCCCCCAATACAGAGATTGGAGGGCAGGCATTCATGGGAAACGAACGGGATACTTTGCCGGGTCCGGCAAGAGAACCTATTTCCTCTGTGCTCACTGCCATGATCCCCATGAGCCAAAATTTAAACCGCTGAAGCCCGAACCCCCACCCACGAAACCGAAGGATCCGTAATGGAAAATAAACGTTATACACGGAGAGAGTTCATTCGTAATCTTTCATTAACAGCCTTAGGAGGCCTTGCTGTTCCTTTCCTCTCTTCCTGCACCAAGGAGGAAGCTGAGGACTTTTTGCAGAAACATTTCCTCGAAATGACGGAGGAAGAAAAGAAACGCGTCATTGCAAAGTTGGAACAGAGATACCTGCAAAAATATGGAAGGAAATTTCAGATCAGCACAAAGGAAGCCCTGCCGGACACCTTCTGGGGATATGGTCTGGAACTTTCACGATGTATTGGTTGCCGGAGATGCGTCTATGCCTGTGTGAAAGAAAACAATCATTCGCACCATGATCCTCAACTCCAGTGGATCAGGGTTCTCAGGCTCAAGAGAGGAAACCTGATCAATCTCGAAAACTCTGAACATTATTATAGCCCTGATTTGGTTCCAGAAAAAGGATTCATCTATCTCCCCGTTCAGTGTCAGCAATGTCAGAATCCTCCCTGTGTGAAGGTATGTCCTGTCCATGCCACGTGGCAAGAACCGGACGGTATCGTCGTGGTGGATTACAACTGGTGCATCGGTTGCAGGTATTGCATCGCGGCATGCCCTTATAAGGGAAGGGTCTTTAATTGGGCAGAACCAAACATTCCCAAAGAAGAGATAAACCCTTCTGTCCACTATCTTGGAAACAGGCCCAGGATGAAGTGTGCCGTAGAAAAGTGCACTTTTTGTATCCAACGGGTGAGGTTGGGAAGATATCCAGCCTGTGTGGAGGCTTGTCCCACAGGATCGAGGAAATTTGGAAATCTCCTCGATCCCAATAGCGAAATTCGTTACATCATCGATCGAAAGCGGGTCTTCCGGCTCAAAGAAGATTTAGGTACAGAACCGAAATTTTATTATTTCTTTGAAGCATAGGAAAGCAGATGGAAAAGTTGCGAGAAATGTTGAATGAGACATGGCATTTTTACAAGAGGACCCTTACCCTTGTGGCAAAAGGGGACACATTGTACTACGCCTGGTGTTTCTCCCTCATTGCCATTATCGTCGTGGGCTTCCGATTCTACCTGATGCAGCATGAAGTTGGGTTAATCGCAACGCACATGAACGATCAGGTTTCTTGGGGCCTCTACATTGCCAATTTCACCTATCTGGTGGGGGCAGCGGCAGCGGCGGTTCTGCTGGTCATTCCATCTTATGTCTACCATTTCAAACCAATCAAAGAGATTGTCGTCCTTGGGGAACTCTTCGCCGCATCATCAATCATTATGGCCATACTCTTTGTGATGGTTGACCTCGGAAGGATTGACCGGTTCTGGCACATGATTCCATTCGTCGGTAAAATGAACTTTCCTCAATCGCTTCTGGCCTGGGATGTCCTTGCCCTCAACGGCTATTTATTCTTGAATCTTCTTATTCCTATCTATCTATTAGTCAAATTCTACTACCGGAAAGAACCTAACTGGAAATTTATCCTCCCTTTCATCTTGCTCTCCATCCCTATGGCCGTCGCGATTCACACCGTCACCGCCTTTTTATATAATGGGCTTCCTGCCCGTCCCTTCTGGAATGCATCGATCCTTGCTCCGAGATTCCTGGCCAGTGCCTTCTGTTCAGGACCTGCCATCATTATTATTATTTTCCAGATCATCCGAAAGGTATCCATATCCCATATAGAGATAGAGGATGAGGCCCTCTTCAAGATTTCAGAACTGATCGCCTATGCTATGTTTCTCAACCTTTTCCTTCTCTCTGCTGAGTTATTTAAAGAGTATTATTCTCAAACGGTCCATATTGCATCCTTTAGATACCTTTTCGAAGGCCTCCATGGCCACAACCAACTTGTGCCCTGGATATGGGCGGCGATGGTGATGAATGTCATCGCATTCATCATCTTTCTGATCCCCCAAACCCGGAAACGGTTGACCACCCTCAATCTGGGCTGTCTGCTCATTATCATCGGGGTGTGGATTGAAAAAGGGCCTGGTTTTGTCGTGCCGGGATTTGTACCGGATCCCCTTGGCGAGATCTACGAATATATTCCTAATCTCGTAGAGCTTATGGTCTCCTTCGGCATCTGGGCAACGGGTCTTCTCATCTTTACTCTGTTGATGAAGGTGGCCATTCCTATTGAGACCGGGAAATTCACTCACACAGAGTATGAAGAAAAGATAACGGCTTTAAGACCTCACTAAATACGTCAGATGGATTGGGTGCTCTTCTTCCCTTATTTAGGGAAAAATTTCATATAACTGGAAAAAATTCATTGCATTTCAAATAAACTGCTGTTATGTTATAAGGATTTTAGGGGGGTAAAACAACGAACTTAGGGCTCTAAGGAATGAAATCTTCCCTCATTGGGTTGGCCATAGGGTTTTTTTTACTCCTCCTCATCAGTTTCGGTCTTGGCTCCAAGGCCGAACAACCCATCTCTTTCAATCATAAAAAGCATTTGGAACAAGGATTGGGGTGTGACGCATGCCACCGCTTCTTTAAAACCCAAACCTTCTCCGGGATGCCCGACCTCAACATCTGCATAGAATGTCATAAGGAACCCGTCACGAAAAACCCGGAAGAGGAAAAAATCAGGCAATCTCAACAAAAGGGTAAAGAAATCGCCTGGAAGCGGATATATGAACAACCGGATCATGTCTTCTTTTCCCATCGCCGTCATGCCGTGCTCGGAAAGTTATCATGCCATACCTGTCACGGAGAGATTGGACAGAGCGAAAAACCTCCGACCAAACCATGGGTGAAGATGACCATGAAATGGTGTATGGATTGCCATGCCAAGAACAAAGTGACCAATGATTGTTTGGCGTGCCATGTCTAAAAAATGTGGAATATTGGAATAATGGAAGACTGGAATAATGGGTTCATGCATCGCCTTTTACCCAATATTCCATCATTCCACCATTCCATCATTCCGAATGGATAGATTATGAAGATCAATCGTCGGGATTTTCTGAAGATGGGTGGGGGAGCTGGAGTCGCCATCGCCCTCGGAGGTGGTTTCTGGAAGTGGTCTCAATTCCCTGTGGCAGAAAAACCCAATGCTCCAGGCGTTGAAAAGTGGGTGCCCACGGTCTGTGGCCAATGCATGGGCGGCTGTGGAATCCTGGTCAGGGTCATCGATGGGTGGGCGGTCAACATCGCTGGGAATCCTCTTCACCCAGTGAATCGAGGAACGCTCTGTCCCAAGGGAATTGCGGGCCTTCAAGGTCTTTATGATCCAGATCGAATTCGAACTCCTCTGAAAAGGATTGGGAAGAGAGGCGAAGGCAGGTGGCAACCCATCTCCTGGGTTGAAGCCCTCCAGATGGTCACATCATCCTTAAAAGAGCTTCGAAAAAATGGAGAATCCCACCAGCTTGTGGTTTTGGGTGGAAAGTACAGAGGATTGATGAGATCCCTCTGGGAACGTTTTTTAGAGGCTTTCGGTTCACCCAACTATATCGATAATCAGTTTCAGTGGGAAGGGACACCAACCGAAGGGCTCTTCCTCACCCAAGGAATCTATTCAACGCCAGCTTATGATTTAGAAAATGTCCAGTACCTGCTCTCCTTTGGTTCAGAACTGCTCGAATCTTATTGGTCCCCTGTCCAAGCCTTGAGGGCTTATGGCTATTTCAGGAGAGGAAAATCTGGGCAGAGAGGAAAATTGGTTCAAATCGAGCCCCGCCTCTCTATTACTGGCATCAAAGCTGATGAATGGATTCCGATCCAACCAAGTGCAGAGGGGATCTTAGCCCTTGGCATTGCTCATATGATTATTAAAGAAGGGCTCTACAAGAAAGATTTTGTCTCTAATCATACTTTCGGATTTGAAGGTTGGACTGATGAAAATGGAAAGGAGCATCTGGGCTTCAAAGAGTTTATCCTCTCTGAGTATGAACCAAATGTTGTTTCCAAAAAGACTGGTGTCCCTGTGGATACCATCATTCGATTGGCCCGGGAGTTTGCAACGAATCAACCCTCTCTGGCCATTGGCTATCGAGATCGACCCTTCCATCAGATGGCTGTCTCTGTTCTCAACGGATTAACAGGAAGTATTGATACCACCGGTGGAATTCTGATTCCCAGAAATGTTCCTTATCAAGCTTTTCCTCCTTTTAAAAAGGACACCATTGCACAAAAAGGTCTTGATAAGGAAAGAATCGATGGAGGAAAAGGTCTGCAAAGGGTTATACATCAACCCTATCTTTTTGCCCAAAATGTACTCTCTGGAAGACCCTATAAACCAAAAGCCCTTTTCCTTTACTACACCAATCCTCTCTTTTCCAATCCCAAGCCCGATCTATTTTCAAAAGCATTTGCTGAGATTCCTTTCATCGTTAGCTTTTCTCCCTACATGGATGACAGTACTCATTTTGCAGACCTCGTTCTTCCTGACCACACCCCCTTGGAACGCTGGCAGGATGATCCCCTCTTTTTAAACAACGGCTTCCCCATCCTTGGAATTCGGCAACCTGTTTTTGAACCTCTCTATCAGACTAAGGCTACAGGCGACGTCCTTCTCACGATTGCGAAATTACTGGGGGGAGAGTTTCGAACTGCCTTCCCATGGAATGATTTTAAAGAGGTGATGGTCTACGGCTTCAAAGGCATCTTCGAGGCGAAACGGGGAGATGTCTTCGGCCTTCAATTCGAGGAGGCCTGGACCCGCCTTCTTCAAAAAGGGGGATGGTGGGCTCCTTCCTATAAGACCTTCGAAGAACTCTGGAAATTAATTCAAGAGAGAGGGGGATGGTGGGATCCTCTTTACGATTTCGGAGAATGGGAACGTATCTTCCAAACCCCTTCTAAAATGTTTGAATTTTATGCTCAGGGATTAAAGCGGATTGCCTCCTCTTCTATCTCAAAAAGTAATGGGGATCCGTCCTTTCTCCCACATTGGGAAGAACCAAAGAAGACCGGTGATCAAAAAGGATACCCTTTTCACCTTCATATCTTCAAAACGATGCCTGTAACAGGAAGCAGAAATGCCAATCAACCCTGGCTTTCTGAGAATTTTGGTCCCCATCTCCTCGAAAGATGGATCACATGGGTAGAGATCAATCCACATACAGCAAAGGAACTTGGAATCTCTGAAGGGGATTGGGTCTGGGTGGAATCAACGTTTGGAAAAATTCAGGCCAAGGCCAGGTACTATCAGGGAGCCATGCCTGATGTTGTCAACATTCCTTTTGGCTTGGGCCACGCTTCAGGAGGTCGTTGGGCCAAAGATTTGGGTGCAAACCCTTATCACCTTCTTGGGGATGATCTGGATCCGTTGACAGGCAATCCAATACAACGATCCACTCAAGTTAAAATCTATAAAGTCTAGGGAGGTACCTCTTGCATCGATGGGGAATGGTAATTGATCTGGATAAATGCTCTGGATGTCAGGCTTGCGTTGTTGCCTGCCATGCAGAAAACAATATCGGGATTATTGGACCTGAGGAGTCAGCGAAAGGTCGCACCATCAATTGGATCGAACTGATTCCTTATATCGAAGGGGAATACCCTCATATAAAAGCGAGACTTCTTCCCAGACCCTGTATGCATTGTGATCATCCTCCGTGTACCAAAGTCTGCCCCGTAAATGCTACTTACAAAAACGAAGAAGGACTGGTGGCACAGATCAATTATCGATGCATCGGCTGTCGATATTGTACGACCGCATGTCCCTACACTGTAAAATATTTTAACTGGTATGAACCTCAAT
>Ga0315281_10011200_pt1 | contig 12294 bp, 10 predicted proteins | sample YL17G07_0_MG_FD_204540 | JGI IMG/M metagenome (GOLD analysis project Ga0315281, IMG submission 204540) | Sediment microbial communities from Yellowstone Lake, YNP, Wyoming, USA - YL17G07_0 | ecosystem: Environmental > Aquatic > Freshwater > Lake > Sediment | place: USA: Wyoming | collected... | reverse complement strand
CTTCACCCATGTCCGGACTATGTGTTAACTGTATTGATGGTTGTCCAGGTTACTGCGAGGTTGGAAGGTCAGCCCTTCGTGGAAGGGAAGTCATTTACCCTCAACCATTTGGAAAGGTTATTTCTGGATCAGAAAAGGATTATCCGGTAGATTTCTCACATTTCAATATACACGGAACCTGTGTTGGTGCTGTTGGTGCTGAGGCTGACCCAGACAAGGCAACATTCCCTTCAGTTAGCGTAGAAACAGAGATAACCGGTCAAGGGACAAAAATTCCAATGCGAGTCCCGTTCTTCACCGGTGCCCTTGGTTCAACTGAAATAGCAAGGGTGAACTGGGAAGGTACCGCTATAGGTGCAGCAATAAGTGGTTCTATCCTTGTCTGCGGAGAGAATGTCTGTGGGATGGACCCAAAGGCTGAGATCAAGAATGGAAAAATAATGAATTCGCCAGAGCTTACAAGAAGGGTCAAGATTTACAAGGACTGGTATGATGGCTATGGAACGATGCTCGTTCAGCTGAATGTAGAGGATACCCGTCTCGGTGTTGCTGAATATGCTGTAGAAAAACTCGGAGTTGAAGGCATTGAGCTCAAATGGGGACAGGGAGCAAAGTGCATCGGTGGAGAGGTAAAGCTCCCGACATTGGACAGGGCATTACAGCTGAAACAGAGAGGATACATTGTTCTCCCGGATCCTGAAAATAAGAATGTACAGGAAGCACATAAACTCGGAGGCATTGCAGAATTCGAGAGACATTCACGCCTCGGCATGGTAGATGAAGAATCATTCTTGAAAGAGGTTGAAAGAGTGAGAAAAATAGGTGCGAAGTATGTGACTCTCAAGACCGGTGCCTATAGACCAGTAGATTTAGCACGTGCAGTAAAGTATTCATCAGAGGCAAAGATAGACCTTCTTACAGTGGATGGCGCTGGTGGTGGAACAGGAATGAGCCCGTGGCGCATGATGAATGAATGGGGAATCCCGACTGTCTATCTTGAGTGTTTGCTCTATAAATATCTCAAGAGACTGAAAGAAAAGGGTGAATTTATCCCTTCAGTAGCCATAGCAGGAGGTATTGTTCTTGAGGATCAGATTTTCAAGGCAATAGCGCTTGGAGCTCCTTTTGTAAAAGCGATTTGTATGGGTCGTTCAACCCTGACCGCTGGTATGGTCGGAAAGACACAGGGTAAACTCATAGAAGAAGCTTACGGAAAAGGTAAAGAATATGAGGAAGCTCTTATGCGAACATTCAACGGTGCTGCACAGCTCAAGGAGAGATATGGAAAAGATTTTAAGAAGATACCCCCGGCAGCAATAGGTATATGTACTTACTATGACAGGCTTGCTGTAGGACTGAGGCAGATGATGGCAGGGACCCGTAAATTTGCCCTTAAGTACATAGACAGGGACGATTTAATGACCCTTACCCGTGAAGCAACTGATATCTCCGGCATTCCATATCTAATGGATGTAGACATGAAAGAAGCTGAAAATATCTTAGGATAATTAAAAATGATTACACAGATAAAAACTAAGATTACAGCGATAAAAGGAATAATCTCTGTAATCGTTTTTTGAAATCGCTGTAATCAGCTTAGAGAAATAAAAAGGAGGAAGACAATGCTTAATTTAATTTGCTATAAATTCTGTGCATCACCTTTCTGCATGGTTAGCTGTCCAGCAGGAGCAATTAGCATCTCAGCAAAGGACAATAATGTTTATGCTGATACAGATAAGTGCAATAGATGCGGAATCTGCCGTGCGATGTGTTCCATTCTGAGTTTTGATAAAAACCTGAGAAGGAAAAGGGTCTGGATGCGTGAGGATTTTGGGAAGAAGTAAAAATTATATTAGTTCACCCTCCCTTAATCCCTCCCATCAAGGGAAGGAAATCCCCTCTCCCCTCGTGGGAGAGGGTTAGGGTGAGGGGGATTATTTGAGGTTACCATCATGGAAGAAGAGCTTTTAGAACAGATTCTGGCATCCTTCAAGGGTGAGAGGGGCGAGCTGGTCCCGATACTGCAGGAGGTTCAGGATAATCTTGGTTATCTGCCGGAAAAGGCAATGCTTGATATTGCAAAGTTCATCGATCTTCCTGAAAGCCGCGTTTATTCTGTAGCCACTTTCTATGCTCAGTTCAGAACGCTGCCTTTGGGCAGAAGGCGTGTTGCTGTTTGCAGGGGTACTGCCTGTCATATTCGAGGTGCACCTCATATTCTAAGTACTATAGAGAAGACGATAGGCTTAAAAGAAGGAGAAACCTCGGATGATCTGGAGTATACCCTCGAAACCGTAGCGTGTATCGGTTGCTGTGCCCTTGCACCATGCATAAGGATAAACAGAGAAGTCTCTGGTGAGATGACCCCAAGAAAGGCGAAGGGACTTTTCCTTGAAAAGGAAGAGGGAGTTAAGGATGTCGAATAAACGATATACAGTTCTTGTTTGCCAGGGGACAGGCTGCATCTCAGGGGGATCCGAACAGGTTTTTTCTCTTTTAAAAGATGAGATAGAGAATTCAGGTCATGATGAGAGCATCTCGATCAAACGCACAGGCTGTCACGGCTTCTGCCAGCAGGGGCCTCTTATTGTGATCGAGCCTCAAGGCATTTTCTATACAAAGGTGAAGACAGACGACATGCCTGAGATCATTCAATCGCTTTTGCCCGGCGGAAAACCTCTTGAGCGTCTTTTTTATCGTGACACATTTACTGATAAGCCCATCCCGCATTATCACGACATTCCTTTTTACAAGAAACAAGAGCGTACGATATTGAAATATTGCGGCTCTATAGATCCTGAGGATATAAATGACTATATTGAGATTGGTGGCTATAAGGCATTGCGTAAGGTTATTTCTGAGATGAGCCCTGAAGGAGTTATCTCAGAAGTGAAGAGTTCGGGACTCAGGGGACTTGGTGGAGCAGGTTTTCCGACAGGACGTAAATGGGAAGCCTGCTGCAATGTGCCGGCAGATATAAAGTATGTTATCTGCAATGCAGATGAAGGTGATCCGGGGGCATTCCAGGACCGGTCTGTCATGGAGGGAAATCCACATTCGGTTATAGAGGGGATGATCATTGCAGCATATGCCATCGGTGCAGAAAAGGGCTTTATTTATGTGAGGGCGGAATATCCTTTAGCGGTCAGTCGCTTAAAGATTGCCATTGAACAGGCAAGGGAGGAAGGACTTCTTGGAGATAATATCTTGGATAGTGGTTTTAATTTTGATATAAAGATCTTTCAGGGTGCAGGTGCTTTTGTCTGTGGCGAATCCACAGCATTGGTACGCTCAATCGAAGGCAAGAGAGGAATGCCCAAGGTAATGCCTCGACCTCGAACTACTGAGGAAGGATTGTGGAATAAGCCAACGCTTCTCAATAATGTGAAAACCTTTGCCAATATCCCTTTAATAATATCCAATGGGTCGGAATGGTTTGCTCAGAGAGGGACTGAGAAAAGTAAGGGCACTGCTGTGTTTTCACTGACGGGCAAGGTTGTAAACTGCGGTCTCATAGAAGTGCCCATGGGGGTTACACTTCGAAAGATTATTTATGACATCGGAGGAGGGGTACCCGGAGGCAAAGCATTGAAGGCAGTACAGACAGGCGGGCCATCTGGTGGTTGTCTTCCAGCAGATATGATTGATATGCCTGTTGATTTCGACTCCCTGACCCGTGCAGGCTCGATCATGGGATCAGGAGGTTTGGTTGTAATGGATCAGGATACCTGCATGGTAGACATAGCCCGCTACTTTCTCGATTTTACACAGAGGGAATCCTGCGGCCAGTGCATTCCGTGCAGGCTTGGAACAAGGCAGATGTTTAAAATCCTTGATGATATTACGAAAGGTGAAGGAAGACCCGGAGATATTGATATTCTTGTTGAATTAAGCGATGCGATAAAGCGGAGTTCTATATGCGGCCTTGGCAAAACCGCTCCCAATCCTGTTCTTACAACCCTCCGTTACTTCAGGGATGAATATGATGCCCACATACATGAAAACCGATGTCCTGCCGGAGTGTGTATGCAGAAGGAGAGTGGATGATGGAAACGGTTTCTATACGGATTGACGATCAGGATATTGTAGCTCTGAAAGGTTCTACCATCCTAAAAGCAGCATTGGCAAACAAGATCTATATCCCGCATCTCTGCTATCATCCCGATTTAAAGCCTGCTGGAGTTTGCCGTGTGTGTCTTGTTGAACTCGAAAACGGTCAGCTTGTAACATCCTGCAGGACACCCATTAAAGAGGGTATGGTGATAAAAACAAAGAGCCGTGAAGTAGACGGGGTGCGACGACCTGTTATTGAGATGATCATTGCAAATCACCATATGGATTGCAAGAATTGTCCTAAAAAGGGGCAATGCGGATTACAGAGAATCATGGCTTATATGAAGATAGACAAAAAGAGAATCCAGGAGAACCTGAGGTTACCTAAAGTGGAATTGCCATTAGATGAGTCAAATCCATTCTTCATCAGAGACCTTAACAAATGCGTTCTTTGCGGGATCTGCGTACAAACCTGTCAGAGGATAGCAAGGATTAATGCCATTGATTTTGCAGGCAGGGGTATTAATGCAAAAATTGCCACGTTTGCAGACAAACCTATAGCTGAGTCGACATGTGCGTCTTGCGGAGAATGTATAATCCGTTGCCCTGTTGGCGCATTAGTCGTTAAAAAACCTCAACGTCCAACCCGGGAGGTCAAGACAATCTGTCCTTATTGCAGTGTGGGTTGCGGTGTATTTCTCGGAATCAAGGAAGATGCAATTGTGAACGTGCGAGCAGATAAAGAGAGTCCTGTTAATAATGGACATTTGTGTGTAAAGGGTAGATTCGGCTTAAGTTTTGTTCACTCACCGGACAGACTAACAACACCACTGATAAAACAAGGTAAAGGCAAAGGTATAGGAAAAGGTAATCCCCCCTCACCCCACTTTAGTAAAGGGGGGCAAGGGGGATTTGTTGAAGTTTCCTGGGATGAAGCATTGACAACGGTTGCCAAGAAACTGAAGAAATATAGTGGAGAAGAGATTGCTGTTATCGCTTCGACCAAATGTACAAATGAGGAAAATTATATTGCACAGAAATTCGCAAGAGTTGTGATGGGCAGTAATAATATTGATACCTCTGTTCGACTCTGTGATGCCCCATCGATAACTGCATCGGTAGAGACAAACAGTATCAGGGCGATTACAAACTCAATACCTGATATCGATAAGGTCGCCTGCATTCTTGTTATAGGTGCAAATGTTACACGTTCACATCCGGTAATGGGGCTGAAAATAAAGAAGGCGGTTGAAAATGGAGCACGTCTCATTGTTATCAGCCCGAAAGAGACTGACTTATGCACGTACGCTCAGATATGGATGAATCCTTATCCAGGAACTGACCTATCTCTAATTATGGGTATGTGCAATGTGATTGTTGAAGAGCAATTGCATGATAATGTATTTATCGAAAAATATGCTGATAATTTTGAGGAATTCAAGGAATCCTTGGAAGATTTTTCTCTTGGCAGAGTTGAAAGAATCACCGGTGTACCAAGGGATAAGGTTGAAGAAGCAGCAAGGATTTTTGCAGATAGCAGACCAGCATCCATACTCTGGGCAACTGGGATTACCCAATACTCTCAGGGAACGAATAATGTGCTCAGCCTCATTAATCTGTCTATTCTATCTGGAAATATAAAACATTCTTCAGGTCTCATCCCACTCTGGGGACAGAACAATGCGCTTGGAGCCTGCAATATGGGATGTCTTCCTGATTTTTATCCCGGATATCAACCGGTGTCTGATCCAGGAATAAGAAAGAGATTTGAGACTGTATGGGGACAAAGTCTCAATCATGAGCCAGGATTAACTCTCACAGAGATACTCGATGCAACCTGTGAAGGGAAGATTAAATCATTGTATATTATTGGAACTGATCTTGTAAGAAGTGTAGCTCCAACGAAAAAGGTTAAAGAGGCTTTGAAGAGAGCAAAGTTTATTGTCTTACAGGACATGTTTATGAATGAGACAGCAAAATTTGCCCATGTCATTCTTCCTGCAGCAAGCTTTGCAGAAAAAGACGGAATGTATACAAACGCAGAGAGAAGAATTCAGAAGATTAATAAAGCATTAGATCCTATAGGCACTTCGAAGCCAGACTGGCAGGTACTGTGCGAGTTGGCCAGGATGTTAAAAAGGAATGGATTTGATTTCAGCAGCACAGAAGAGATCATGTCTGAAATTTCATCTGTTACCTCCGGGTTACCTTCAGAAAAAGATAAGTTTAGATTTATACCACTCAAGTATAAACCTCCTGCAGAGGTGGCTGATATTGATTATCCGTTAATATTAACAACAGAAAGAGATCTATACTCAGGAGGCTTTTTATCCAGAAAGGTAGAGGGTCTCGAAATATTAAAAACGAAAAACCTTGTATATATCAATCCAAAGGATGCTGCAGATTTTGAAGTACAAGACAGGGAAATAGTTACGGTGATTTCCAGGTACGGAGAAATAAGTGGTGAGGCAAGGTTGACAGGTTCAACTCCAACTGGTTTAATTAGCATGAGTCTGTTAGAAGAAAATATGAATAAGCTTATTAATCCTGCTCTTGACCCGATATCTAAGATACCGGAGATGAAAATTTGCGCTGTAAGAATTATTGCGCAAACGTAAGTGGATTAAGTGCAATGATAACCTTCTATCATAGGATTTTGGAACATATATAGGGGATTTCGAAATGAATAAGACTGTGCTTGCAATCTTAAAGGTTCTTGACAAACATCCCGATACTATTGTCGGCTCACGAGAGATATCAAGACAATTGAAACTGCACGGAGTCGAGCTTACTGAAAGGACTGTAAGATACCATCTCAGAATCCTCGATGAGAGAGGTTTTACAAAGGTATTTGGCAAGGAAGGAAGGATGATTACACAGAAAGGCAAGGAAGAGCTTTCGCAGGCACTTGTGTCCGAAAAGGTCGGTTTTGTGATAAGCAAAATAGAGACTCTCTCCTATCTCACGAACCTTGACCTCGAGAAAAATGAAGGTGACATCATCCTGAATGTTTCTTTTTTCCCTGAGGAAAGACTGAAAGAGGCGATACGCATCATGAAGCCATTATTCCTATCATCTTATGTCATGTGCGATAAAGTTGTTATGCATAAGGGTGGTGAAAACATTGGCGATATTCTGATTCCCAAAGGGCAAATTGGATTCGGTACGGTATGCAGCGTGACGATAAACGGAATATTCCTTAAGGCAGGAATCCCTGTCACATCAAAGTTTGGCGGTGTATTACAGATAGAGGGATCTGAACCATCGAGGTTCACCGCACTCATAAGCTATGAAGGTTCATCTCTTGACCCCCTTGAGATATTCATAAAGAGCAGGATGACGGATGTGATAGGTGCTGTGAAAAATCACTCTGGTAAGGTACTCGCAAGCTTCAGGGAAATACCTGTTGTGAGCATTGAAAAAGCAAAAGAGTTGAACACACTCATGAAGGAAAAAGGAATTGGTGGAATTCTTCTCATTGGCAATCCTAACCAGCCGCTGCTTGAGATGCCTGTCAGTATGGATAAAGCAGGAATGGTTATTGTGGGCGGGCTCAATCCTATCGCCGCTCTTGAAGAAGCCGGGATACCGACAACGAGTAAGGCAATGTCAACGCTTTACAGATTCTCCGACCTTATCAAATTCAAGGAACTTCTGTAAACTTCTCCCCCTGTGGGAGAGTCCGCCTCAGGCGGAGAGGGCAAGGGCGAGGGGCATTTTCGGGTCAATGATAGGAATTCAATAGAATTTAAAAAACACTCTTTCACGAAGGGATCTTATTTTTAGCCTGTATTTTGCTATTTTGCTCTATAAGGAAAATATAGACTAAAGGTAGAACCTTTAGCAATGCTACTGTCTACTTTAATAAAACCACCGTGACCTTCTACAATCTTTTTAGTGATGGAAAGGCCCAGCCCGGTATCTTTTCTTGCTATTTTTGTAGTAAAAAAAGGCTCATAAATCATTTTTATATTTTCTTCTGAAATGCCCACTCCTGTATCTGTTACTTTTAAGGTTACATAGTTTTTCCCGTTTAAAAAATCTTCTCTTGTGGTAATGGTTAACCTTCCTCCATCTGGCATTGCATCAATAGCATTTAATATAAGATTTTTGATTGCCTCCATGACAAGCCTTTTATCTACATATATTAGGGTAACATCACCAAAAACTTTCTGTATACTTATCGAATATTTCCTGCATTCATCTTCATAAACACCCAGAGAATCTTCAAGTAGCCTATTAATATCCTTCTTCTCTTTTAAGAGAAAAGGCTCATTTGAAAAAACAAGAACATCTTTTAGAATTTCCTCAAGCCTTTTTGCTTCTAAAAAAATAAGCTCTAAATATTCTTCTGCTTTTGTTCCTGAAGGAATACTTTTTTCCAGTCTTCTTGCCAATCCACCAATAACAGTAATCGGAGTTCTTATCTCATGTGCAACATTTGCTGTAAGTCGTCCGAGGGCGGATAATTTTTCATATTCAATAATTTTTTCCTGTAATTTCTTTTCTGCCTTTCTGGATTCCATTAATTGGGCATTTACAACCTTAATAGTCTCTCTTATTGCGGCAGCGTCCATATTCACTCTAAAAACTTCACACTCAAGGCATATTTTTGTCTTCTCTAAGAAGTTTCCCTGAATTTCCTTACGGCAATAGGTTCCTGAAATTAGCCAACACCTTGAGTCTTTAGACCGATAAGCAGGACATTTCTTCTCCTCACATTTAAAAATCTCCCAGCATTTAATCTTTTCCTTCTTTTTGTCCTTCAAATTTCTCTTGACTCCCTGTTCAGAAATTAACGATACAATACTTGAGCCGAGGCCATAAGGGCTTATAACAGATTATGTATGGTAATGCTTGTATAATTCGTACCTTGTGGGGCATTTGCATATGTTTACTTTTAATAATGAAAATAAGTAAGCACAATCACGCCTCTTGCATTCTTTTAGAATGAGGCCAATACCCTTAGCCATAAACTTAACAGAACACATATCCCTACCATCATCTTTCAAGCACTGAAAATCATAAGGGCATTGTTTTGTCAGTTCTTTAGTTTCAGCACTAATCTGATAAGCCACTATATATACCTCACTATCTCGATTAATTTAGAAACTGGTTTTAGTATTCTAACTTTTTTGCCCTTTTTTACCAGAGCGCTCCGTTTTACCGGCAAATAACTAATGTAAAGGCAATAAATGAAGTGTCATTGCGAGGAGCAAAGCGACGAAGCAATCCCAAAGACTAGATTGCCACGCCAGCAAGACTCCTCTCCCCTTTTATATAGCTACTATAAAATGATTCATTTGTCAAATAAAATCATTTAAAAATTGTAACCCTTCAGTGAAGGGTGGAATTTGGTAGCCGCAGGCTTCAGCCTGCGTTACTTGGCGCAGCCTAAAGGCTGCGGCTACCACTTATAACTGAATGGGTACTAAAAATTATTTACCGATTATAAAAGATATAAAGTAATTTGCAAACTTATATGCTGATTCCCATTTGAAAGCTTAATCATTTTGGGCAAATTTAGATTTGCGTATCGAACAGAAACGCATATAATATAGATAGAAGCGAAATAATACCCTCAAATGAAAAGAAAAACAGTAAAATTACTCAAAAAAGTATCCAGAGACAGGATTCCCGTATCATCTTTGAAAGGGAAAGTTATACCATCTAAGAAGAGGAAGTTTATTGAAAAAGCATTAAAGAAAGAGAGATTAGAGGAAAACGCTGAGTAATGATTTTAGACCTTATTAAAATAAACAGAAGTTATACACCCACGGCTCTAAACTCAGAACTTCCCTCGTGATTAAGCAAGTCGGCTATGCAATTGCCTGTGCGGTTTAATTTTATTGAACATAGCCTGCTTCTTGCTCTTCAGGATATATAAGTCATACTGATTTTGAAGGTTCAGCCACAGCTCCTCTGATGTTCCAAAGTACCTTGACAGTCTGACAGCCATCTCAGCACTGATGTTTCTTTTTTCGTTTACTATTTCGTTAATTGTCCTAAACGAAATGTTAAGCTCCTTTGCAAGTTGCGACTGCGATATGCCGAGAGGCTCCATAAACTCTTTAAGGAGTATCTCTCCGGGATGCGTCGGTTTTCTTGTGAGTTTAAACATCATATCCTCCTCTTAGTGGTAATCTTTAATTTCTACATCATAGGCATCAGAATCAACAAATCTGAAGATTATCCTATATTGATCATTAATCCTGATGCTGTATTTACCTTTATATTTGCCTTTTAAAGCTTCAAATCTGTTTTTAGGAGGTAATTTCAGATCCTCCAGACTTTTTGCTGCGTTCAAATAGTCGAGCTTCCGTATCCCTACTTTATGTACACCTGACGGAAATTTTCTGCTCTTTCCTGTTAAAAATAAATTTTCTGTCTCTTTGTCGGCAAACGATTTTATCATTATGTTACATTATAACGCATAGTGTAATAAAAATATACCCCTGACCTATCTGTTTTTTCAAGTTCCTTTATCTTTTGTTACGTAAAAATCATTTATGCATTATTTGTAAAAATCATAATTGGACATGTTAAGGCTACCACTTGTACCATCATGATAAAAATGCTACATTAGTCTCGTCATTGACCCGAAAATAGAGTTATGTTTTTCCGTCATTCCGCACTTGATGCGGAATCCAGGATTTTCAACGACTCTGGAGTCCTGCTTCCGCAGGAGTGACGAATTCGCTATAACTTTGCATAAATTATTTTCGTGCTCCTTTGTAAGCCAAGGGCTCATGTCGATTCCTGCTGATAACTTAAAAGTTGTCATTCAGGTTACAGATCATTTATCTCGTTCTTCAGCTCCATTAATCTATAGATCCATTTTAGTGGAGGTTGCTTTTTTTATAAATAATTTACTATGCTAAATTATTAAACTTTTGGAGGTATTAAGGAATGACAATCACAGATAAGGCTGCGGAGAAGGTAATGGCCATATTGGCGCATGAAGGTAAAGAGAACTGGGGCATCAGGATATTTGTTGCTGGAGAAAGCTGCTGCGGGCCATCTTATGGCCTTGATTTACAGGAAGAGCAAATGTCCGATGATGAAGTCATAGAAAAAAATGGCTTAAAGGTTTTTATGGATAAACAAACCTTAGAAACCCTTACAGGAAGGCAGTTCGACTATGATATTGGTGAAGATGGTGAAGGCTTTATCTTCACAGGTGGCGTTTCAGCGTGCGGTACTGGCGGTTCAGCCTGCGGTGCCGGTGATTCAGGTTGCAGCTCCTGCGGTTAATAAGTAAGTTCTCAATGATATCCCTCAGTGGTATTGGCGTCATTCCTGCAGAAGCAGGAATCCAGAATAAAAGCACTGGATTCCGGGTCAAGCCCGGAATGACAGTATAACCTATGTTTCCGATACACAGGCCAAGAAGGTTAAGAAAAAACGAGACGATCAGGAGAATGGTGAGGGAGACCTCACTTTCTCCTGATTGTTTTCTCTATCCTATTTTTGTTACATTCGGCAAAGATGTAAAAAAAGAGATTTCATCAATGCCTGGCTGCTTTCAGGAATCTGTTGATAAGGTAGTCAAGCACGCCAAAGAAGTTTATTCCCTCGGTATCCCTTCTGTGCTACTCTTCGGTATTCCAGAGCATAAAGACGAAATCGGCTCAAGTGCTTATGATGAGCATGGCGTTGTTCAAAAGGCAATTAAGGCCATTAAAGATAAGGTCCCTGAACTGTTTGTTATTACAGACGTCTGCATGTGTGAGTATACAAGCCATGGCCACTGTGGAATCATCAAAGATGGAGATGTCCAAAACGACCCGACCCTTGAACTGTTAGCTAAGGAGGCTGTTTCCCATGCAAAGGCAGGTGCCGACATGGTTGCGCCATCAGATATGATGGATGGAAGGGTTGACGCTATAAGGCTCGCGCTTGATGAAGAAGGGTTCTCAGAAATCCCTATCATGTCCTATGCTGTAAAGTATGCATCTGCATTCTATGGGCCATTCAGGGAGGCTGCAGAGTCTACACCACAATTCGGTGACAGGCGCTCATACCAGATGGATCCTGCGAACAGGAGGGAGGCGTTGAAAGAGGTTGCCCTTGATATCGAAGAGGGTGCAGATATTGTTATGGTGAAACCAGCCCTCGCATACCTCGATATCATCTCTGATGTGAAAGATGCCTTTGACGTTCCTGTTGCAGCATACAATGTAAGTGGAGAATATTCTCTCGTTAAGGCTGCTGGAAAACTTGGATGGATTGATGAACAGC
>Ga0315281_10011199_pt1 | contig 12295 bp, 9 predicted proteins | sample YL17G07_0_MG_FD_204540 | JGI IMG/M metagenome (GOLD analysis project Ga0315281, IMG submission 204540) | Sediment microbial communities from Yellowstone Lake, YNP, Wyoming, USA - YL17G07_0 | ecosystem: Environmental > Aquatic > Freshwater > Lake > Sediment | place: USA: Wyoming | collected... | reverse complement strand
ATGCTGATGGCGATCAATGCCCGCGACTATCCGGTCGTAATGGGCGCGGCGGCGGTCTACGCGTCTGTGGTCGTATTCGCGAATCTCACAGCTGATATTGCCTTGCCACTCGTTGACGCCCGGCGGCGCGTTGTATGAAGACGCAAGCGCGAAACGCGTGGCAGACGCTGACGACCGTCGAGCGTGGCGCGCTGTTGATGCTCGTCGCGTTGACCCTGTCGGCGATTATCGTTCCAATGGTTTCGATCGATCCGCTGGCCATCGGAGACATTGTCGGTAGCAGGGTGCTCGGACCCGGCTCGAGGGACGCGAACCACAACTTTCACTTGCTCGGCACCGATCGATTCGGCCGCGATCTGTTTGCCCGGATGATGCTCGCGGGTCGAATATCGCTCGGCATCGGCGTGATCGGGTCGCTGCTCGCCGCGCTCGTCGGGACCGCGGTGGGCGCAATCGCGGCTTGGGCCGGTGGCATCGTCGATCGCCTGCTGATGGCGGTGACCGACGTACTCCTTGCGGTCCCACGGCTCATCCTGCTGCTGGTGTGCGCGTCGCTCTGGCGTCCCGGGACGGTAACTGTCATCGTCGTGCTCGTGGCGACGGGGTGGATGGGAGTTGCCCGCATGATCCGCGGCGAAGTGCTCGGCATCCGCTCGCGCCCTTTCATCGAATCCGCAAAGGCGCTTGGGATTCCGTCGTGGAGGATTCTGTTGCGGCATGCGCTGCCGAACGCGATTGGTCCGGCAATCGTGGCTACGACGCTTGGCGTCGGGAATGCGATCCTACTGGAAAGCGGACTGTCGTTTCTCGGCCTTGGGATCCAGCCACCGGCACCGAGTTGGGGTAACATGATTGCGGGCGGACGCGATCTGATCGTCACCGCCCCGTGGGTGGCGATTTCGCCGGGGATCGCGCTGGCGGTCACCGTTCTCGCCTGCACGCTGCTTGGCGACGGGCTCCGCGATCGGCTGGCTGGCGATAGCCCTGCGATCGGACTTCGTGAACGGGCGTGACGGACCACGTAGTCGCTGCGTCGGGCCCCTCTCGCAGCGGTTGGAATCGTTGGCGAACTAGCAGGGCGAGGCGATCATCGAACAAGAATCGTCACGACCGCGCGCGGCGGGGCAGCGAACTCAACGGCCGTCGGGTTCCCACTGATTACGAGATCGGTGAGCGGAGTCTCATCGAGACGGGCGAGCTTGGCTTCGCGAATCGGGCGAGGTAGCGTCCACCGCCCAACCTGATCCCGGTCGACAAGATTGACGCATCGCAGAACGAGCCATTGCTCGTCTTCACTTTGCTTCATCGTTGAGAACGCGAGCCCCATCCCCGAAAGCTCGGGACCAGTGACCTGAGGCGGCGTCTGCGTCGCCGAGCGGTGGGTGAACCCGCGCAGCGGTTGCAGAAAGCGCTCCGCTTCTCGTTCGATTTCATCGAACGCCGACGCGGTCCGCGCGCTATGGAGCAACAGCGCGAATCGCGCGTCGAACGGGCCGATGCACTGCGCCTCTGGAGTGTCGACCGGCCAGCCGGCGTGGCCCGGTCGCTCGGCAAGATCATTGCGAGAGAGATCACCGACGGCGCGGATGATGGTGATCCAGACGACGCCCTTGGCATCGACCTCGTACTCCGCGAGCCCGTCGGAGAACACGGTTGCGCCCGACTTCGGTGTAAATAGCGTCACGTAGCGATGCAGTGGGCCAGTCGCCGGAGCTTCTTCAACCTTCCGCTCGGCGGCGGTGGTTTCGATCGGGCCTCGCTCCAACGGGCCGAACGCTGCGTCGGCGAACACTTTCGCTCCACCAAGACCCGTCGCGATCCCGAAGCGAAGACGGTGACTCGTGGCGGAGTTGACCCCACTGACTGACAACTCGAGTAACGGTGAACCGGCCGTCACGCGGATCGACACCTCCACGTCGCCGGTCGCGGCGCGTTTCGCACTGGCAGCGCCGATCTTCCATTGTTGTTGCACCACGCCGATCAACGGCCCCCGATGCACGACCCGCATCTTCACGAACTTCGCGGTCCCAACTTCCGCACCGATGGACGGCGTGTACAGATCTCCCCGATCGGCCCGATCCTCGAAGCGAATGACTTTCGCCAGCGCGCGTTCTCCGCGCTCGAGCGTCAGCGCCCCGCCCTTCTCGAAGCGACAGCTGATAATGGCGTTCGAGATCTCGCTCGCGGAAACGCGCACCGATTCGGCCGATGCCCCCAATGCGGGACCCGGCGCCGGGAATGCGGTCAGACTCATCGCCGGCAGGTCGTCGACCATCAGCGCGCACGTTATGACACGGACGATGTCGTTGTCGGGATAATGATAGGGTGATTCGACGCGGTCGCGACCGATCCGCATCCCCAGCACCTGGATCTCCTTCGGTAGGCGCGACTTCGTCGACACATCGCCAAGCACGTCGTCGATGCGAGGGCCGTCAGCCGACCCTGGACCGACCGGCTCGTCGGCGATCTTCTCGACCAGTTCCACGATGGCAACGCCCCCGCGCGGGCGCACGGCGTCGTTGCGGATGACGACGGCGACTTGCCACTCGTCCGGCCGTTCTCGATCGGCGGCGGGATCTCTGCCGAGGAGATCACCGATCGCATCGCTCGTGATGGCGTCAGCTTGCGCGCGCGCGGCACGAATGCGGCCGTCCATCGCCACCGCAACCTCGTCGGTCGAGGTACCACACAACGTGTCGTGGGGATGCGCGGTGAGCAGCGACTTCCACGCCGCACGAACGTGGTGCAGGCGCGTCGCCTTGCCAGCGAACCAGGCGAGCGCGCTCCACGGCTCCGCCCCGCGAATCAGCCCGCGTTCAGCAATCGCGTTCGCCCGTTTCTGCGAGGCCCGGGTGCCGAGCGTGCCCTGGAGCGTCCATGTGTACCCGTAGGAGTCGCGGAGTTCGCCAGCAACGATTGGCAGCCGTTGGGCAGCGGCGCGCCCGACCAGAGAATCGGCAAAGGCCCGCATCGAGCTGGCGCGAACGCGATCCCCCCCTTCTTCCGCCATCTCCTGAACGAGCTTTACGGCCTGATCGCGACCGATCTGGCGAGCGTGGTGGTCGGCCCCGTTCTGGAGCAGCGTCACGCCGACAGTCGTCCGCTGAGCAAGGGTGCCTCGGATCTGCCTCCAGCGGATGGTCGCGGCATCTCTGTCCGTCGGGAGCGACGCACCAAACTCGTACCCGATCGGGGGCAGGTGGAACATCAGCGCCTGCGCGCCAGACGGCGCCCGCCAACGGACGACGTCGCCTCGGGGCCACCGCTTGCTGCCGTAGCCACGCCAGAGGACGATCAGCGGCAGGCCGAAGCCGGCAGCGATCTCGGGCAACGCTGCTGGGTGCCCGAACGAATCCGGACAGTAGAGAACCGGCGGCGGTGTCGCGCCGAGTGCGTCAAGCACCACACGGCCAACGAGCAGGTTCCGCACCAGCGCCTCACCGCTGGGAATGAGCTCGTCCGATAACACGTACCATGGGCCGGCCTCGATTCGGCCATCACGAAGTAGCGACGCGAGTCGGTCGCCACGTTCGGGCCGCACCGCGAGATAGTCCTCGAGCGCGATCGCCTGCCCGTCGAGCAAAAAGCTGTCGCCCTGGCGCGGCGGACTATCGATCAGCTCGTCGACGAGAGCGACCAGGCGCTGACGGAAGACTTCTGCCGAGAGGTACCACTCGCGGTCCCAGTGGGTATGCGTGACGAGGTGAATATCGAGCGGCAAGGCGGGCGGTCGGTGCGAGATGTGATCGATGAACGGCGAAACGGGCGCGGCGAGAAGAATCGCCGGGGTGGCCTGATACCTCAAGATGGTCTGGCGCGTGCTCGCGCGCAGTGTTTAGGCTTCGTCTCGCTCGCAACCCTCACCGTAACTCACCGAATGGATTCGCTGCTCGATTTTATCCGCCGCATTCGCGACGTGCAGGGGCTTGTCGCCTGGGGCGGCTACGTGGGCATGACCCTGATCGTGTTCGCTGAAACCGGGCTCTTGATCGGCTTTTTTCTGCCGGGAGACTCTCTGATCGTGACCGCCGGGCTACTGGCGGCGACAACAAGTGTGCTGAACGTCTACCTGCTCGGGGGGTTGCTGACCATCGCGTCGATCCTCGGCAACACGGTGGGGTACGCCATCGGCGCAGCCACCGGTCCGAGGTTGTTCACCCGCGACAATTCCCTGCTCTTCAATAAGAAGCATCTGAATCGCGCTCACGCGTTCTACGAGAAGCACGGCGGCAAGACCATCATCATCGCTCGATTCATGCCCATAGTCCGGACGTTTGTCCCGGTCGTGGCGGGCATTGGGCAAATGGACTACCGCCGTTACATGCAATACAACGTGATCGGAGGCGTGCTCTGGATCTGGAGCATGCTTTTTATCGGCTACGTGCTGGGCCGCTACATTCCGGGGGTCGACAAGCACATCGAGGCCGTGATCCTGGCGGTGATCTTCCTCTCGTTGCTGCCTGGCATCATCGGCTGGTGGCGACACCGCGCGAAGCCCGCTGGATCTGATGCCGTTTCGAAGTGAACCACGAGGAGAGACCAATGCCGTTCACACTGCCCGCACTGCCGTACGCGTACGATGCGCTCGAGCCGCACATCGACGCCAAGACGATGGAGATCCATCACACCAAGCATCATCAGGCCTACGTCACCAACGTGAACGCGGCGGTCGACAAGGCGCCCGAACTCCAGGGCAAGTCGCTCGACGATCTGATGAAGTCGATCAACACCGTGCCCGAGGCGGTCCGGGCCGCCGTCCGTAACAACGGCGGCGGCCATTGGAATCACTCGATGTTCTGGGAGTTGATGGCTCCGCACGACGGCGCCGAGCCGACGGGCAAGCTGGCCGATGGGATCAAGTCGGCGTTCGGCGACTTTTCGAAGTTCAAGGAGCAGTTCGCGGCCGCCGGCACCGGGCGGTTTGGGTCAGGCTGGGTGTGGCTGATCAGCGACGGGGGCAAACTCTCGATCGCCAGCACTCCCAACCAGGACAACCCGCTGATGGACGGCAAGAAGGCGATCCTTGGATTGGACGTGTGGGAACACGCCTACTACCTCAAGTACCAGAACCGCCGGGCAGACTACATCACCGCGTGGTGGAACGTGGTTTCGTGGGGAAAGGTGGCGGCGAAGTTATAGGGGTCAACGAGTCACCGAGCGAACGGCCCCCGAACCCGATCGGTCCGCTGACCTCCACCGCAATGAGATCGCACGGCAACTGAATCGCCGCGAGCGCCGCGAGGAAATTCCTTCGCGCCGTGGAGTCAGCGACGCCGATACGCACGCGATTGATGCTCTCATCTTTATCGCTGGACGTTATCCCCGCTGTGTTCCACGCCGGAGTCTTGTTCACCTCAGTAACGTGTTGGTGACGGCTACCGATGGTTCGTTCCGCGATTCGTTGCGGGTTGCTTCGATCGGTGCTCCGGTTCACAGCGTCAGTGAGCTCGGGATTTTCTTGGCTCTCGAACGATCCGGAACGTACGACCTCGCCGTTACCGCCAACGGGTACGCCGCATGGCGAAAGGATGGAATCGTGGTTCCACATGATCAATGCCACGTCATCCCACGGGCAGTTACGGCAAAGCTGACCGCCATGTAGACTCGCTTGATTGGCGCCCGATCCCGTCAGTCTCCATGTCGCGCCAGCGATATGCGCGCCGCCTCAAGCAGCGGCGCGTCTTCGCGGCCACGAGGAATTCGCCGTGGCAACACCACCGGCCTTTTATCTGTAGCGCAGGAGCGCAACCTCCATAACAAACTTCCGGTACGCGCCAAAGTAGGTCGCCGAGTCTCGCTTGAAGGCGTCGCTGTGCGTGCCGCCGAGCACGACAAACCGCTTTGCTGAGGTTGCCGCGTCGTACAGCCGCCTGCCGTGCACGATCGGAATGCGCTCGTCGGGCCCGACGTGCATGAACAGAATCGGCATGTGCACGCTCGCGATCCGCGACAGCGAGTTGAACTCGATGCGCGCCACATATCTCACGGGCAGCCAGGGATACAGCTCGGCGCCCCGCTCTCGCACCGATGACGGCGCGCCTTCGACAATCAGCCCCGCGGCGGGCACCCGAGTTGCCAGCTCGATCGCCGGCGCCGTCCCCAGCGAATGCCCGAAGATGATGATGCGATCGGCGGGCACCTGAAGGCTGTCACGCAAATAGCGGTAGGCCGCCGTCGCATCGCGATACAGCCCAGCCTCGCTCGGCGTCCCGGTGCTCGTCCCAAAGCCGCGCCAGTCGAACGCGAGCGTGTTCACGCCCGTCGTGCGCAAGTCCGCGTAGTACTCCGGCCGCGTCGTCGTCGCGACGTTTCCGGTCTGACCGTGACAGAGGAGCACCCACATGCCGTTCGAGTCGGCGTGCACCGCCGGAATGATCCACGCGCCAAGCCGCACCGAGTCTTCGGTCGGAATGACGACGGTCCGGTACGGCAGATGGAGTGAATCAGCCGGCGTCGCCAGTGTCGCAAGCCCACCCTCGCGCACGAACACCAACGACGACTCAGTCACCCGCAGATACACGATGGCCGCGCCATACACGGCGATCACAACGCCAAGAAGGACAGCGCCATTTCGAATGAGGATGCGCCGGGTCATGGGACGCGCCAAGATGTCTCCACGTGTCGCGCGGCGAAAGCCGTCCTATCCAACGGGCGCCGTTCGTTTCACCAGCGCCGAAAGAGCCGGCGGAGTCACCAACGTCGTCACCAGCACCATCAGCATGACCGCGCCGAATAGACCGCCGTCGAGGGCGCCGCTCGCCAGGCCCATCTGCGCGAACACCAGGCCGACTTCGCCACGCGGGACCATCGCGATGCCCACCAGCAGCTTGTTGCCGCGAAACCAGAACGGCGCATAACCAGCTGCGATTTTGCCGACAATCCCGCACCCCACCAGTGCGGCCCCAATCCCCAACGAACGTCCAGTCGCCAGTGCGCGCAGATCGACCGCCGCGCCAACGCTGGCGAAAAAGATCGGCACAAAGAAGTCTCCCACCGACGCTGTCGCCCGGGCAATCTCCTCGCGATCGTGACGGTCGTCGAGCACCAGCCCCGCGGCGAACGCGCCGATGATCATCGCCGACCCCACCCACTCGGCGACGGCCGCGAGGACGAATGCGAACGCGAGGGCAAGCAAGCCGAGCGCACCGGTTGACTGCAGTCGGCGAACCAACTTGTAGCCGACCGTCGCGAGAGGACCGCCAAGGACAACCGCCAACACGATGAATCCGATGGCGGCGCCGGCGACACGCCCCATCGCGGCTGGCGCCATGGTCCCGCCGACTACCGCGGCGGCGACTATCGAGAGGATGATCAGGCCAATCACGTCGTCGATCACGGCGGCTCCGAGCACCACTCTCCCTTCTGTCGAGTCTAACCGCCCAAGATCACCCAACACACGGGCCGAGATCCCGACTGACGTCGCACAGAGCGCTGCGCCACAGACAAGGGCCGGCAGCGGGCCGACGCCGAGCAAGACTGCGGCCCCGTATCCCGCGACGAACGGCAGCACGACGCCAGCGACGGCAACGGTTGTGGCGACGCCGCCAACGGCGACGAGCGACTTCAGATCGGCATGCAGCCCGGTCGTGAAGAGCAGAACAACGACGCCGATCTGCGCCATGGCGGCGATGACCGGATCGGCCGGATCGACGAGGCCGAGCAGCGACCGGCCGAGCAGAACCCCCGCGATGATCTCGCCGAGCACGGCCGGCTGCCGCAGCCGGATTGCGACCTCACCAAAGACCTTGGCCGCCACAAAGACCGCCGCGATCACAACAAAAAGTCGGGCGACCCCTGGGCCGCCCGACGCGAGTTCCGTGACTGCGCGCAGGACCGGCATCACCGCGCGGCCTCGCCCTCCAGGTACGTGTACCCCTCGAGGCCAGCGACGTAATCGGCGATGAAGGCGTTCGCCTCCTGCCGCGTGAGATGTTTCGCCGCGCCAACTTTCCGGCGAAAGGTCTGGAGCAGGTCACCACCGCGGAACTGCACGTAGTTCAGCACCTCGGTCACCGTATCACCGTGCACGAGATCGGTGACCTCGTAGCCATGCTGCGGGCCCAGCCGGATGTGCACGGCGTTCGTGTCGCCGAACAGGTTGTGCAGGTCGCCGAGTATCTCCTGGTAGGCGCCGGTGAGAAAGACGCCGAGCATGTACGCGCCGTCCTCTTCGGCAACCTTGTGGAGACGCATGCTCGCCTCACCGCCACGCTCGCCGATAAACGTGTCGATCTTGCCATCGGAGTCGCAGGTCACGTCCTGCAGCGTCCCGCGACGCGTCGGCTCCTCATCCAGCCGGTGAATCGGCATGATCGGGAACAGTTGATCGATTGCCCAGCTGTCGGGCAGCGACTGAAAGACCGAAAAGTTGCAGAAGTAGCGGTCGGTCATCGTGGCGTCGAGGTCCTTCGCGATATCCTCGAACACGTCGCGATCGCGATCGACATACTTCGCCAGCGCGTGCACGACACCGAAATACACCTGCTCAGCCACTGCCCGCTCGCGGAGCGACAGCACCCCGCTCGAGAACAGCTCGTGCGCGCGCTCCTTGTCAAAGCTCACGTCGTGGAAGATCTCGCGGACTCGCCGTCGCGACACGTTCTTCCGCGACGCGTCGCGCAAATCCGCGAGCATTTCGTGCAGCAGTTGATGGTCTTCTTCGGTGATCTCAGGGATCAACGCCTCGGAGTTGGTCTCGACATCGATGACCGTGATCAGCAACAGCGCATGGTGGGCCGTGAGGGCCCGTCCCGATTCGCTGATGACGTGCGGCATTGGGAGTTCGTGCTCCTTGCACGCCTCACCCAGAGTGTAAATGACGTCGTTCGCGTATTCTTGCAGCGAGTAGTTCACGCTCGCATCGGAGGTCGACCCGGACCCGTCGTAGTCCACGCCAAGGCCGCCGCCGACGTCCACGTGCGTGATGTCGAGGCCCATGTTGCGGAGCTCGACATAGAAGCGAGTGACTTCCTGCAGCCCAAGCTTGATGAACCGGATGTCGGTGATCTGCGAGCCGAGGTGAAAGTGGATCAGTTTGATCATGTCGAGCCGACCGGCGGCGCGGAGCCGGTCGATCAAGGCGACCAGGTCGGCGGCGTTGAGACCGAACTTCGATTTTTCGCCGCCGCTCTCCTTCCACCGGCCGAAGCCGCGGCTGGCGAGCTTGATCCGGATCCCCGCGGTCGGCGTCACACCGAGCTCGTCGGCAACCTTGAGCAGGACATCGACCTCCGACAGCTGCTCGATGACGACGAATACCTGGTGGCCGAGCTTCTGGCCCATCAAGGCGAGGCGCATGAACTCCTCGTCCTTGTATCCGTTGCAGATGATCAGGTGGTCGGTGTGCTCGGCCAGGCCGAGCACCGCCTGGAGCTCCGGTTTGCTGCCGCACTCGAGGCCGACACCGTGCTGCTTGCCGAAGTCGACGATCTCCTCCACCACGTGCCGCTGCTGGTTGACCTTGATCGGGTAGACGGTGGTGTACCCCCCGGTAAAGCCGAACTCTTCGCGGGCTTCGGTGAACCGACGCGTCAACTCCTCGATGCGCGAGCGGAGAATATCGGAAAAGCGGAGGAGCACGGGCAGCGTGACCCCCTGCTCCTCGAGGTCGCGGGCGATATCGAACAGGTCCAGCGTCCGGTCCGGGCGTTCCCGATCCGGGCGGACGACAACGTGCCCGGCGTCGTTGACGTCAAAGAAGCCCGCCCCCCATCCCTCGACGTTGTACAGAGCCCGCGCCTGGTCAATCGACCAGGTCGGCGTGATCTGCGGCGTGTCGGTGCTGTCGGCGATGCGCGTTGCCATTGCCAATTCTACTCGGTTTTCGTCACGGGTAGAGCATCTCCATCTGCCAAACCGCGCCCGCCCGAACGTAGACCTCTCGCTCGTGGAGCCGGCTCGGCATGCCCTTCCAGAATTCGATCCGCGACGGCGTCACTCGGAAACCCGACCAATGCGCCGGCCGCGTCACCGCTTTGCCCTCGTACTCGCGCTCAAACCGCGCGACGCGTTCGTCGAGATCCTTGCGCCGCGCTAACGGCCGACTCTGCGTCGAGGCCCAGGCACCGATTTGGCTGCCGCGGGGCCGCGAAGCGAAATAGGCGTCGGCCTCGTCATCGCTGACAGGGGCAGCCGTGCCTTCAACGCGAACCTGCACCTCGAACGGCTGCCAGTGGAAACACAACGCTGCCCGTTTGGTCGCGAGCAACTCGCGACCCTTGGGGCTTTCGTGGTTGGTGTAGAAGACGAACCCCTGCTCGTCAACGTCCTTGAGCAGCAGAATGCGGACTGACGGCATCCCCCGTTCGTCCGCGGTCCCAAGCGCAAACGCCGTCGGTTCCGGCAGAATCGTCCGGTCCACGGCCCGGGCCCTGTCGAGCAAGGCCGCGAAGCGGGCGATGGGATCCGAATTGTCTTTGGTGGTCATCCAATCGCCCGTTTGAGAAAGCTCCGTGTCCCTAGCGTCCAGAACACGGCCGTGATGATCACCAACGCGACGATCACGACTGTGAGCGGCATATGCGGGACCGACGGCGTGAGCGCCCCGCGCAGGCCCTCGGCCACATACACCAATGGATTGATCAGCACAGCGTATTTCATGATCGGCACGACGTCCAGCCCGCGCCACGGGTAGTAGGCACAGCCGAAGAAAAGCATCGGTGCAATGATCACACTGAACATCAGCCCGATCTGCTGCGGACTGATCGTCGTTCCGAGCCACATGCCAAGCGCGGAGAACGCCGCAGCACCGAGCACGATGATCAGGATCGCGAGGCCGGCGTTCGCGAAACTCAGGCCCGGGATCGGCCCAAGTATGATCCGCGCGATCGGCAAGACCGCCATCGCCGCGATCAAGCCCTGGATGACGCCGCTGATGATCTTTTCGGCGACGATGACCATCGTCGGGACCGGCGCAAGCAACCGGTCGTCGATTTCGCGCGTCCAGCCGAACTCCTGCACCATCGGCAACGCGACAGACTGAATCGCCGAAATGGTCAACGAGACGGCGAGTATCCCCGGCAGCAAGGTCGTCTTGTACGCGCCGGACATGAAACTCATCTTCGGCAGCAGATACCCGAACACAATCAGCACGAGCACTGGTTGCATCGTGGTGCGGACGAGAAAGAACGGCAACTCGCGGATCGCGACGCGTACGTCGCGTTGGAGGAAGGCGAAGAACACCGTCCACGCCGAAACCGGCGGAAGGGCTGTCGCGTCAAGCCTCATTCGAGCTTTCTCCCGGTGAGGGAGATAAACAGGGTTTCGAGGCTCGGCTCGGCGAGGTCGATGTTCCTGACCGAGCGGCCAGCGTGTTCTACGGCATCGATGAGCGGTGAAATCACGCGACCGCCACGATCGCTATACGCGCGGAGGATATCCTTGTCGGAATCGCAGCGGATGATGCCCGGTATCGCGGTCGCGGCGGTTGCCGCGGTCGTCGCGTCGCCGTCGAGATGCAGTTCGACCATCGTCCCGCCGGGGGCGCGAGCCTTGAGTGCCTGGGGATCATCGAGGGCGAGCAGGTGGCCTTGATCGATGATCGCCAGACGATCGCAGAGCTTGTCCGCCTCTTCCATATAGTGAGTCGTCATCACAATCGTACGCCCTTCATCGTGGAGCCTGCGCAGAATATCCCACAGCGCATGCCGTGCTTGCGGATCGAGCCCCACCGTCGGCTCGTCAAGAAACAGAATCGACGGCTCGTGGATCAGGGCGCGGGCGATAATCAGGCGCTGCAACTGACCACCGGAGAGCTCATCGACCTTCGCGTATGCGCGATCCGCGAGCGCGAGTTCCTCGAGCAAGCGCATCGCTTTTTGGGTCGACGCATGATGTGGCATGCCGAAGTAGGCGGCATGAAAGACCAGATTCTCAATAATGTTCAAACCGCGGTCGGGGTTTGGACGCTGCGGCACGACGCCGATGCGCCTCCGGACCTCAACGGGATTGTTGACGACGTCAGCTCCGGCGACGGACGCGTGACCGGACGTGGCCGCGACGCGCGTCGTCAGGATGCCCAGCGTCGTCGTCTTGCCCGCGCCGTTTGGCCCGAGAAGCCCGAAGAACTCTCCTTCACGGATGTCGAGATCGAGGCTGTCGAGAGCGACGATGTCCTTGCCCGGAACGCGCGGCGGTCCCTGCGTGGCTCCCCCTGCGGCCGGCGGCCAACCGGAGGTACTCCCGCGCCGCTTTGCTGACGGCGCAGCCGGGTACACTTTGCGCAGCGACTTCGTTTCGATTGCGAGCGCGGTCACGCTCAACCGTCGTCGTTGTTCATCAGCCCGCCAATCACGCC
>Ga0315281_10011198_pt1 | contig 12297 bp, 10 predicted proteins | sample YL17G07_0_MG_FD_204540 | JGI IMG/M metagenome (GOLD analysis project Ga0315281, IMG submission 204540) | Sediment microbial communities from Yellowstone Lake, YNP, Wyoming, USA - YL17G07_0 | ecosystem: Environmental > Aquatic > Freshwater > Lake > Sediment | place: USA: Wyoming | collected... | reverse complement strand
CCAGGATCGCCTCGATTTCCTGGCCCGTGACTTCCGGCACGGGGCATTCGGTGAACAGGTCGCCGTTGAAGTGCTTGATGGTTTCAGCGCCGAAATCGCCGCCGGTGGTCATCGCCTCGAAAAGCTGCCCGACGAGTTTGCCGAAGCGGGCCGGTTCGCCCTGGGTCTTTCGAACAAGCTGGCTGAAAAGGTTTTTCGGCAGGAGTTCGACGTCCTCGGCGAAAAGGCAGAAGACTATGCGGTCGAGGAACCGCGCGACTTGATGCGGGTCAACGCCCCGCGCGCGCATGCTCTGGGCGATTTCGCCGAGGCGCTCGGCGGCATGCGCGGTGATCGCCGCGCTCGTCGCGCCGGGCTTGAGCTTGTCGGGATCGTTGAAAACGTGGCGGATGATCTCCAGGTTGCGGGGTTCGCCGAGTTCGCTCAGCGGAATCTCATATACGCGAACCGGTGTGTTGGTAAAGTTAGTGTGAACCTGGATGCGGGCCATGTCGCAGACGACGAGCAGCGGCGGGTTCTCCAGCGCCTCGCGGTATTGAAGAAGCTGGTCGTATGCCGCGGCAAGGTCCTTGTGCTTGCCTTTGTACTCCCAGCCGAAGAAGCCTTTCTTCCAGACGTCCGCAAAGCCGTCGCCCCCGTCCTGCTTCGTGGCGCCCTTCTCAAAGGTGAACGACGCGCCGGTCGGGTCAACTGCCGCAGGCTTCGGATGGTCGAGAAGTTCGCACAGGTCAAGGAAGTGCTGCTGTGCGGAAGAGCGCTCCGTAAGTTCCGACTTTTCCCACTTCGCGATGAACTCGGAGACGTTCATTTGATTCCTCGCTCTCCGGCTTCGCCGGCTTCTTGCCCATCCGCCCTGCGTGAGGATTTTACTCTGCCCGGCTCGAAAATGCTACGAACCCTGGTAATTCGCGGGTAAAGCGGTGGAAGGCGACCACAGCCGAGGGCGGCTGTGCGGAACGGCTTGCCGGCGTTATCACAGGCGAGGGCGCCTGTGCCACACACGACATCTTGAAAATGAGCCTCCTGTAACTGAGGCATTACAGCCGCCGGCTTCTTGACTTGGGCGCCGCCGTATGTTACGTATTACCATGTAACATCTCTTATGGGAGACGGCCATGAAGTGCATCGTGACGGTGTGCGTGGCCGGCGCGCTCGCGGCGCTGCCGGCCGCCTTCGCCCAGACGGCGGACGAGAAGCCGGCCCGGATTAACGTGCTGGCCGCAGAGACGTTCCTGGCGGACATCGCGCAGAACGTCGCCGGCGACCGGCTGCGCGTCGAATCCCTGATGCCGTTCGGCGTGGACCCGCACGAGTTCGTGCCGGCGCCCGGCGATGTGCGCAAGGCGGCCCAATGCCGGGTGCTGATCGTGAACGGCGGAGGGTTTGAAGAGTTTCAGGAGCGGCTGCTGAAGAACGCCGGCGGAGAACATCTCGTGATCGAGGCCGCCAAGGGCCTGACCAGCCGGAACGCCCGCGAAGGCGAAGTCGCGGACATGACCGACAACGAGGCCGCCGACGCCATAACCTCCTCCGCCGAAGGCCTGAAGCCGCAGTCTGTTACCGCCGGCAAGGACGCCGCATCCGCGGCGCCTCGCCTCGCCGATCCGCACTTCTGGCTCGATCCGAACTACGTCATGCTCTACGCGCGCAACATCCGCGACGGGCTGAGCCGGGCCGATCCGGGCGGCGCGGCGATCTACGCCCGGAACGCCGAAACCTACATCGCCGAACTGAAGAAACTGGATGCCTGGATCAAGGAGCAGGCGGCCCGCGTGCCGCCGGAGCGCCGGGTGCTCGTGACGAGCCACAACTGCTTCGGCTATTTCGCCGACCGCTACGGCTTCCGGATCATCGGCGCGATCATCCCCAGCGTGAGCACCTCAGCCTCGCCGTCGGCCCGGCAGGTCGCCCAGTTGGTTGACCGGATTCGCGCCGCCCGCGCGCCGGCGGTCTTTATCGAGGCTCAAACGAACCAGCAGTTGGCGCAGCAAGTCAGCCGGGAGACCGGCGTGAAGGTCGTCGGCGATCTCTACCTGGAGTCCACCACCGACCAGGACGGGCCGGCGCCGACTTATCTGAAAATGATGCGACATAACGTGACGCGGATCATCGAGACGCTGTTGCCGGACGCCCCGAAATGAAAGCGCCCGCCATGACCGAGCCGCTAGCGGCGGAAACCGCCATGATCGAACTGGAAGGGCTTACCGTGGCGTACAACGGCAAGCCCGCGATCGAGGATGTGAACGTGCAGATTCCGGCCGGCGAGCGCGTGGCGCTCGTCGGGCCGAACGGCGCCGGAAAATCCACGCTCTTCAAGGCCATCATCGGCCTTCTGCCGTACCAGGGGTGCGTGCTGATTCACGGGCTGCCTTACGGCGACCACCAGGACTGCGTCGCCTACGTGCCGCAGCGCGAGGAGGTGGACTGGCGGTTCCCCGTGACGGTCTCCGACGTCGTGATGATGGGCCGCTACGGACGGTACGGCCGCCTGCGATGGCCGCGCCGCGAGGACAAGGACGCCGTCGCGCGCAGCCTGGAGGAGATGGGCATCGCCGACCTGTCCGACCGGTCCATCTCGACGCTGTCGGGCGGCCAGCAGCAGCGCGTCTTCCTCGCCCGCGCCCTCGCCCAGGACCCGCACGTCATCCTCCTCGATGAGCCGTTCACGGGCGTGGACGTTCCCACCCGGACGGCGACGCTCGTCCTGCTCGAACGGCTGCACGGCCGCGGCGTCACCGTCTTCGCCTCCACGCACGATCTCGACCTGGCCGCGTCGCAGTTCGAGCGCGTGCTGCTCATCAACGGCCGGGTCGTCGCCTGCGGCAGGCCGGCGGAGGTCTTCACGCGCGAGAACGTCGCCCGCGCTTTCCAGGGAAAAATCTTGATGGTCGGCGGCGCGATGGTCGTGGACCATTGTTATTCGCCCCATCTTCACGAGTGAGAGAAGCCCCAGCGATGGCATGGATTCCGCACGCGCTGCACTTCCTGGCGACCTTTATCCGGGAACCGTTGCAATATTCGTTCATGGTGCGAGCCCTTCTGGCGGGCGTCATCGTCGGGGTGCTGTGCGCCGTCATCGGGTGCTACGTCGTCCTGCGCTCCATGGCATTCCTGGGCGACGCGATGGCCCATGCCATTCTGCCCGGCGTGGCGGTGGCGTGCCTGCTGGGGAAAGACCTCGCCTACGGAGCGCTCGCCGCCGCGCTGGCGGTGGCGCTGGGGCTGAGTTTCTTCACCCGACGCGGCGCGGTCAAGGAAGACACGGCGATCGGCATTTTGTTCGCCGGGGCGTTTTCGCTCGGCGTGGCGCTCATCAGCACCATGAAGTCCTATGCGGCGCGCAATCTGACGGAGATCCTGTTCGGCAATATCCTCGGAGTGGGGCCGAAGGACCTCTGGCGGCTCGGCATACTGGCCGTGCTGGTCCTGGCCGCCATCCTGGTGTTTTACCGGGAGTTCCTGGTGATCTCGTTCGATCCGATCCTGGCGCTGACGCTGAAGCTGAAGAAGGATCGGCTGCAACTGCTCATGTTCGTCCTGCTGGCGCTGACGATCGTCGTATCGCTCCAGACGGTCGGCGTCGGCCTGGCCGCGGGCATGCTGGTCACGCCGGGCGCGGCGGCCTATCTTCTGGCGAGGCGGCTTCCGAGGATGATGCTGACCGCTGCGGTCATCGGCGTCATATCGAGTGTCGTCGGCGCGTACGCGAGCTACTGGTTCGATGTCGCCTCCGGAGCGGCGATCGTCCTGGCGGCTACCGTGATTTTCCTGATGGCTTTTCTCTTCGCGCCGGGCCGCGGACTGGTGTGGCAGCGCGCGTCGGGCCGGAAGGCGAGGCGTGGATGAGGCGGCGGCAAATCGGGGACCTTCTGGAGACTGTTTCATGACAAGAAAAGGCGAGGTCGTGACGTTCAAGGCCGACGAGGCTCTGCTCGATGCGATGAAGGGCGTCTCGAACCGGTCGGAGTTCATTCGCAACGCCGTCCTCCATGCCCTCGATAGCATCTGCCCGGTCTGTAAAGGCGACGGCATCCTCACGGTCAACCAAAAGCGCCACTGGGACGCGTTCGCCCACGACCACAAGCTGAAAGAATGCGCCGACTGCCACGAGTTCAGCATGGTCTGCGCGAAGACGCCCCGCCGGCGCGTCCATCGCAAGGCGCATTGATTTGGCGCGGTGGCTGTGATAAACTCTGCGGATTGGATGGTGAGTGTAGCTCAGTTGGATAGAGCATCAGACTGTGGCTCTGAGGGTCGCGGGTTCAAATCCCGTCACTCACCCCGCCACTCTTGAACCCTTGGGAACTATTGGATTTTCAGGGGTTTTCGTGTTTAAGAAAGGAAGCGACCGTGCCTTCCCTCACTGGCCGGCTGTTGGCGTCTCCGATGTGAGCTGCAATATCATCGTGCATGCTTGGCGTCGGAAAAAGAGCAGGATGTCGCGCTTGACATATCAGAATGATTATGATATAATGACCGCAACGAAAACTGAAAGATGACGGAGAAAGAGCGCTGCGGCTCGTTGTCCTTCTCTCAGTTTCCAGTTATCAGTTTTCGCTTATCAGTTCTTGCTGTTTCGTGTTAAGGACGGCCTTCCATTCAGGCTGAAGCGGGAATGGCACGCGCTTTGCTAAGGGAAGCGCGGGCACTCACGCATGAGAAGTCGCAAGATGTTGGCGGGGGAGAAAATAACGCGTAAAAGACGATTTGAAAAAACGAACCCAATTTGTCGCAACTGACTGTGCCACAACTGGTTGTGTGATTATCCGGGTTCCGTTGCTTCCGCGCGTGAGACTATGAAGGGGAGACCGTGAGCAATCACGCGCGCGCCGTCAATCCGGCCCACACCTTTCTGCCCACCGAGGTCGAGGGCTTCGATGCGCTGGCGGAGCTGGCGCTGGACCTGCGCTGGTCGTGGAACCACCATACCGACCAGCTCTGGCGGCGGCTGGACCCCGCGCTCTGGGACCTGACACAAAACCCGTGGGTCGTCCTGCAAACGGTCGCGCGGGACCGGCTCGAACGGCTGCTGGCGAATCCGGACGTCCGCAAAGAAGTGCGCGACCTCGTAAAGGCCAAGCGCCAGGCTGCGCAAACGCCCGCGTGGTTTCAGCAGGCGCACGCAAAGTCTCCGCTGACCTGCGTCGCCTATTTCAGCATGGAGTTCATGTTGAGCGAAGCGCTGCCCATCTACTCGGGCGGGCTCGGCAACGTGGCCGGCGACCAGCTCAAGGCGGCGAGCGATCTCGGCGTGCCGGTGGTCGGCATCGGACTGCTCTATCAGCAGGGCTATTTCCGGCAACTGATTGACCGGAACGGCGCGCAGCGGGCGCTATTCCCCTACAACGATCCCGGCCAACTGCCGATCACGCCGCTGCGGAAATCGAACGGCGAATGGCTGCGGCTGGAGATCGCGCTGCCCGGCTATTCGCTCTGGCTGCGCGCATGGCAGGTGGAGGTCGGCCGCGTAAAGCTCTACCTGCTGGACTCGAACGACGCGGCGAATTTCCCCGCCCACCGCGGAATCACCAGCGAGCTGTACGGCGGCGGACCGGAGATGCGGCTGCAGCAGGAGATGGCGCTCGGTCTGGGCGGGTGGCGGCTGCTGGCGGCGCTCGGCATCCGGCCGGAAGTCTGCCACCTGAATGAAGGGCACGCGGCCTTCGCCGTGACCGAGCGCGCCCGGCATTTCATGGAAGCGACCGGCCAGCCCTTCGAAGTCGCACTCGCCGTCACGCGGGCGGGCAACCTCTTCACCACGCACACGGCGGTGGCCGCGGGCTTTGACCGTTATCCTCAAGCGCTCATCGAGCAATACCTCACCCGGTACGCAAAGGGCCGGCTTGGCATATCGCTCCACGATTTCCTCGCGCTCGGCCGCCGGAACCCGGACGACGCGTCGGAAGATTTCAATATGGCGTACCTGGCGATCCGCGGTTGCGGCGCGGTCAACGGCGTGAGCCGCATGCACGGGAAAGTGAGCCGGCACATTTTTCAGCCGCTCTTCCCGCGCTGGCCGGAAGACGAAGTGCCCGTCGGCTACGTCACCAACGGCGTCCACATGCCGACGTGGGACTCGGCGGAGGCGGACGACCTCTGGATGGAGGCGTGCGGAAAGGATCGCTGGCGGGACACGTTCCAAACGATGGAGTGCGACGTTCGCCGCGTCTCCGATTCCCGCCTCTGGCAACTGCGCGCCGCTGCCAGAAAGTCGCTCGTCGCCTACGTGCGCGAACGGTGGTCCCGGCAACTCGCCGTTTCCGGCGCGTCCGCCGACGCGATCGAAGGGGCGAAACACGTGTTCGATCCGGACGCGCTCATCCTCGGTTTCGCGCGCCGCTTCGCCCCCTACAAGAGGCCGAACCTGCTGCTGCACGACCCGGCGCGCCTGCTGCGCCTGTTGACGCACACGCAGCGCCGCGTGCAACTGGTCATTGCGGGCAAGGCGCACCCGGCGGACCTGGAGGGACAGGCGATGATCCAGGAGTGGACGAAATTCATCCGCAGGCCCGAGGCGCGCGGACACGTGATCTTCCTGAGCGACTACGACATGCTCCTGACCGAGCGGCTGGTGCAGGGAGTGGATGTCTGGATCAACACGCCGCGCCGTCCGTGGGAAGCCAGCGGAACGAGCGGCATGAAGGTGCTGGTCAATGGCGGTCTCAACCTGTCGGAGCTGGACGGCTGGTGGATGGAGGCCTACGCGCCCGAGGTCGGATGGGCGCTCGGCGACGGCGAGGAACATGGCGACGATCCGGCCTGGGACGCTCTCGAAGCCGAAGCGCTCTACGAGATCCTGGAACATGAGGTCATCCCCGAGTTCTACACGCGCGGCGCGAACGGCATTCCAACAGCCTGGGTGGCGCGCATACGCGAGAGCATGGCGCGGTTGACGCCTCGATTTTCGGCGAACCGCTCGGTGCGCGAGTACGCGGAGCAGCATTACCTCCCCGCCGCCGGAGCCTATCGTGACCGCGCCGCCGACCGGGCCGCGCCGGGAAAACGGCTGGTGAGCTGGCGGCGGACGTTGGATCAGAAATGGCCCCGCCTGCGTTTCGGCGAGGCGAAAGTGGAGACGAACGCGAAGCGCCATCTGTTCACCGTTCAACTCCACCTCAACACGATTGACCCGGACATGCTGCGCGTTGAGCTTTATGCCGATGGAGTCAACGGCGGCGCTCCCGAGCGGCATCCGATGCGGCGCACTCCACAATCGCCGTCCGATGCGGACGCCTGCCTTTATCGCACGCGCGTGCCGGCATCGCGGCCGGCGACGGACTATACCGCGCGCGCGATGCCGAACGGCCCCGGCGTCGCGGTCCCCCTCGAAGCCGCTCACATCCTCTGGCAGCGGTAACCCGCGCTGATCTGGCGCCGGAATCCGGCAAGTGGTAACATGAAAGGAGTGCGTGCTGCGCGCGTCCGGAATGACCCAGCACCGGGAACATCCGCCATGCCGGGAAGAATAATGCGTTGCTCGCCGTTCGTCGCGTTCGGAGTTCTCCTCCTGGTCCGACCGGCGTACGGCTACATTGATCCCGGAGTCGGCAGCCAGGTGCTCGTGACGCTGCTGGGGATACTCTTCGCTCTGGCCTACACGTTGAAGATCTATTGGCGCCGCGTCGCGGGGTTCTTCCGGTACAGGTTCAGTCGAAAGCGTCGCGACGAGCAGTCGTAGAAATGATCAGCCCTTTCGAGACCGGATGGCCGCGATCAAGTCCTCCGACGGACCGCCTTTGGTCGGATACGCGGAAGCCCCCGCTGCGCGCATAGCCTCGGCCATGTCGCTGTCGGTGATGAGTTCGACCGTGAACCGGTTCTTCTCCTGCTATGAGCGAAATGCCTGAATCTGCGCCGGCGCGATATTCGCGCCGCGCGTGCTACCCTTGCCGCTTCTTCCGCTTCTCCTCGTACATCAATTCGTCCGCGCGGCGGATCAACTCGTCGAGCGGAACCGGCGCCTCGGGGTCATATCGAGTCATGCCGACGCTGAGCGACAAAGGACACCGTTTCTCGTCGGCCTTCCGCCTCTCGATCTCCACGTCGAGCCGGGCCAGGAAGCGGGCGGCCGCCTTGTCGTCGGTCTGGATCATCAGAACGACAAACTCATCGCCGCCGATGCGCGCCACGATATCCGAATCGCGGAAGGTCGCCCGCAGGATTTGCGCGGCGGCGCGGATGAGCCGGTCGCCTTCCGCGTGGCCGAACCGATCGTTCGTCGCCTTGAGGCCGTCCACGTCCGAGAAGAGAAGGAACAGCCCGCTCTTCGTCCGCCGGGCGACCTTGAGCTGCTGCTCGGCGAGCGCAAAGAAACCGCGCCGGTTCGCGAGACCGGTCAACTCGTCCACGAGCGAGAGCGCTCGAATGACCTCTTCGGCGCGCTTCCGCTCGACCGCGTACCGGATCGAGCGCACCAGCAGGGCGCCATCCAAGTTGCCCTTGATCAGGTAATCCTGAGCGCCCTTGCGCACCGCTTCGGTCGCCATCGCCTCATCGTCCAGGCCGGTCAGCACAATAATGGGCAGGCGCGGGTTGAGCGAAGCCGCCTCCTCGACCGTGGCCAGGCCGCGGATGTCCGGCAACGACAGATCCAACAGCACCGCGTCGAACCGGCCTTCCAGGATGTGCGGCCGCGCCTCGGCCATCGTCTCGGCGTGAGTGACCTCGACCCGCTCCGTGGCCGCGCGCGCAAGGTACTCCTGAAGCGCCAAAGCGTACGGCGCGCTGTCCTCGACCATCAGTACCCGAATCGGCGCATGTTCCATGACGATCGCCTCAACGGCCGGCGGGCAACGTGACCACGGTCAGCCAGAAACTCTCTATGGATTATTTTCCTGCAGCCCGCTTCAGCGCCAGCAGATGGGTCTCGCGCACGAGATCCACATAGCTGGTGAAGCTCGCTTCAAGCCCGTTTTGCGGGTCGGCCCAAAGCGCCGCCCGGATTTTGTCGAGCGCGGTTTGGCAGCGGCTGGTCAGCGCGGATTCGAAGCGCGACTGCATGAGCCAATAGTCCGCCGCGGCGGCGAGGACGCCCACCGCGGTCCCGACAACGGTCGCGCGCTTGGACTCGGAATCGTGCGCCTCCATCGCCGCGGTGACCTTCTTGCGCATCACCTCTTCGACGACGACGCTTCGCGCAAGGGAGTTCACGCTGCTCATCGGCGCCTCCTCGGCCTGCGATTCGAGAAACCGCCCGAGCTGACCGGTGAAGTCGGCCAGCAACAGGTCCATGCTCGCCACCGTGGGCGAGACGGGCGCGCTCTGCAGATCGAGTTCCGGTCCGGCCGAGGCGAGGACGATATGGCGGTTGGCCTCGACGTCGCGCTCAAATCGCGCAACCACTTCCACGATGTCGCTGCGCAATTGGTCGAGCGGGACGACGTTCTCCGCGAAGAGCTTGGCCGCCTCTTGCTGCGTCTCGTTGCTGCTCTGCGATTTATCCTGGACAAGGGTCATGGCGAGCCGCGCCTTCTCGGCCAGCGAGTTCAGCGCCTCGGTGAACTGCGGGACGCGCTCCGAGTAGCGCCTGAAGTTCTCATCGAGATGGAGCCTGGCCGCCGCGATCGCGGCAACATTGCGATCATGTTCCAGTTCGATAAGCCGACGGACGTGCTGAACGGTGAATTCGTCCCACTGCGTCTTTGTTTTGATCGCCGCGCCCGGCTGCTGTTGCGCCGGAACGCGCGGCGCCGGCGGCGGAACCGGGTTGCGCAAGGCCAGTTCCCGCGCGTGCAGTCGCATCGCCCACGCGGCGAGCATGATCGCTGCGCCGACTACGAGGACCAGCAGCACGCCCACGAACAGTTCTCGCGCCGGCGTTCGACGCTGAGATTCCATCTCGCTCATCGCTTCTCCTCCGCTACTGCCCGCCTGATCGCGTGGCCGGCGTCGGCCACACCAGCGCCTGCTCCGCTTTCACCTTACTCCAGCGACCGGCGATATGCCAACTCTCCATAAGGGAAGCTGAAAATGAACAAGCCCGCGCGCCTCGCCGGAAAACCAGCCGGTCAAGGCGGTGCGGGCCTGCTCAAAAATGCCGAAGTTAGGGCTCAGCGCCAGTAGCCGCCGCCGTGAACCCAGCCGCCGTGCGGGCCGCGAACCCAACCATGCGGAACCCATACTGCGCCCCGGTGCGGCCTGTGCCCCCAATAGCCGCGGTGCCAGGCCCATCGGCCTCCTTCCCACACATACCATCCGGGGACCCAGAGGAAATCCACTTCCGGACCCGGCGCCGGAGCCATCACTTCCGCCGGGGGCGGCGGCTGCACTATCCCAACAGCAATTTCCCCTTCCGGCGCAACGGGCGCAGGCTCAACCACTACCGGCGGCGGACCGTAGTATACCCGCCGCGGCGGCGGACCCCAACCCCAGTAGCAACCGCCCGCGAGCAGGCATCCGGCCGCCGCTGCTCCGGCCATCAGTTTTGTTATGCTCATGTTTCGCCCTCCCGGAATGTGCGCAGCGTCCATTTTCCCCTCTCTCAATAGCTTACCTCACCCAACGAACCTGTCAACCTCAACATAATCCAGCATAATAGTAGCTCGAGTTCAAGTCAAGGTTGCCAAACATCCATATTTCACAATTCAGCCGAAAAATGTACAATAGGGCAAGCAGGCTTCTCGACGCCGCGCAACGACGGGCATCGCGGAAAACCGAAGGCGTTGGTCGCCGGGTTAGGACAGCGCATGCTATCGAACGGAGTTCGCGGCAGGCTGGTGCGGCGGCTGGTGCTGGGCGTCAACCTGACGCTCGCCGGCTTTCTGGGACTCTTCGTCTCGCTCGATGTCTATGTCGCGCGGCGCAATCTGCTGAATCGGAATGTCACCGATCTGCAGGAAAACGCGACAATGGTGCTGACTTCGGTCACGCGCCTGAGCCGTCGCGGCATGCCGGCCGTGCAGGATTTCCTCGACGACATCAACGCCGCCATGCAGCCGATCCGCGCCGCCGACAGCCCTCACCGCATCCTCGTGCGGGTGGGCGCGAAGAAACTCGAAGCGCATCAGAATGATCCTTCCGGACCCGAGGCGCTCGCCGCGGCGGCCGCCGCCGCCGCCGCGCCCGACCATCGCGGAGTGGTGGACGGCGAGCCGGTCATTGTCGGCGGCGCCGCGCGCGGCAACGTGGCCGCCTACATTCTCGAACCCTACTCGCAGACCGAGCACGCGATCTTCCTCTTGATCCTGCGCCGCGCCGCGGCCAACACGCTCGTCGGCGTGGCGATCGCCGCCGCGCTCAACGTCATGCTCCAGCTCTGGCTCGTGCGGCCGCTCGGCCGGATGGTGGACTCGGTGCAGCAGTTCGGCCGCGGCGACCTGCGCGCGCGAATGCCGCCCAACCGCAGCGCGGAGCTCGGCCTGCTCGCGGACGAGTTCAACACGATGGCCTCGGTCCTCGAGCGCGCTGAGGCGGACCGCCGCGGCCAGATGGAGCGGGCGCGCGCGATTCAGGATTGCCTGCGCCCTGACCTGCACGAGATCTCCGGGGCGCGGTTCGCGTGCATCAACCAGCCCGCCGCCGAGGTCGCCGGCGACTACTACGACGTGCTGCCGTCGGCCGACGGCGGCGTGATCCTGTGCATCGCCGACGTGAGCGGACACGGCGTGCCCGCCGCGATGGGCGCGGCCATGCTCAAAACGCTGCTCCTGAACGGCGCCGAGCGCGAGAGCGACCCGGCGAAACTCCTCGGACTGCTGAACGCCGCGTTCTGCCGCGTGACGCTGCCGGAGGATTTCGCGACGATGGCGCTGCTCCATTTCGCGCCCGGCAGCCCGACCGCCGCTTATGCGAGCGCCGGGCACGAGCCGGTCTTCCTGCTCCATCCGACCGGCGAGATGGAGGACCTCAAGGCGACCGGATTCCCGATCGGCGTCCAGTCGCCTTCGTCCTGGGAAGGCCGCGCGCTGAACGTGAAACCGGGCGACCGGCTGGTCATGCTGACGAACGGGCTGGTCGAGACGAAGAGTCCCGCCGACGAGGCGTACGGGCGCGACCGGCTGCTCGGCGACCTGGTGGACCTGCGCTCCAGGCCGCTGCCGGAAATGCTCGCCGGGATCCTCAGCCGCGTGACCGCCTTCCGCGGCAGCGCACCCCAGAAGGACGACCTGACGGCGCTGGCGGTGGAATTCACGCCGCCGATGGACAAGACATAACGGCCGCTTGAACAGACTGCCACGGCGGCTCCACTGCGGCAAGAAAGTTGCCGCCTGCGGAGCATTGATTTCTTTCGCAGCCCCTGATAAAGTGCGCGACCACGCTCTTCGCGTTTTTCCATAAGAGGACAACGCCGTGACCGAC
>Ga0315281_10011196_pt1 | contig 12300 bp, 11 predicted proteins | sample YL17G07_0_MG_FD_204540 | JGI IMG/M metagenome (GOLD analysis project Ga0315281, IMG submission 204540) | Sediment microbial communities from Yellowstone Lake, YNP, Wyoming, USA - YL17G07_0 | ecosystem: Environmental > Aquatic > Freshwater > Lake > Sediment | place: USA: Wyoming | collected... | reverse complement strand
AACCCGGCGCGTTCCGTGAAGCATGACGAGGCCGTGCACCGGACGCACGAATTGCGCGTCACCGGATCCCCAGCGCATCATCCTCGGCACCGGCAAGCGCCGGAGCGCCTCCTCTACTTTAAGTTCGAGGTCGGTGTCGAGACGGCCGCCTTTGGCGAGGTCGCGATGCGCGAACACGTCCTGCCTGCCGTCATTCACGCGAATCAGCTGATCGACCGTGACGCCTCTTTTCCTGGCGAACCCGAGGAGGGCTTTTGATGGGTTTCCGGAAGCGTCCAGCCCGGCCTTGACCGGCGGTCCCTTGACGACAACCTCGCTGTCGGGCGCGACTTCCCTGACATTCGAAATGCTGACGGCAATGCGGCGCGGCGTGGCGAAGATGCTTGCCGCGCCGTCATCGGCGATGAAGTTGCCCTGCTTCAGTTCAGCGTAGAGATTCCAACCGAACGCGCCGGCCAGCTCCTTGAGCGATTTCGGCGGCAGCTCCTCGGTGAGCAGTTCGACCAGCAGCGTGGCTTCCGTGTTTGCCATATCTACGGCGCCTTGACCATCGGGAAGCCCAACCGTTCGCGCGAATCGTAGTAGGCCTGGGCGACGGCGCGGGCGAGGGTGCGGACGCGGCCGATGTAGGCGGCGCGCTCGGTAACCGAGATCGCGCCGCGCGCGTCGAGCAGGTTGAAGGTGTGGGACGCCTTCAAAACCATTTCATAGGCGGGCAGCACGCACTGCGCGTCGATCAGTCTTTTTGCCTCTTGTTCAAAGTTCTTGAACAAATCAAAAAGTAATTCGACATTCGACAATTCGAAGTTGTACCGGGATTGCTCGACTTCGTTTTGCTTGTATACGTCCCCGTAAGTCACGCCCGGCGTCCACACCAGGTCGTAGATGGAGTCCTTGCCTTGGAGGTACATCGCGAGGCGTTCCAGGCCGTAGGTGATTTCCCCGAGCACGGGCTTGCAGGCGAGCGAGCCGACTTCCTGTAAGTAGGTGAACTGGGTGATTTCCATGCCGTCCAGCCAGACTTCCCAACCCAGGCCCCAGGCGCCGAGGGTGGGCGATTCCCAGTCGTCCTCGACGAAGCGGATGTCATGCTGCAGCGGATTTATTCCCAAATTCTTTAAAGAATCCAAATACAAATCCTGAATATCCGGGGGCGAGGGCTTCAGCGCCACCTGGTACTGGTAGTAGTGCTGCAGCCGGTTCGGGTTGTCGCCATAGCGGCCGTCCTTGGGACGGCGCGAGGGTTGCACGTAGGCCGCGCTCCACGGCTCCGGGCCGATCGCGCGCAGGAAAGTCGCGGTGTGGAAGGTGCCGGCGCCCATTTCCATGTCGTAGGGTTGCAGCAGCACGCAGCCGTGGCGATCCCAGAAATCGTTCAGTTGGAGGATGAGCTGCTGGAAGCTGAGCATCGGGCGCAGATTTTACCGGGAGCGTCCCCGCAGCGCGACGAACGCCAGCGCCAGCAGCGCGAGCACGACCGCCGGCCAGTCGCCGAAGCGCACGTAGGGCGTCGCGCCGCTGTAGCCGCGTACTTCGAATTCGATCCGTCCCTGCGCGAACTGCTTCATCTGCTGGCGCACCGAGGCGTCCGGCCAGATCGCGGCAGTGATGCCGGTATTGGCCGCGGTGAGGTAGACGCGGCCGGTTTCCAGCGCGCGCATGCGGGCGATCTGCAGGTGCTGCGCCGGGGCGAGCGAGTCGCCGAACCAGGCCACGTTCGACACGTTTACCAGCAGCGTGGCCTCGGGAAGTTGGCGGATGATCTCGGCGCCGTACGCGTCCTCGTAGCAGACATTGACCGCGACGCGCTGGCCGGCAATCGCCATCGGCCGCTGGTCCGCTGCGCCGCGCGCGAAATCCGCGAGCGGGATCGACAGCACGCGCACGATCCAGCCGAGCCCGGGCGGCACGAATTCGCCGAAGGGCACGAGGTGCACCTTGTCATAGGAAGCCGGAGGCGATGCGCCCAGGCTGATGACGCTGTTCAGATAGTCTCCCGCGGCGTTGCGCACCGGAACGCCCAGCAGCAGATCGCCGCCATTGCGGACGGCCGCCGCTTTCAGCCGGTCGAGGAAGGAGCTCTCCACCAGGTCGAGGAAACGCGGTACCGCCGTTTCGGGAAGCACGATCAGCCGCGCGTTGCTGCCTTCGGCGAGCCGTGCATAGGTATCCAGCGTTCGCGCATAGCGCGCCGGATCGAATTTCATTTCCTGCGGCACATTGCCCTGCAGCAGCGCGACGCGCAGCGGCTCGCCCGCCGGCGCCGTCCAATCCGCGATGCGCAGCCCGTAGCCGCAGGCAAGCACCAGCCCCAGCGCGCCTGCGGCGCTCCAGCGCGCGTTGTCGAGGGCGATGCACCACAGCAGGCCGGCTGCCACCGCCAGCGCAAGGGATACGGCGTAGACGCCGCCCACGGTCGCGTAGCCGGAGAGCGGGTCGTCGATTGCCGTGTAGCCGAATGAGAGCCAGGGGAAACCGGTCAGGAACCAGCTGAGCGGCCACTCCATCAGTACCCATGCGGCGGGAATCAGCAGCGCCGCGCGCAGGGCCGTGGGCGCCGCGCTGTCGCGTGCGATGCGGGCCTGGATCCAGCCGGCGAGCGCCGGGAAAAGAGCGAGAAAGGCGCAGAAACCGAGCGTTGCCGCCGCCGCGAGCGGCATCGGCATGGCGCCGAAGCGATTCAGGCTTACGTACACCCAGGACACGCCGGCGCCGTAGAGGCCGACGCCGAAGAAGTATCCGAGCCCGAAGGCGGCACGAGGCGAAGGCGCGCGCAGCCAGAGATGGACAAGAACCGCCAGCGCCGCGAGCGTGGCAGGGAAAAAATCGACCGGCGAAAAACCGAGCACCGCGCCCGCGCCCGCAATGAACGAGGAAAACAGGGACAGACCACGTTTTCCTGACTCTTGGCTTCGGAAAACGTGGTCTGTCCCTGTTTTCCTCACGTCTTGGGTTTCTCGACGATCAGGGTATAAACCCGCCGGCTGTCGGCGCGCAGCACCTGGAACTTCAGCCCGGCGACGGCGAGCGCCTCGCCGCGCCTGGGCAGCCGGCCGAGGTGCGCGATCACGAGGCCGCCGACCGTGTCGTGCTCTTCGTCGGAGAACTCGGTGCCGAAGGCAGCATTGAAGTCGGCGATCTGCGTCAGGGCCTTGACGCGGAAGCGGCCGCCCGGCTCGGGCAGGATGTTGTCGCTTGCCTCGTCGAAGTCGTACTCGTCCTCGATGTCGCCGACGATCTGCTCCAGTACGTCCTCGATGGTCACCAGGCCGGCAATGCCGCCGTACTCGTCGGCCACGATTGCCATATGGTTGCGGCTGGCACGGAACTCGCGCAGCAGGACATTCAGGCGCTTGGATTCGGGCACGAAAATCGCGGGCCGCAGCATCTCGCGCACGTTGAACTGCTCTTCGCCCGCGTAGTGCCGCAGCAGGTCCTTCGCCAGCAGCACGCCGATCACGTCGTCGCGATTCTGGCCGATCACCGGAAAGCGAGAGTGGGCGGAGCTGATCACCTGCGGCATGAACTGGTCCACCGGTTCGTTGATGTCGATCACGTCCATCTGCGCGCGCGGAATCATGATGTCGCGCACCTGCATTTCGGACACCGTGAGCGCGCCCTCGACGATGGAAAGAGCGTCCGCATCCAGCAGGTTCCTCTGGTAGGCCGAGCGCAGCAGGCGCACCAGGCCGGCGCGGTCTGCAGGCTCGCGCAGAATCAGCGCGGACAGTCGCTCGAGCAGGCTGGGACGGGCGGGATCGGTCATTGCGGCGGGGAGCGCTATTTTACAGCCGCATTTTCCGAGTACGGATTGCCGAACCCGAGGCGCCGCAGGATGCGGATTTCCATGCGTTCCATGCGCGCCGCATCGCTCTTGCGCAAATGGTCGTGGCCGCGCAGGTGCAATATCCCGTGCACGATGAGATGTGCATAGTGGGCGGCGAGCGACTTGCCCTGCTTTCCTGCTTCCCGCTTGATTACCGGGTGGCACAGCACGACGTCGCCGTGACGACGGCCGTAGGAAAACGAGAGCACATTGGTGGCGTAGTTCCGTTTGCGGAAGCTGCCGTTGAGCAACCGGCCTTCCGCAATCCCCACCAGGCGCAGCGTCACCCGCGATCCCGGGAGAATTGCCGCGAGCGCGTACTTGCGCAGCAGCGCGGCCGCGGGCGCCGCGCCCGCAGTGCCACCTACGGCGCGCTGCACCACGACCTTACTTCGGGGGCGGCGCTTCCGCGGCTTCTTTGTCGTAGGCATCGATGATCCGCGCCACGAGCGGGTGGCGCACGACATCGGCGGCGCTGAAATCCGTGAAGGCGATGCCGCGCACGCCGGCGAGGATGCGCCGCGCCTCGATCAGGCCGCTTTTCTGCCCGCGCCCGAGGTCGATCTGCGTCACGTCGCCGGTCACCACGGCTTTGGCGCCGAAGCCGATGCGCGTGAGGAACATCTTCATCTGCTCGGGGGTGGAGTTCTGCGCTTCGTCGAGGATGATGAAGGAGTGGTTCAGCGTGCGGCCGCGCATGTAGGCGAGCGGCGCCAGTTCTATGGTTCCGCGTTCCAGGAGTTTGGCCGTCCGGTCGAAGCCGGCGAGGTCGTAGAGCGCGTCATACAGCGGCCGCAGGTACGGATCCACTTTCTGCGCGAGATCTCCCGGCAGGAAGCCCAGGCGTTCGCCCGCCTCCACCGCCGGCCGAACCAGCACGATGCGCTTCACCTGGTCGCGTTCCAGCGCGTCCACCGCGCAGGCAACCGCCAGATAGGTCTTGCCCGTGCCCGCCGGGCCGATGCCGAGCGTGATGTCGTGCGCGAGGATGTTCTCGATGTACTTGACCTGGTGCGGCGTGCGGCCGTGCAGATCGGGCCGACGGGTCAGCAGCAGGGATGTGCGCTCTTCTTTTTTGGAAAAGCCCTTCTGAGAAACCTCGGCCAGGCCGAGCTGCACGTCGTCTATGGTCAGATCGTCCGTGGCGATGTCGTAGAAATGCTTGAGCGCCTGTGCAGCGCGGCCGGCCTGCTCGCCGCGCACCGAGAAGCGCGCGCCGCGGCGCGCGATTTCGACGTCCAGCGCCGTTTCGATCTGGCGCAAATTCGCATCCAGCGCGCCGCACAGGCGCGCGAGGCGCTGGTTGTCCAGGGGATCAAGCAGCACTTCGACGGCCTTAGGGTTCGGGAGACGCGTCTCCCGAGTTCTATCGGTCCGCATTCAGCAATTCGCCGCGCAGGGAGTGATGCCGCGCTTCGGTGATCCGCAGCTTCGTGAAGCTGTGCGGCAGATTGCCGCTGCCCGGGAAATTCACCGTCCGGTTGTTGCCGGTGCGCGCGGCGAATTCCGCGGGGTTCCTCTTCGAAGGGCCCTCCACCAGCACATCCTGAACCGTTCCGACCATGGCCTCGCTGATCGCGTGTTCCTGCGCTTCGAGCTGCGCCTGCAGGCGCTGCAGTCTCTCGAGCTTCTGCGAGCGGGGTACCGGGTCCGCCAGCTCAGCCGCGGGCGTCCCCGGGCGCGGGCTGTAGAGGAACGAATAGGAGCCGTCGAATTGCAGGTCGCGGGCGAGCGCGAGCGTCGCCTCGAAGTCGGCTTCAGTCTCGCCCGGAAAGCCGACGATGAAATCGGAGGAGATGCTGATCTCCGGCTTCGCCTTGCGCAATCGCCGGATGATGGAGCGGTATTCGAGCGAAGTGTAGCCGCGCTTCATCGCCGCCAGCACACGGTCCGAGCCCGACTGGACCGGCAGGTGCACGTGCGCGGCAAGCGCCGGCAACTGCGCGTGCGCGTCGATCAGACGCTGCGTGAATTCGCGCGGATGCGAAGTGGTATAGCGAATGCGCTCTATTCCCCGGATTTCACTCACGTAATAAAGCAATTCCGCGAAATCCGCCGGCGAGCCGTCGCGCATTTCGCCGATTGTCCCGCGCCAGGCGTTGACGTTCTGCCCGAGCAGCGTCACTTCCTTCACGCCCTGCGCGGCGAGGCCGGCGATTTCCGCAATCACGTCGTCGAAGGGACGCGAAAGCTCCGGGCCGCGCGTATAGGGCACGACGCAGAAGCTGCAGTACTTGCTGCAGCCTTCCATGATCGAGACGAAGGCAGCGGCACCGGAGGGAGAACTGCCGGCTTGCGCCGCGGGAAGGTGGTCGAATTTCTCGATCTCGGGGAAGCTCACGTCCACCTGCGGCCGGCCGCTTGCACGGCGCTGTGCGAGGAGTTGGGGAAGCCGGTGCAGCGTCTGCGGCCCGAACACCACGTCGACAAAGGGGGCGCGCTCCACGATGGCGCCGCCTTCCTGGCTGGCGACGCAGCCGCCCACCGCGATCATGAGATTCGGATTGGCGCGCTTCAGGTGCTTGACGCGGCCCAGGTCGGCAAAGACCTTCTCCTGCGCCTTTTCGCGCACCGAGCAGGTATTGAACACGATGACGTCGGCTTCCTCCGCGCTCGCCGCCGGCGCAAGGCCCTCGGCTTTGGCGAGCACGCCGGAAATCTTCTCCGAGTCGTACTCGTTCATCTGGCAGCCGAAGGTGCGGATGAAAACCTTGCCTGTCATTCCTTACTTTTTCGCATCCGGTTGCGCGGCTTCCTGCGGCGAGAGGATCCAGATGCGCCACACCTGGCCCTGGGCATCGGGCATGTATTTGACGAGCACGCCGGCGGGCAAGGCGGTGGGCAGCACGATCATGTTATTGACATCGCGGATCTGCGCGCCTGCCGCGAGATCCGTCTGCTTGCCGTCGATCTCGACCGTCATGCCTTGCACGTGGCTCATCGTGGCGCGTTTCGCATCCGCCGGAATGGTGCGCAGCTGTGCCTGCGCGGCACCCGCCGCGCAGGTGAAAAACAGGGTCGCCAGCAGGATGCGGATCATTCGACCAGTGTACCGAAAAGAAAATGGTGGCGAATCAGGGACTCGAACCCCGGACAAACGGATTATGATTCCGCTGCTCTAACCAGCTGAGCTAATTCGCCCCGGTGAAGGGTGCGGATTTTCGCCCAAAAGCGGCTTCAAGTCAAAGAGTTGAGGAATCGCGCGTGAGTCCTGAAAGGCCGTTCGAGGTGGCGATCGCCGGCGGCGCGCTGGTGGGCGCCGCGCTGGCGCGCGCACTGCGCGGCGCGCGCGTGGCGCTCATTTCGCAAGAGCCCCGGCCCGGCCCCGCCGGCGAGGCGGAATTCGATTCGCGTGTTTACGCAATCAGTCCGGGAAACGCAGGGTTCCTGTCGCAACTCGGCGCCTGGAGCGCGATTCCGGGAACGCGCAGGACGCCAGTGCACGCGATGCGCGTTTACGGCGATGACGGCGCCTCGCTGATCGAATTCGATGCGTATCGCACCGGATGCAGCGAGCTCGCCTGGATCGTCGAGGACCGGCTGCTGCAGGCGGCGCTGTGGAGCGGGCTCGAAAGCCAGGATGGCCTGGCGATATTTTCCGCCTCGTCCCTTCAGGAACTGGACTTGACCGGGCCGCGCGCCGTGGTATCGCTCAATGATGGCCGCAAGTTGGGTGCGCAACTGGTGGTCGGTGCAGACGGCGCCCGCTCGATGGTGCGGGCTCAGGCGGGAATTCCGGTGGAAGAACGCCCTTACGGCCAGAGCGCCGTGGTGGCGAACTTTGCATGCGGCCAGCCGCATCGCAACGTCGCTTTTCAATGGTTCCAGGGGGCACGCAAGGGCGGCGCGGTGCTCGCACTGCTGCCTCTGCCCGGCGACCACGTCTCGATGGTCTGGTCCGCCACCGATGCCGAGGCGGCACGACTGCTTGCGCTGGAGCCTGCGGCGCTGGCGCGGGAAGTCGCCGCCGTTTCGCGCGAGACGGTGGGGGAATTGGCGCTGGTGACGCCGCAACGCGGTTTCAAGTTGCGGCGGCTGGCGGCGGGGCGGTTGGTTGCGCCGCGCGTTGCGCTCGCGGGAGACGCCGCTCATGTGATTCATCCGCTCGCCGGGCAGGGCGCCAATCTCGGCCTGCAGGATGTGCGCGTGCTGGCCGGTGTGCTGGGGGGGCGGGAACCCGGCCGCGACGCCGGCGACCTGCGGCTGCTGCGCCGTTACGAGCGCGCGCGGGCCGAGGATATACTGGCGATGCGCAGCACCGTGCACGGTTTGTTCCGGTTGTTCGACGCGAGGGGATCGGGCATTGCGCGGCTGCGCAACGCCGGATTGAACCTTGCGAACCGGTTGCCGGTCATAAAGAACCTCCTGATGCGCCAGGCCATGGGTTGAAACAGGGTTGAAGCCAAAAATGCGAATTTCTTTTCTTGTTCTTGCCGCCGCACTGCTCGCGCTGCCGGCGCTCGCCGATGAAGCGCAGATCCGCCTGGCGGTCGAGGCCAAGCTGGGCGGCGCCAAGGTGGACGGCGTGCAGGCAACGCCGATCCCCGGGATCTTCGAAGTGCGCATCCAGGGGCGCGATGGCCCGCAGCTCATCTACTCCGACCCGCAGGGCGCTTATTTCTTCACCGGCCACCTGATCGACGTGGCGAGAGACCAGGATCTCACCGAGGAGCGGCTGAAGAAGCTTACGGCGATCGAATTCAATGCCCTGCCGCTGGATCTCGCGGTCAAGATCCAGCGCGGCAGCGGCAAGCGCTCGCTGGCGATGTTCAGCGATCCCTATTGCCCCTACTGCCGGCGGTTGGAGCAGGTTTTGCTGCAGCTGGATGACATTACGATTTATGTGTTCATGTATCCCGTGATCCGTCCGGCGGCCGCCGATCACTCGCGCGCGGTGTGGTGTTCCAAGGACCGCGCCAAGGCATGGCTGGATCTTGCGGTGGGGGACAAGCCCAAGGTTCCGGCGGCTGCACCGACCTGCGCCAACCCGGTGGACAAGGTGCTCGAACTGGGTCGTTCGCTGCGCGTCAACGGCACGCCAACGCTGTTCTTCGCCAATGGCGAACGCGCGGGCGGCACCATGGAGGTTGGCCAGCTGCGCGCGAAGCTGGACGATATCGCACGGCAGCCGCCGAAAAAGAATTGAACTAGAGTTTCGGCGGCGATTCGCCGCGAGGCCACAGGATCCACATCTTTCCCTGCTGGCGCATGCGCCCCGCGAGCGCGCCGGCCTCGATCCCCGTGCCCCAGAAGAAGTCCGCGCGCACTGCACCGCGGATCGCACCGCCGGTGTCCTGCGCGGCCATCAGGCGGTGCAGCGGCTGAGGGGAAAGTGGCATCGTGGTGGCGAGGAACACCGGTGCGCCGAGCGGCACCGATCGCGGATCGATCGCCAGGCTGTAGGCCGCTGTGAGGGGGACGCCGAGTGCGCCGAGGGGGCCGTCGCCTTCCGGCATTTCGCGGAAGAAGACGTAGCTTGGATTGGCATCGAGCGCCTCGCGCAGCTTGCGCGGATTCGCCGCAGCCCATGCCTTGATGCCCTGCATCGAGGTCTGCTCCAAGGCAAGCTCGCCGCGCTGGATCAGGTATCGGCCCATCGAACGGTAGGGATGGCCGTTCTGATCCGCATAGCCCAGGCGCAGGCGCGCGCCGGACGCCAGTTCAATCTGGCCCGAGCCCTGGATCTGAACGAAGAACAGCTCTATCGGGTCTTCCACCCAGGCGATGATTGGTGCTGGCAGGGCGCTGCCACCCTCGATCTCGGCGCGCGTCCAGTACGGAATCAGGCGATTGCCAGTCACGCGCCCGCGCAGGCGCAGCCCCTTGATGTCCGGGTTGACGCTCTCAAGATCCACCGCCACCAGGTCCTCGGGCACGCCGTACACCGGGTGCCGGAAACGGTCGGTGCGCGCGCGGCTGCCCGGCAGGACCGGTTCGTAATAGCCGGTGATCAACCCCTCGGCCGTTCCTTCGGCGGATACCACCGCCCAGGCGGAAAACGATTCTTCGGCGAATTGGCGCGCGGCACGCTCGTCGGCCGGCGGGGTTGCCAGCACGCTGTCGCAGGCTGGGCGCAGAGGATGGGACTGGGCGATGCGCGGGCAACCCGCGGCGAAGGCGCGAACCCCCGGCGCGATCGTCGCATCCTGCCAGCCGGGAATTGCCGCGAACGGGGTCTGCTGGTACCGCGCCTCTGCGCGACGCGCCGGCGCCGGGCATTGCTGGCACTCAACGCAGGCCGGACAGGCAGGCGCGGCCGGGGCAACCCGTTGCGTCTGCTCGGCGCAGCCGGCAACGACTAGAATCGCGGCAGCAGACAACGCAAAGCTGCGGAGAAAGGTGTCGAGCATGTGGGTCATTTATCTTGAAATGGGCGTGGCCTTTGCTCTGCTGATTCTAATCGTCTGGTGGACATGGCCGGCGAAGCGTACGGGCAATGCGGACCAGGCGCCCAAGGACCAGCCTCGGAAAGAAGAAGCGCCGCGATGAGCGAATCCGCCCGCCAGGAATCGCTGCGCGCCAGAGTGCACCACCTCCTCACCCGTGAAGAAGGTGGATCGGGCGGCATTGCCGTGCGCACTACGCTGGTGATGCTGATCGTCGTCAGCGTCACCACGGCGGTGCTGAAGTCCGTACCGCAGATCGGGCGGACGCACGGCAACCTGTTGGATGCCGTTCTGCTGTTCACCAGCGTGGCATTTGCAATCGAATACCTCGTGCGCATCTGGGTCGCGCCGTCAAATCCCGGCGCAACCAGCGCGGCGCGCGAGCGCCTGAATTATGTTTTATCGCTGCCCGGGCTGGTGGATCTCGTTGCCGCCATCCCGTTCGCTCTTGCGCCGCACATCGGGCTGAATCTCGATTGGCTGGACATCGTGCCGATCTTCAAGCTGCTGCGCCATACCGCGGCATTCGAGTTCATGGTGGAGGCGGTCTACAGCGAGCGGCGGGTGCTGTGGAGCGCGGCGGTCCTCATGCTGGTGCTGCTCGTGTTCCAGTCGAGCCTCGTTTACTACTTCGAGCGCGAGGCGCAGCCCGACAAGTACGGCAGCATTCCGGAGGCGATGTGGTGGGGCATCGTGACGCTCACCACGGTGGGCTACGGCGACGTCACGCCGGTGACCTTGTGGGGGAGGATCGCAGGCGGGCTCACTGCGGTGATGGGGCTGTGCATGTTCGCGATTCCCGTGGGCATCATCGCCTCCGCTTTCATCGAGGCGGTGCGCCGGCGCGAGTTCGTCGACACCTGGAACCTGGTGGCGAAGGTGCCCCTGTTCCGCACGCTTGATGCGGCGCGCATCGCGGCGGTGGCCGGCGTGCTGCGCGCGCGGCGGGCCGAGCGCGGCGAGCGCCTGATCCGCAAGGGCGACCAGGCCGACTCGATGTATTTCATCGTCTCGGGCGACGTCGAAGTGGATCAGGAAACCAGCGCGCCCAAGGGGCGCCTCAGCGCCGGCGAGTTCTTCGGTGAAATCGCGCTGATTGCCGAACGCACGCGCACCGCCACCATCACGGCGTTGTCGCCCTGCAAGCTGCTGCTGCTGCACAAGGACGATTTCGACAGTTTCATGGACGCGCACCCGGACCTGAGGGATGCGGTGCGCGTCGCGGCGAAGCGGCGCCTGGAAGAACTAAAGTCTTAAGCGGAGTTCAGGGCCATGTAGAGGCTCAAGGCTGCTTGCGCTGCGCGAGGATCGCCTCGAGTGTGTTGCGGGCTTCCGGCAGTGACGCCCCCCCCAGCGCGACCGCGGCCCGCGCCGCGCTTTCCGCCTCCGCGAGCCGTCCGAGCACGCCCAGCACATGGGCGAGATTGTTCAACGCTATATCCGACTGCGGATGCGCCTCGCTCGCACGGCGGAACGCCCGCTCGGCCGCAGGCATGTCTTTGAGCGTGTATTCGACGTTGCCCAGACCGACCAGGCCGACCAGGTTATCGGGCCAGCGCCCGAGCAGCGCCCGGTAGGATTCGCGCGCTTCGACACGGCGCCCGGCCTGCTCCAGCGCCGCGACCGCTGCCGCGGTGTCCGCCTCGCGGGCGGTTGCCGGCAAACGGCCCGGCGGCAGCGCGAGCATCGACCAGTAGTCGCTTTCCCGCCAGAAATATTCCAGGAACCGGAAGCTCCACTCGTCGCGCGCCTTGCCGGCGGAACGTACGATCACTTCGCGTTTGTCGAGGTCGTAACCCACGACCACCGCGTAGTGCCAGACTGGGATGAGCCGAAAAGCGAGGTTCAGCAGCACCACCACCGGCGTGCCGGCGGCGACTTCGCGCAGTAGATCCTCGAGCCGCGGCGCGAGCGTATAGGCGACGAGCCCCGTGCGGCGCGTCGCGCCGAGCATTTCCGCCTGCAGACTCCCCTGCCGTCCGGGCAGGTACACCATCGGCGTCACCGACTCGACGCTGGCGGAGGCAATCCCCGCGGCGTTGAATACCATTGCCAGCGATGCCGGGCCGCAAAGAAAATCACCTTGGA
>Ga0315281_10011195_pt1 | contig 12302 bp, 12 predicted proteins | sample YL17G07_0_MG_FD_204540 | JGI IMG/M metagenome (GOLD analysis project Ga0315281, IMG submission 204540) | Sediment microbial communities from Yellowstone Lake, YNP, Wyoming, USA - YL17G07_0 | ecosystem: Environmental > Aquatic > Freshwater > Lake > Sediment | place: USA: Wyoming | collected... | reverse complement strand
AGTCTTTCATTGGGACGGTTGGGTCGAGGCCTTTGGTGACGGCCTGGGTGATGAGGGCCGTGCGTTTTTCTTGAAGCAGTTCGATTAGCCGCTCTTTTTTCTCGATTAAGGCATCAATTTTCGCCGTCTCGCGGTCGAGAAACGTCGATATGGCACTTTGTTCATCAGCGTCAGGAATAGCAATGGGCGCGCCCATAACCTGGTTTGGACTCGCTCTCGGCATTTTTGTTCCATATGTCATGGAATTTATCCAGGCAATAAAGCCTTGGCTTATGAGTTGATAAGCTAGATAGGCAGGGGAAATCTCTCCCCTAGACCGAAGCACAAGGAATTCTGAGGAACATCGCCCATCAAAACTTGAGAGCAACACTTTTGCCAAATATGGCCGGAGCTTTCCGAATAGAACATCTCCTGCCCGAAAGCGGGCATCTAGCCCTTCGGCCGCTTGCTCCTCGCTCAGACTGTGTTTCGTGTCGCTAACTATTTTTCCCGTGCACGATTCAATATGCTCCAGACCTATGTATGGAATCTCCAAGCCAATTCCCTCTATACGATCCATTATCAAAGGCGCAACATACTTAAGGGGCTTTGATTCCCAGTGCGCCGGAATTATGCCCAGCCACTCGACGCCGGAATCCTTGTAGGTGGAGTAAGGCTTAAACCTGCTTCGCCCGATTACCACCGTTTCTCTACTCATTATTTTCTCAATTCAGTCCGGATTTGCGTACTCCATTGACATTTGGGACACACGTGATCGCTATAGGTCTCCATAAAGACCTTTCTTCATGCGTTCTGCTCCCCGCCCAGCTCGGATGCCCTCCATGGACCTGAGGGCGGCCAGAAGTCTGAGAATTCGAGTCTATTTCCGAGCGCCCGCCATAGCGGGACGAGAAAAGCCTGGAGCAGCTCTCCCACAGCGGTGAAGTCTGCCGGAGCTCCGGGCAGAGAGCCCCGCGTAAGGTAGGCGCGCCACTGCTCCGCACGGGCTTCGTAGGTGTAGAAGCGCGGCGTAAGCGCGGCCGGAAGGGCGGCATCGATCGTCGTTCCGCGACGATTGAAAGTCGCGGCGATCGCGCGGGAGAGATCCTCTCCTTTAAAGGGGAACTGCTGTGCAAAAACATACAGGTCATAGAAATCCTTGAAACGGCTGCTGCGCTCACCAAGCACAACCATGGCGTGCAGCTTCTCAGCGATTACGGCCTCAAGGGGATAAGCGCGGATTCGGGGCTTGGGGTGATCAAGCAAGGATGGATATTCGACCTCTATCGGCGCAGGCTCGACGGCATTTCCGAATCCGATATCGACCTGCATAGGAATTTTTGATTCCCCGAGCAAGGCTCGGAAGCGGACTCTCAATCCGTGATACTCGACCTCATCACGGATGGGTTCGGCAGAGACTGAATCGCGATCAAAGTAGAGTCCATCCTCTTCACAAGGCATTGCACAAAGATCCCTAACTACTTTGATGACATCGGAGATCTCGCTGCTGCCATACCCGGTGAGATCGAGGTCACGCGTAGGACGATATGTGGAACTCCCCCAAATCGCATAAAGCGCAGCTCCCTTGAGAATAAAACGGTCGCGATATGGCGACTCGCCCAAACGGTAGAGGAATCTTTCCCTAGCATAGCGGTGTAATCCGAAGCTGATATCCTCGCCGCTCTCTTTGAACCGATTTCGGAGGCGGTGGCGAATCGACTCCGCGAGATTCTTTTCAGAATCCTTCATACCGATAGCGCCTCCAGATACGGCCCGACAACTGTACGGGCTCGACAGACCTCAGCTGTTCGGGAAATATCATCAATCGTCACTTTTTTTGAACGAATTCCATCCCGCATAGCCTCCAATGCAACATCGATTCCGACTTTATTCCGATAGCGGAAACAGTCCACAATTGTGCGGGCCGGAGAGGTTATTCTCACGGAAACCCCCATCATGGGCCGTGAGATCACTCCATATGTCAACATGGCTCCGGAAAAACGCACGATCCGAACCTTTGCCGGCAGTCGCAACGGTTTCCGGGCTTTTCGGCTTATCGCCATCCATACTTCGTGCGGAGATTGTGTCCCGATTTCATGAACCCTCAAAGCGGTAAGAAGACAGACGATCCCATCCGGGATCGCCGAGCTGACCATGGCGACCGTTTCGAACTCGTCCAACTTCATTGAAGTAAGACGGTATTGTCCAAATCCGACTTTTTCGACTTCTCCCTCCGCGACGAGTCTCAGTAACTCACGAAACGAGACTCCCAGCGGTTTGATATCCCGAGGCCGGAAGTAAGCCCCAAGGCCCGCCTCAGCAAGTCGTTCCTGCAAAATGAGAGTCTTTTTCATGTTCTTATGATATTAAATGTCGGCTCTTGGATGCAAGTGCCGACATTTATAGCCATTCTCTCTCGCTATCTCTCCCTTATAACCGAATCAAACGCAGGCATTTACGAATATCTGCCGACGTTTTGCCACACTTTCAGTTTCCCCCCGTCACCTCGGACAGCATCCGCACAATGTCTTTCTCAATGGCCCGGATGTCCGCTTCGATTTCCTCGAGCGGGCGGGGCGGGGTGTATTTATAGAAATAGCGGTTGAAGTTGATCTCGTAGCCGATGATACCGACCCGGCCGTCTTTTTCATCCCGCCTTGCCGTATCGATCCAGGCTTCAGAGACGTGAGGCTTCACCTCGCGCTCGAAGAAGCCGCGGACGCTGTTTGGGACACCTTGGGGGTCGACCGGATCGTCTCCGTCCGCAAGCGGAACGCTTTCGGTATCGCGGAGTTCAGGATCCGGCTCAGGATTTCCGTCCTTGTCAACGCAGACCGCGGCGGTTTCGTCGCGCTCAGACAGAGCCGCAAGAATCGCTTTGACGATCGGCGCCGGGAGCTTGAGCCCGTCTTTCTTCGCCGCCGTCCCGAGGGCGCCGAGAAATTCTTCCCTGTCTTTGAGAAGCGTCCCCGGCAACGTCCGAAGGAGAGTTCGGTTCGCCTCCTGAAAGGCTCGCCCTTCGGCCTGCTCCTTTACCGCGGCTTCACCTTTTTTCTTTGACTGGGCCAGATTCTGGAAGGCCCGTTCGTCCTCGAGCCGGGCGATCCGCTCCGGACTTGCTTGGAAATTGAGGCGGAGCGGCCGCTCTACCGTGACCTTGCGAAATCCGAAATGCGTCGTCGGGTAGATCTTGACGAAATCGCTCTCCTCAAAGGCGCCGAGAAGCCTGAGGATTTCCTCGGCCTTCTCCGGGGGGATCACGCGTCGCTTGTCGCCGAGGCTCTTCCGCATCGGCACCCAGAAGGAGGTCGCGTCTATCAGTTGGACTTTGCCCTTGCGTTTTGCGGCTTTGCGGTTGGTGAGTACCCAAATGTAAGTCGCGATCCCGGTGTTGTAGAAGAGTTGTTCCGGAACCGCGATCAGCGCTTCGAGCAGGTCGTTTTCGAAGACGGAGCGGCGGATCTCGCTCTCGCCGCTCGCCGCGTCCCCGGAGAAGAGGGGAGAGCCGTTCATGATGATTGCCAGTCGCGCTCCTCCATCCTTGGGTTCTTTCATGTGAGCGATCATGTGGAGGAGGAAAAGCAGTTGTCCGTCGCTGATGCGGGGCAGGCCGGGGTCGAAGCGGCCCGCCGACCCGCGCTCGTGCTCGGCGGTGACGGCTTCTTCGTCACGCTTCCAGTCCTTGCCATAGGGGGGGTTGGCGATCAGATAATCGAAGGGGCGGCCGGCATGGCGGTCGTTCGAGAGAGTGCTCCCGAAAGCGATGTTGTCGGCGTCACGACCGGTTGGCTCCTTGATGAATAGGTCGGATTTTGATACCGCCCAGGTCTCCGGGTTGACTTCTTGACCGAACAGATGGATGTCCGCTTCCGGGTTGACAGGTGGCCGAATGACTTTGCCGTTCTTGTGAACGCCCGCCAGGACGTGGTCTTTGGTAATCAGGAGCATTCCACCCGAGCCGCAGCAGGGATCGTAGACACTAATAACTGCGCCCTTACCCTTTCGACGGATTACGTCTTCGTCGCCGGCCAGCAACAGGCTGGCCATGAGGTGGACGACGTCCCGCGGAGTGAAATGCTCGCCCGGATTTTCATTCAGTGCCTCGTTGAACTTGCGGAGGAGCTCCTCGAAAATCGTGCCCATCGTGGGGTTGTCGACTTTGTCGGGGTGGAGGTCGACGTTCTTGAAGCGTTCGAGTACCTGGAAGAGAAGGCCTGCTTCGTCGAGCTTGGAGATCGTGTTGTCGAAGTCGAATTTCTCGAGGACCTCGCGCATATTCGGGCTGAAGCCGGCGATGTAATTGCGCAAGTTTGCGGCTAGATGGGGCGCATCGGCCAGGAGCTTCTCGAAGTCGTAGCGGGAGGTGTTATAAAAGGCAAAGCCGGCGGCTTTCTTAAGCTGGCGGTCGGGGTTCTCGAGCTTCTTGCCCTTGAGCTTGGCTTGCGTTTCTAGGACGCGGGGCTTGGTCGGGGCCAGGACGCAGTCGAGGCGGCGAAGGACGGTGAGGGGCAGGATGACGTCCTGGTACTTGCCCCTCTTAAACGTGTCGCGGATGAGGTCGGCGACTCCCCAGATAAAGCTTACGATTTCGCTATGGTTCAAGTGTGTATCTCCAACTGCTGAACTTCAAGAAGTATATCTCTCGCTGAAGGAAAGCTCAACGCCTCCCCTTGATCTGCTTGAGTACTTGAACACGTTGCTATTCCTTCTGACTTGACGATATTCTCTCTTTCATGCACTTCCCCTCCTGGAAGGGGACATTTTAGCTCGGCAGTTAGATGGGACATTTATGCTGGGCTGTCGCACGCCGACGCTCAAGAATTGCCCCAGGAATTGATATATTATATAATTCAGTCGAAAAATATGGTGCCTAAGAAACCGAAAACAGCCGGCTATGGGGAACGGGAAGCCCGGGCGGGGCTCTCCGCCGAACTGCCCGCCTTGGACGTGTTCCCCAACAAGTTCCGGGGCTATGAGATCAAGGTCGAAGTCCCGGAATTCACCTCGGTCTGCCCCAAAACCGGCCTGCCCGACTTCGGCGTCATCACCATCACCTACGAGCCGGTCGGCTCCTGCCTCGAGCTCAAGGCGCTCAAGGAATACATCCTGGCCTACCGGAACCTGGGCATCTTTTACGAGAACGCCGTCAACCGCATCCTCGAGGATGTGGTCAAAGCCTGCCGTCCGGCCCGGGCCTCGGTCCGGGGCGAGTTCAACCCCCGCGGCGGAATACGGGCGGTCGTCGAAGCCCGCTACCCGCGCCCCAAAGGAGGCCGCCGCTAGTCCGGAAGCCCCGCGCGCCGCATTTCGCGCCTTTTCGTCAAGGATCATCCCCCGGGCAACGTCTTCCCCGCGACGCATCACCGACCATGGCCGACAACAAGAAGCTGGGCTCGACGGACGTGATGATGCTTTTGGCCGTCCTTTTTTGGGGCCTCAACTTGGCCATCGTCAAGATCGCCATCGCCCATCTTTCGCCCCATGCCTTCAACAGCATTCGGCTCTCGGCCTCGGCCCTGCTCCTTTTCATTTTTCTGGCCGTGCGGCGCGAACCGCTGGCCCTCAGCCGGCCGGACCTGCTCAAGGTGATCATCCTGGGGATCCTGGGAAATTTTTGCTACCAGTACCTGTTCATCAAGGCCATCGACGTGACGACGGCCTCCAACACCGCTCTCATCCTGGCCACGTCGCCCATCTTCATCGCCCTGATCAGCTGGGCCTTCAAGATCGAGCGGCTGACCTGGCCGGGCTGGGTGGGCATCGTCATCTCCTTCATCGGCCTGTACCTGGTCATCACCAACCAATCGGGCGGCTTCCATTTTTCCGGAGACAGCTGGCGGGGGGACGTCATGCTCCTCGTCGGCAATATCTTCTGGGCGTGCTACACCGTTTTCTCCAAACCTCTCCTGAACCGGATGTCGCCGCTGAAATTTTCGACCCTGACCCTGGCCGCCGGCTCCTTGCTCTACCTCGCGGTGGCCGTCCCGAACCTCAAGGCCCAGGCCTGGGCATCCGTTCCCGCGGCGTCCTGGCTGTCCCTGGCCTATTCGGGGCTGTTCGCCATCGTCCTGGGCTATGTCTTTTGGTACACGTCCATCAAGAAGATCGGCAACACCAAGACGGCCATCTACAACAACCTGACGCCCGTGCTGGCCGTCCTCTTCGCCTGCCTGTTCCTTGGCGAGCGGATCAGGAGCGCCCAGGTCCTGGGTGCGGTCGTCATCCTGGCCGGCGTGTATCTGACGCGAACCGGCGACCGCTTCTTCATCAAGAACAGGGTCGTCTCGCACGTCCCGGAATGATATCGATCGTTCGGAGGAAGCCATGCCGGACTTCAGTCAGCAGCGCTTGAACGTTCATCCTCAGTCGTTCGTGGCCGAAGGCGCGCGGCTCATCGGGGCCGTCACCCTGGACGAAGGCGCGAGCGTCTGGTTCAACAGCGTGCTTCGGGCCGACCTGGCCGCGATCGTCATCGGCCGCGAGTCCAACATCCAGGACAATTGCACCGTGCACGTGGAGCACGACAAGCCGACCCTGATCGGCGCGGGCGTGACCGTCGGCCACGGCGTCATCCTTCACGCCTGCACGGTCGAGGACGGGTGCCTCATCGGCATGGGCTCGATCCTTCTCGACGGGGCTCTCATCAAAAAGAACTCGCTCGTGGGCGCCGGGTCCCTGGTCCCGTCCGGCAAGACCTATCCCGAAGGGTCGCTCATCCTCGGGTCGCCGGCCAGGGTCGCCCGCAAGCTGACCGAGGCGGAGATCGAGGACATTGCCCAGGCAGCCGGGCACTACCGGGGCTTCTGGGAAGCCTGCGTGCAGAAGGGGATCGCTCTCTATAAAAAGTGAGAGAAGGCCGGGTGCCGGCCTAGGGTAGTTTGAAGACCTTGTGGGCCTGCAGGGTGAGACGGACGTTGGGCAGGCCGGCGCGCAAAGAGCGTTGAACCAGGACCCAGCCTTTTCGAAAACTCCAATCCAGGTTCGATTGAGGCTGAAGCAAGAGCGGTGTTTTTGACGGGAATTTCCGGCGAACTTTTTGAACGTCCCGGAACGAGAGCGGGCGCGTGACGATAAGTTTCACCTCGCGGGCTTTTGATATCAACCCCGGGGCGACCGAAAACTTGGGCGGCTTGGGCGAGACCGAGTACCAGTCCGCGGTCAAGGGACGACGGAGCGTCCCGTTCGTTTCGACCTGGACCCGGAGTCCCTTTCTTTTCAGCCCACGAGTCAAGGCCCCGATATCCTGAAGCAAAGGTTCGCCGCCCGTCAGGCACACCCAGCGGCAGGGGAAGAGGCGGCGGATCGTCAGCACCAGGTCGATCACTTCTTCGGGGGCGCAGTCGTCCCCGCCGCGCCGGGCGTACTTCGTATCGCAGAACGCACAGTGCAAATTGCAGCCCGACAAGCGGACGAAGATCGTCGGCTCTCCCAGCCTGAGCCCCTCGCCCTGGACCGAGGGAAAGACCTCAATGACCTTCAGAGTACGTGGCTGAGGCATCCTCGGATTCCCAGACCGTGACTTCCTTGACGGGATAGACCTCTTTCAGCCGGCCGTAGAAATGACGGGCCAGGTTCTCGGCCGAGGGGTTGAAGTCGAAGACGTCGTTGAGCAGAGTGTGGTCGGGCAGGACCCCGGCCAGCGTTTTTTTGATCTCGGCGAAGTCGATGCCGATGCCCGTCTTGTCGAGGTCCCGGACTTCGATCTGCACCTCGACCTGGAAGGTGTGGCCGTGGACCTTCTCGCACTTGCCTTCGTATCCCTTGAGGAAGTGGGCCGCCGGAAACTTATCCCGGACCTTGAGGATCCAGCTCATCGCTTTTTCTCCTTTGCCAACCGGACGAGGAGCGGGTCCGGCCGGCCGGCCTCCTGCCAGGCCCTCTGCCGCAAGAGGCATGACGAGCACGTCCGGCATGGGACTTCGCCGCCCGCGTAACACGAGATCGCGTACGAATAATCCACTCCCAGCGACAGGCCTTCGGCGATGATCTCGGATTTTTTCAGGCCGATGAAGGGCGCCAGGATGTGCCATTTGTCCGAGTCGAAGGCCGCCTTGGTCCCGGCGTTGAGGGCGGCTTCCATGGCCAGGACGAAATCCGGGCGCGTGTCGGGATAGTGGGGCGAGTCGATGACGTTGAACCCGGTGACGAGATGCCGAATGTCGCGCGCCTCGGCCCAGGCCGCGGCCAGGCTGATGAGGACCCCGTTGCGAAAGGGCACGTAGGTCGAGGGCGGGCCGTCCTCCATGTCGTCGAGGCTCTTGAGCTTGGGAACGGCCATCGCCTTATCGGTCAGGGCTGAGCCGCCGATCTGCCCGAGGTCGATCTTCAGGATGGCGTGCGGCAGCTTAAGGCGGCGGCACGCCCGGGCCGCCATCCGAACCTCGAGGCGATGGCGCTGGCCATAATCGAAGGTCAAGGGAAAGACCTGGTCGTAGCGGCGCAAGGCCCAGGCCAGGGACGTGGTGGAATCGAGTCCCCCGGAAAAAAGTACGGCGGCCTTGGTCATGATGTTATCCCCGGCAGATGATAAAAGAACGGGGCGTCTTTTTCAAGCCTGAGCCCCTATCCTGAATTGGCTAATCCGGCCGCCGCCGGTGTATAATCCCTCTTCACGATCATCGCCGGCCTCGGATCAAGAGGCCAAGGACGGAATGACCATGCCGGATGCGGACGGACAGCCCCGGGAGTTCGACCTGCTCGAACGGGCCTCGTCGTCCGCCGAGGTCACGGTCAGGGACGACCAGTACGAATTCCCCTGGCTCCTGGATGCCGTCCACTCCTGCAAAAAACACGGCGGCCGTTTCCGGCTGGTCGATTCCGGGAGAAGCGACACGGTCGCCCTATCCTGGCTGGCCGAAGCGGGCGCCGATATCTACACTTCGGACGAGGCCCGGCCCGAGCCAGGGGCTGTCATCCCGGTCAGGTTGGCGGCCCGAAAAAGCGGGGCGCATACCTTTTATTATATAGGCGCCGAAACGGCCGAGAATTCCAACCATGCCCTGTTCCTGGCGGATATCGCCGAGTTGGGCCGCACAGGCGTCGACCTGCATCTGTCCAACAGGGAAAAGCCTAGGGACGAAGGGCTCCTGGTCGACCTGGCCCGGGCCTGCTCCTCGGGACGCGGCCGGCTCGTTTATTATCATTACGGCCGGCTCCCCGAGTCCCTGGAAAACCTGGTCCTGGCCGGCGGATGGATCCACTGGGCGGCCGGCGAGGTGAGCCCGGACAAGGATGCGTTCCTTCTCAAAGACATCCTGCGTGCCTGCCGGAAGACGGGCGCGGGGCTGATCCTCCACGCGAACCTGGGCTGGCCTCCGTCTCTCATGCGGGAGGTCTTCGAAGCCGGCGCCTTTCTCCTGTTTCATGGACAGCCGAGCGAACGGGCTTCGTCTCTGAGTACGGTCGAGAGCGAAGCCGCGCGACGCCGACCCGACTTCCGAGCGTTCTACCTGCAGCGGGATTTTCTCCCCTAAAAATATTTCATACGCGACTCCTTGAAATATTTTCCTGAAAGATTATAATAGCGCTTTTTATCGGCAGGCCTGTGTCGTGCGGAGCGGCGTGCAGTGTCGTGGACAGACGAAAAATTGGGCGCGGAAAATATCGCATCGATAAAAATTTCGAAGGACGCCTCCATGACGGAGATACTCGCGGCTCACGACGCGCGGGGCACGAAGGCCCCGGCTGACTTCCCGGGACGGCCGGAAGCGAGGAAGCATTCCTGTTAGGTCCGTCGAGAATTGCCGGACGCCTTGTTCGCCACCACCCCTTGGGGGTGGGGTGTAGGCCGCCCCCCAATAAATGTGTGATTATTTTGAAAAAGGTATTGACAAACTATCAAAATAGTCTATAGTTTTAAATTAGAGATACGAGGTCAAGAAAGATGGACATCAACTCGACGGCGGCGAAGGGTTTGGATGAGAATTTTTTCTGAAGAGAACAAGGAAAAAAAATGAAGATCGCGCTCTTGTATAGTTCGAAGGCGGGGATGGCGGCGACCTTCCTTGCCAAACGCCCCGACGATGTTCGGGAGGAGGAAGACGACCCTCCACCCGATATGCTCGCGGAGTGCGATTCGGATGAAACGATCCAGGCAATCCGCGAGGCCCTCCAAAAAAGACACAACGTCCACCCCATCGAATCCGACGACAAGGCTTTCAGCCGTCTGCGCCGGCTCCGCCCCGACCTGGTCTTTAACATCGCCGAGCGGCTGGAAGGGCCCAACCGAGAGTCTCACATTCCCGCCCTGTGTGAAATGCTGGGCATTCCCTACACCGGCTCCGACCCCCTGACTCTCGGACTTTGCCTGGACAAAGCGAGGGCGAAGGAAGTCCTCTCCTTCCACGGGATTCCCAACCCGGCTTTCTGGACCGTAGGCCGACCCTCGGAGATCCCTTCCAACATCGACCTTCCGGCGATCGTCAAACCGCTTTACGAAGGGTCGAGCAAAGGTATCAAGGACAATGCCGTGGTTGAGACGGCCGCCGAGTTGCGGCAGAGAGTGGTCGAGGTCACCGGGCAATATCACCAGCCGGTGATCATCGAACGATTTCTGCCGGGGCGGGAGTTCACAGTGGGTGTTCTCGGAAACTCGCCCCACTGGGAAATCCTGCCCATTGTGGAGATCGACCACAGCCTCCTGCCCCCGGGAGCGCGGCCCATCTATTCCTACGAGGCCAAATGGATTTGGGACACGCCGGAGAAGCCCCTGCCCATGTTCAAGTGCCCGGCCAACCTTTCTCCGACGTTGTCGGCCCGCATCAAAAGCCTGGTCAGGGATACCTGTGATATCCTGCGCATTCGAGACTGGTGCCGCATCGATATCCGGCTGGATGAGAAGGGCCATCCCAACATCCTCGAGGTCAATCCTCTGCCCGGTATCCTCCCCAACCCTGAAGAGAATTCGTGCCTGCCCAAGGCGGCCCGGACGGCGGGCTATTCCTATGCCGGGTTGATTCACCGCGTGGTGGACGAGGCGGCTAAACGGTACGGGTTGGACCGCACGGCTCACGTGGTGGTCAAGGCCGCCAAACGGTACGCGGTGGACCGCACGGCTCAGGTGAATGAACAGCAACTCTAAGCCTCTCGTAGGCATTGCCTATAACCTCTACGTCCCCATCGCCCTCCACGTCAACGAGAAACTCTCCGAGGAGACGGTCGAGGAGATGGCCCAGCAGGCCTACGAGGCCGTGCTGTCCCTGGACTACCCGGCTGTCCTCATCCCTCTCAAGGAAAGCTTCATGGGCTTCGTGCGGCGGATCCAGGAGGTCAAGCCCCAAGTCATCATCAACCTGTGCGAGAGCTTCTGCGGCCGTCCCCGGCTGGAGGCGAACATCGCCGCCGCCTACGAGCTGCTCGAAATTCCCTTCACAGGCAACGCGGCCCGGACGCTAACCCTCTGCCAGGACAAGTTTCAGACCAAGTCCATCCTGGCCTCGCACGGCCTGCCGACGGCCAAATGCCGTTTGGTCGGCGCGGCCGACCAGGCCGTCGGGCTCCGCTTCCCGCTCATCGTCAAACCCAACGCCGAGGACGCCAGCCTGGGCGTCTATCCCGACTCGGTCGTCCGCGAGACCAAGGCCCTGCGGGAGCGCATCCTGAAGATCCTGGAGACATACGAGGAGCCGGCCCTGGTCGAGGAATACATCGAAGGCCGGGAGTTCAACGTGGCCGTCATGGACGGCCGGGCGCCCGAAGCCCTGCCCGTCTCGGAGATCGATTTTTCAGCCATGCCCGAGGGCATGCCCAAGATCGTCAGCTACGAGGCCAAGTGGTTCGAGGACCACGACCTCTACCTCAAGACCCCGCCCGTCTGTCCGGCGCCCGTGGCCGACACGGTCCGGGCCCGCCTCCAGGAATGCGCGGTCAAGGCCTTCCAAGTCATGGGTTGCCAGGATTACGCCCGGGTCGATTTCCGGATGAACAAGGAGGGCGACATCTTCATCCTGGAGGTCAACCCCAACCCCGACATCAGCCTTAACGCCGGCTATGTCCGGGCCCTGACCGCCGCGGGGCTGGATTACCCGACCTTCTGGGGGCGGATGATCGAAAACGCTTTGCGGAGAAACGAGAGCCATGGTTCGGCCTATGAAAAAGTCCGATAAGCCCGCGGTCATGGACATCCTCCGGCGGAGCGGGATGTTCAATCCGGAGGAGACGGCCGTGGCCGAGGAGCAGATCGATATCGTCTTCGACCAGCCCCAGCAGAAGGACTATCACGAGGTGATCCTCGAGGAGGACGACGGCCGGGTGGCGGGCTGGATGTCCTGGGGACCCACCCCCATGACCGAGGGCACGTACGACCTGTACTGGATCGCCGTGGA
>Ga0315281_10011194_pt1 | contig 12302 bp, 18 predicted proteins | sample YL17G07_0_MG_FD_204540 | JGI IMG/M metagenome (GOLD analysis project Ga0315281, IMG submission 204540) | Sediment microbial communities from Yellowstone Lake, YNP, Wyoming, USA - YL17G07_0 | ecosystem: Environmental > Aquatic > Freshwater > Lake > Sediment | place: USA: Wyoming | collected... | reverse complement strand
CGCGCCGAGGCGTGCCGCCCATTCCGCCTTACTGATTGACGTGGGGAGAGGGGGGGCAGTCGTGTCTACCGCGGGCCTTACGGTTGCCGCGCTCTCCCCACGAGGTTGCGGGGGCCGCGACAACGGCAAGGCTGGACGGCCCCCGCTCACACCGAGCGGCAGGTCTCCGCGCGAAATCTGATCCTGACGCTCGGCCCACAAGGTCGCGGCGAGCCACACGGAAAACACCGCGGCACCCGCGGACGCGCCCAACACGATCCAGGCGATCAGCGCGCCCGCCGAATCCGCAGCCATCACAAACCCCTTTGGATCAGTTCGAGTTCACAGTCCGTGGCGGCAGCGAGATCCTCCCGGTACTGCAGCATCGAAGCCTCGAAATGCACGGCATGTGCAGCTTCGCGAAACGCGTAGAACGCGCCGGAGGAGAAGTCGTCACGGTCGACGGGGAAACGGAACGCGAGGGCGCGGGCGCGCTGCTCGAAGCTGCGGGCCAGGTCGCGAAGCTCAGCGGCGTTCACGGTGTCGCCTCGGCTGGTTCACCGATACCGAGCTGCTCCGCCCACGACTGCGCGGTCGGACCCGTGATCGAGATGCGCCGGTCGGTCTCAGCCCACAGGAGCTTGGCGATCTCGTCCCAGGAGTTCCCTGATGCCCGCCAGGCCCTCAGGTTCGCTTCGAGAGCGCCGTTGAGGAAAGTATCGGCTAGTCGGGCGAGAGGAGTGGTCAGGAGCACAGAAAGTAAACTAACCCGCCGGATGGCACTTATCAACCCTGTGACAACCTATTTGTCATTCGGGGAGGAGCCTCGCGAACGCGCGACGATCCTCGATCACATGCGCGTCGACCACACCGACAAGCACTGTCACCTGCGCGTTTGTCGCCGCGGTCATCTCGCGGATCCCCGCAACAAGTTCTTCCTCCCGGTCCGTATGCGACAACAATGCCGCCCCGACCTTTTCCGCGACGATTGGGGCGACGACCTCACGGACCGTCCGGTGCCCCCACACTGTGAGCGGCTCGCCGACGAGGCGGGAGAAAACCCAGCCGACGCCGCGGATCACCTGACGCACCGGCGGCTTGCGCGACGCCGCGGCCAGCGCAGCGAGCAGGACACACACCCCGGCGATCCCGGTGAGGATCTCGTCGATGTTCGTGCCGGGGATCAGGTCCGTCACGCCCAGCGCCTCAGCCAGCAACGCTCGATCACCGAGCCGATCACCACGCCTGCCAGCGCGCCGGCGGCGAGCAGTCCGAGCACGGCGAACACACCAACGCGTTTCATGGGGCGGTCACCATGTTCGCTTTCCACCAGGCATCCCACTCGCCCGCGACGAAGTCAACGACTGGGATGCCCTGGCTCGCCAGCGCGACAGTGCCCGGTGTCATCCCATACTGGTTGGCGGTACCGTAGAGGTTCCTGATCTTGCGGTTACCGTCCCAAAGTTCTTGGCGGCCATCATCAACACGGACGATCATCAACGACATGGGAATCCTCTTTCGTGGAAGCGGAGCAGGCGGCGGTGAAGGGGCGAAGTAGTCGACCCACACCCGATTCAGATCAGTGCCGGGGATCGGGCTTGGCGTGTTGGCATCTTGGCCCATCACGTCCTGGGCGGCGTTACCTCCCCACGGGATCGGCAACCATCCGCCACCACGGGCGAGGAGCCGTGATGCGGGGACACCACGGTTGAACGCGTCGACCGCGTAACGGTTCCCGTAGGCACACAGCGGACGTGTTGTGGTATCCGCCCAACCTCGCCCGTAGTCGGCGATCGCGTTCCCACCCGAACTCGGGCTGGTCGCCGTACCATCCGAAACGACAACCATCGCGGGCATCGTCGGCGGGTAGCCGCGTTCCTTCACACGCTGCTCGAAGAACTGGGCGTCCAACCTGCCTGCCTGGTAGCCCTGTTGGGAACGGTTCGGGTCAGTCTCAAAAATGAACGTGAACCGCACCCCTGCCGACGTGAGAGCGTCGAGATAGGTCTGGTCGGGTCGGAAGCTACCGACGTAGCCGAGCGCGTCAAGGTTGAGTCGCGCAAGTTCGCCAGGGTCGGGTCGGGCACCCGAAAAATCGACCGCGAGTTTCACTTGACAGTCGCCTCGGTCGGAGAAGCGATCGGTGGTGTCGGTGTGACCTTGCTCCGCACGACGAGCAGCGCGAACGCGGTGACCGCGGCCCACACGCCGAGGACGAGGCCGGTCTGTTCGGGCGTCCATGACACCCACCCGAAACCGAGCGCGAGGGCGATGACCGCCGAGACGATCTGGGTGAGACCGCCGACAATGACAACAGGTTCAGAGTTCATCGGTTCTCCTTAGATGATCGTCCGGTAGCGCAGTACTGACCCAGCCTTGACGGCGATCGACCGCGTCGAACTGGTTTGCTGGGCGAATGTCAGTTTGAAGTCGCTGCTGCCCTGTCCGATGTGATGTCCGATGATTCTCACTACGTGCGGGGTGGTGAATGACGACCCGAAGACGACGACGTTAGAGTTGTTCGTCGGATTGGCGCTGTGGACCATGTTGCCAGCGGCGTTGATCCCCGTGTAGTGCCACACGCCCGCCCAAACGTTGGAGTCCTGGCCGAGCGCCACCTTGATGTTCGGGATGGTGCCCGAGGCTCCTTCGTCGTAGATGAGGACGATCTCGTATTCGTAGACCTTGCCAACGCTGCAAGAGAACAAGAGATCGGTGTCGTGCTGGCCCGTATCGCTCGTTATCGACACGTCGTTAGCCTGCGTTACGGTTGTCCAACCATCCGCGATGGTCGTGTTGCCGGCAGCGGTGAGGCGGCCGTCCGCATCGACTGTGAACGTCCCGACCTGGGTGGCGCTCCCGTACGATCCAGCCGTGACCGCCGTGGACGCGATCTCGTTCGCGCCGATCCCGCCCGCCTTGACACGCAGGACGTCGGAGGCGATCTCGATTGTGGCCCCGTCCACGTTGACAGACAACACGTCTGAGGTCTCCGCCAGACCATTGCCGGCGACACTCGCTGCGATCCCCGGATTCGGGTAGGTGCCGTCGAGAACACCGCCTGCCGCCCCTGACGGGCTGCCACCTGCCGCAATCCCAGAGATATCGACAGCGACTCTCTCCTCGACCGAATCGTCGGTGATGACCGTACCCGCAGGCCAATCAATCCCCCGCCGCGACGCAACCAACACACCGTCCACCAGATGACGCGTCCGCGCCTCGGATTCCAACTGGTCGGGAAGACGGTCCACTATGGAACCCCGACCACAGAAATCGAACGGGTATGAAACGTCGCCGTCCCGCCCACATCACGGCGGTACTTCATCGTGAACACATTCGATCCCGGTGTCAGACCAGTCAACAGACGAGTATGCGACGACGACGAATACAGGTTCGCGTTGTCATAGTTGAAGATGGCACTCGAATCCGACGCCGCGACCGTCGTCGCACCCGACACCGCAACCGACGCCAACGAACCATCGTTATTCGTGTTATTCGCGGACGCGGCACAGATCGTCACCAACGCTTTCGTACCCGTCACCACTGTCACCGCCGGACCACCAGTAGCCAGATCCGTGTACGTCGCCGAACTCGTCGCCTCCGAGGTCAACACCTCCGCGGTCTTCGGTGTGATACACACCCAGTTCGTACCATCGAAGACGTACAACAGATTGTTGGACGTGTCGAAATCCAAATCGCCTTCGGCCGGGGTACCCGGATGTGAACTCCCTGCCGCGGCGAGCCGGAACCCTGACGCAACCTTCGCTTGGGTCACCGCGTTCGCGGCAATCTTCCCGGTCGCGACCCCCAAATCCTTGATCCGCAACGCGTCCGCGTTCGTCTCGATTGTCGTGGCATCCGTGTTCACCGCGAGCGCGGACCCACCCCCGCCCGACAGTCCATCACCCGCGACCGCAGTCGACAGTTCCGACACACCCACCGCGTTCGCCGCGATCTCCGAACTCCCCACCGCGTCAGCCGCGATCGCCGCCGACGTCACCGCATCAGTCGCGATCATCGCGGAAGTGATCAGACCCCACGAAACCAGATTCGACGTGACGATCAACGCACGGTTGTTCGTGATTCCCAGACGGGCCAGCGAGTTCGCACCGTCCGCGACGAGAAGATCCTGTGATGTGGTGATCTTCCCGACCGTCTCCGCAACCACATAGTTCGCCTCGTCCGCGTCGAACGCGGTGATAACAAACAGGGCAGGCGCACCCGACGTGTGAGTCGTAGCCGACGTGCCATCCGCGCCTCTACCGCCAGCCTTGACCGACACGGCAGTCCCGGTACGGGATTCGCAGCGGATCACCTCGTCGTCGATCTGGGCGAAGAAATCGCCTGACGAGCCCGTAGGCCATCCTGTACCGTCCGCGACGCTGAACGCCTCAACCGAGTTGTTGATCGTCCCGTCGAGGGTCGTTTCGACCGCGATCGCAGAGAAAGAACGACGTTGGTAACTCATGACCCAACTCGTTTGAGCTGCATGATCATCACTCCGTTAGGGGACTTCACGTTGCCGAATCCGTCGAGGGTGAAGTCGTCGGGTACCCACTCGAAATCTTCGGCTTGGACGTTGTAGGACTGGTCGGCTTCCTGGTAGGTGACCACTGGACGGGTGCGCCGCAAACCTTTGAGGGTTTCGAGCTCGAACGCCACGTCAACAGGTTTGATGTCACCATTCGGCAGTTTCAACGGGTTCGACAACAGGATCGGGACGAAGAAGAACTCGGCGGGCGAATCCGTCCCGCCCGGTGTTGCTTTCATTGTCCATCGGGTCAAGGTCGGTCCGGTCGTGATTGTCCCCGCGTCGCGTTGGAACGTGAGCCGCAACTCGAAATACTGTCCGTTACCCGAAGTGATCGGAAACTCGGACGACACATCACCCCCGGTTGTTTCACTACCAATGTTGGTGAACGTGCCGCCGTCGACCGCGAGTGCTGCGGTGTAGGAACCGGCGAGCGGGTCGGTACGCACATCGACCGACAAAAGGATCTTGGTATCGGGGATACCGAACCCGACGCGCCCAGTCTCCAAAGTCGCGGTCCCGACCAGTGCGGTCAGATCCTCGGCGTAAAGGCCATCGGAGCCGACCGCGAACACTCTCACCCCGGCGAATGTCGCGACGGCCGTTACGGTGCCGGTCGTGTCGGCCATCAGATCCGACGCGTACGCAGGCACCCGCGCGCCAGTCACCGTGTTCTCGGTGAAGGTTCGCAGATCCATCCTGCCAAGCCCGGTTGAGGTCGTGTCGTAGTTCGACCATCCGAACCAGACGAACGACTCCTGACCCTCGAACGCCTGACTCGTAGACGGACCGAACGCGCTACCAATGTTGAGGTTGCCTTGCGCGTCGACCGTACAGAACCGGACCCCCAGGTCTGTGCCCAACACGATGAAGCCGAGGTAGCCGCCGATCCCGCGGATCACTTCACCGTCGGGGAGTTCACCCGCGATGATCGGCTGGTCGAGGCTCGACGCGTCAGGTTTGATCGCGATGCGGTAGATGAGAGACTTGTCGCCCGAGAATCCGGCCGCGTAGATCGCCGCTGTCCCTTCCGCGAACCCAACCCACGAGAAATCTGTGTTCGCCTGGGTGAACAACGCGGCTGGTAGCGCACCACCCGCGACGATGTTGTAGATCGCCGGGCCTGCCGCGCACATCAACCGGCCTTTCACATACGCGACAATCCCCACCGACCCCGTCACATACGACGACGCCGAAGAAGAACCGTTGTCGGTCGCGTAAATCCCGTTCGAGCCGTATCCGACCCACACATCAAACCCGTTCGACGCCAGCCCGGTAGCCGACTCGGCGGGCGTGGCGGTCACCGTCGAGAAACTTCCGAGGTCCGTCGTGTATTTCGTGGTCTGGCCGTCCGTCACGTACAGCCGTACCCCGGCGGGCGCGAGGCGCAGGTTCGCGTTCGCGGACGACGCGATCTTCGTGGTGGAGTTGAGCAGGCTCAGTTCCCAGAACGTCCACGGGTCCAGGCCTTTCGAGGACCGGAACCGGGTCGGCGCGCCACCGTCACGGTCACGGAACGTCTGGCCTGCCCCCCCATGCCACGAATCTTGGGCTCGCCGCCACAGAGTGTCCGGGTTCAGGGACGCTTCGGACGGGGCGCTCGACGAATCCTGTTGGGGGCGTAGGAGTGGAATGGACTGGTGCCGCCAACGGTGCGTGTAAAAGTCGATGTTCGTGTCGATCATGTAGTTCCGGCCTGCGAGCGCGACAGGCCATGCCCGGCCCGCGTCCAAAGAGATCGGGTTGCCGGTGTAGAGGACATAGGGGACAGTTGTCGGAAGGGTGCGGCCCATCAGCCAACCCTCCGCCGGTACGGCCACCGTTTACGGAGCCGTGAACGTTCCGACATGATCCGCAACCGGTGTTGAGTATCCGGTCCCCGCACCCCCGCTAACTGTGCCCCTACCGGCACTTCCGCAGCACGTCGTGTGTCACCCTGGGCTTCGTTGAAGTTGCGTTGCCCTTCACGGAACGACTGCAACTGTGCCGCCGCCCCCAACGGGGGGATATCAAACGCGGTTGCTTGCAAACCGGTCTGGGTGACGATGTTCTGGCCGAGCGCGGTGAACGTCCCATACGGGGCCGCGTACGTCACCCGCACATCACGGCCCGGCTGTGCCGCCTCATACAAGACCAACGCGAGTCCCGACGCGAAATCTCCGGTGTCGGACTGGCGGCGCAACTCCCAACGGCGGATCTCCGGCCACTCGCGCGCCGGCCCCACCAGGTCATATTTGACTTCGAGGATGTCGATCAGGTCGGTGACACCGGTCAGGTCGTAGCCCATCACCGCCGGGCTGTACGTCAACGTGACCGTCGCTTCTTTGAACAGCCCGTTATGTGGCGAGGACAAGTCCACAAGGTCGCCGTTGATTGTGTCGAGGATCGTGAAATCCGAGAACTTCGGATTCACTGTCACAACCGAACCGTCCGCGTGGGTCGCTGCAGTCGAACCGAGCATCCCCCGTTCGACAGTCACCAGTTTCGTCGAGACATTCTGGACGGTCCAGACGTACAGGATCTCCAAGTCGATCCCGAGGTACACACCACCTTGGATCATCCCGAGCTCATAGAGGAACGACGCGTCGGTGGTGGAGTTGGTGAGCGCCCCGTTCAGTTTGTTCATTGCTTCGCGGGCACCCGAGTAGAGGATGCGTTTCGTGTCGTTGATGAGATCCGTCGAGGTCGTGCTCATTATGGGTGCCACACAGTCGCGGTCGGGTCGAGCCACAGGTGCTTACCGTGGGCTGTGAGGGTCTGACCAATTCCCTTGATGCACTCGGTGTAGGAGAACTGGATCTGCGGCAGCGTCTCCGAATCCACAACAAAGCACGATCCGGCGGTCTCAATGGGCACCAAATCGTGTGCTGCTGCGTGCCAGCCGTCGTAGTACGGAGGGTGGGCATGGAACGGTCGACCATTCTTGACAAAAGCCCAGATGTCGTAGAAACGGGCTTCGGTCTGGCACATCGACATTGGTGCGACCGCATGGTACGACCAGCCGACCGCTTCGGTCATCTGCAAGATCGTCTCCGGTTCCCACACCAGATCACTTTCGACGTAGACGAACCGGTCACCCGGTTCCGACACTCTCACCGCGGCACACACGGCGACGTTGCCGCAGGCCGCGAGTTGCCGCCAGCGGAGAGGATGGACAACCGACCCGTACTTCTGTCCGCCATGCTCGCATTTGAGTACCTCGTCGGTGTATTCCATCTCCTTCAACCGTTCGTACGTGTCGTCGTAAGAGTCGCCTTCAACCGCGATAACATAGACCGGTTCCTGGGCGAGTTTGCGGAGTCGTTCGACCTGATCGCGGTGACGTTCCAGATACGAGGTCGAATCGCGGAAACAGGACGCCAAGAGGATCACGCGGTCACCACCGGCCCGTAGGAAAACGGGAGCGCACGCCACTTCCCAACCTTGCGGTACTGCATCTGATGACTGACGAGCGTTTCGCCGCACACCGAACAGACCGCGGTTCGGGTCGGACGGTACAACCACCGGTGCTCGACACCATCCGTGCAGATCACCTGAAACTCAAGTGGCATCACCAATCCTCCATGAAAATGAAGACCAGGCAGACGACCAGTCCGACAGCCGCGATCGCGCTGAACGCCATCCAATGGGCTGTCATTTCGCCCAGGCTTTCTCGATCAGGTCTGCTGCCATCGGCATCGAACCCAACACCTGCCCGCACGTCGGACACGAAGACTTCGCCGCGTTGTACTGATCGAGATGCGCGACCTGACGGGGATGCAAACCCAAATCCGAATCGCCTTGAAGGCAAAGCGGCGAGAGGACGCCAGCGTCGAACAGCGAACGTTTCACGTCCGACACGTCGTAGTAGTCCCGGCCCGCGACGTAATGCCGGGTGATCCCCGCGGCTTGGATCGTGTGATCCTTGTTCGTCACGATGTGGAACAACTGGCGTTCGTGGGCAACCCACTCACCTGAACCCGAATAGGGCTTGTCCATCTCGCCGCCGAGAAGTTCGGTGAACCTGTCCACCATGTTGTCCCATGTGAACCGTTCTGCTACAACAGCCGCGGCCTTCTTCGCCCGCTCGACGTGTCCGTCGTAATTGTTGTAAACGTCCCACATCGCTTCGCAGACTTCCTCGAAGTCGGGTTCCCACCATTCGCCCGCCTGATTCCCGAGCGTGTCTTCACGGCCCGCGAACATGAACTCACCCGAGTTGACCAACGTGGACCCGATCGGGATACCCAGATCCGCGAACGAGGCGTGGCCGTGCGCGCCGGTAAGGATCGTCGGACGGCCCATCGCGAGCGCCTGGAGCGGTTGGAGCCCAAACCCTTCACCGCGCGCCGGTTGGAGGTAACAGTGGGCCTGGCGGTACAAGTTCACTTCGTCGAGCGCGTCGAGGACACCGATCATCGGGATCACATTCCCGGAGAAGTATTCGCCGATCCCCAACCGCGATTTGAGAATCAGCCTCGGAACAGGCTTGCCGGGCGCAGGATCATGAGAGAACACCGTCCTGAACGCCTTGTACGCGACGTCGATGCCTTTGCGTTCCCCTCTACCGGAGAACAAGAAGTCGAAGAACGCGCCGACCTCTGGTGCGGGTTCGTAATGCCACAGTTCCGGGTCGACACCAAGGAGACAGAGCTGCACGTTGTTGTGGAACTCTGAGAACAGCTCGACGTTCTGGACGGAAGGCACGACGATCGTGTCGAACTCGTGGAACGTCTCACGGAACGCTTCGGGAAGACGGTTCGTTTCCCACATCGTGAACACCGACTGGTGCTGTCCCTGCCATGCGCCCATCGTGTGGGTTGGGAACGACACCGTGCAGATCAGGTTCGTCGGCACGTCCGGCGAGTCGTACACGGTCACGCCACGCCTGCGGAGCCCGCGGGCGAGTTGTTCCCCGACCCGGCCGTACCCGATTTCGGAAGTTTTCACCCAAAGCAGACTGAGGTCGCCCATCAGAGGGAACGCATACGCCGCTGGTCGCCCATCTGCGGGTGCGCGGCCTCATGTTCGGGCATCGCAGCCACGCCTGGGTTCGGGAACCCTGGCGGTACCTTCATCATCGGTACCGGCGCTTCCTTGTTCCTGTCAGGAACCGTGTTCTGCAATGCCGCGGTCGCGTTCGCAGAACGGTGTGCTGCGCCAGGGTTCGCGAGCGCACGCGCCCGACCCCGGAGCTTGCCGCCCTTGTTCGACTGGCTCGGATACTTCGCCATCAGTGTTTCCCTTTCTTCCTCGTCTTTCGGCTTCGACGCGCCGTGCTAAGCGCAATCGCGACCGCTTGTTTCTGTGGACGACCCGCGCGGACCTCCGTAGCAATGTTCTTCGAGATCGCCTTGCGGCTAGACCCTTTCGCGAGCGGCATTAGATCGCCCCCGACTCGCGCGCCAAGTCATAGGACTCCTGTATCTTCGACTCGGGAACTCCCCGCAATCCTGTTTGGATCTCGAACACCGACTGGCCGGAGTGCTCCAACTCGCGGGAACCGTCGATGCGTTGCGGTTGTAGACCGTCGCGGCGGAGCCGCCGGTAGGCGTCCATGTCGCGAGACCAGTCCGACTCTTTCGCGTCGACTCTGCGTGTCTCTTTGCCGTGCCCGCCGACCGCGTACAGGGCAGGCGGAGTGAACACGCGCGCCAGCCGGCCGCCGCAGTCATGCATCGAAGGCTGTTCGTCGTCATGGATCGACCGCCAAATCTCGATGTCCGCGCCACACCCTTCGCACAGATACGCGTAGGTGGGCATCAGACGGGTTCGTAGGTCGCGGCGAAGATGTCCGGTTTGCAGGGGTACAGCTCCCCCTTGACGCCGCGGATGATCCAATCACCGAGATCGGCGCGCATCGTGCCTTCGAGCGTCTCGATCGACGCGCAGCGCGCCACCGGGTCGTAAATCACCCCGACGATGTGCTCGTCGTTCGGGTGCGGATCATCGAATGTCGCGTCCGTGATCTGCACCGCCTCGATCACCACTGGCTTCTTGCGGTAGGACGGCACCTCAGTCCTCGATCTCGTCGAGACCACAAAACTCACACCGCCACCGCCGACTCAACGCCGGCGCGTTCACCGCAAGTTCGGGCGGTAGGACCATCTCGCCATTCACCGGACAGTCATGCACGAGGTAACGGTCCATCACAAGTTTCACAGGACCGTGTAACCCGCGTCGTCGAGCGCGGTCGCCTCTGACGCCGTGAGGTCGTACGGGTCGGCGGTCGAACCCCAAAACACCCGTTGGACGTACGGGCTGCCGTCATAGGAATGCCAGAACACGTTCACCGAATCGGGGTCCGTTTCGGTGACTTCCCCGTCCGAGAGGTAATAGACGTTCGTTCCCTCCGGCCGGGACCGGAAATGGCGCATCAACCGGTTACCCGGATGCGGACTTGGGAGGACCGGGGGTACCACCGTCCGCGACGGCGGCAGGAACGTGCTCATCAGTCCGAGTCGTAATCGCCCGTGTCGGGCTTATCGGACCACCAGGCCGGGTCGCCCGCGATCGTCTCCGGTTTCGGCGGTTCGCTGAACGGGATGTCCTGACGGCGTTTCGGTGCCGCCCCACCCTGGGAGTCGGAAACCTCTCGGTCCATGACACCTTCCTCGATTGGGGCAGCGGGAGGGAATAGCTGTACGTACTCCCTCCCGCTGAGGTGAGGGTTACCTAACTGTTGGCTCCGATGGTGCTCGCGCTTTCCACACGCCGGAGGGACGCTTCACGGAAACGCCCGTGAACGCCTAACCAGTACCAACCGAGAGGAACGTTCCTCCAGAGTTTGTCGGTCACAGGGCCTGGCCTCACGCGTGGAAATCTCCCATTTCCATCGGTGTAACTGTGGGCGACCGCGAGTGCCTGACGGCCCATGAACAGGGTCAGGTACGCGTCGGTCAACGTCGTCGAGGAACCCGCGTCCGACACAATCGGGCCACGGGAAGTCTCCACGAACTTGAACCCCTCGAACGCGCCTACCTCACCGTTCCAGATTTCGGCCGGCTGGGAGTAGGTGTGCGGGTCACGCCATGCTGCCGCCCCGGTCTCGCGACGCAAGTCATAGGCGACATCGGGGTGGATGAACGCGGCGTAGAGGCCACCGAAGTCCATGACGTTCGCGCCGACCAGTTCCGCACGGGCACGGCCCACGTTCGCCGCGACGAGCTTGTCAGTCGGGATGATCGTCGTACGACCGACTGCCTGGCCCGCATAACGGACGTTTGATCCGCCCGCGAGGGCTGTCTGGGCGAGAGTGTCCATCGACAGACCAGCCCAGTAGCCCACCAGATTGGCGGCAACCGGGTCGAACTCGATGAAGCTCGTGCCCCGCAGCTTCGCGGTTGAGATCATCGCAGCACCCTTCTCGGCCAAGGTCAGGGTGACCTGGCTGTCCGAGACGGCTACCGCGTCGACATCGGTACTCTCGTTGAGGGTTGCGGTTGCTGCGGCGAAGTCGGCGGCGATGTTGAATGTCACCGCTGCACCCGGCGAGGATTGGCGGGTCGCTTTCACGTCCGCTACCGCGTCGTAGTAGAGCTGAGGTCGGAGGGCATACCAGGCGGTCAGATCGAAGGCCGTCTGGTCGTAGGTCATCGCCGCGGTGCCGGTAAAGGCATCTGCCACGGTTTGTCCTTTCTAGGACATTTTGACGCCTTACTGGGTGTCCAACGTTGTCGGCCGGTTGTAGCGACGTTGCACTCCTGCGATTGCCTCACCGACGTTTCCGCCAGTACGACTGGCTGTTTCGGCGGCTTCTCGCATTTCGCGTTCCATCGCTTCTTCCGAACCTCGGGCTTCGGGGCTTTCGGCT
>Ga0315281_10011193_pt1 | contig 12302 bp, 10 predicted proteins | sample YL17G07_0_MG_FD_204540 | JGI IMG/M metagenome (GOLD analysis project Ga0315281, IMG submission 204540) | Sediment microbial communities from Yellowstone Lake, YNP, Wyoming, USA - YL17G07_0 | ecosystem: Environmental > Aquatic > Freshwater > Lake > Sediment | place: USA: Wyoming | collected... | reverse complement strand
GGTCTTCATTATAATTATCCGTTCACGTTCCTCTATATCTAACTGCTTATACTTCTTGCCCATAGCCACCAAGCATAACCTCCGGCTTGGTGGTGCACTTCCTTATTGAACTGGGGTTTGTTGATTTTAGCGCATCCGATGAGAAAAGAGCTACAGCTTAACCGTGGTCTCCACGTGGTCGCACATGATGTGCCCCACCATGATGTGCGCCTCTTGAATCCTTGGCGTGTCGTTGGACGGGACGCATACGCATACGTCGGACACGTTCCTTATCTCCGCTTTTTCGTTCGAGCCGGTGAGTCCGGCGGTTTTCATCCCCATCTCTCGCGCTTTTTTCATCGCTTTAATAACGTTGGGCGAGTTGCCGCTGGTGGTGATTCCGACAAGGAGGTCGCCCGGTTTGCCCAGCCCCTCCACCTGCCGCGAAAAAATCAGGTCGAACCCGTAGTCGTTTCCCAAGGCGGTGAGGATGGAGGTGTCCACCGTGAGAGCTATCGCCCCCATGCTTGCGCGTTCTTTCTTGAACCTGCCGACAAGCTCGGCGGCGATGTGCTGGCAGTCCGCCGCGCTACCGCCGTTCCCGCAGAGCAGAATCTTGCCGCCGCTTGCGATTGTGTCGGCGGAGAGCTTGCAGAACTTCTCTATAGACCCCATACATTCGGGCGAATTTATAATCGCTTGGATAACGGCGATATGGCCCGATATAGATTTTTTTATTTGTTCCATGCCCTTGAATTATATACATAAATGGCAAGAACATGACAAAAATCCATGCCGACACGCTTGCGCGATGTTATAATCTAAGTGGGAAGAGAGGCGAAGGCCTAACAGAGAAAAAGACAATGGCCGCCTTGCCTTTAAGGAACCACCAAGCCTCCTTAAACCCACTTACCTCCCTACAAGGCGGCCATTTAATTTGTCCAAAAGCACCCCTGTTTTTTCTTCGATTACTCCTGGTGATGGACTAAAATGACGCACGAGAAGATGCTGAATAATTGAAGGAAAACATGGAACCAAACGATCCCAAACCCGAACAGTCTCCGGACTACGCAAAGGCGCTAAAAGAGGCGATGGCGCATATTTCCGAACTCGGCGAAAAGAACATTTATATGATAAGTAGCGACCAGTCCGTGCGGGAGAGCGTCAGGGGGTATTTTAACGCCCTGGGGTTCCCGGCGGAACGGGTAAGGTTCAGCAATTCTTCCTCCGACGTGCTTTCGAAATTAAAATTTTATCCAGACAAGGTGGACATGGTCATCTGCCACATGAAGACCGTGGACAGCCGCGTTTCCTCCCAAACCGGAATGCAGTTGATGAAGATGATCAAGGATATTCTTCTAACCGCCTCCATAGGCAAAACCATCCCCATTATTTTTATGGAAAAGACTTTTTCAAAAATTGACATCGTGAGCGCGCTAAAGGCCGGCGCCTCGCAACTGATGATTTTTCCCGCCAATCCCGTCATCATGGCGGCCAAGATAATCGCGGGTTTCGAAAAGCCGTCTCGGTCGGTCACGCCCCCGGAAGTCCTGACGCTTGTGATGAAAGGGAACAAATGCCGCGACCAGGGGCAGTATGAGAACGCCATCGTCTTTTATAACAAGGCCATTGTCATGGGGGGCGAGACCGCGGACACGCTGGCGGAGAAGGGAAACGCCCTTTTGCTGATGGGGGACGTCGAGGGCGCCATCAAGGTCTTTCAACGGATAATACAGATAGAGTCCAATTTTCCCAGGGCATACCAGGGGCTGGGGGACGCCCACACACAGCTGGGAAACTTTGAGGAGGCCAAAAAAAACTACGAGAAGGTCGTCGAGCTGGAGCCGGACAATGTGCAGGCTTACTACAACCTCGGTTGCCTTCATCAGGAGGAGGGGAACTACTCCGCCGCCAAGCCGTTTTTTGAAAAGGGGATAGAGGTAAACCCGAAGTTTGCGAAGAACCACATCGAACTCGCCAAGAACTACGAGTTTCAGGACAACCCGCCAGGGGCGTTGAAGGTTTACATAAACGCCATAAGGCTAAACCCCACGGTGTCGCTTCTGCATGTTACCGCTGGCAACTTCTGCCTTAAACACAACATGGACACGGAGGCGGAGAAGATTTTTGGCGCGGCCCTTGACCTGAATCAGAACCATCTGCATCTGTACAACCGGCTGGGGCTGGCTTTGAGAAGGCAGGGGAAATATGAGAAGGCGATAGCCAATTACGCAAAGGCGGTACAAATCGACCCGTCCGACGCCAACCTTTTATACAACCTGGCCAAGGCGCAGTTTATGAACGGGGACGATAAGACGGCCGTTCAAAACATCCTTACGGCATTCAAGATGGATCCCGAACTGAAAACCGCCATAAAAAGGGACGTTGAATTTATTAAGATGCTGGAAAAATATCCCGAGAAATTTACCAACCTATAGGGATGTCGCGCTGTGCGCCCTTAAGTTTGACGGCGCAACTCATTGTAAATACTGGATGATGGTCGGGCTTCTAAGTTTGACGGCATTCGGGTTTATTTTGTCCCCAAGGCCGTGTTATCATATGGAAGATAAATGAAAATTGACATCGAAGAGAAGATTAAAGAACTGCTTGCTCCCATACTTGAGCGGGAGGGGTTGGACCTTTACGACCTGACGCTCTCGGTGCGAAGCAACAGCTCGCTTGTACGGATTTATCTCACCAAACCTAGCGGGGTCAACCTGACCGACTGCGAGAACGTCAGCAACCAGTTGTCGGCCATTCTTGAGGTTGACGATCCGTTTCCCGGCCATTACACGCTTGAAGTCTCCTCGCCGGGGCTGACGCGCAAACTCACAAAACTGTCCCACTTCGAAAAAAGTATCGGTTCCTACGCCATTGTCGCCTTCAAAAAAGGGTTTAACGGCCCGTTGGAGACGGCCGGTTTCTTGGAAAAACGTCCCGACGGCGGTTTTAGGCTGAAAACGGAAGAGGATAAGTTCGTTGATTTTATATTCGACGACGTGGCGCGCGCAAAACTGGATCTTGAACCGGGGCACGCCCATTGAAATCCGCCAAGAAACAAAACCTGCAGGAGATGATCGCGGCGGCCGCCCTCGAAAGGGGGGTGTCCCCCGCGATGATGGTCTCCGTCATCGAGTCCGGCGTGGCGCTCGCCGCAAGGCGAAAGACGCGCGTCATGAACCTGGAGGCGAAATTCGATTCGAGCGACGGGTCGTTCAGACTGTGGCAGATGAAGGCGGTGGTCGCGTCGCCCGCTTATCCGGAGGCGGAGATATCGCTGGAAGACGCGGTGCTGGTATCCCCGAACGTCAGACTGGGAATGGACGTCGCCGTGCCTTACGAACTGCCAGAGTTGGGGCGGCTGGCCGGAACGACGACGCGCAAGATAATGCTCAAGAACCTGAGAGGGTTCGAGATGGAGAAAAAAGCCGCCGAGTTCGCGGCGCTAACCGGGAAAATGCTGATAGTCACCGTGGTCGGATTCAACGAGGCCGAGGATTATCTTCTTAAGGCCGGGGACGACTTTGCGGTTCTGCCCCGTCAGGAGCAGGCTTTCCGCGAGAGTTTTGCAAACGGCGAGGTGATAAAGGTGATAGTAATCGGAGCCGACGCGGAGGGAAACAACCCGGTCTATGTCGTTTCCAGAACTCATCCGCTTTTATTGCGGCATCTGTTCACCAGGGAGGTGCCGGAGATCGCCGACGGAAAAGTTATTATCAAGGGGCTGGCGCGCGACACAGCCGGGCGCTCCAAGATAGCGGTGTTCAGCCAGAACCCGGACATCGACGCGGTGGGCGCGTGCATCGGCCCGGCCGGGATCAGGGTGCGGAACATCATCAAGGAGCTGAAAGGGGAGAACGTGGACGTCATCCAATGGTTCGAGGACCCCGAAAAACTCATCACGGAGGCGTTGAAACCCGCCGTGGTCAAATCGGTGCGGTGCAACAAGGAGTCCAAGGACGCATGGGCCGTTCTTGACCCGGACCAACAGGCCGTGGCGGTCGGGAAAAAGGGGCTTAACATCAGGCTCGCGTCCAGACTCACGCACTGGAACATACACGTTAACTAAATAGGCGGGGGACGAAGTTGTCCAAGCTTACGCGCATCCTCAGGTCTTTCGCGGTAAACGCGCCCATGCCGTATTCCTCCGCCGACGACTATTCGGCGTTGCGTTCCCGGCGCAGACTCGCGGCCTTTTTGCATTTTTTTCGGCTGATTAAGGGGATTAGAATAAGCCCTATGAACATGTTAAGGTTCGCGCTGGCCGTCTCGATTTTCGCCACGGTATATTTCGGCATGAACCATTTCGTATACTCCCGTCTGGCCGACGGGCTTTTCGAGAACGCGCGGGCGGCGATTCCGCTTAGGATTTTTCTTGTCCTCGGCTCGCTCACTTTTTTCCTCGGAATGTTTTACAGGATGTGGCCCCCGTTGTTCGTCCTTCTGCGGGTGGGGAATATCTGGCTCGGTTTGTCCGCCATCGCGTTTACCGCGTTGATAATCAAACTCCCGTTTGATCTCGCCTTTCCGGATCACCTAAGGCAGATGACGCTTTTCGCCGTGGCTGTCATCTTGGCGGTTTCGGGCTATTCCTATTACAACGCGGCGCGCCCCGTGCGGATAAAGGAGCTTGGCTTGCGCTCGGACAAACTGCCGCCGGGGATAGGAAGCTTTCGATTGGTTCAGATATCCGACCTTCATCTTTCGAGGCTTAAGTCGCCGGAATGGCTCGGCGGTTTGATATCCGCGATAAACGGTCTTTCGGCGGACGCGGTAGTGATAACCGGCGACGTGGTTGACGACGACATGCCGGGGCTTAAGGAGTTTGTCCCGGCGTTAAAAGCCATCCGTTCAAAGCACGGCGTTTACGCCATCGCGGGCAACCACGATCACTACTCAGGTTTGGACAACATGTACGAGCTGGAGAGGGAAGGGGGGGTCAGGATATTGAACAACGAAAAAGTTTCGGTCGGCGGGGCGGTTGAAATCCTAGGCGTGGACGACGAGAACACGGCGGTGATGGGAAACTACAAATCGTTTCTTGCACGGAACCTCAACGGAAGTTCCCTGCCGGTGATACTTTTAAAACACAGGCCGACCAAGTTTGAGAAGGCGGTCAACGCGGGGGTTTTCCTCCAGCTTTCGGGCCACACGCACGCCGGGCAGATTCCTCCGCTCGACCTCATCGTCCATTTTGTATTCACATATCCCTTCGGCCTTTACAAACGGGGAAACTCCTACATTCACACCTCCTGCGGCACAAGCACCTGGGGGCCGCCTATGCGGTTGTTCTCCCGCTCCGAAGTCACGCTGATAACCATCACCCGGTAAATTTCCGCCCACCCGGAATCACGAAATTCTGGTTTCGTTTGACAACCCGTTACAACGCGGCCCAAGAAGCCCTTATCGGATGCTCCGAATAGTGTCGTTGAAGGAGTCGGCGACATAGAGGGTGGTGCCGTAGGTCGTTATGCCATAGGGCCAAAAGAACAGTGCCGCGCTCCCCGTGCCGTCGGAGGAACCCTTTACCCCCGTGCTTCCCGCAATGGTTGTCACCACGCCGGTGGCAATAACAATTTGTCGGATGGTGTGGTTATAGGTGTCGGCCACATAGAGGCTCGTGCCGTCCGTTGTGAGGCTGGAAGGCAGGTTAAATCTTGCCGCCGACCCCGTGCCGTCGGTGGAACCCGACAGCCCCGCGCTTCCCGCGATGGTTGTCACCGCGCCGGTGGCAATAACAATCTGTCGGATGGTGTGGTTAAAGGTGTCGGCCACATAGAGGTTCGTGCCGTCCGTCGTGATGCCTGAAGGAAGATAAAAACGCGCGGAAAGTCGCGTGCCGTCGCTGGAGCCTTGCGTCCCCCCGCTCCCGGCAAACGTCGTTACATCGTGGGAGGAAATTACTATTTTCCGAATGGTGCTGTTCTGGGCGTCGGCCACATAGATGTTCGTGCCGTCCGTCGTGACGCCGGTGGGTAATGCAAACCTAGCCAGTGTTCCAATGCCGTCGGTGTAACCCATCAACCCCGCGCTTCCGGCAATCGTAGTAACCTGGCCGGAGGATTTCACTATCTGTCGTATGGTGTTGTTGTATGTGTCGGTCACATAAAGGTTGGTGCCGTCCGTCGTGATGCCATTAGGCTGACTAAACTTTGCGTTGACCGCTATGCCGTTGTCCGAACCTATCGAATTATGGCTCCCGGCAAGCGTCGTAGTCGCGCCAGTGGCAATCACAACTTGTCGGATGGTGTTGTTGTCCATGTCGGCCACATAGAGATTCACGCCGTCAGTCGTGATGCCACGCGGCTGACTAAACAACGCTTCCGTCTTCCCGCCGTCGGTGAATCCGATCACTCCCGCCAACCCGGCGAGCGTGGTTGCCACGAGTCCCGGAGTGGCGGATACTTCGGCAGACACGGAACTCTCGCCGGCGGCGCTCACGGAAGTCACCACAAAGTAATACTTGGTTCCGTTTGTAAGGTTGGATATCACCACACCGCTCGTTGCACCGGAAACCTTTGTGCCGTTCGCAATTGTCACCCCGGCCACGGTGCGGTAATACAGGTTATATGAAGTCGCTCCGGTTACCGCAGTCCACTTTACCGTGGCTTGTCCATTAACGGCGGTGGCCGTCACGCCTGTCGGTACGCCGGGTGGGGGGGCCAGCGGTGTCGCGGATACTTCGGCGGACACGACGCTCTCGACGCCGGCGTTGACCGAGGTGACCACAAAATAGTATTTAATCCCGTTTGTAAGGTTGGATATCACCAGACCGCTCGTTGCGCTGGAAACTCTTGTGCCGTTCGCAATAGTTACCCCTGCGGTGGCGAGGTAATACACGTTATATGAAGTCGTTCCTGTTGTTTCAGCCCAGCTTATCGTGGCTTGGCCGTCGCCTGCGGAGGCAGTTACGCCGGAAGGAGCGGACGCGACGGGAGGCGTTGAATTGTTGCTCCCTCCTCCGGTGCAGGTGGAGGAAAGAAAAACCGCACATAAGAGAACCGAAATCAAATAAAGTTTTGAAGCGTTGCTTTTCTCAACGCGGAAAGGCTTGGCGCCGATGATTCCCATGTCATATCTCCCTGATAAAATTTACCGGACCCCAAAGGCATCCATAGATAACTAAAAAACTCTACCACCGCCGTAGGCCAATCGCAAAGCAATAATAACGCGTTTCGCTTTGTTGTATAGATTTGCTCCTGAGGTTAGTCTTTCCTTGCGTCTTAAGTTGGCGCCAGCGGACAAGTGTGGCATAGATGATACAATGGCAATAGAAATGTTTTCGCGGTTGGAGGACGCGGGATTCATAGTTTCCTCATGGAAAAGCGTACTGCGGTACGAAAGATTTTTGTCGTCAAAATATAATCATTTTTTTCAAATCTGCCGATAACTGAGTTGGTATCTGGTTGAATTCCAAGTGCCGAAGGACGGCGTGATAATTGCACCAATTAATGTCACTAACATGGTGGAAGTGGAAAGGATGTTTTATGTCGAATAAAAATGAGATTTTTACCAGGGATCTTTTTAAGGATGAGTTTCAGAGAAACCTTAACGTGGTGTTTTTGGGACTAATCGACGTTTTTGGGAAAAGAGTGTCGGTCGCGCGGAAATACTCCGATCATGAGGAGTACCACATTTGGCGCGGAGAACTGCACGACGAGGAGATGGAAAAGCGGGTTCAGTTCAGCTTTGGCGTGAGCAATAACCTCCACATGGACGGACTTTTGAAGTCCATACCGTTCGTGGAGCCGGACGTGGCGGCGCGAGAGCCCTACGACGTGTTGGGGCCGGTATCGCCGACCAGCGCGTTGGTAAAGGCCCGGCCCGCCGTGCCCGAGGTGGTGGCGCCCGACATGGCCCCGTACAGTTTCGGAATATATGACGTGCGGAAGCCGGAAAGCCTGCTGAGCCTGATGAAAATAAAGAGGGAGCAGTTCGCCAGAGAGGTTCCCAAAGACGTGATTTTTGACAGCAAGCCGGTTCTGGTCATAGTGGAGCAGAACTGGTACACGAAATTTATCCCGCGGATAGTCGGGCCGAAAAGCGAGCTGTTCAAGATATTTTCGGCCTTCGCCGAACACACGCGGGAGCTGGCGGTTGAGGGGAGAATCTTCTCCATCTCCGCGATTTGACGAGTGGAGGGCGCAAAAGAGAATCATGGATAAGAAACTTATAGCCAAGCCGCCAAGTTTGGCAAGAAAAATAAAAAAGCTTCTTGACGATTTGGCGGTTAATCTTAACCTAACGCGAGAAGAGGAGCGAAATGTCCGCCGCAGGGGCGGAATGGGTTAGCGCGCCCACCGATATTCTGTCCGCCCCCGCCAGCGCGAATTGGCGCACGGTTTTGAGGCTCATCCCGCCGGAAACCTCCACAAGCGCTTTCCCGCTTATCAGCTTTGCCGCTTTTTTCACCATCGCCGGAGTCATGTTGTCCAGCAGTAGAATCTCGGCCCCGGCGGACAGCCCCTCTTTTATCTCGGGGATGTTCGTGACCTCCAGGATAATCTTTCCCTTTACGCCTTTACGAACATTCCTGACCGCGGCGGTTATTCCGCCCGCGGAGCGTATATGATTTTCCTTTATAAGCGGCGCGTCCGAAAGGCTCATTCTGTGGTTGCGCCCTCCGCCGCACGCGACGGCGTATTTTTCCAAAAGCCGGAGGGTCGGGGTGGTTTTGCGCGTGTCGAATATCCTGGCCTTTGTCCCTTTCGTCAGCCTGACGAACCGCGCCGTTAGCGTCGCCACGCCGCACATCCTTTGCATGTAGTTCAACGCGACGCGCTCGGCCAGGAGAATGGACGCGCTCTTCCCGAAAACTTTTATGATGACGGCCCCCTTGCGCGCCGTCTGGCCGTCCTTAAGGAGTGGGTGGACGCGCGTTCTTTTGTCCACCCCCTTCATCACTTCGGAAAATATCTGTATGCCGGAAAGGACGAGATCCTGTTTTGCGACCACCATGGCGGAGGTTTTGTGGGACGGGTCGACGCAATACGCCGTAGTGACGTCCTTTGTCGGGCAGTCTTCCTTGAGCGCCGCGAGGATGTGGAGGCGGACGAGCCTTAACTCAGCGGCGGACAGTCTCACCAATCCATGTCCCATGATTCCAAATTTTTTCTTATGCCCTCGACGTTCTTTTTTGCGGCCATGGCTCCGATAATTTTCTGGCTTCCTTTTGTGTCGCCGAACAGGATGGCCCCGATTATCACGCCGTCGGATATGACCAGCTTTTTGTATTCCTTTTCGCCGAGGCGGGTTATCGCCTCGTGCTTTCCGTCGGCGTCTATGTCGCCCGCGGAGAAGAGGGCGATTCCCGCGACCTTCAGCGTGTTCGCCATCGGCGTCCCGTCGTAAGTCGCGTTGCCGCCGGCCATGTTTGTGCCCGCGACCTCTCCTTGTTTTTCGGAGGCGGGCCAGATGCCGTAAAAAACGTCGCGGTGCTGGATGACGTCACCTGCGGCGAAAATGTTCTCGATTTCCGTCTCCATTCGGTCGTTCACCACGACGCCTTTTTCAATTTTCAATCCTATAGATTTGGCAAGGGCGGAGTTTGGCCGCACACCGGCTGAAATGAGGGTCATGTCGAATTCGATTTCCCGACCGTCCTCCAGCAGGAGCGCCCGCGAGTTTTCTTCTCCTAGAATTTCCTTGGGTTTTACGCCGAGGATGAATTTGAAGCCCATGCGTTCCAGCTGGCCCTTTAAAATCTCCGCACCGTCCTTGTCCATCTGTCTTGGCAGTAGCCGGGGGAAGAACTCCACCACAGTGACGTCATTCCCTCCCCTAAGGAGGCTGTTGCCGGCCTCCAGTCCCAACAGTCCGCCGCCGATGACCAGCACGCGCTTGTGTGTCTTGGCGTAGTCGACGATTGTAACGGCTTCGCTCATCGTCCTTAACGCGAAGACGCCGTTTTTGTCGGCGCCGACCAAGGGGGGGATGAACGACACCCCGCCCGTGGCTAGGAGCAGTCTGTCGTAAGGAAGGGTTGTTCCGGCGGAGGTGGATACCGTTTTGGCGGCGACGTCAATGTTTGTCGCCTTTGTGTTTGTGAGAAGTCCTATCCTGTTGTCCTTGTACCACGCCTCTTTTTTTATGACAAGCGCCTCCGGCTTTAGCGTGCCGGTCAGGAAATCTATGAGCCTTATCCTGCTGTAAAAGGGGTATGGCTCTTCGGTGAGGATGGTTATTTCAGAATCTGGATCCGTCTTCCGTATGTTTTGCGCCGCCGTTATGCCTGCGACTCCGCATCCGACGACGAGGTGTCTCATTTTAGCCGGAATAGACCACGACTAAATCAACGTCGCTTTCTTCGGTGGCCGTGCCTTTGGCGCGTGAGCCGAACAAAATAATTTTGTCGGGGTGTATCGCCTCGGCTATTTTTTTGGTTATTTTTTCTACAAGCGCGTCCATGGTTAGACTATAAGGAAATTTGAGCCGTGTGGCAAGTTTCTATAAAAAGAAAAATAAGTCATTAAGTCAAGCCTGACCCCTTTTTCGGGGGGGAAGAGATAGTTTTCTGATGTCCTGTGATGGGCGGCATAATTTGACTTCTTTATATAATAAAGCATAACATCTACCTCGTGGGTGAGGTGTTCAACATAAGTTATATGGGGAATGTGGGATGAGAAACGTTTTTGACCAATACACGCAAGACGAAAACAGGCTTACTCATGCCCTCATAACCACTCTAAAGGAAGATGAGCTGTTGCTGGTCTCTTTTTTTAAAGACTTCCTTAAATTGCCGTTTGTACCTTCTGGTGTAAAACTACTTGAGCAGAGATATCCAGGAGAAGCCGAAACAAGTGAAGAAAGCGATGAAAGAAAAGGCATCCCCGATGCTTGGATATACAAGGCTGATGATTGGGTGCTCCTAATCGAAAGTAAAGTTCAACTTGCACCCACCATGAATCAATTAGAACGCCATAAAAAGGTGGCGGAAAGAAGAGGGTTTAATGAAGTCAGCGTTCTTTTATTAACGATAAAAAAACTTGATTTACCGCCTCCGAAATGGGTAACTGTCAAATCTTGGGAAGACCTTTATGTATGGCTTCAAAAGAAGGTGGCCGGGTCTTCATGGGGTAAAAAACTTTTGGAATACATGGAAGTGGCGGAGAGGAAAATGATTGAAAGAGGATACTTAGAAGAAGGTGGCCTTACCAAGTTTGCAGGAATTAGGTTTGACGAGGACAACCCTTACACATACAGGGAAGGAAAACGGCTTCTAAAACTTTTAAAAGGTGAACTGTATTCCAACAAGGAACTTTTTGCGGAACTCCCATTGGTGACCGAAGAGGAAGCCGAAGAAAGGGCTATAACGGGAAGCAAAGACACTGTGGTATGGGACGCAATGACGTTCAAAAAATTCATACGGTTCCCTTTTAACCAAGCCCCGCATTTAACATTAGTTATCGCTAATGATATGGTGCGCATACAATTAAACCTGCCAAATAAAATGAACCCGTCTTTAAAACAAATCTTAAAGGATAAGGGGCGTGAACAATTCACTGATGCATTGCGAGTCGTAGCATCGGCCTTGAATGATATCGCCATCAAAAATTCTGGAATCCCAGCTGTGCAAGTCAGTCAACGCCGCTATAAGTCGCAAAGGTCTATTCCGGAAATAGATGGCTTCATGAAATTTGACCTTCGCACATTTTTCCCAAGCAAAAAATCAAAAGTAAAACACCAACCTGAATGGTTTGATGCGTTTATTTGCCTTGTCGAAAGCAAAAAAACAAATATTAATTATGATATAGGTATTAATTTCCCCTATGCTTCGTGCGAACCCACCAAAACGCCGGGACTTGTCAATGTCATAGCCGACACATGGATAGCTATGAAACCTGTTATTCATTTTTTAATTGAATAGTACTAACGAAAATTTGGCCGACATAATAAATCGCGGTTTTTTTCACCTCACAATCTTTCTTAATTAGTTCCTATGGGGGCCGGTGGTGCCAAGATCCGGCGTGGCGCCGCGCCAGCGGCTCGCCGGTTCTTGGCTACGGCCCCATAACCCCCCGTTGCTAGTAACACGGGGGTAACTTAATTTAGCTAGGCACTTTTATTTACACCCTTTTATCTTTTTTAACACCTTCATTTCTGCCTAGCTTTCTCTATTAACACCAAATGAGGCGACAGCCTACCCTCACTGTTTAACAAGGGAGGCTATAAATACATAACTGAATTCTTATCTAATCCCATATGACCCTTGTTTAACGTTCTACCCATGAGCGTGATAATATGCACTCCGGTAAGAAATGTCAAATCACGCCATCCATCACGGTTCAACCGCCGCTTTTCAAGCCCAAGGCATCTTTTTTCCA
>Ga0315281_10011192_pt1 | contig 12302 bp, 4 predicted proteins | sample YL17G07_0_MG_FD_204540 | JGI IMG/M metagenome (GOLD analysis project Ga0315281, IMG submission 204540) | Sediment microbial communities from Yellowstone Lake, YNP, Wyoming, USA - YL17G07_0 | ecosystem: Environmental > Aquatic > Freshwater > Lake > Sediment | place: USA: Wyoming | collected... | reverse complement strand
CAAGAACGTCCGCTCGTTCTACTATCATATCGATTTCACCGAGCAGCCGGTCCAGCCCCGGACGGGCTATTTCTGCGCCCAGTACCGCAACGAATTTCCGGAGAAAACGGGTCACGATTATCTGATCCTCGACGCCGAAGGCGAGGGCCACTACGTGGGCACCGTTTTGTCCGTCCGCTCGCGCAGCCCCTTTTGGTTCGGCGAGGGCGACGCCAAGTTCTACGTGGACGGGGACGCCAAACCGACGATCCAGGGAACGGGCACGGAGGATTACTTCCTTATGGCCTGGGGCCTGAACGAGGCGCTCTATCCCTATTTCGGCTGCACTTTCATGAGCACCGATTTCGAGGACCTCGGGGCGCAATACACGCTTTACCGCTGGCACATCCCCGATCCCATCCGGTTCACGAAGTCGCTCCGCTTTGAGATCGAGCACAACGGCTGGATCAGCGCGGACGAGACCGAGAGCGGCAAGGTCGAGGGGCACGTCGAGCGCGAGGACGACATCGCCTCGGTCGCCTTCTGGTACCAGATCGGACAACCCAAGCGCTTCACGACGCTTCCGCCGCTGGCCCGGCGCCTCCTTCCCAACCTCGACCGGGTCAGCGAAGGAAAAACGATGCTCCCGACGGCCAAGCATTCTCCCGGCGTCGTCGAGCTCCAGAAAGGCTATGACTGGACGGGCGAGGGCCAGATTTTCTTCCAGCCCGCCTCCGATCAGCCGGTGATCGAAGTCGAGTTCAACGTGGAGAAGGAGGAATACCGCGGCTTGATGGTCCGGCTGACCCATTCCGAGGATTATGGGATCTGGCGGATTTTCCTCGACGGAAAGAACGCCCGCCAGCCCGACGACTACATGGCCGGCCAGAAAATCCAGGACTTCGATCTCTACTCCAAGGACCTCGTCGTGAAGGACCATTACCTGGGGAGTTTCGCCCTCAAGCCTGGCAAGCATACCCTGCGGTTTGAATGCGTCGGCCGCAATCCCCTGGCCAAGGGATCCTATTTTGGCCTGGACAGCGTCCGCCTGCGGGAGCGCTGGCTGAAGAAGAGGAAACTGTTGGGGTGAAGCCCGCCCCGGAGATCCCGACACTCGAGACGGCTTCGCGGAAAATCCCTCTCCACCTCGAGCGAGGAAAGGGAAGGAGGCTGCGGATCACCGTCCTCTCCGACGGCCGCGTCCGCGTTTTCGTCCCCCGCCGGGTTGGTCTAGACCAGGTCTTCGCCTTCGCCCGCGATAAAGCCGCCTGGATTGAACGCACCGTCCGGAAAGTCGAAACCTACACCCGTCTGACCTCGCCGGAGAAGTCCTTGGAGACGGGGATGATCTCCATTTTGGGCCAATCGTATCCCGTGAAGATCGAACGGGGCCGGGGGCGGCCGGCGGTATTCACGGACGGAGTTCTGCATGTGCCCGTCGCGGACCCGGACGACGCGGACGCCGTCCGCCGGAGGATCGAATCCTGGCTTAAACGGCGGGCGGAGCAGGTCTTTGCCATGGTCCTGCGCCGGGCCTTGGAGACGGCCTCTGCCCACGGCATCGCCGCCCCGTCCTGGTCCGTCCGCTGGATGAAACGGCGCTGGGGGAGCTGCGGCCGCGACGGGCGCGTCGTTTTCAACATCCGGCTGGTCCAGACGCCGCTTCGGTTGATTGAATACGTAATTATGCATGAACTCTGCCATTTGAAGCACCACAATCATGGCAAGCCGTTTTATGCGCTTCTGGCCAAGTGCTTGCCGGATTGGAAGGAGCGGCGCAAGGCCCTCAACGCCATCGTCGTCGATTGATTTCCATTGGGGGGTCGCGTCTACAATCTGCTAAGTCATAACTTGGCAGAATGTAGACGCGACCCCGAAAATTCCGCCGTCACGCGTCTTCGCGCAGGTTGCCTTAATGCCCGCCGAGGAGAGCGGAGAATATTTTTGATCATCTCAATATCACAGGCTGGGCAAGATTATCGCTTTTCAGACGGCGCGGTAAGGTTTCTTGCCCCGACATGCTCTCGATTGCCGCTCTCGTGGCTTTTCGTGACTGTTGACACCGCCATGCGGCCGTCTATATACTCCCGGCATGGACAGGCGGGGGGACGCATCGTTCGAAGCGGGAATTCGCCACGTCGTGGAAAAAGGAAATTCCTTAGACGGTCTTAATGGCGGACACGGTCGTGGCCACGCCAGCCGAGGAATTCCAGCGGGAGGCACAATGAGGCTGACTCGGCCGCATCATCCGAAAAGCAAGCTCTTGCCTTTCATTACGGCCGCAACTTTCGGTCTTCTGTTATGCTCCCTTTTAGCTGCCGCCGGCCAGCCGGCCTGGCTTGAGCACCGGCCTCCGGTCGCCTTTACGCCCGGCGAGAAAATCGTCCTCACCGTCGATGTCCGGGAAAAGGTGGAATGGCTGAGCGCGTTTTATCGCGTCAAAGGCGAAACGGATTTTCTTTCCGTCTCCTTCGACCAGGCCGGAGAAAACAAATACGTAGGCAAAATCGACGTCTCCAGCCGACCGCCGGGCGAAATCGAATATTATCTGACCGTCCGTCAAGGCGATGCCGTATATTACTTCCCTGAAAAATCGCCCGAGGACTTGTATCGTATTCCTGCCGGCCCCCAAAAAGCCGGGCCCGAACCGGGGGGGGTCGTAACCGCTCCCGAAAAACCTCGAGCCGCGGGCGCTCCATCGGCCGAAACGGCCGCGTCATCCAAACCCTTCCCTCTGAGTCTCGATGGCAGCGTCGATGATAACCTGATGGAAAAAAATAAAACCCCCGGCGAAAGCACGGTCCATTATCAGGGGAATTTGGGCCTTCATTATCGCGACGAGCGCCCCGCGCTCGCTTGGGCCGTGGATTCACGCCTTTCTTACACGGACACGCCGATCGACGGGGCGAACGAGTTCGACCTGGCCCAATTCCGGCTCGAGGTCTCGTCCGGCGGCCATACCGTTCGGGCCGGCGATATTTCCGTCGGCGAGAGCGAATTCAGCATCAGCGGTCTGGGCCGGCGCGGAATCGAATATGTGTACGACCGTGCTTCGCTGTATTTCCACGCGTTCACCCTCAACACCCAGCAACTTCAAGGCTTCAAGGGATTCGGCTTGCCGCAATCCGAAGCATCGCTCTTCGGGGGAGCCGCCGGTTTCAACCTGGCGGATAAACTCTTCTCTTTCAAAGCGGTGTTCCTGACCGGGAAGGACGATCCCGCCCAGGGGATCAACAATGCGTCGGCAACCTGGTTTAAGCCCCGAGAGGGGACTGTTTTCTCTTTTCTTCCCGAACTCCGAATGTTTAACGGCGCTTTCCATCTGACCTCCGAACTCGCCTTGAGCAATATGGACCGGGATACGACGGACGCCGTGCCGGCCCAAAGCGGCCTGGCCTGGCGGATGAACGGCAAGATCAACGCGGGCGGCATCGACGTCGACGGGTACGTCCGCCGGATCGACAAGAACTTCGACACCATCGGCCAACCGTTCCTGACCGCCGACCGGCAAGGGTACGGGCTCTCGGCGGCCCTTACGGCCGGGGCCTTCCGTTTGAACGGCAGTTATCGAGACGAGAAGACGACGGGCAGCGAAGACCCGCTCGAAGTCCTCAGCCGCGACCGCCGGGTCGAAGCCGGAGTGTCCGTGGCTTTGGGCGGCCAATCGTCTTTTCAGCTCGGGTACAATCACGCCTCTCAAGAAGCCACCCAAAACAACCAAATCCTGCCCGCGGGGGCGCTGGACCGGAACGGCGTTAACGCCGCGCTCGACGTTCGCCTCGGCCCGGCCGTGGCCTTCAGAATCGACGGCCAGTGGGACGCCATCACGAGCGACCAGGCGCCCGGCAAAGAAGGCCAGTCGCTGAGCGTCGGCGGCGGCGGCTCGTTCGGCGACGGCCGGATTCTGAGCCTGAGCCCGGGTGTCCGCTTCTCTCGGGTCCGCAATCCTCAGACCCAGGAAGAGACCAAGATATTCAACGCGTTCGTCAACGGCCGCCTGGCCATTCTCCCGGATTGGGTCTCGCTGAACGCCGCCGTTTCGTATAACGATATCTCCCTACCCGGCGGCGACACGTCCGCCGTCTGGATGATCGACGGCGGGTTATGTCTGGAATCAGGCCGCTTGCTCGGGACGCGTCGCCTCGGGTTTTCGCTTCGCGGAAGCCTGATGTCGGGGAGCACTCAGGGAGGGGTGAGCCAGAACGATTATCGCCTCTACCTGCGTTTCGACTGGGCCATCTGAGAGAGACTGAAGGAGGTCGCCATGCGACGGATTCTAACCTTTATCCTGGGGATGTCGGTCGTATCGACCGCGCTTTTCGCGTCCATCCGCGTCGCGCCTCCGAACCCCCTCCCCGGCCAGGAAGTGCAATTCACGATCCAGCCGCCGGCAGGCGTCACCGTGGTCCGCGTCCGCTGGACGTTCGGCGACGGCAGTCCGTTCGTCGACAGTATGGGCCCGGCGATGAAGCACACCTTTGTCGTCGCGGGCTCGTATCTCGTCACGGCTTCGTACTCCGGCCCGGCCGACACGGTGACCGTCGTCGTCGCCGAACGCCGTCGGATCACGTACGCTCCGAGCCAACCCGTGGCCAACGCCGTGACGACCTTCCGGGCCGAAAATTTCTTCGCATCCTGCGTCGCCTGGACCATGGGCGACGGGACCGCCTATCCCGGCGGGACGCCCGTCCAGCAGCACACCTATCGCACGCCGGGCACGTACACGGTCACCGCCGTCGAGAATTGCGGTCGCGACCCCCGCTACAGCTTTCAGACCCGCGTTCAAGTCTCGCCCAGTCAGGGCCCGCAGGCACCGTTCACGATCTCTTATATCGTCTTGCGCTTCGCGGACGGCCAAACGAGCGCTTCCGTGGCCCGGGATTTCTCTCCGCTCATCGCCTATGCCGATCTCAAATTCGAAGGCACGGGAACGCTCGTGGCCGAATGGCTGGTCGACGGCCAGCCCGTCGCGACGTCCACCGTGCCCCTGACCTTCGCCAATCAAACCACCCTGAACTCCGGCCCCGTCCCTCCTCTTCCCACCCAAACGCCCGGCCGACACCGGATTTCCCTGCGGATCCTGAGGCCGGACGCCGCCCTCCGCATCCCCGAAATCGAATATATCGTGACCTCGGGCCGCGGCCCGGCGCCGCTTGTCGCGGCGGCCGATCCCGACATCCTTTCGCGAGACAAAGAATACGCCCTCGTTCTGCGCGGCCGGGAACTCACGGCTTCGACCAAATTCGATTTCGGGAGCGATATCTCCGTCGTCTCGCCGCCGGTCGTCCGCTCCGCGGAAGAGGCGGAGGTCCGCATTTTCGTCAGCCGGACGGCGAAGGACGGAGAACGTCCGGTGGGCGCAGCCAATGAAAACGGCTCTAACCGCGGGCCCGGCCGGATCCGGATCGGACCGGTCGTCCTCAAACCCGAAAAACCGATCGGCATCAAATGGGATTGTCCCGACCTCAAGACCTTCACCAAAGGCCGGATCGATCTCGTATCCCCCGCCCTCGTCATCGCCGGCAACATCAGCGGGGAGAACGCCCTCTGGCGTTACGCTCCAGTCGACGATTTTACCGTTTTCAAATGGAAAGAACCGAATGCGGGCGCGGCCAATTTCTTCGAGCTCCGCTTCTTCGACGGATCGGGGAAAACGCTCCTTTTAAAAAAGAAATTCCCGGCCTTTACCAAAAGCTATAGCGCGACCGCAGCGCTAATTAAAGAATTTTTCGCCGCCCTGGGCCAGGATTACAAGCCCAAACGCGACGACCTGGCGACTCGGAAGAAGAAAGCCCAGTCCAAGAGCGTCGATAAGCTGGCCTATGACTACGCCGACCTCCTGTGGGAGGTAGCGGGTCTCCGGTCGTATAATTGCCCTGGTGAGCTGCTTCCGCCCGAGCTCCGGAGCCGCGCCTCCGGCTGGCCGCAGGAAGTGGAGATCGAAAAATCCGACCGCTGGCCGCTCTATCTCCCCGATAAATGGACCGGCCTGAGCTGCCCGGCGTCCGGCTCCCATCAGCTCAACGTGAACGCCGAAAATAAGGAAAAGGAGATCCTTCCGAACGGCATGCCCGACGCGAGTAATTACGTCGGCCACCACTGGGAATTGAGCGGCGATTTCGACACTCGTCTTTCTCCCCTTGGGGTGGGCGGAACGGTCGTCAACAAGCCTTCGCCGCCCAGCACGAAATCGGGAGGGACGGGTTCAGGGACGTCCGGACCGGGAAGCCAACCCCCAGGTCAGCATATCGACGTCGAAATCGACCCGCCCCCGACACAGGACTCGATCCAACAGGTCGATTTCTCCAACATATTCGTCGACTGGGGCGACGGGAGCCCCGTCGAAGCGATCTCCGGCTATCCCAATGAATTCGGAGAGGCCGCCGGCAAGTGGAACCTCAAAGGACTATTTTCGCTCATGCCGGGGTTTCGCCATGCTTATGCCAAAACCGGCGTGTTTACGATTCGCCTCTATCAGCTTCCCGACAACCAACTCGTCCTGCCGCCCGGCCTCCAGCTCAAGGACCCCGATCTGGCCCTCCGCGAGGACCTCGGCAATTCGACAAACCCGGGCGGCGGCGGGCTCTTTTCCAACCTGACGAAGAAACCGGCGGCCGGATTCAGCAACGCTTCGGGCGCCATGGCTGACGCGTTCATGTTTTACTGCCAAAATGTCATCATCACCGACCGGATGGACCAATGCGCCAACGGTCCCCTGAACCTGACCGGGATCTTGATCACGGGTTTCCCCGGGCACGACGCCAAGGCCCGCCTCGCGGGCGGGCCAGGCGCCAGCGCGTCGGCGACGACCTGCGATGAAATGATGACGGCCAAGGCCGAATTGAAGTATTACGGCCGCGGGAGCGTCGATGTCACCTGGTCCGTGAAAGGGGTCAAGATCGGAACGACCCGCTATTCCGGCTTAAGCTCCCCCAACCGAAATAATCTGGACAAGGCCTCGGCCGCGGACTGTAAAAACGCCATTCACGCGACATTGCCCTTGACCTCGCCGGTGCTGCCCGTCGAAACCGTCGGGACTTACGATGTCGTCGCCGAAGCTCGGGTCGTCGTCGACCTGGCGGAAGTCAACCTCGGCCTGATCCTCGACCAGGCCTTCTCCCAAGGAAATGCGGGAAAATCCGATCCGGCCGCTGCGGCCTGGATGGACGCGGTCATCGGCGGCTATAGTGCGCAGTTGGCCAAAGCGCCGTCCCAAACTTCTCCAGGCATCGGACAGGCCCTCCTCGGAAATCTCAAGAAGGCCCAAGCCGGCCTGGGAGGCGGATACTCGCTCAATGATCCGCCTCTCCATGTCGTTTCCCCGTCCAAAAACTATACGATCAAGCAAGCCGATCCCCAATCGCTCTGCGTCCTGCTGTTCCCAACCAAGGACGGGATTTTCCGCGTGTGCGACGTTCAGGACAAGTTGACCAAGCAAGGCGACCGCTTCAGCGGCCAGGGCATCTTGAAATTCCCCTTCACGTCCGCTTCAGACAGCGTCCAATACTATCCCGTGCCGGTAACGATCAAGGGCTGGCTCATCCAGGACCAAGGCGGACTCGTCCTCGACGGCATTCTGGATGAGAAACCCGGAACGGAGCTGTCTTCGGCCCCCGGGGTGAATGCCCACCTCGTTCGAGTGGCGGGCCAGGTCCAGAATAAGGCCGAAAACCCGATGAACGTGGAGCTTTCATTAGGGCTTCGGGATCAGTCCTTGCGTAGGCCCGGTAATCCCGAAACCCCGCCCGCGTGGAAAAGCTTAACGGCCGCGCTTTCGAACGAAGGCGACTGGATCAAGAAAGACACGCTGCCTGAAATCCTGCTGTCCTGGACTGGATTCCGGACGTCGAGTCCGGCGTTGACTTTCGATTTCAGCAAAAAAACGGGCGCTCCCGCCCAGGGGCTTTGCGCCCAACCGACGCCCGCCTGGGTCGGTGTGGACCTGGGTCCGGCCGTCATCATCCCCTACACGTTCGACCTGGTGTCCAAGGCAAACTACTCCCTTTCGGGCGCCGGCTGGGTAGTCGCGGCGGAAGGCTTGTGCGGCCAGATCCATGGCGGACCCTGGAAGAGCGACTTCAAAAACGGATCGATCGCGTTCGAGAGCCTTGATTTTCGGGCCAAGGGAGGCGGTTTTACGACATCGTACAACTCCATGGTCATTCACGTTCCATGGCTCGAAACCGACTTGAAGGGCACCGCCGACCTGGTCAAGCTTCCCCAAGGATTCGGCCTCGACTTTTCCGGCGTCGTGAGCCCGACAATCAAACTGCCTTACGGCCAGTTCATCTTGACCGCGTCGAACCTCCGTTTTACGACTGAAAAAAATATCGGCTGGGTCATCGACAGCACCACGGACGTCGATTTGAAGTCCGAGAATAAGACGTTCAGCCATTTCGTCATCGACCACTTCTTCTACGGCTTTGACGGTCGTCCCTATTTCAACGAAGGGGCGCGGACCAAAACCGTGCCGCTCAGCGGAAAATCATCCCTGGGCGATTCGCCCCTCGACCTCGTCGACGCCGTCCTGACGGGCCCGGCGAGCGGCCCGCAGGCTTTGAACATCGCCGTTCATACCAAGACGTACCTTTCGGAGAACCCGATCATTCCCGCGGCCGATGTCCAAGTGAACTACCAGGTCTCGGCGGGCAGCCCCCTCTATACCGGCACGGGGCCGTGGCAGACTCCCTTCGACGTGAATTCGGAATTTCCGATCGGCCAGCCCGTCATCAAGGCCAAGATTCGTCCGGCCTATTCGCCGGGAACGGCCGGTTCCGCGCCGGAGGCCCAACCCCTGGGATTCGAAGGACCGGGCTACGGGCCGATGGTATCTCTCTGGAGGGGCGACGGCCCGCCGCCGGCCTCGAGCTACTCGGGGACGCGCTATTACGGCGACCTCGACCTCGGCATGTTCGGCGGTCCGCCGTTCCGGGCTCAGTTCCTTCTCGGATATCAGGGAGGAAAAACCTATTTCCTGATGCGGGGCGACGTTCCCCTCGGACCGTCAGGCATCCCAATGTCGCCGATTCCGTTCACCCTGTTCATGATTTCGGGCGGGCTGGGCTACAATTTCCCGGTTAATGCCTTCAAGAACGCCAGCCTGGAAAACGCACAGCCCGACATGAAAGGCTCGACTCTCTTCATGGCCGGGATGAGAATCGGCTCGTCCGACGGCTTCACGTTCACCCTGGACGGAATCACGACGGTCAAAACCTCGGGCGAGGCCCGGATGGATTTCGATGCCTGGATCCTGACTTCGGATCACTCGGGAGACGGCCAGTTCCAAGGCATGTTCCAGTTCGCCGGCGGGAGTTTCGACGGCCGCCTCTGGGGAGGCCTGGACATGATGGGCGGCCTGATCAAATTCAGCCTCGGCACGAGCGAGAATGACGCCGCGTTCGACCTTCACTTTGACACCGGCGGCAACTGGCATTTCTACGCCGGGAAAAAAGACGGTCCCCGGATCAGGGCCGTGATTCTGACGGCTGAGACCGATTCCTATCTGATGCTCGGCTCGGATACCGGATTGGCCGTCGGCGGAGCCCAGGGCATCTATCTCGGTGTCGGCGACGGCTCGGTCGCCAGCGCCTACGTCAAGGCCTACCTGGACTTCGGCCTCCAAATCGCGCCCGGCCCGCGCGTGAGCGGCGATTTCGGAGCCGGCGCGGAGGCCGGCGTCTGCGCGCTCGGCGCCTGCGCCTCGGCCTCGGTGACGGCCTCGATCCATGCCGAAGCGCCGCCGCTCTCGATCACCGCACACGCCACCATCGATTTGCCGTTTCCGCTGCCGTCCGTATCGTTCACGGTCCACTTGTGAAGGAGGCTCTCCATGATCCCGAAGAATAAAATCCTCCTGACGATCGGCGCCCTTCTCATCACCGCCTCCGCTTTGATGCCGGCCGCGGCCAACGACCAAGGCGGACTCGTGGCCATAGCGGCGGGGAACGGCAAGGTGCTCCTGTTCTGGTTCCCCCCGGTCGGGAAATGGCCGTCCGGCGGCTTCCGCCTGGCTGACGACCGGGGGAAAATCCTGGCCGAGCGGATTTCCTTCGGCGGTCCGAAGGAGCTGTCCGCCTTGACCGACGAGGATCGCGCCATCGCGGCCAGCCTTCCGGGCAAGCTCGCGGCCGCGCGCGCATCGGCCGAAATCGCCCAACTCTACAGCCTCGCGGCCTTGAAAGCCGCGGCCGACCCGGCCTTCGCCAAAGCCGCCGGATTATTCTGGGAATTGTCCGACGTTCCGGCGGGACCGCGCAAATATATCGTCAGCGGCCTGGACAAGAACGGACGCCCGACCGGCGTCGCATTGACGAGCGCGGCGGTCGACGCGGCCGCGGCCGCTCCCCTGCCGGCCTCTCCGCTCAAACTGGCTGCGACCGCCGGCGAGAAGGGGGTCGCCCTCTCCTGGTCGGAAAACGCGGATAAAGAAAAGACATTCGTGGTCGGCTACATCGTCGAGCGGAGCGACGGCGGCGCGCCTTCCGCGCTTTTGACACGGAAGCCGGTCTTGATGGGCCGCGGCCGGGATGAATCCCTGCCGGCTTTTCTCGATGAGGCGGCCCCGGAAGAGCAGGAGCTTTCCTATCGGGTCAGCGCCGTGGACCTTGTCGGGCGGCGCGGCCGGGCGGTCGAGGCGTCGGTCTTTTTCCGGAGCCCGAAATCGCTTCTGCCGCCGACAAGTCTCGCCGCTAAAACCGCGGGAGGACGCGCCGCGTTGACGTGGACGCCGAATCCGAGCCCCTACACAAAGACGATTATCATCGAACGATCCGTCCAATCCTCCGGCCCGTTCGAAGCCATCACCCCCAAGGGACTGGGAGGAAAAGAACGCGGCTTCGAAGACCGGGACGTCCGGGCGGGGACGACGTATTTTTATCGCGCCCGGTCGGCGGGTTCCCACGGCGACGTGGGCCGTCCTTCATCCGTCGCCGTCGCCAGAGTCGAAAGCGGCTCCAAGACGCCCGCGGTCAAAGGCCTCAAGGCCGCCGCCGGGATCGGACGCATCAGGCTGACCTGGGACGAAGCGCCGGGCCCCGTCTCGGGATATTTGATCGAGGCCAGGATCGGCGGCGGGGAATGGCGCCGGCTCAACGAAAAGCTGAGCCAGCAGACGGCGTACGACGACAAGGTCGCGGCGGGGACCAGCGGATCTTTCGCGTATCGGGTCACGGCCGTGGGTTTCGACAACCAAATCGGAGACCCCTCCGCGCCCGTCGAGGTGTCTCTCACGGCCAGCGCCGCCCGGGTGTCGCTCGATATTCTGGAGGCCGACGGACGCGGCGGCCGCGTTCGGCTTCACTTCGGTCGGCTCGAATCCGCCGGCCCGGAAGCCAGGATTCTCGTGCTTCGCGGCGACAAGGCCGCGGCCGCGGCGGCGCCCGTCTCCGCGCCTCTTCCCTTGAGCACGCCAGAGTTCATCGACGAAAACGTGCGGCCCGGAGAAACGTACTGGTACCGGGTCATGATCGTCGCCGAAGACGGCAACGTCGGCGAACCGTCGAAAGCGGTGCCGGTCCGCGTCGGCAATCCCGAGATCCCGGCGCCGGGAAAGCCGGCGGCCGTCTTCGCGGCCCAGCCTTTTCCAGAGGTCAAATTGACCTGGGCCCAACCACCGCAGAAGCTGTTCGTCGTCGTCGAGCGCCGCGCGGAAGGGGAAAAATTCTGGGCCATCGTCGCGGGTCCGCTGGCCGGCATCGAGGCGATCGATTCCAATCCGCCCAAATCCGGCCGGATCGAGTACCGGCTCGTCTATCAGACGGCGGCGGGCGCCCAGGGCCCGGCTTCGGCGGCGGCCGCGATCACCCGGTGACCCCCTCGGTCTTTGAAGAAAAAGAGGGACGACAGCTGCTGAGGCCGGAATGGGCCGAGCGCATTATCACAGAGTGGGCAAGTCTATCGCCTCTCAGACGGTGCGGTAAGGTTTCTTGCCTCGACATGCTCTCGATTGCCGCTCTCGTGGCTCTTCTTGACGCTTTACACATGGGGGCGGATTCTGTATAAGAAAGAAATCCCACGAAGCGGAGGCGAATATGTCCGACGATCCGAAAAACACCACTCGCCGGGATTTTTTGAAAACGGGCGCCGCCGCCGGCGTCGGGACGGCCCTGGCGGGCCTGGCCCTGGCCGCGCCGTCCGAAGCCCGGGCCGGGGAAGCGCGATCCCAGTTCAAGACCAAGCCCATCGACACCGTCCGCGTCGGATTCGTCGGCGTCGGCGGCATGGGCTCGGCCCATGTCCAGAATTACCTCAACATCGACGGCCTGGAGATCAAGGCCGTCTGCGACATCGTCCCGGCCAAGGTTGAGCGCGTCCAGAAATGGTGC
>Ga0315281_10011191_pt1 | contig 12302 bp, 9 predicted proteins | sample YL17G07_0_MG_FD_204540 | JGI IMG/M metagenome (GOLD analysis project Ga0315281, IMG submission 204540) | Sediment microbial communities from Yellowstone Lake, YNP, Wyoming, USA - YL17G07_0 | ecosystem: Environmental > Aquatic > Freshwater > Lake > Sediment | place: USA: Wyoming | collected... | reverse complement strand
TGAACGGAAGAAAAAAAGGTCACTTCGAAAAAAAACTCAAAATCAAAATGCGCTGTCATCCTGAGCGCAGCGAAGGATCTCAACTGTTCGCGCTCGCAATCCCCAGCTGCTAAGCCGCCAGCCGCGCCCTACTTCGCGCAGATCGTAAACTCCAGAAACTCCTCTTTCGCCTGCCCCAGCGCCTCGCGCAGCTCCGCGTCGTCCCGGTAACTCTTCCGCGCAATCCGCCGCGCCTTGATCCGCACCTCCAGCGCATCCCGCCGGAACGGGTACGGCGCAATCGTCACCTTGTTCCCTCCCGCAGGCCGCAACTGCCATTGCGCGTCCTGCTGCTCATCCACCGGCGCCGGACCCAGCGTCCCCGCTGCGGGCGGCGCCATGCAGAAATACAGCGAAAGCCGGTCCGCCATCTGCAATCTCTTGTAATTCGCCCACAGCGCGCGCTCCTCGTCCGCTCCGAATTCCCCGCCCGCTCCCAGTTGCTTGCGCATGTGCTTTTGCTGATTCTCCATGCGTTCGCGGAATCCCTGCACAATCGCCTCCACCTCCGGCGAGTACCGCTTCAGCTTCAGTCCCGGGTCCGTCCCATAGCGCTGCGAATAAATCCCCGTGCAGTGCATGCTCACCAGCAGCCCCGCGTACAAATCCTGCTTCAGCACGTTTTTGATCCCGTACTGATAGAACGAAAGATGGTCCGCCACCGGCATGGCCATGAATTGCCACGGCTCGTGCGTTTCCGGATCAATCCGCGGACTCTCGTCCCATTCCCGCCACCCGTTGTCGTGCTCCGCCGCGGCCAGCCGGAACGATTCAAACGCCTCCGGCCGCGCGAACGTCTCGTTGCCCCATTCCACTGCAAACTCCCCGGACACCGCCGCATGATCCGTCTGCCGAATCACCACAAAATGCTCCTCCTGCATCTGTACGATCACCTCGCCGCTCCCTCCCCCCGCAGCCCCGCCACCGCTTCAATCTCCACCAGCAGCTCCGGCAGCGCCAGCGCGCGCACTTCCACGATCGAGTCCGCCGGATACGGCGGCGTGAAAAATTCCTGCCGCAGCGCCACCACCGCTGGAAAATTCTTCATGTCTGTCACGAAAATCGTCACCTTCAGCACGTCGCTCAACTGCCCGCCCGCGGCCTCCAGCACCGCCGCCAGGTTCATCATCGCCTGCCGCGCCTGCGCCTGAAAATCCCCGCTCCCGACTATCGAGCCGTCCTCCGCAATGGCCGCCTGTCCGGACACAAACAGCAACTCCCCGAACCGTATCGCCTGCGAATACGCAAACGGCTTGTGCCATCCCCATCCAGGATCGATCTCCTTCTTCATCCCCGCCTCCCCATCCCGCAGCCAGCCGTCTCTCCCTTATACCGTACTCCCTCCTCCCTCACACCAACCTCGCAAGGGGCTGGTTCATTTCCAGGCACTCCCGGTATAGTGGTGGTGGGCAAATCCCCCTCCCCGCGGGAGTGGCGGAATTGGCAGACGCACCAGCCTTAGGAGCTGGCGGCCGCAAGGCCATAGGGGTTCAAGTCCCTTCTCCCGCACCATCTTTTTTTCATCCGCCGGCCTCTTTTCTCTTTCCTCCCGGCTCAAGATGCGGTATGACTTCATGTCAATACCGCCGTCTTTCCGGCGCGCTATCATTCCATTGCAAGGATCGGATCATGGGCCAAAGCTTGCGTGAACTCCTGAATCTCTATAATCCCTCCGCTTCCATCGAGCGCGCCTGGACCATCCCCGCTCCCTGGTATTTCGACGAGCGCCTCGCCGCCCTCGAACGCGACTCCGTCTTCGCCGGCTCCTGGCAGGTCGCCGGCCGCGCCGATCAGGTCCGCGAACCCGGCCAATTCTTCACCGCCGACGTTGCCGGCGAACCCCTCGTCGTCGCCCGCGGCGAGGACGGCGTTCTCCGCGCCTTCTTCAACGTCTGCCGCCATCACGCCGCCGCCGTCGTCCCGGAAACCCACGGCTGCGCCAAAAATTTCCGCTGCCCCTATCACGGATGGACCTACGGCGCCGACGGCGCCCTCAAGGGCATGGTCGAATTCGAAGGCGTCCGCGATTTCGACCGCGCCCAGAACGGCCTCCTCCCCGTGCGCCTCGACGTCTGGGAAAATTTCGTCTTCGTCAATCTCGATGGCCGCGCCGCTCCCCTCGCCGAATTCCTCGGCCACGCCGCCGCGCTCACCGCTCCCCTCGAACTCACCAAGAATCTCCGCTTCTTCGACCGCCGCGTCTACACCCTCAACTGCAACTGGAAGGTCTACATCGACAACTATCTCGACGGCGGCTACCACGTCCCCCACGCCCACAAGGACCTCAGCAGCGTCATCGACTATCCCAACTACACCATCGAAAACTACGAACGCTGCTGCCTGCAATCCAGCCCCACCGGCGCCGACTCCTCCTCCGACCCCGCCGCGGCCGCCACCCGCCAGGGCCGCGCCTTCTACCTCTGGCTCTACCCCAATTTCATGATCAACTCCTACGCCGGCGTCATGGACACCAACCTCGTCCTCCCCCTCGGCGTCAACCGCTGCGCCGTCATCTTCGACTACTACTTCGCGGACAGCTCTCCCGCCGCCGAACCCCGCAATCGCCAGAGCATCGCCGTCAGCGAAAAAGTGCAGGACGAGGACATGGCCATCTGCGATTCCGTCCAGCGCGGCCTGGCCTCCCGCGCCTACCTCGCCGGACGCCTCTCCGTCCGCCGCGAAGCCGGCGAATATCTTTTCCATCACCTTCTCCACGCCGACCTCTCCGCCGCCCTGGCCCGCTCCCCAGCCCCCTGACACACCACGGCCAGGCCAGGACACGCCGGACCATGACACACCACGGCCAGCCCTGACAATCCGCATAATAAAAGAGCGCTGTCATTCTGAGTCCCGGCGCTCTTTGCCGGGACGAAGAATCTCAACTTCATGTGTGGGGAAAATTTAAACCCGCCAACCCACCCGGACTTCTCCTAATCGAAAATCACCGTCTTCTTCCCATGCAAAATAATCCGGCTCTCCACATGCCACCCCACCGCCTTCGACAGCACCACCTTCTCCAGGTCCCGCCCCTTGGCCACCAGGTCCTCCAGCTCGTCCCGGTGCGAAATCCGCGCCACTCCCTGCTCGATGATCGGCCCGTCGTCCAGCACTTCCGTCACGTAGTGCGCCGTCGCCCCAATCAGCTTCACGCCCCGCTCGAACGCCTGATGATGCGGCTTGGCTCCAATGAACGCCGGCAAAAACGAATGGTGAATATTGATGATGCGGTTCGGATAATGCCGTATAAATTCCCCCGAAAGCACCTGCATGTACCGCGCCAGCACCACCAGCTCGATCCCGTTCTCGCGCAGCAGTTCCAACTGCCGCCGCTCCGCCTCCGCCTTGTTTTCCTTGCTCACCGCGATCACGTGATACGGAATCCCGTAAAAATCCGCGTGCCGCTTGGCGTCCGCATGATTGCTCAGGATCAGCGGAATCTCGCAGTGCAGCTCCCCGCTATGCCAGCGGTAGAGCAAATCCACCAGGCAATGGTCGTATTTCGAAACCAGCAGCGCCACCTGCGGCTTGTGCGCCGATTGCTCCAGCTCCCATTTCGCCTGCAACCTCTCCGCAATCGGCCCAAACTCCCGCGCAAAATCCTTCAACTCCATCCGGAACCCCGCCAGGTCCCATTCGATCCGCGCCAGGAACAACCCCTCTTCCTTATCCACGTGCTGCTCGTAATGCAGAATGTTCCCGTCATGCTTGTAAATAAATTCCGCCAGGGCCGCGTTCAGCCCCTTCTGGTCCGGGCACTGCAACAGAAGAATCGCGCTGTTTTTCATCCCACTACTCCTTCCAGGTCCCCCGATTATACATTGTGTTGCGCTATCAACTATCTTCTCCATCCCCACCCCGCCGTTGACGCCCCCTCTCCCCCTGCCCTATACTTATTCTTGCGTTGCTTCCTCGCCGTCTGGCCTTCCTGGCATTTCCCCTGCCCATGAAGCTGTGAGAGTGCGAACAAGCCGGCGCCCCATTTTCCCGGGCAAACTCAGCGCATGCGGGCCCCCGGCCGAGCCGGGATCGAACCACCCGCCGCTAACGAAATTCAAGCAATCGAGAAAGCGACAGAGGACCTACGATGAGCGAAGCAACCTGCCGGCGCGAACTGGATCTGGAAATTGCCGCCGAAGTTGTGGCCAAGGCCACCGACAAAGTCGCCAAGGAGATGGCCCGCGTCGCCCGCGTCCCCGGCTTCCGCCCCGGCAAGGCGCCCCTCTCGCTCATTCGCCGCCGCTTCGCCGACGAGATCAAGGGCGAAGTCCTGCAATCCCTCGTCCCCGAGCATGTCGAAAAGGCCGTCACCGAGCAGAAGCTCACCCCCGTCTCCCAGCCCCAGGTCGACAAGCTGGACTACGCCGACGGCGGCCCGCTCAAGTTCCGCGCCATCTTCGAAGTTCTTCCCGAAATCACCCTCGCCGAATACAAGGGCCTGGAAATCGAAATCGAAGAAACCCCGCTGACCGACGACAACGTCGCCAAAGCCCTCGAAGAGATGCGCGAAAACGCCTCCTCCTTCGCTCCCCTCCAAGGCCGCGCCTCCGCCAAGGGCGATTTCGTCGAAATGAAGCTACATGGCGCCTCCACCGATGGCGGCGATCCCATCGAAGCCGACCGCGTCCTCTGCCATCTCGGCGCCGAGGAAACCCTGGAAGCCTTCAACGAAAATCTCCTGGGCGTCCAGGCCGGCGATCACAAGGAATTTCCCGTCGTCTATCCCGCCGACTATCCCGACCCCAAACTCTCCGGCAAAACCTTCCAGTACGCCGTGGACGTCCTCGGCCTCAAATCCAAAACGCTCCCCGAACTCAACGACGAATTCGCCAAGGACATCAGCGACCTGGCCACCCTCGACGAACTCCGCGCCGATATCCGCAAGCGCATGGAGCATTCCGTCGAGCACCGCCGCAAGGAACTGACCCGCGAAAAGCTCATGGCCGCCCTCGTCAAGCTGCACGACTTCCCCGTGCCCCAGGCTCTCGTCGAACACCAGATGGACGTGCGCATCGAACGCGTTCTCCGTTCGCTCGCCCAGCAGGGCGTCGACCCCCGCGCCGTCAATATGGACTGGGCCGGCCTGCGCAGCCGCCAGCAGGAGAAGGCCAGCGACGACGTCAAGGCCGAACTCATCGTCGATCGCATCGCCACCGAGGAAAAAATCGAAGTCTCCGACGCCGAGGTGGACGCCGAACTCGAACACATCGCTTCCCACAGTGGCGATTCCGCAACCGACCTTCGCGCTCGATTGACAAAGCAAGGGTCGCTCGATAGGATGAAAGCCAAGCTGCGTAGCGACAAAACTCTCGACTGGCTCGCGCAGAATTCCCGGATTCAGACGGTCGCGCCGGCCGCGGCGGAAGCGAAATAAGGAACAAAATAAATCCGGGTCCTTCGGACGGAATTTCCCAAACCATGAAAAAACACGACGATCCCTCTTATCACGGCTCCACCCTGATTCCCATGGTGGTCGAACAGACCAGCCGCGGCGAACGCGCCTACGACATCTATTCCCGCCTCCTCAAAGAGCACATCATTTTCATCGGCACTCCCATTGACGACCACGTCGCCAATCTGGCCACCGCCCAGATGCTCTTTCTCCAGGCCGAAGACCCCGAAAAAGACATTCAGATCTACATCAATTCCCCGGGCGGCTCCATCACCGCCGGCCTGGCCATCTACGACACCATGCAGTTCGTCAAGCCCGACGTCGTCACCACCTGCGTCGGCCAGGCCGCTTCCATCGCCGCCGTCCTGCTTGCCGGCGGCGCCCCCAAAAAGCGTTTCTCCCTTCCCAACTCCCGAATCCTCATCCACCAGCCCTGGATGAGCGGCCTCGGCGGTCAGGCCACCGACATCGACATTCACGCCAAGGAAATCATCCGCATGCGCGAGATGCTCAATAAGCTCCTCGCCCATCACTCCGGCCAGCCGCTCGAAAAAATCGAAAAGGACGTCGAGCGCGACTACATCATGGGCGCCGTGCAGGCCAAGGAATACGGCATCATTGACGACATTATTTACAAGCAGCGCTAGAACGCTTCCCGGTTTCTTCTCCCTGCGTTCCGCTTTCGCTGCCGGCAAAGTCTTAATAGGACATTCGCCCGCTGTTGCGCAGTTGTAGTCATGCACTCCTTTTTCCTGCGCGCCGCGGTCAGTTCAGCCTAGAATCAAATCAGGAAGCGCCTTCCGCAAGGGGCGCTCGCAAGGGGCCGCTACACCGGTGAAAAAATTTAATCCAGACGAGCCGTTGCGCTGTTCCTTCTGCCATAAGACGCAGGAGCAGGTCGAAAAACTCATCAGTTCGCCCTCCGACTATCCCCGCGCCTACATCTGCAACGAGTGCGTCAACGTCTGCCAGACCATCCTCGACGACGAGAAGAAAGAACAGCCCGCCGCCACCGCTGCCGCCAAGCGCCTGCCCCGCCCCCAGGAAATCAAACAGTTTCTCGACGGCTACGTCATCGGCCAGGACCGCTCCAAGAAAAAACTCGCCGTCGCCGTCTACAACCATTACAAGCGCATCTTCCTCAACAAGCAGCCCGGCGAGGTCGAGCTCACCAAGTCCAACATCATGCTCATCGGCCCCACCGGCACCGGCAAAACCCTCCTCGCGCAAACCCTTTCCCGCATGCTGGACGTCCCCTTCGCCATCGTGGACGCCACCACCCTCACCGAAGCCGGCTACGTCGGCGAGGACGTCGAAAACATCATCCTGAAACTGCTCCAGGCCGCCGACGGCGACGTGCAAAAAGCCCAGCAGGGCATCATCTATATCGACGAAATCGACAAGATCGCCAAGAAGGACGAAAACCCCTCCATCACCCGCGATGTTTCCGGCGAGGGCGTCCAGCAGGCCCTGCTCAAGATTCTCGAAGGCACCATCGCCAACGTTCCTCCCCAGGGCGGCCGCAAGCACCCCCACCAGGAATTCACCCCGGTGGACACCACCAACATTCTCTTTATCTGCGGCGGCGCCTTCGTCGGCCTCGAAAAGGTCATCGAAAAGCGCGCCGGACGCCGCTCCCTCGGCTTCCATACCGACGCCACTCCGGCTTCCACTCTGCGCCGCAACACCGAGCTTCTCGATCAGGTGCAGCCCACCGACCTCATTCGCTACGGCCTCATCCCCGAATTCGTCGGCCGCCTCCCCGTCATCGGGGTCATGAGCGACCTCGACAAATCCGCTCTCGTGCGCATCCTCACCGAGCCCAAAAACGCCCTGCTCAAGCAGTACCAGCGCCTCTTCGAGTTTGAAAATGTCCGCCTGCGCTTCACCGACGACGCCCTCGAAACCGTCGCCGAAATGGCCATGCAGCGCAAGGTCGGCGCCCGCGGTTTGCGCATGATTCTCGAGGACCTCATGCTCGAGCTCATGTACAACCTGCCCATGCAGCGCAAGTCGCGCGAATTTGTCGTCACCGCCGAAATGGTCCGCGGCCACGAAATCAATTGGAGTTTGCTCGAGAAGGCCGGCTAAGGCCGCTCCGAGCCGCGTAGTTCAGGGGTCTCATGTTCAATAAGGAAAAACAGGAACTCAAGCGCGTGCCCATGATGCCCGTGCGCGATATGGTCATCTTTCCTCTCCAGATGACCCCCTTTATCGTCGGCCGCGAAGCCTCCGTGCGCGCCCTCGAAGAGGCCCTCGCCGGCGATAAGAAAATTTTCCTCGCCACCCAGCACGACGCCTCCGTCGACGACCCCAAGGCCGAGGAAATCTACGCCGTCGGCACCCTCGCCAACATCGTTCAGAGCGTAAAACTTCCCGACGGCAATATCCGCGTCCTGGTCGAAGGCGTCGAGCGCGCCCAAACCGTCTCCGTCACCAACGACGAAGGCTTTCTCCGCGCCAGCGTCCGCGTTCTTCCGGTCCGCGCCGATGCCACTCTCCAGACCGAACAGCTCGTCCAGAAAACCGCCGCCCTCTACGAACAGTTCATCAAGCTCTCCCAGAGCATGAACTACGAAACCATGATCGCCGCCGCCCGCGTCGAGGACCCTTCCCGCCTCTCCGACACCATCGCCGCCAATCTCCAGCTTCCCGTCGACGAAAAACAGGAACTGCTGGAAATGGCCGACCCCGTCGAGCGCCTCAACCGCATCTCCGACATCCTCGAAATCGAAATCGAAAAGCTCAACGTCGACCGCAACATCAATACCCGCGTTAAGCGCCAGATGGAGCGCGCCCAGAAAGAGTATTACCTCAACGAAAAACTCAAGGCCATCCAGAAGGAACTCGGCCGCGGCGAAAAAAGTGAAATCGACGAACTGCGCAAGAAAATCGACTCCCTGGGCATGTCCAAGGAAGTCCATGAAAAGGCCGTCCAGGAACTCAAGCGCCTGGAAATGATGCCCCCCATGTCCGCCGAGTCCACCGTCAGCCGCAATTACCTCGACTGGCTCATCGCCGTGCCCTGGAAGAAACGCTCCAAGGAAATCCGCGACATCCTCGCCGCAGAAAAAATTCTCAACGACGAGCATTACGGCCTCGAAAAAGTCAAGGAACGCATCCTCGAATTCCTCGCCGTCCGCCAGCTCGTCAAGAATCCCAAGGGCTCCATCCTCTGCTTCGTCGGGCCTCCCGGCGTCGGCAAAACCTCCCTGGCCACCTCCATCGGCCGCGCCACCGGACGCAAGTTCGTCCGCGTCTCTCTCGGCGGCGTTCGCGACGAGGCCGAAATCCGCGGCCACCGCCGCACCTACATCGGCGCCCTGCCCGGCCAGATCATCCAGATGATGAAAAAAGCCGGCGCCGTCAACCCCATCTTCGTTCTCGATGAAGTCGACAAAATGTCCACCGACTTCCGCGGCGATCCCTCCTCCGCCCTCATGGAAGTCCTTGACCCCGAACTCAATCACTCTTTCGTCGACCATTACCTCGACGTCGAATACGACCTTTCCAAGGTCATGTTCGTCTGCACCGCCAACGTCCTGCACACCATTCCCCAGCCCCTCCAGGACCGCATGGAAATTCTGCGCATCCCCGGCTACACCGAGCAGGAAAAAATGGAAATCGCCAAGCGCTTCCTCGTGCGCAAGGCCCAGCTGGCCTGCGGCGTCAGCGCCCAGCAGATGAACTACACCGACGACGGCCTCCTGCACATCATCCGTCATTACACTCACGAAGCCGGCGTCCGCAGCCTCGAACGCGAAATCCAGAACATCACCCGCAAGGTCGCCCGCAAGGTCGTCACCGAAGGCCCCGCCTTCGCCGTCACCATCGTCCCCGAAAACATCAAGGATTTCCTCGGCATTCTCAAGTTCCGCGAAATGTGGCTCGAAAAGAAAAACGAAATCGGCCTCGCCACCGGCCTCGCCTGGACCGAAGTCGGCGGCTGCGTCCTCTCCACCGAAACCACCCTCATGGAAGGCAAGGGCCGCCTCACTCTCACCGGCAAGCTCGGCGACGTCATGCAGGAATCCGCCCAGGCCGCCATGAGCTATATCCGCTCCCGCACCGCCCAGTTCGGCCTCCCCAAGGACTTCTACCGCAACGTCGAAATTCACGTGCACGTTCCCGAAGGCGCCATCCCCAAGGACGGTCCCTCCGCCGGCATCACCATCTGCACCTCCATGGTCAGCGCCCTCACCCGCATCCCGGTGCGCTGCGACCTGGCCATGACCGGTGAAATCACCCTCCGCGGCAAGGTTCTCCCCATCGGCGGCGTGAAGGAAAAATTGCTGGCCGCCCACCGAATGGGCTTGCGTACCATCGTCCTTCCGAAGGACAATGAGAAGGACCTGGCGGACATCCCCCAGGAGATCCTCTCCAGTCTGACGATCCAATTAGCCGAAACCATGGATGACGTTTTGCAGATTGCCCTGGAACGGCCCATCGTCATCACGGAGAATGGCGCCATCGCGCCCGTCGCCGAGCCTTTTACAGGCTCCGCCGAGAAAGACAAGAGTTTGACCAACTAGCTGCGTCGAGCGCCTCGCCGGCCCGCCTTGCGGACGGCTTGTTTCGATGGCTCCGATGCGGCATGAGGTTAATGCAAGTCTGGTTTGCCCCTTCTGGCGGGTGTGCTCTCTTCACTCTCCAGCGCGGCGCTCCATTCGAAAGCACAATCCTGAAACTTAAGGCAATCACTTATGAAAACCGGCATCCCCGAAGAACACGAAAGCAACACCGATACGAACAGCGTCAGTCTCGGAGAGCTCAAGGAACAGAACATCACCGAGCTGGCCAAGTCCGCCAAGGAACTGAACATCCCCGGCGCCTCCGGCATGCGCAAGCAGGAGTTGATCTTCCAGATCCTCCGCGCGCAAACCGAAAAGAGCGGCCTCATCTTCTCCGAAGGCGTCCTCGAATGCCTCCCCGACGGCTTCGGCTTCCTCCGCGCTCCCGAGTACAACTATCTCCCCGGCCCCGACGACATCTACGTCTCCCCCTCGCAGATCCGCAAGTTCGATCTGCGCACCGGCGACACCGTCTCCGGCCAGGTCCGTCCCCCCAAGGACGGCGAGCGCTACTTCGCCCTCATCAAAGTTGAAGCTGTCAATTTCGAGGACCCCGAAGTCGCCCGCACCAAAATTTTCTTCGATAACCTCACGCCCCTCTATCCTCAGGGCCGCCTCAAAATGGAAACCTCCAAGGACAATCTCACCGGGCGCGTTCTCGACCTTCTCTGCCCCGTTGGCAAGGGCCAGCGCGGCCTCATCGTCGCCCCTCCCCGCACCGGCAAAACCATGATGCTGCAGTCCATCGCCAATTCCATCACCACCAACCATCCCGAAGTCGCTCTCATCGTCCTCCTCATCGACGAGCGCCCCGAAGAAGTCACCGACATGCAGCGCACCGTCAAGGGCGAAGTCATCAGCTCCACCTTCGACGAAGCTCCCCAGCGCCACATCCAGGTCGCCGAGATGGTCCTCGAAAAGGCCAAGCGCCTCGTCGAGCACAAGCGCGACGTCGTCATCCTTCTCGACTCCGTCACCCGCCTCGCTCGCGCCTATAACTCCGTCACTCCGCCCTCCGGCAAAGTCCTCTCCGGCGGTATTGACGCCAACGCTCTCCAGCGCCCCCGCCGATTCTTCGCCGCGGCCCGCAACCTCGAAGAAGGCGGCTCCCTCACCATCATCGCCACCGCCCTCATCGACACCGGCAGCCGCATGGACGACGTCATCTTCGAAGAGTTCAAGGGCACCGGCAACATGGAAATCAATCTCGACCGCCGCCTCTCCGATAAGCGCGTCTTCCCCGCCATCGACATTCAGCGCTCCGGCACCCGCAAGGACGAAATCCTCCTTCCCCCCGACGAGCTCAGCCGCATCTGGGTTCTGCGCAAGGTCCTCAGCCCCCTTTCCACTGTCGAAGCCATGGAACTGCTCCTCAGCCGCCTCACCAAGTCCAAAACCAACGGCGAGTTCCTCGGCTCCATGTCCGCTCCAACTCCCTAACCATATATTTTTATAATCCCCCTAACCCATTATCCTTTCATGGGTTAGGGTTCCCTCCCAACAGCCTCTCCTCTAATGTTGCCGCACCAACTGCCGATAACCTCCTCAGTGGAGGATGTCTTTGAGCACGCGATTCATCGCGCGGCAGCCGATTCTTGACCGTCAACGCCAAATCTTCGCCTACGAATTACTGTTCCGTTCTGGAATCGAAAACTATTTCACTTCCTCCTCCCCCTCTCCCAGCGCCTCCGTCGTCGACAGCACCCTCCTCTTCGGCATGGACAATCTCACCGGCCATTCCCGCGCCTTCGTCAATCTCTCCGAGGAAGCTCTGCTCAAGGAATACGCCCTGCTCCTTCCTCCCGATAAAATCGTCTGCGAAATTCTGGAAACCGTCCCTCCCACCGCCCAGTCTCTCGAAGCCTGCAAGCGCCTGAAAAAAGCCAAATACCAAATCGCCCTCGACGATTTCGTCGACCAGCCCGAATGGGAGCCTTTCCTCGAGCACATCGACTTCCTCAAAATCGATTTCCTGGCCACTCCCCGCGAAAAGTGCCGCTCCCTGGCCCAGCGCTTTGCCGGCCGCAAGATCGGCCTGCTCGCCGAAAAAGTCGAAACCCGCGAGCACTTCGAAGTCGCCCGCGCCCTCGGCTACTCCTATTTCCAGGGCTATTTCCTTTTCCGCCCCGAAGTCCTCTCCCAGTCCAGCGTCCCCGGCTCCAAAATCCAGTACCTGCGCATCCTCGCCGCCGCCTCCCAGCCCGAACTCTGCTACGAGCAGGTCGAGGAAATCCTCAAGCAGGACCCTTCCCTCTGCTACAAACTCCTCCGCTATCTCAACTCCGCCGCCTTCGGCCTCCGCC
>Ga0315281_10011189_pt1 | contig 12303 bp, 7 predicted proteins | sample YL17G07_0_MG_FD_204540 | JGI IMG/M metagenome (GOLD analysis project Ga0315281, IMG submission 204540) | Sediment microbial communities from Yellowstone Lake, YNP, Wyoming, USA - YL17G07_0 | ecosystem: Environmental > Aquatic > Freshwater > Lake > Sediment | place: USA: Wyoming | collected... | reverse complement strand
TATCCTATCCCGCTCTTCAAGACTTAATTGTTTATATCTCTTTTTCATAATCACTTAGGATACCAACTTTACATCAAATTTCCCAAGTGTTGCACTTCGTTATTGAATCTACGTATCTTTAATAACGCAAAGGATGCAATTATTTCAAAGAAAATATCTAATGCAGAAATATCAGGAGTCATAAAGATAACCATAGAAAATACCGAAGATAGGGATAGGATTATCGTTTCAATTAAAGATAATGGAGGCGGTATTCCAAAAGAAATAATAGGAAAAATCTTTGAGCCATATTTTACAACAAAAGAGTCAACTGGAGGAACTGGAGTTGGTCTTTATATGTCAAAAACCATAATTGAGACAAATATGGGAGGCACTCTTACAGTTAAAAATGTTGACGGCGGGGTAGAGTTTATTATAACATTAGATGTAGCGGATGAAAATGATGAAATCAATGGATAATAGTATTAACGCCAAAATATTAATAGTTGAAGATGAATTAGTGCAAGCCGAGATGTTAAGGCGAATGCTGATTACAGAGGGATTTGCCGTTATTATTGCTGCAAATGGAAAAGAGGCATTAGGGTTAATTCCAAATATTAATCCTTCCCTAATTATTTCTGACATAGTAATGCCAGAGATGGACGGATATGAATTTTGTAGACTTATTAAACTTGATGACTCTATTCAACATATTCCAGTAATTTTGCTTACTGAATTAAAAGAACCAAGTGATATTATAAAAGGGCTTGAATCAAATGCAGATAGTTTTATTTCAAAACCATATGATAAGGAACATCTGATTTTAAAAATAAATAATCTGCTTGCAAATTTACCTGTTAATGCAGATAAATATAAACCTGTTCCACATACTGTTACCTTTGGAAATAAGACTCATATAGTTAATTCTACTTACCAACAGTTATTTGAACTTCTATTTGATACATATGAAAATATAATTATACAAAATAAAGAACTATTAAATCGTTCAAAAGATTTAAGGGAATCTGAAGAACTTTATAGAAATCTGTTTAATAGTTCCTCTGATGCGATATTTCTCGTTGACCTTGATACTGGATTAATAGTTAATGCTAACCATCAAGCAGAAATACTGCTGAAAAAACATCATGAAGAAATCATTGGACTTAAATCTTCTGAGATACATATTCCAACCAAAAAAGAATATTCTAAGATTGGAAATAATATTATAGAAAATACTATTAAGTATTCTGATGGAAGCTCCGCATATGTTGAGATAGTTTTACAAATGGTTAATATCAAGGATAGACCGTTACTACAGGCAATGTTTCGTGATATTACTGAACGTAAAATAGCAATAGAAGCACTCAAGAAAAGTGAGGAAAAGTTTAGAGGGTTGATAGAGCGTAATTTTGATGTAATATCGCTTCTTGATACACAAGGATTCTTTATATACTCATCCCCTTCTGTATATAAAATCTCTGGGTTACTGCCAGAAGAAATAATTGGAAAACATCTTAACGATTTTATCGCAGAACAAGACCTGCCTAAAATATCAAGCAGTTTTAAAGAATTGTTAAACGGTAATACAATAAAAGGACTTGAGGTCAAAGTTAAAAGAAAAAATGGCGCAATTGGTATTATTGAGGTTAATGCCTTTCCTATTATAATAGATAATAAGATAACGGAAATACAACTAATCCATAGAGATATTACAGAGCGTAAAGAGAAAGAAGAAATTCAAGGGCTAATTTTTGAATATTATAAATGTCTTTTTGAAGACAGCAACTCTATTATGCTATTAGTTGACCCTGAGACTTCTTTCATCTTTGATGCAAATAAAAAAGCCTGTGATTATTATGGTTATTCTAAAGAAGAGATAACCTCTATGAAAATAACTGATATTAATACCTTACCAGCAGAAGAAGTTTCTCGTATAATAGAAAGTGTATCGGTTCAGAAAGCTGATCATTTTATTTTTAGGCATAGGCTTAATAATGGTACAATACGTGATGTAGAAGTTTATTCTTCTCCTGTAAAAATTAAGGAGAAACATCTTTTATTTTCAATAATCCACGATATCTATGACCGTATGATATTAGAAGATGAACGAAATAGATTTTTTAATAAGTCTCTTCATATGATATGTATTGCCTCAAATGATGGATATTTTAAACTTGTCAACCCAATGTTTACAAAAGTCTTAGGTTTTACTGCTGAAGAGATATATTCAAGACCTATGGCTGAATTTATGCACCCTGATGATGTAGCTAGGACTTTTGAAGAGGTAGAAAAACAGATAAAAGGCTTAATTACTACAAATTTTGAAAATCGTTATCTTTGTAAAGATGGCTCATATAAAATATTATCATGGATGGCAGGTCCTGTACTTGAAGGCGGAAGGATATATGCAGTTGCTCGTGACGTAACACTTCAGAAAAAATTAGAAGAAGAGATAAAGACTATTAATCTAAATCTACAACATAAAGTAACTGAAGAAGTTAATAAGAATCGCATTAAAGATCAAATAATGTTTGAACAAGCCCATTATATATCTTTGGGAGAATTGCTAATGAACATCTCCCATCATTGGAGACAACCTCTGTGTTCAGTAGGGCTTTTTATACAGGATATTAAAGATGCCTATTTGCATAATGAATTAAATGAGACATATTTAGATAACAGTGTAAAACATGCAATGAATGAGCTTAAGATGTTGTCAAATACCATAGATAATTTCAGAAATTTCTATATAAGAGATAAGAAATATTTGGAATTCAATATTTCGGCTGAGATAAATAAGGCTGAAATGATTTTATTTGGAGAGATACAAGAAAAAGGTATACTGATTGAAAAACAGTTAGACGATTATCTTATAATAAAAGGTGACCCGCATGAGTTTGCCCATGTTATTTTAAATATATTGACTAATGCTATTGAGAATTTTGAAAAAATTAATATTCCCAATAGAGTAATCAAAATAAAATTATATAAAGAAGACATCATTGATAAAATCATTATAATTATTTCAGATAATGGAGGCGGCATTTCTAAAGAAATAATCAATAAAGTTTTTGACCCATATTTTACAACTAAAGATAAAATAAGAGGGACTGGCATGGGATTATATATGGTAAAAATGATAATAGAAAAGAACTTAAATGGTTCTATTTCATTAATAAACAGTGATAATGGCTGCGAGTTCAGGATAGAATTATGATAAATAACTCTGTATTAAAGACATTAACCTTGCTTTATGTAGAAGATGAGGGACATATAAGAGAAATGGTTTCTCGTTTTCTTAGAAGAAGGGTAGCCAAAGTTTATGAGGCAGTCAATGGCAAAGAAGGACTGGATATTTATACTCAAAACAAAGATGAAATTGACTTAGTAATAACAGATATTCAGATGCCTATAATGAATGGGATGATAATGATAGATAACATTTTAAAAATAAATGCAGTTCAACCAATAATAATAACCACTGCATATAACGACGAGCAACATACAAGCGATAGTGTCTGTAAGAATCTGATTAAACCTATTAATGTTGAACAACTGCTTGAATATATTATGTATTGTACAGGAGTTAATTAGATAACTATGGTTCACGACTTATAAAATATGAGGTGATCATGTGAAATTTTCAACAAAAATTACTCTTTTATTCTCAAGTATAAGTATATTCTTTTTCATAATATTGTCTTATATTAGCTATTTGTCAAATAGCGCAATATTTGAAGCTGCTATAACTGAAGACATGACAAATTATGCCTTTCAAGCAATGGATAAGCTGGATAGACTACTTTATGAAAAACTATCCGACATAAAACAATTTTCAAGAGACCCAATATTAATTACAAGAGGATCAACGCAAAGACAGATAGATGAAAGGCTCAGACAGTATATTTCAGACGAGAAATCCTATAGTTCTATTTCTTATTTTGATTCAAACAGGGTTAGAATCGCAGATACATCTGGTATAGATGTAGGAGTTAAGCATCCATTTAATGAGTATTGGCCAAAATTATTTGAAGGTGTTGATGAGATAGTAAGTTTTGATATGTCCGCTTCTTTAAACAAATATGTGATTCATTTTGCTTCTAAAGTTAAGGATGCAAATGGAAAGCCATTTAGTACAGTTGTTTCAAGGGTTCCAATTGAAATCATAGTTGAAATAATAAAGAGCATGTCATTCAGGACAGAACTTGAAAAAGATATTCAAGTTGATATTATGAATGATGAAGGACTTATATTATTTTCAAACTATAACCCTAAAAGCATATTAAAGGAAACCTCATCTTATTTTACATTAACTAAGGAGTTGATAAGCCTCAGCAAAAATACTGGAAGCATTCGTTTTTATCCAAATGGAGATAAGGAAGAAAAAATTATAGCTATAGCGCGTGAATTAGGATATAAAGATTACAAAGGAAACGGCTGGATAATGGTTATCAGCATACCATATGAAAAGGCTTTTGCTAAGGTTAAACAGTTAAAGAATAAAATGTTAGGTATTTCAGCAGGTATTGGTATATTTATAATATTTCTTACTTATCTATTCTCTTTCACAGTTACTAAGCCGATTAAAAAAATAAGCTATGGATTACAAGAGATTGGACATAATAATTTTGATGTTTCAATAGGTATAGATTCAAACGGTGAGATAGGTTTAATGGCTAAAAATTTTAATATTATGGTAGCTGAGTTGAAAAAAAACAAATCAAAACTCAATGAGTACAGCAATGAACTTCAGAGTAGTTATGAGGAATTAGTGGCAAGAACTGGAGCGCTTCAGGATAGAGACCTTGAGAGCAGTACTTTCAGCAAAATGAGTGAAATGCTTCATGCCTGCCACAGTGTTGAAGAGGCAGCCTCTGTAATCTCTGGGACTCTTCAAGTATTTTTCCCAAATGAGAGCGGCGCAATCTATATATTTAATTCTTCAAGGAATATGCTTGAAGCTATAATGCAGTGGGGACAAAATCAAGATATTTCGCAAATTATGACCCCAAGCGATTGCTGGGGATTAAGGCGTGGACGCCCACATTTAGTAGTTGATTTAATCTCAGACCAAAGATGTCAACATGCACATGATGTAGTGCCTCCTTATATATGTATACCAATGGTAGCTCAAGGAGAAACGCTTGGTATGCTCTATCTTCATATTGATACACTTACAGGCGTTAAGGATATAAAAAATTGGAGAAATAAAAAGGAACACTTGGCTCTGCGCGTATCTGAAAATACCGGGCTTGCTATTACCAATCTCAAACTTAGGGAAACACTGAGAAACATGTCTGTTCGTGATCCGCTAACAGGATTATTTAACCGCAGATATATGAGCGAGGCTCTTGAGCTTGAGCGTCAACGCTGCCTTCGTAAAGAATCAACTATTGGAATATTGATGATTGATATTGATCATTTTAAGCGGTTTAATGATACATTTGGTCATGATGCAGGTGATGCAGTTCTTAAAGAGATTGCTGCATTCCTTCAACAAAATATCAGAGGCGGAGATATTGCTTGTCGTTACGGCGGAGAGGAATTTACAATTATTATGCCTGGCGCCACTATTGAGACATCAGCCTTGAGGGCAAATACTCTTTTAGATGGCGTAAGGCATATCCATATAAAACATAAAGGACAATCAGTTGGAAATATTACCCTATCAATTGGAGTAGCAATAATCCCAGAACATGGCAACGATTCAAATACTGTGATGCAGGCAGCTGATACAGCGCTTTATAAAGCAAAACACGAGGGACGCGACAGAATCTGTATTGCTTGTAGTCTTTGACTCATAATTATCAGTCCTGTTTCTATTTATTTTCCTATGTTTGACAAAATAGAAGAAATAGAGTTAATTTAGAGGCAGAAGTTTAATTAAGTGAAAATGGTGATGGACTAACAGTGTTTATGAAGCAAATTTGGTGAAAATCTTTTGATTTTTGCCGATGCTGAAGTATAATATAATGTTTAATCAATATATTTTTTTTCTCCGCGCCTCTGCGGTGAAATCTTTTCTCTGCTACTTCTAACCCACTGCAATCTCCTTAAACACATCAAGCGCCCTTTTAATCGCCATATCCATATCATAATAGCAATATTCAGCCAGCCTTCCAACAAAATACACAGATTTTAATTTACTTGCCTCTAACTGATATTTTCTATAAATATCATGGGCGTAGGTCATAGGCATTGGATAAAATGGCTCGCCGCTGTCCATTGGATATTCCCTTGATATGGTTGTTACAGGGCAGGATTGCAGGGTCATATGCTTTGCCTCTACTATCCTTGTAAAGTCATGATCATTTGGGAAATTAACTACCGCTGCCTCTTGAAAATATTGACAATCATGCCTCTCAAATTCAAATCTTAGACTCCTATACGGCAGCCGTCCATGTATATAATCAAAGAAATAATCTATAGCCCCTGTAAATATAATCTGCCTGAATTTATATTCCAGTTCCACTTCCTTGAAATCAGTATTTAATAATATCTTGATATTTTTGTTATCAAGGATATGTTCAAACATCTTGGTGTAACCATCAAGAGGAAGCCCTTGAAATGTATCTGAAAAATATACCTCATTATCGTCAAACCTTACTGGAATTCTTTGAGTAACCTCTGGCAACAGGTCTTCTGGATAAACGCCCCATTGCTTGAATGTATAATTTTTGAATATCTTTTCATACAAATACTCACCAACCTGTGACACAATTACATCCCTTGAGTTTTTTATTTCTAAACCTTTTGACCTTACAGAATTAAAATATTCAATCAGCTTGGGTTTAGTAAAATCCTTATCTAAAAGGGTGTTGACTGTCTTGAGATTTATAGGGATAGTCACTCTTTTGCCGTCAACGCTGACAAGCACTCTGTGTTTATAATTATTCCACTTTGAAAAAATATTAACATACTGCCAGACATCTTCATGATTAGTATGAAAGATATGAGCGCCATATTTATGAATCAAGACGCCGCTGTCATCGTAATAATCATAGGCATTGCCTCCAATATGACTGCGGCGTTCAACAAGCAATACCTTTTTATCAAGCTGCGAGGCGAGCCTTTCAGCCATAACGCATCCCGCAAAACCAGCCCCAACTATCAAATAATCATAATTCATGAAGTTCCTAATTTAAGAGAATTAAGTTTTCACCGCAGAGACGCAAAGGCGCAGAGAAAAGATTAAAAACTCAATATATATACAAACTTTTCCCAATTTTTCTTTTTTCCTCTTCGTCTCTGCGCTCTCTGTGTCTCTGTGGTGAATAGTTTTTTTACTTAGTCAAGGCATCGCGCATAAGCCGTGACTGTCTCTCAAATGCCTGACGCGGGTTTCTTGGGGCATTCATCAGAGAAATCTCCTGCGTTATAAGACGCGCCATATTAAGCGTATGAGAATCTATCTTGCCAGATTCCCTTATATAAAGCGGATGGTCTCTATTAATATAGATAGTGGTTTCCTCGCTGAATACCTCTGGGCCATCTACTCCAAAGCCGTCCACACAGCATGTTACGCCATATTGCCCAAATTTCACCTTTTTGATTATTGCGGAGGGCGTAATCCTTTTAACAAGCGGGTTTTGCTTCTTCGCCTTCTTTGGAGCTTCACCCTTTTTTGGTTTTTCGTTAGTAGAAACATCTTTTATCTCTGAATCTTTTTTATCACTATCTTTCCTATCTGACAAAAGTCCTGCCCCTCCTATTCCTTCTCCGCCATCTCCAGCAATTGGGAGCGCCCCAAATGGAGAGAGCTCAGGGTTTAGAGCTAAGGCATTGTAAACCTTCCTAAGAGCGTCATTTAATGCCCTGCTGACCTTTTTCCCCTCTTTTTTCTGCGTCATGCCTGTCAATACCTCTCCTACCTTTTTCAACAGACGATGCGCTATCTCAATAAAGGCAAGATACTCTTTTGAGTCCCTGATAAAACCAGACCTGTCGCTCGTAACTGGCAGAAAATCCGCATTTAGCTCACCCCTTACCCTTGACATCTTTTTGCCCCAATCAGTCATATTAAATATCTCTCGACTAACAGTAACTTGTTTGACCTTGACCTCTATCCCAAGATTATCCGTGTTTGCAGCGGTCTCTGGCAATATCACAATCTCGCCTGTAACAGTGCCGAACTCAGTGCCTTCAAGTATGGGAATCTTATAACCGCTGAGACTTCGAGGCATTATTGTATGACCATTGAGTCTTACCTTAAAATGAGGCGTTTTTAAGGGCGTGCCCTCTATAATCCTTGTCTCAATATCTTCAAGCCTATATTTTTTAGATAATCCAATCAGTTTGATAGTTGTGCCTTGCTGAGGCATCTCATCTGCGCTAAGCATACGCAACGGGAGTTCCCAGTCTGATTTCTCCTCTTCCCAGCTAAGCCTGTCAAATGTCACAGAGGCTGCAAACTCCCCTTGACGGCTCATTATCTCAAAGGAGTCACACGCTGCAAGGGAGGCAAATTTGCCTATCCCAAATTGACCAATCCTTGCTCTATTATATATAGGAGAAGTAGCTGTGAGGAGTTTTTCTTGAGAGCCTATGGTAAAATATTGTGTCAATCCCTCCATATTCATACCGCTTCCATCATCCTTTATCTCAATCATATCATCATTGATTTTAATAGTAACAGTGGTAGAGTCTGCGTCATAGGCATTATTGACAAGTTCACGTATAAACTCTATGCTCTCTGTATAAAGACGCTGCCCAATGGTAATTATATGACTCTTATCTACAGAGACCTTGACATACTGCATGTATCACCTCAATAATGCCTTGTTGAGCAGTCAATTTACTTACATATTATTATACTTTATATCGTAAAGTAAAATCATCTTGTGTAGGAATTTAGTAATATGATTAACTATTAGAGCAGAAAAAGGAATTCACCGCAGAGGCGCAGAGGGTTAATATCTAATAATAGACAGCTTAGACAATAGCCCCATCAAAAAGCAGTCTTATATTATCAATCCTTTAATAAAAACGCCCAACACAATAACGATTGCTGCTCAAAAAAGGCGGACATACTGTCCGCCTTTTAAGCTATTATACACAACAATTACATCTCAATTAACACCTGAATTAACGCCTGCAGGAATAGCCTCATATTTTGAAACCTGTGTAAATGTAGGGCAGTTATTCTGCATCACAACCATAACCTTGTTTAAGCCCCTAAAATTCCCTTTTAAAAGCTCTTCTGAGAGATGGTCTTCTATCTCTTTTTGGATTGCGCGCCTCATAGGTCTTGCGCCGTGGGCTGGCTCAAAATATTTCTCTATCAGCCAATCCTTAACCTCGTCTGATACCTCAAGGACTAATTCATGCTCAATCAGCTGGATGTTTGTCTCTGCTATCAATAGATCAATTATATCAAAGAGTTCCTTCTTTTGAAGTGGATGAAATACTACTATATCGTCAACCCTGTTTAAAAACTCAGGATTAAAGGTCTTTTTCAGTTCATCTAAGACATTATCCTTGATCTTTGAATATAGCGAATTAGCGTTATTCCTATGAAAACCAAGCGGAGTCGCCTTTTCTATTATCCTTGCTCCGAGATTAGAGGTCATAATAATTACCGTGTTTCTGCAGTCTATCTTTCTGCCGTAACTATCCGTTATCTCTCCCTCGTCTAAGAGTTGTAACAGCACATTAAAGACATCTGGATGCGCCTTTTCAATCTCATCAAACAAAAGCACAGAATAAGGTCTCTTGCGAATCTTTTCAGTAAGCTGTCCGCCCTCATCATATCCAACATAGCCTGGAGGCGCCCCTGTTAATTTCGATACATTAAACCTCTCCATATATTCAGTCATATCGAATTTTATCAAGGCATTTTCGTCATTAAATAAAAATTCAGCAAGCGATTTAGCAAGTTCAGTCTTTCCAACGCCTGTTGGACCAAGAAAGAAAAATGACCCAATTGGTCTTTTCTTGCTCTTAATCCCTGCCCTGCTTCGTCTTATTGCGCGGCTTACGCTTTTTACCGCCTCGTCTTGAGAGATTATCCTTTTATGAATCTCGCTCTCCATATTAAGCAGTCTTTTAGTCTCCTTATTTTCCATCTTAGAGAGTGGTATCCCTGTGACCTTTGACAGAGTATAAGTAATGTCAGTTTCTGTGATGTTTGGAACATCTGAAGAGATATTTTCACGCCATTTATTTTGTAAAGAGGCATAGAGTTTCTTGAGTTTTTCTTCCTCGCCTCTAATAGACGCAGCCTTTTCAAGATCGTTTAAACGGATATAAAGACTCTTTTCTCTGTTATATCTCTCTAAATCACGCTCAATCTCACGCATCTGTGCTGGAGGAGTATATCTTTTCAACTTAATCCTTGAACCAGTTTCATCAATTATATCAATTGCCTTGTCTGGTTGATTTCTATCAGATATATAACGATCTGAAAGTTTTGCAGCAGAAATAATTGCCTCGTCGGTAAGAATTACCTTGTGATGGCTCTCATATCTCCTTTTTAGACCATTTAAAATATCAATAGTCTGATCTACAGTTGGAGGTTTTAGATAAATAGGCTGAAAACGTCTCTCAAGGGCGCCGTCTTTTTCAATATATTTTCTGTATTCATTAGTGGTTGTTGCGCCGATACATTGAATCTCACCGCGTGAAAGAGCTGGCTTTAACATGCTTGAGGCATCTACTGAACCCTCAGCAGACCCTGCGCCAATTATAGTGTGCATCTCGTCAATAAATAAAATAATATTATCGGATTGTCTTATCTCTCGCATGACAATCTTCAGTCGTTCCTCAAATTGTCCCCTATACTTTGTGCCAGCTATCAATGCCCCCATATCAAGGGAGATAATCCTATATCCAAGCAGATTTTCAGGGATATCTGCCGAGACAATCTTTTGAGCGAGACCTTCAACAATGGCTGTCTTCCCAACGCCCGGCTCTCCTATTATAGCAGGATTATTCTTTGTCCTACGCCCTAGAATCTGAAGCACCCGCTCAATCTCATCATGTCTTCCAATAACTGGATCAAGCTTGCCTTCTTTAGCTAAAGCAGTAATATCTCTGCCAAATTCCTCAAGGGCAGGGGTATTGCTTTTTTTCTGTTTGAAGCCTGAGATATTTGTTTGAGAAGACAGATTAATTGTAAGCTGTCTTGCCCCAAGCAGATTTGCGCCAAGATTTCTTAATATTCTGCCTCCAATACCCTCATCTTCTCTGATAAGACCAAGCAGGATATGCTCACTGCCTATGTAATTATGTCCAAGCAGCCGCGCCTCTTCTACTGAGAGTTCAAGCACCTTTTTTGCGCGGGGAGTAAATGGAATATCGCCAAATGTCAATAAATGAGAAGAGGAGGGAAGGATTCGTTCAACCTCAAATTTTATGTCATCTGAGGCTATGCCCATTTTTTTAATGATCAATTGCGGAAGACTGTCAATTTCCCTTATAGAGGCAAGTAAAAGATGTTCAGTCCCAAGATAATCATTATGACGGGATTCTGCCTCTTCTTTTGCAAATATTATGATCTTTCTGCCACGTTCGGTAAATCTTTCAAACATAACCTTATAGCCCCCTAAATTGGTTTTACATTTCTATAATAATTCTTTTAAATTACTTATGTCAATTAATCTGAATAGAAGCAAAATGTGTGCCAATGATTTTTAAAAAAGAATTCACCGCAGAGGCGCAGAGGTACGCAGAGAAAAAAAAGAATTCACTACAGAGGCACAGAGAAAGACGTAGGGGCAGACCTATGTGTCTGCCCTTTTGGTAAACAGACAGGGCGAGAAATAAATTGCAAAAAGATTGGGGTCACAAAAGGTTGGCAAAGGTTGGGGTCAGGTCTTGTATTTTAGCATAACAATAAATTATTGATTGTGTGAGAGCAGGTGTCAGGTCTTGTATTTTAGCATAACAATAAATTATTGATTGTGTGAGAGCAGGTGTCCCAAAGGGCACCTGCTCCTTAATATTTAATCGAGACGTTTGTTACTACGACGGCGTTCGGGCAGTTCGTAGTGGACATTGATTTTTGTTATATGAAGAGGACATTTGAAATACAAGATCAAGTTTAGACCACATGCCGTCAAGGAGATAAAGGTTCTTTCTCTTCGTGAAAGAACCCGTATAATGGGTAAAATTGAGGACCTTGCTGATAATCTCTCAGGCGATGTAAAGAGGCTTACAAACTTCACGCCAGAATTCCGCATGAAAGTTGGCGATTATCGCAGCAATTCTCGGTGAGAAAAAATACTGAGTTATAGCAAGGGATACAGAAGATGAAAAAATAATATTTTCGTAATGAATAATTATTTTATAGTGTCAAAATTTTGACACTAGATTTTTAATATTCAA
>Ga0315281_10011188_pt1 | contig 12304 bp, 12 predicted proteins | sample YL17G07_0_MG_FD_204540 | JGI IMG/M metagenome (GOLD analysis project Ga0315281, IMG submission 204540) | Sediment microbial communities from Yellowstone Lake, YNP, Wyoming, USA - YL17G07_0 | ecosystem: Environmental > Aquatic > Freshwater > Lake > Sediment | place: USA: Wyoming | collected... | reverse complement strand
CGAGCGTGATCCCCGTGTTCACCAGCGGCCGCCCCTGGCTGAAGATGTAGCTCGTCAGCACCTTCGACCCCGTCAGCGCCACCGTGCCCGGCAGCAGCAGCCAGAGCGCGCGCACGGAGTCGTCGTAGGCGTGCCCGAACGCGAGCGGCACGAAGATCGGCGCCGCGACCGCCAGCGCGCCCGAGGCCACCGCCGCGACCAGCACGGTGTTGCGCGTCGCGACGGGCGCCATCCAGCGAACCTCGTCGTCGCCCGCCGCCGTCAGGTGCGGCAGCAGCACGATCGCCACAGCGTTCGCCAGCAGCCAGATCGCCTCGGTCATCGACACGCCGACCGCGTAGATGCCAACGCCGGCGATGCCGACGAAGCCGCGCACGATGTACTGGTCGAGCCGGTAGTTGAGCAGTTGCAGCATGTTGCCGGTCTCGCCCTGCACGCCGAAGCGCGTCAGCGTCCGCAGCGTGCGCCAGCGCGGCCGCACGATCTGCGCCAGGTCGACCTGCGCCAGCCCGATCCGCGCCAGCGCGATCGCCGCCGCCGCCGCCGTCGACGCCATCCAGGCCGCCACGACGCGGGCGGGCGTCGCCGCACCGGCGGCGTACAGCGTGGCGACGAGCGTGAGCGCCACCAGCGGCTGGACGATCGTCGTCAGGCCCATCTCGACGAAGCGGCTCAGCGCCTGCAGCACGGAGCGCAGCAGCGCGGCGTAGAGCAGCAGCGGCACCGCCAACACCAGCAGCCACGCCGGCACGCCCTCCCCCAGCACGTCCGCGCCCGTCCACGGCACGAGCGCCGCCACGGCGGCCGCGCTCACCACGAGCGCCATCAGCACGACGACGTGCGCCGCGCTGACGACGTCGCGCAGCGGCAGCCGCCCCTTGCCAAGGTAGTAGATCGCGGCGTTGCCGAAGCCGAGGCCGAGCACCGTCTGCCCCAGCGCCGCGGAGAGCACGAACAGCCCGAAGACGCCGCGCCCGCCGGGCCCCAGCGCCCGCGCGACCAGCACGCCCGAGACGAACGCCAGCAGCCCGTCGGCGGCGTACGTCAGCATGACGACGTTGACGTTGCCGAAGAACGAGCCTCGCGGCGTGCCGGGCGGGTCGAGGGCGGCGTCCTGCATCGTGCGAATTGTATCGGCTCGCCGATCGCCGCACGCCCCGCCGCCGCACGTGACACGGGCGGCGATGAGATCGGCGGGCGAAGTGGCATCGTGGGGGCGCGCACCAAACGCGCCACGTAGGGGCACGGCTTGCCGCGCCCGCCCTGCGGCACACAAGCGAGCGCCGCGGCGTGCCGGGCACCTCACCCCGGCCTTCGGCCACCCCTCTCCACGGCGTGGAGAGGGGCTCGGCCGGATGTCCGGAATCCATCAAGGAGCACCCATGCCCGCCTACCCGCCCGCCATCCAGCGCCCCGGCCCGGCCGCGAAGATCGGCTACCCCGGCGCTACGCGCAACGCCGCGGCCGGCATCGTCTGCCACTCGATGGTCGGGTCCGCCGCCGGCGCGATGGCCGTGCTCGACGACCCGGCGCGCCGCGCCTCGTGGCACTTCTCCGTGCTGCGCGACGGCGCCGTGCTGCAGCACTTCGACTCGCACGCCGTGGCGTGGCACTGCGGCAGCCGCGAGTGGAACGCCCGCACCATCGGCATCGAGCACGAGGGCGGCTTCGAGCCGGCGGATGAGCCGCTGACGCCGCCGCAGCGTGCGTCGAGCGTCGCGCTCGTGCGCTGGCTGGCGGCGCAGCACGGCTTCGCGCTGCGCCGCGGCGACGGGCTGTGGGAGCACCGGGAGGTCGCGCCCGCGTCGGATCCGACGGCCTGCCCGAGCGGCCGCATCCCGTGGCAGCACTACACGGCCGAAGGCTCGCCGTGGAGAGCCGAAGGCTCGCCGTCGAAGACTCGCCGTGGAGAGTGGAGAGAGGCGCGCATGTACACCGACACCGATGTCGACGCCAAGATCGGCGAACTGTACCGCCAGCTCGCCGCGCTCGGCAAGAAGATCGACGAGCTGGCGGCTGCGATCACGCCGGCGATCGTCGACCACAACCGCCGCCTGGTCGCGATCGAGCAGGCGCGGCAGCCGCGGCCGGACGCCTCAGCTACGCCTGCGTGAGCAGGTGCGCGAGAAAGGCGCGCATGAGCGGGTGCGGGCCGTCACTCGCGGGACGCAGCTGCGGCAGGAACAGCGTGCCGATGAAGAACGGCGCGCCGCGCAGCTCGACCACGCGCGCCTCCCCCGAGTCGCCGACGCCGGAGATCCACAGCGCGCCGCCGTCGAACAGCGGCTGATAGCGCGGGTTCAGCCCGTAGCTGCAGTGGAAGTGCTCTTCGATCTCCGGCGCCCCGAAGACGCGCGCCGCCATCGACCCGGGCGCCAGCGTCACGCGCTGCTTCCCCTGCAGGCGCGCGCCGCCCGCGCCGGGCTCCACCGCGCACGACGAGAGAGAGATGAGCGGATCCGGCGCGTCGGAGTCGTATTCGGCGTGGGCGTTCGGGAGTCCCAGGACGTTGCGGGCATACTCTAACAGAGTATGTTGGAAGCCCCCTCAGGTCGCGACGAACGGCCGTCCCTGCTCACGCGCGAAGCGGATCGCGGCGAGTGCGCCCTCCATGCTGCGGTAGGGGCTTCCCGGCGCCGACCAGATGCCGTCGTACGCCGCGAGCATCCCGGCGCCAGACGCTGCCACCGCCTCCGTCGGCACCCAGGTGACGTCGACGGCGGCGCCGAGCGATGCCGCCGCCAGCGCCAACGCGTCGTTTGTCGCCGGATGCGACGGATAGGCCGCATCGAAGTCGCCCACGACGGCGACCCGCACGGTGCGCGCGCGCTCAGCCATTGCCGGCCTCCGTCTTCGCGCCTCCATCATCACCTGCCTCTACGGACTCGTGTACCGGGATCTCTTTCGTCGTGAGCAAGCCGCCAAAGAGACCGACGATCCATTGAGTCATATGGACCGGTGGGGAGTCCCGGTAGAGCACAAGCGCAAACGATTCGCCGCCGTCAGAACGGAGTAGGAACTCCTCGTGGCCGCAGTCGCGACAGCGCAAGCCGCTTTCCAGCAAACGTGCGAAGGGACGGCGATCACCGAAGATGCCCGCGAGCGCCGCGGCGGTGTCCTCGGTCGACATCGTGTCCACCGCGTGGTGTGTCCGGGTGATTACCCCAAAGATTAGGCGACGAGTGTGGCCGGCGTCACTACCACCACGCCTTCGGTGCCGGCGTACGTCGCGCACGATGACAAGCAGCACAAAGAGAACCGCGAGAGCAAAGATGCCGAGCGAGGCGATCACGGAGGAATGGAACTGTGCCAAGCCGATGGCGTAGCCCGCAAAGATGGCGAAGAACGCGGCAATCTGTGCGACACGGTTGATCATACGAATGGCGCTAAGGCTCACGAAGGCACCGTCCGATTCTCCTACTGTCCGCCGGTCACGCGCGCGCCGAAGCGCTCGCTACGAGCGCGCCCACCGCCTCCAGCTCGGCTGCCATGCGCTGCTCCCACGTCCAGAAGTGCTCCGCCGCGTACGCCGCCGCAGCCTCGGCCAGCCGCTCGCGCTGCGGCGCGTCGCCGGCCAGCGCCACCAGCAGGTCGGCCAGCCGGTCCTCCAGCGTCTTGACGAAGCCGGAGCGCTGCGAGTTGTCGACGAGCCGCCCCGTGCGCCCGTCGGCGACCAGGTCGCGCGTGTCCCCCGCGTCGACGGCGACGATGCACATGCCGCAGGCCATCGCCTCGAGCAGCGGGTTGCCGACGTTGGAGAGGTCGGCAACCGCCAGGAAGACGTCGGCCGCGTGCATGTAGCGCAGCACGTCGCGCTGCGGCACCGCGCCGGCGAAGCGCACGTTCGCGGCGACGCCGAGCTCGCGCGCCAGCGCTTCGAGCCGCGCCCGCTCCTCGCCGTCGCCGACGACCAGCAGCAGCGCGTCCGGCAGCCACGTGCGCACGCGCCGCATCGCCCGGACGGCGCGGTCGACGCGCTTCCACGCCGCCAGCCGCGACGCCGTCAGCATGACGAACGCGCGCTCGGGGATCTCCAGGTCGGCGCGGGCGATGGCGCGCTCCACGGGCGGCGCCGGCTGCAGCCGGTCGAGGTCGAGGCCGTTGCGCCAAAATCTCACGCGCCCCTTCGACGCCGGGTTGAGCTTCGCCAGCACCTCGTCGCCCTGCGTGCCGTCGTCGGTCATGATGATCAAGCTCGCGGGCGTCTGCAGCGCCAGCGCCTCCTCGAAGCGCCGGTAGTAGAGCAGCGTGTCCTTGAGCGCGGCGTGCATCACCGTGCCCTGGTAGCGCGCGACGAGCGGCAGCCGGATCCCGCGCCGGCGCAGCAGCCGCGCCGCCAGCACGGCGTGCGCCTCGTACGCGTAGATCGCGTCGTACTTCACGTCGCCGGCGCGCAGCAGTTGCTCCGCGTGCTTCGCAGCGAGCCACGGGAACGCCAGCGCGAAGCGCAGCTTCTGGTCGATCTTCTCCACCGGCGCGGGCAGGTCGACGGGAAGCGGCAGGTCGCGCAGGCCCGGCATGTGGAAGGCGTGGAAGCGCACGTTGGGGATCTCGGGGCGCGTCTCCGGCGCCTGGTCGCGCCCCCGGCCGCGGTAGAAGTGGTTGGCGCCGATGTCCGGCACGACGGCGTCGACGCGATGCCCCGCTTCGCCGTACGCGCGCAGCGTCCGTTCGAGCGTCGGTGCGCCCTTGCCCTGGTCGAGCGACCACACGTCGAGCGCGCAGATCAGCAGGATGTTCATCGCGTCGTGACTGGTCTCCGGCACCCGCTCACCGGCGGCGCCATCACAGCGAGCGCCGGTCGCGCCCGCGCAGCACCGGCGGCGCATCGACGTCGGGCTCGCGTCCGGCGGCGCGGCGCCGCATCGCGTAGTCGAGCGCCAGGACGCCGATGACGCCGAGCAGCAGCCCGATCGCGACGGCGGCGCCGATCCGCCCCGCCGTCGATCCAACGCCGCCGCTCTGCTCGTGCGGCGCGACGACGGCGAGCGCGCTGGCCTTCATCGTCTTCGCGACGACGGCGTACGACTGCGACAGCTTCGACGCCGTCTCGAAGTTCTCCTCGGCCGCCGTCAGCTGCTGCTTGGCCACCGGATCGTCGGCGCCGGCCTTCGCGTCGGCCGCACGCTGCTCCAGCAGGCCGCGCGCCTCGTCGAGCTGCCGGGCGTACGGCTGCACGAGCAGCCGCACGATGTCGGGCGTCTGCGCCGCGGCGGCGTCGGCGAACGCCCCCTGCCAGGTGCGGGCGAGCGCCAGCGCGTTGTCGCCGGTCACCGTGAAGTCGACCTCCGGCCGGTTGAAGCGTGCTTCGGCGCGGAGGCGCGGGCGGAGCCGGTCGACCGGCACGCCGGACTGCTGCGACACCTGCTGCAGCACACCGTCGCTGGTCGCGAGGCGCGCGTAGTCGAACGGCGATGGCGTGATGGCCGGCCCGAACAGCGGCGGCAGCGCGTCGATGATGACGTTCTCGCGGAACCGGGATTCGCCCGATCCCGGCCGCAGCGCGCCGATGACCAGCGCCGCAGAGACGGAGACCAGCAGCGTGGCGACGGGGAGCCAGGAGTAGCGCCAGAGCGCGCCCAGATCGCGTCCCAGCGCCGAATGGCGCACCCGTGCCGAGCTATTCCTCACGCCGCGAGTGTAGGCGCGCGCGCCGCAGCGGGTCAACCTGCAGGATCGATGTTAGCACGCGCCGTGGGCGGATTTCACCGCCGAGGCGCAGAGGACGCAGAGATCCGCGTGGGTTGCGCGCCGCGACGCTCGTGACCGCGCTCCCCTTCCCTCGCAGGGAAGGGGCCGGGGGATAGGTCGGGGCGGGGAGCGGCGACTCGCAGGCGGACCGGCGAATTGCACCGCGCTCTGCGTGCGTAGGCACTGGTCCATCCGCACCACCAATGATGGTGTGATCGCCTCTGCCGCCCGCTGGTGCTCGGGGCATACGCTCTGCGCATCGGGAGAGCTGGAGGCGGGCGATGAGCTCGACGCGACACTCACGACGCAGGGACGGAGGCAGAACATGGACAACGGCACCCGCGGCGAGCTGCTCAGCCGCCTGGCCGAGGCGGTCGGATCCGTCACGACCGCGCACCCGACGCGGGTTGCCGTCGACGGACCGCCCGCCGCCGGCAAGACCACCCTGGCCGACGAGCTCGCCGTCGTCCTGCGCGCGCAGGGCCGCGAAGTCATCCGCGCGTCGATCGAGGGCTTCCTTCTCCCCCGGTCACAACGCTACCGGCGCGGCGAGTACTCTGCCGAAGCCTGCTATCACGACTCCTTCGACTACGACACGCTGCACCGGGTCCTGCTCGATCCGCTGGGCCCGGGCGGAGACCGAAGGTTTCGGCAGGCGGTCTTCGACTACCGCACGGACACCGCACTGTCCCAGCCGGTCACGACGGCACCCGCCGACGCCGTGCTGCTCTTCGACGGCGTGTTCCTCCTGCGCCCGGAGCTGATTGACCGGTGGGACCTGCGCATCTTCGTGTCCGCCGCGTTCGAGGAGACACTGGATCGCGCCCGGACCCGAGACCAGGCGCTGTTCGGATCCGCCACCGAAGTCGAGCGACGCTACCGCAACCGCTACATCCCCGCCCAACAGCTCTACTTCGCCACGGCCCGCCCGACCGATCACGCCGACATCATCGTGCACAACGACGAGCCCCAGCAGCCGGCATGGGAAGCCCGACCACGCTGATCAGATACACAGGATTTGACAATTACTCGGGGGCGGGCGATGAGCGCGACGGCATCGATTGCGGATGAGGGCGTTGGAGTTGCCGTGGGCGCTCTGGCCCGCGGCCGCCGCGCGCGGGCGGTGGCGATCGCGCGGAGCGATGGCGCCCGGCGGGCGCAGTGGGCGTGGATGTTCGGCGTGTTCGCGATCGCGGGCGGCGTCGAGGCGGTGCAAACGCTGTTTGCCTTCTTCGGCGACGAGTCGCTGCTCTGGTTCCACCAGGACTTCCCGGCGCTCTACGCCGCGGCGCAGATGGTCGCCGGCGGATCGGGGCGGCTGCTCTACGACACCGCCGCGCTCGCGGACGCCGAGATCGCGGCGGCCGGACAGCCGGTCGGCGGCACGGGCGTGCTGGCCTACTTCAACCCGCCGTTCTTCGCCGCGCTGCTGGCGCCGCTCTCGTGGCTGCCGCTCGACCGCGCGTACCAGGCGTGGACGCTGTTCGGCGCCACCCTGCTGGCGATCGACGCGTGGCTGCTCTGGCGCATCGCGGCGCCGCTGCCGCGGCGATGGCGCATCGCGCTGGTGGCGGGCTTCGCGACTCTCTATCCCGTCGCGTACGGCCTGCAGCTTGGGCAGTTCTCGCTGGTGCTGGTGACGTCGTGGGCGGCGGCGTACCTGCTGCTCCGCGCCCGGCGCGAGGCGTGGGCAGGCGTCGCGCTGGCGCCGCTGCTGATCAAGCCTGAGCTGATCGTGCCGGTGGCGGCGTACCTGCTCTGGAAGCGGCGCTGGCGCGTCTTCTCGACGCTGGCGCCGCTGACCCTCGCCGCCGTCGTCGCATCGATCGCGATCGTCGGGCCGGACGCGGCGCTGGCGTATCCGGGCTACCTGCTGGACAGCACGACGTGGCACGGCGACGGCGTCGCCACGAACGTCATGTTCGACTGGAACGGCATCGCCGCGATGTGGTGGGAGCGGCCGGCCGCGTCGCGCGCGGGGCTGCTGCTGGTGGGCGCGCTCTCGCTCGCCACGCTCGCCGCCGTGGCGCGCGCCTGGCGCGGTGAGCTGGATGCGCAATCGCCGCGCTTCGTCGTCCAGTGGATGCTGCTGACGCTGGCGACGGTGCTCGTCGACCCGCACCTGTACCTGCAGGACACGGTGCTCGTCGTGCCCGCAGCGGCCGCGCTGCTGGCCGCCGCCTGCCCGCACCGCCGCCCGGCGATCGGCGCCGCCCTGCTCGGCGGCTGGGCGATGCTCGCGCTCGGCATCTACCCGAACGAGCACCTGCACGTCAACGCCTTCGGCCTCTACGTCGCCCTCGCCGCAGCGGCGCTGCTGATGTTCGGCCCGGCACAACTCGCCCGCTGCGAAGCCTGCGGCGAGGGCCGCCCGACCGACTACTGACTACCCGCTACCCTCGTCCGGTGGCTTCGACACGCTGACGCGGCCGCGCCGGCGTTCGATCTCCCGCCGCACGAGCCGCTCCTCCACTTCGCGGCCCCACAGCGCCGGTGAGATGAACGTGCCGAAGAACTGCAGCGCCAGCACCGCGCCCCAGATCACCGCCACCCACTGCACCCACCAGCCGCCGCCCGTCGCCCAGTCCAGCAGCGCCAGGCCGCCGACGATGAACACGTACGTCACGCAGTGCCGGAAGAACTCGAGGCGGCGGCGCACGCGGCGCCGGATGGCGCGGTACTCCGGGTCGCCGCCGCCGTCGAAGCCGCCGCTCCCCCGCCCGCGCCCGGAGCCGATGCGGACGCCGCCCCAGGGGCCGCTGATGTCGATGCCCTCGAATTCGTCGCCGTCGTCGCTCGCCATCGGTCACCTCCTGCTCGATCAGAGCATAACGCCGCGGGCAAGCCGCGTGCGTGACGTGCGAGGCTGCGGTTTCCGCAGATCCGCCCCGGGCGCCGGCGAAGCCGGCTAGGTGTAGTTCCCACAGACGTTATAGACAGATCCGCGAGAGCGGCGGGAGACCGCCGAGTGCGGTGTGGGGTGGGGTGGGGTCGCGCCAGCGCGTCCTGTTCCGTCTGCGCGGCGATTCCGGTACAATCGCGCCCGATCGAGCTTGAGGAGGAATCCGTGCCGGAGTTCATGCGCGTCGCCCGTCTGTCCGACATCCCGCCCGGGACCGTGAAGGGCGTCAAGGCGAAGGGGAAAGAGATCCTGGTCGCCAACATCGACGGCGAGGCGTACGCGATCGGCGACCGCTGCACGCACCTGCGCGGCCGGCTGCACAACGGCGAGCTCGACGGCACGGTGATCGAGTGCGCCCTGCACGGCGCCCGCTTCGACGTCACCGACGGCGGCCTGTGCAGCTGGGTGACGCACCCGGCGCTCTACAAGCTGCTGATGGACGCGAGCTTCCCCGGCTTCCTCAAGCGCGGCGTGCCCTCGTACCCGACGCGCGTCGAAGGCGACGACGTCTACGTCGAGGTGTGAACGGCAGGTTGTAGGTTGTAGGTTATAGGTTATAGGGGCCGCGGTCCGGGCTTCGCCCGGCCACCGATCTTGGCCTCGCCTGTGCGGGACTCCGCTTGTACGATTCGCCACTCTATCCTGTGACGCCTGAAGAGGCCGATGCGTTCGTCGCCGGCCAGCGGCACGGCACGCTGATCGCGACGCCGCCGGACGGACACCCGCAGGTGAGCATCCTGCCGTTCGTGAAGGACGGCGGCCGCATCGACCTGCACTGCGTCCAGGCGGACCCGACGTTCGCGGCGGTGCGCGCCAACCCGCGCGTGACGTTCTTCGTCTCCGACTTCCTGGCGTTCTCGCCGCACGACTGGGTCGACGCCGACGACGCCGCCCGCGCCACGCTGCACTTCCGCGCCGTCACCTTCGAGTGCCTGGCGACCGTCTCGACCGAGCCGGGCGACGTGGCAGCGTCGCTGGCGGCGCTGCTGCGACGGCAGGAGCCCGGCGCCGCCTACCGCCCGATCGAGGACGACGCGTTCTACGGGCCGAGGCTGCGCCGGCTGGCGGCGCTCCGCCTCGATGTGGTGAGCGCACAGGCGAAGTTCAAGCTCGGCCCGGGTGCGAGCATCGACGCGAAGCGGAAGGTCGCCGCGGGGCTGCGGCGCAGGGACGAGCCCGGCGACGCGCGCGCCGCCGACGTGATCGAGGCCGCGCTCCGCCGCAGCGAAGGGGCGTCAGGCGGGACGGGCGGGGGCTGAGCGGCGCTCGAGCTTGCGGAAGCGCAGCCTCAGCAGCTGGCTGCCCATCTTGATCATGTCCTGGGGGAACTTCACGCGCGAGTCCGGGTCCTCGACCCAGCGCACCGGCACTTCCTTCAGCCGGTAGCCGGTCTTCTCGGCGATGATCAGCAGTTCGGTGTCGAAGAACCACTCGCCGTCCCGCACCTGCGGCAGCACCGCCTGCGCCGCCTCGCGCGTGATCGCCTTGAAGCCGCACTGCGCGTCGGCGAACTTCGTCCAGAACAGCAGCTTGATCAGCGTGATGTAGCCGCGCGAGTTGATCTCGCGCTTCAGCGACCGCTCGATGTCCGACCCGCGCGACACGCGCGAGCCGTACGCCACGTCGTACCCCTCCTCCAGCACGCCCGCGAGCAGCGGCGTGATCGACGCGAGGTCCGTCGAGAGGTCGACGTCCATGTAGCACATCGCGTCGGCGTCGCTGGCGAGCCAGCCCTGCTTCAGCGCGCGCCCGCGGCCCTTGCGGTCCAGGTGCAGGCAGGCGACGTCGTCCGGGTGCTCCGCCGCCAGCCGCTGCGCCACGGCCAGCGTGCCGTCGGTCGAGGCGTTGTCCGCGACGACGACGCGCCAGCGGTACGGCAGGTGCTCCGCCGCCCAGGCGCGCAGCGTCTCGACGCTCTGCGCCAGCGTCCGTTCCTCGTTGTAGCAGGGGATGAAGAGATCGACCGATTTCACGCAGGCAGGTTATAGGTTCCAGGTTCTAGGTTCTAGGTTAGGTGGTAGGTGGTGGGTTGTAGGTTGTAGGCGGGAAGCGGAGATTGGATGTTGGATGTTGGATGTTGGATGTTGGATGTTGGATGTTGGAGCAGATACGAAGAGCGCCCCCGCGGGGGCGCTCTTCCTACAACCTACAACCTAAAACCTACAACCTCGCCTAGTAGTCCATCGGGGGCGGGCCGGGCGCGGCCGACGGCGCCTCCGGGATCTCCGTCACCAGCGCCTCGGTCGTCAGCACCATCGCGGCGATGCTGGCGGCGTTCTCGAGCGCCGAGCGCGTCACCTTCGCCGGGTCGATGATGCCCGCCTTCAGCATGTCGCAGTAGACCTCGTTGCGGGCGTCGTAACCCCACGCCTTGTTCTTCGCCGCGCCGGCGCGGATGTTCTCCACGACGACCGAGCCCTCCTGGCCGGCGTTCTCGGCGATGATCCGCACGGGCTCTTCGAGCGCGCGCTCGAGGATCGCCGCGCCGGTCCGCTCGTCACCCTGCAGGTTGGCCTTCGCCTTGCTGACGGCGTCGATGGCGCGCAGCAGCGCGACGCCGCCGCCCGGCACGATGCCCTCTTCGACCGCGGCGCGCGTGGCCGAGAGCGCGTCCTCGACGCGGAGCTTCTTCTCCTTCAGCTCCACCTCGGTGGCGGCGCCGACCTTGATCACCGCGACGCCGCCGGCGAGCTTCGCCAGCCGCTCCTGCAGCTTCTCGCGGTCGAACTCCGACGTCGCTTCTTCCGTCTGCGCCTTGATCTGGCGGATGCGGTCCTGGATCGCCTTGTCGGTGCCGTGGCCCTCGATGATCGTCGTGTCGTCCTTGGTGGACGTCACGCGGCGGGCGCGGCCCATGTCGGCCACCTGTGCGCCGTCGAGCTTGAGCCCCATCTCCTCGGTGATGAACGTGCCGCCCGTGAGGATGGCGATGTCTTCGAGCATGGCCTTGCGGCGGTCGCCGAAGCCGGGCGCCTTCACGACGAGCGCGTTGATCGTGCCGCGCAGCTTGTTCACCACCAGCGTCGCCAGCGCCTCGCCGTCCGCGTCATCGCAGATGATGACGAAGTTCTTGGTCACCTGCAGCACCTTCTCCAGCACCGGCAGGATGTCGGCGACGGCGGAGATCTTCTTGTCGGTGATCAGGATGTACGGCTCGTCGAGCGAGGCCTCCATGCGGTCCGGGTTCGTGACGAAGTACGGCGAGACGTAGCCGCGGTCGATCGACATGCCCTCGACGAACTCGGTCTCGAAGCGCAGCCCCTTCGACTCCTCGACGGTGATCACGCCGTCCTTGCCGACCTTCTCCATCACCTCGGCGATCATCGCGCCGACCTCTTCGTCGCCCGCCGAGATCGTCGCGACCTGCGCGATCTGGTTGCGCCCGGACACCGGCGACGCCTGCGTGCGCAGCGACTTCAGCACCGCCTGCACGCCGATCTCCAGCCCCTTCTTGAGGGCCATCGGGTTGGCGCCGGCGGCGACGTTCTTCATGCCTTCGCGGACCATCGCCTGGCCCAGCACGGTGGCCGTGGTGGTGCCGTCGCCGGCGACGTCGTTCGTCTTGGTCGCGATCTCCTTGGCGAGCTGCGCGCCCATGTTCTCGAACGGGTCCTTCAGCTCGATCTCTTTCGCGATCGACACGCCGTCGTTGACGACGGCGGGCGGGCCGAACTTCTTGTCCAGCACGACGTTGCGGCCGCGCGGCCCCAG
>Ga0315281_10011187_pt1 | contig 12304 bp, 8 predicted proteins | sample YL17G07_0_MG_FD_204540 | JGI IMG/M metagenome (GOLD analysis project Ga0315281, IMG submission 204540) | Sediment microbial communities from Yellowstone Lake, YNP, Wyoming, USA - YL17G07_0 | ecosystem: Environmental > Aquatic > Freshwater > Lake > Sediment | place: USA: Wyoming | collected... | reverse complement strand
AAACATGTTAAACAAACAAGTCATCCAGACCCCCGATGCGCCCGCTGCCATCGGCACTTACTCGCAAGCGGTGCGCGTCGATCATACGGTGTATTTGTCCGGGCAGATCGGCCTCGATCCGACCACCATGCAAATGGAAGAAGGCATCGAGGCACAAATCCATCGCGTATTCCGAAATCTGCGCGCGGTGGCGAACGCCGCCGACAGCAGCCTCGACGACATGGCCAAGTTGAATGTCTATCTCACCGACCTCGCACATTTCGCCAAAGTGAACGAAATCATGGCAGGCTATTTCCACCAGCCCTATCCGGCGCGCGCTGCCGTGGGTGTGGCCGCATTGCCGCGCGGCGCTTTGGTGGAGATGGATGGAGTGCTGGCGGTTCAGCAGGATTAGCAGGACGCTGTGCCTCCGGCAAAAATCTCTCCCATTACACTGGGTAAGCTTGCCAAGCTCGGTATCCATCACCGTTCCGATCTGCTGCTGCACCTGCCGTTGCGTTATGAGGACGAGACGCATCTCGCGCCGATAGACACGCTGCAGCCCGGCATGACCGCGCAGATACAGGGCATCATCTCCCACAGCGAAATAACCTTCCGCCCGCGCCGCACCCTGGTTTGCCGCTTGCAGGACAACGGCGGTGAGCTGTATTTGCGCTTCCTGAATTTTTACCCCAGCCAGCAAAAACAGCTTGCGGAAGGCAAACAGATACGTGCCGTCGGCGAGGTGCGCATGGGCTATTACGGGCTGGAGATGGTGCATCCGAAATGCCGTGCAGTGGATGATGGCACACCATTGCAACCGAGCCTCACGCCGGTGTACCCGACGACTGCCGGGCTATCGCAACCGGTGCTGCGCAAGTTGATAGTCAACGCGCTGGCGACGCTGCCGCTAACCGATACCCTGCCCGATGCGCTGCTGCAAAAATTGCGCTTGGCAGGCTTTGCGGAAAGCCTCCAACTGCTGCACAACCCGCCGCCGGACATTTCGGCCAGCATTCTGGAAGATCGCAGTCATGCCGCCTGGCGGCGTATCAAGTTTGACGAATTGCTGGCGCAGCAACTGTCGATGCGCATACATCACCGCGAGCGCGGCAAACGTATTGCGCCAGCACTGACCGCCCACCAAAAATTTACCGCGCGCCTGATCAAGGGACTGCCGTTTGCCCTGACCAAGGCACAGCAACGCAGCTTCACCGAAATCAGCCAGGACCTTGCCCGCCCCCACCCGATGCAGCGCCTGCTGCTCGGCGATGTCGGCAGCGGCAAAACCATCGTCGCCGCGCTTGCCGCCTTGCAGGCCATCGAAAACGGCTATCAGGTCGCGTTCATGGCGCCGACGGAGATTCTCGCCGAACAGCATTATCTCAAGCTGCGCGACTGGCTTGCGCCCCTCGGTATCGAACCGGCATGGCTATCCGGCAGCCTGAAGAAAAAAGAGAAGAATCTCGCCGCCGAGCGCATCGCCGGCGGTGAAACGCTGCTGGCCATCGGCACACACGCCCTATTTCAGGAGCAGATCGAATTTCATAAGCTCGGCTTGGCTATCGTGGATGAGCAGCATAAATTCGGCGTGCAGCAGCGCCTCGCGCTGCGCAACAAAGGCAAAGAACCGCATCAGTTGATGATGAGCGCCACGCCGATCCCGAGAACCCTGGCGATGAGCTACTACGCCGATCTGGATGTGTCGGTGATTGATGAATTGCCGCCGGGGCGCACGCCGGTAGCCACCAAACTGGTCGGTGACGCACGCCGCGACGAAGTCTTCGAGCGGGTACGCGCCGCCTGCATGGAAGGGCGGCAAGCCTACTGGGTTTGCCCGCTGATCGACGAATCTGAAACTTTGCAATTACAAACCGCACTTGAAACACATGCCATGCTCACACAGGCTTTTCCCGAGCTGCGCGTCGGGCTGGTGCACGGCAAACTGAACAGCGCCGAAAAAGCGCGCGTGATGGCTGCATTCAAGGCGGGCGAACTGCAACTGCTGGTCGCCACCACGGTGATCGAGGTCGGCGTGGATGTGCCCAATGCCAGCCTGATGGTAATCGACCACGCCGAGCGCATGGGACTGGCGCAACTGCACCAGCTGCGCGGGCGGGTCGGGCGCGGTGCGGCGCACAGCCTGTGTATCCTGCTGTACCAGCAACCGCTCTCGGAACTGGCGCGGGCGCGCCTGAAAATCATTTTTGAGAGCACTGACGGTTTCGCCATCGCGCAACAGGATTTACACTTGCGCGGACCGGGCGAATTGCTCGGCGCGCGACAAAGCGGTGTGGCGATGTTACGCTTCGCCGATATCAGCACAGATGAAGATTTATTGAATCAGGCGCGACAAACCGCCGATGAATTGCTGCGTGATTTCCCGGAAACAGCGCGCGCACATCTGCAACGCTGGATGGCAAACAAACATGACTACCTCCATGCCTGAAAAAAAACAGCCTATACATAGCGACATAAATCTACTGCGCGACTCTGTGGCGAGGTGCGGCCACGACACGGTGCGGCGGAGCCGATGGGTGCGGGAGTGGACGCACCGCACCTTCTCCCGCAAACGGCTGGCTGCGCCAGTAACGTGTCGAAGGTGCGGCGGTGCTCGCGCTCCTCACATACTGCTGTGTATGCTCCGGGCGCTACGCTCCGGCCTCCCCCACCCCAAAGCCGCTCGCTACGATTTCTGTCGCTATGTATAACGAAATCAGAACGGACAAATTCTGGCACGGCGCGGCCTTGGGCTGTACGGCCGAGCTCGCACCCTGGTTGCGCGATCACGGCTCGCTGACGCTGCGTATCCAGCGACGCTGTGACCACTTCGCGGTGCGCAATCAGCACAGCGGTTTGGCGCGTATCGCATTCGATGAATCCGCGCTGCTCGGCATCGCACCGCAGCAGCTCGCCTGGTCGCGCGAAGTATTCCTGTATGCCGACGATCAGCCGGTAGTGTTCGCGCATAGCGCGTGTGCCCAAGCGCATCTGCGCGGCGCATGGGCCGAGGTGCGCGAACTGGGCGACAAACCGCTCGGCGCACTGTTATTTGCCCATCCGCTGGTCGAGCGCCAGCCGCTGCATTATCAGGCGTTGCGCGCGCACCACCCGCTGTATCAGCGCGCCGCCGCAGCACTGGATAATCCGCCCGGCCGGTTATGGGCGCGCCGCTCACTGTTCTACCTGCACGGCGCGCCGCTGCTGGTGACGGAAGTGTTTTTACCGGAAATTCTGCACTTGAGGGAACCTCTATAAATTCACTTTTGCGGGATGAAACGTAAGGAGCCGCGCAGCGAATGACGAGACATATCAAATTGATAGACGAGGAATGAGCGAGCACGCGACGCGGCGGTTCGCCCGCAAAATGAATTTATAGAGGTTCCCTTGATAACATGACTCTTACCGAACGCCTGTCGCTCTATTACCAGCTCACCCGCCTGAACCGCCCCATCGGCATTCTGCTGCTGCTGTGGCCGACGCTGTGGGGCGTGTGGATCGCGGGCAACGGTCATCCGGCATGGCACATTGTCGTCATCTTCACGCTCGGCACCACGCTGATGCGCTCCGCCGGATGCGTCATCAACGACTACGCGGATCGCCATATCGACAAGCATGTCAAACGCACCAGCGAGCGCCCCATCACCAGCGGGCGCATTGCGCCCGGCGAAGCGCTGTGGCTGGCGGCGGCCCTCGCGCTCGCCGCTTTCCTGCTGATTCTGCCGCTGAATAATTTGACGCTGCTGCTGTCCGTTCCGGCAGTATTTCTCGCCGCCAGTTACCCGTTCACCAAACGCTTTTTCGCCATCCCGCAGGCTTACCTCGGCATCGCCTTCGGCTTCGGCATCCCGATGGCGTTTGCCGCACAGCTCGGCGGCGTGCCCCCGGTGGCATGGCTGCTGCTGCTCGCCAACATGTTCTGGGCGATCGCTTACGATACCGAATACGCGATGGTGGATCGCGACGACGACATCCATCTCGGCATCCATTCATCGGCGCTGTTGTTCGGCCAATATGATGTAATTGCAGTAATGGCCTGCTATGCCATCACGCTGGCGTTGCTCGCGGCGGCGGGACAAGTAATCGGCTCGGGTTGGGTTTATTACGCGGGATTGCTGGTTGCCGGAAGCATTTCGCTTTATCACTACACCCTGATCAGAAACCGCCAGCGCGAAGCCTGTTTTAAGGCCTTCCTGCACAACAACTGGTTCGGCGCAGCGGTGTTTGTTGGTACGGTACTGGATTATGCGTTCTTGTAGCCGGTGGCTGTGCGGGCGATTCATGAATCGCCCCTACGAACCCGGCTACACCTATTTGGTCATTTGATTTCGGTTCGTCCGATTTAAGAGAACCTCTAAAATCATGCCTCCCACCCTCACTCCGCAACACGAAAAATATCTGCTGCTCACCCTCGCGGGCATCCAGTTCAGCCACATCCTCGATTTCATGATCATGATGCCGCTCGGGCCTATTTTGATCAGCGCGTTTGGTATCAGCACGCACGAGTTTGGCCTGTTGGTTGCGTCCTACAGTTTCAGCGCCGCGCTGTCCGGTTTGCTCGCCGCGACTTTCATCGACCGTTTCGAGCGCAAGCGGCTGCTGCTGGTGATGTTCGCGCTATTTGGCCTGGCCACGCTGGCCTGCGGTCTGGCTCCCGGCTACGCCTCGCTGCTCGTCGCGCGCGGACTGGCCGGAGCGTTCGGCGGCGTGATGGGCGCGCAGGTGCAGACCATCATCGGCGATGTAATCCCGTTTGAGCGGCGCGCCCGCGCCAGCGGGGTTGTCTCGGCGGCATTTTCGATTTCCACCGTTGCCGGTGTGCCGCTGTCGTTGTGGCTGGCCAATCATTTTCAGTGGCGCGCGCCATTCATCCTGATCGCGATATTATCCGTGCTGTTCATCCTCATCGGCACGCGCACCCTGCCGCAATTGCGCCATCACATCAGCACGGAAAAACGCGCTCACCCCTTTGCGGCGATATTTGCCGTGTTGCGCGATAGCAATCATCTGCGCGCGCTGCTGTTCACCGTGCTGGTCATGTTTTCCGGCTTTACGGTGATTCCCTATATCACTCTCTATGCGGTTGGAAATGTCGGCATCTCACAGCAAGACATTCCGTTCATCTACCTTGCAGGCGGTGCGGCGACGCTGTTTACCGCGCGGCGCATCGGCCGCTGGGCAGACCTGCGCGGCAAGGCCAGAATTTATCGGGTAGTCGCTACCGCCGCGTTGCTGCCATTATTGGTGGTCACACAAATCGGTGCGGTGCCGTTGTGGGTTTGGCTGATTTGCACCACAGTATTTTTCGTGCTGGTATCGGGGCGCATGGTTCCGGCGATGGCTGTCGTGACATCGGCAGCACAACCGAAACTGCGCGGCACCTTCATGTCGCTCAACGCCTCCGTGCAGCAACTGTCCACCGGTCTGGCTTCCACATTGGCGGGGTTCATCATCACGCAGAACAGCGCGGGGCAGATCGTCGGTTATGAAAAAGTTGGGTACGTGGCCATCGCGGCGAACCTGCTGGCGATCCTGTTCGTTGCGCGCATCGTGATGCACGGCCAGCACACGGATCACGCCGAAGCCGCCAGCCCGGCTACCCGCTGAAAACTTGGAAAATTAAATGCGAAGCTGACCCCTTTGATTCCTGCCCCCTTTGATTCCTTTTGATTCTCACGCATCTACTTTGATTGCGCTATCTGCTTGATTTTGTCAGTTGCCGCCAGTTTTTTAATGGTGTCGTTCAACGTTTCCATACCATCCGCTTCCATGGCAACTTCAGCGATGGCAATGCGCAGATCGTCGTAAAATTTGTCATCACCAGTGAGGCGATTCCAGAAATCGTTGCCGATGTAGAGCGGGTATCCGTGCTCGTCGCGCAAGCGTTTGTAGTGGTTGCTTTCCTGCCCCGGTTCGCCGTAGAGAATCGCTACCACCAAATCGCCGTGCGCAACTTGCACGTTGTTGGTTCGCCCTAGATTGCGTGCACTTTTGAAATGACCGTGTATGGAGGCCACATCGTCTTTGTTGATCGTGTTCGGCCCCAGCTTGACTTGGCAATATTTCTTTCTGCCGTCAATTTGATCGACAAATTCGATGTCGATGCCGGAAACCAATGATCCGAAAGAGCCGAGCACGTCGCTGATAAATTTCTGAATGTTTTGACCAAAGCTGGTGTTGATCGAAGTGCCGAGCACGCGCGAATAGACCAACACTTTTGCCAGCGACTCAGGTGTTAACTCTCCGGTCAGATAGACCGCTAAATAAGGGGAAAGGAATGGGTTGATGTCAAGCTTGGCAGACGCAGCCAACTTGCGCGTGTTTTTCAGATGATTCGGCAAAATGACCGTCCGAAACCATTCCTGAGCTTGCTTCAAAATGCGCTTGCGTTCTGTCTTGGTCATGTTCGTCTTCAGCGGGGGAATAAACTCATTGTCCCAGCTTTAATCGCCTACACAAAGGGTCTACATTCAAATAGAATAACCATGTCCACAACCTTACACATGGTTACCCAATGAAAGACTTTTTTGCGCTCGCTGAAGTTGCCGACATGTTGTCCGTCTCCAAAGAAACACTGCGCCGCTGGGATAAGTCCGGCAAATTAGAATCGTTGCGCCACCCCATCAATAACTACCGGGTTTATCGTTCGTCCGACTTGAAGCAATTCGGGCAAATCGGCTTTATGTTTGATGAAGGAAAACCCGAAATCGCGCCTGTACCTGAAGGTGCTTTTAAAGTTGTGGAGTTGTTCGCGGGAGCAGGTGGCCTGGCGCTGGGGCTGGAAAAAGCCGGGCTGCATTGTATATTGCTGAACGAGATCAACCGCGATGCATGCGCCACATTGCGCAAGAACCGCCCGAAATGGAACGTGGTTGAAGGTGATGTGGCGGAATTGGATTTTCGGGAATTGCGCGGACAGGTTGATGTGTTGACGGGAGGATTTCCATGTCAAGCATTTAGCTACGCCGGAAAAAAACTTGGCTTTGAAGATGCGCGCGGCACGATGTTTTACGAGTTCGCGCGCGCGGTGAAAGAAATCCAACCGTTGATTTGTGTCGGCGAAAATGTGCGCGGCCTTTTATCGCATGACGGCGGCCGCACCATTCAAGGCATGGTCTCCATCCTGGATGAACTGGGGTATGACGTATTGCCGCCGCGATTACATAAAGCGATTTTTCACCGTGTGCCGCAAAAACGCGAGCGCTTGCTGGTGGTTGGGTTGCGCAAAGATGCGGGCTTACAGTTTGAGTGGCCGAAGCCACACAAGGAATTTTTCACGTTGCGCGATGCCCTGATGAAAGGGAAGCTGTTCGACAAAGATGTCCCAGTGTCACCCGGTCAAGCCTATCCAAAACGCAAACGGGAAATCATGGCAATGATTCCTCCCGGCGGCTATTGGCGCGAGTTGCCTCTGGAAATCCAGAAGGAATATATGAAAGGCAGCTTCCATCTTTCCGGAGGAAAAACCGGGATGGCACGCCGCATCTCGTGGGATGAACCGTGCCTCACACTGACCTGCGCGCCCGCGCAAAAACAAACCGAGCGTTGCCATCCCGAAGAGACGCGACCCTTCACGGTGCGCGAATATGCGCGCATTCAAACCTTCCCGGATGACTGGATTTTTGAGGGTTCGATGACAGCGCAGTACGCGCAAATCGGCAACGCGGTTCCGGTCAATTTTGCGGAGGAAGTGGGAAAGGCACTGGTCAAAACGTTGAATGACTATTACGCGAGGCCACGGGTAGGGTAGAGTAGAGAACACAGCGCCACACGTGGACCACAGGGTCAGGTCTTGCCTTTTGCCTCTCCCACTCCATTGCCATGCTTTGTTGCACCACGGCTAATGGGCGGCCCCTTTTCGCGTTCAGGTAAAACGATCAGTTTAACGGCGGATCATCAAGCTACTGCAGGATCGACTGTAATGCGTTGCATCTGTTGCAGCACGTCGTGCAACTTGGCTTCAGCTTGCCACAAGTCATATTTTGTTTGCATGTCCACCCACAGTTGAGGGCCATTGCCCAGTAATGCCCCCAAGCGCAATGCCACTTCGGGAGAAATACCACAAGCCAAAAGGGGCCAGGCTCAAATTTCCATTCTCTGCTATTTGCTTTTCTGTGCGTATTGGGTAGGGGCGATTCGTGAATTGCCCCTTGCCACATCAGTTTGAATCGCACCCAACCCGACTGCCGACTGAAAGCGCCGTAGCTCCTCATGGTAAAATCCGCGCTCATTTTTTGAACCTAGCCACATGACCCACGTACCGCATCCCATCGAAGCTCTGTTGCAACGACGCATCCTGATTCTGGACGGCGCAATGGGCACCATGATCCAGCGTCACAAGCTGACCGAAGAACACTATCGCGGCACCGAACTGTACGGCAGCTACCGGGGCGAAAGAAAGGTCTTCGCCGATCCTCCGGTGGATGTAAAAGGCTGCAACGACCTGTTGCTGTTGACCCAGCCGCATGTGGTTGGCGGCATCCACCGCGAATATCTGGAAGCGGGCGCGGATATCCTCGAAACTTGCACCTTCAATTCCACCTCGGTGTCGATGGCGGATTACCAGATGCAGCATCTGGTATATGAGTTGAACGTGGCCGGTGCGAAGCTGGCGCGCGAGTTGTGCGATGAATTTTCTACCGCCGACAAGCCGCGTTTCGTCGCCGGCGTGCTCGGCCCGACCGGGCGCACCGCCTCGATCTCGCCGGATGTGAACGACCCCGGCGCACGCAATGTCACTTTTGACGAATTGGTGGAAAGCTACGCCGAAGCGATACGCGGCCTGCTCGACGGCGGTGCGGACATGCTGATGGTCGAGACCATCTTCGACACGCTCAATGCCAAAGCTGCGCTGTTCGCCATCGAGCGGTATTTCGAGCAGCACGGCGTGAGAGTACCGATCATGATTTCCGGGACAATCACCGACGCATCTGGAAGGACATTGTCCGGGCAAACCACCGAAGCATTCTGGAATTCCTTGAGCCATGCGCGCCCGCTGTCTATCGGCCTGAATTGCGCGCTGGGCGCAGAGCTGATGCGCCCTTATGTGGAAGAATTGTCGCGCGTGGCGAGTTGCTACATCAGCGCGCATCCCAACGCCGGGCTACCCAACCCGCTGTCCGAAACCGGCTACGATGAACTGCCGGAAACTACCGCGCGTTTGGTAAAGGAATTCGCTACCAGCGGTTTCCTCAACATCGCGGGCGGCTGCTGCGGCACTTCGCCCGCGCACATCAAGGCGATTGCCGAGGCGCTGCAAGACGTGCCGCCACGCAAGCTGCCAGACATCGAGAAAAAATGCCGTCTATCCGGCCTGGAGCCTTTCAATATCGGCGCTGATTCGCTGTTCGTCAACGTTGGTGAGCGCGCCAACGTCACCGGTTCGGCCAAGTTCAAGCGTCTGATTCTGGAAGGCCAGTACGACGAGGCGCTGGAAGTCGCCAAGCAGCAGGTGGAGACCGGCGCGCAGGTGATCGACGTGAACATGGACGAGGCGATGCTGGACGGCGAGGCCGCGATGGTGAAGTTCTTGAATCTCATCGCTTCGGAACCGGACATCTCCAGAGTGCCGCTGATGATCGATTCCTCCAAGTGGAGCATCATCGAGGCGGGGCTGAAATGTGTGCAGGGCAAGCCCATCGTCAACTCCATCTCGCTGAAAGAGGGCGAGGATAAATTTTTGCAACAAGCCCGACTGGTGCGCAGCTACGGCGCGGCGGCCGTCGTGATGGCGTTTGACGAGAAAGGCCAGGCTGACACGTATCAGCGCAAGATAGAAATTTGCGAGCGGTCGTATCGCTTGTTAGCGGGTGATCCCGCGCGTTTCAGAACTGACGCAGCATCGCTCCCTCTCCCCTTGCGGGAGAGGGTTGGGGAGAGGGGTGTTTCTTCAAACCCTCACCCTCTCCCTAGCCCTCCCCCGTCAAGGGGGAGGGGACAAATTGGAGATGCTGACGAAGGCATCGGCTTCCCGCCCGAGGACATTATTTTCGACCCGAACATTTTTGCGATTGCGACCGGCATCGAAGAGCACAACAACTACGCGGTGGATTTCATCGAAGCGACCGCGTGGATCAGAAAAAACCTGCCCTACGCCAAGATTTCCGGCGGCGTGTCGAATGTTTCCTTCAGTTTCCGGGGTAACGAGCCGGTGCGTGAGGCAATCCATACCGTGTTCCTGTATCACGCCATCAAGGCAGGCATGGGCATGGGCATCGTCAACGCCGGGCAGCTCGGCGTGTATGAAGAAATTCCAAGCGAGTTGCGCGATGCGGTGGAAAACGTGGTGCTGAACCGTCATCCGCAAGGACAAGAAGAAAGTCCGGGCGAGAAGCTGGTCAAACTGGCGGAAAACGTCAAAGGCGGCGGCAAGGAACAAGTCGAAGATTTGGAATGGCGCAAAGGCACGGTGCAGGAACGCCTGACTCATGCGCTGGTGCGCGGCATCACCACTTACATCGTGGAGGACACCGAAGAAGCGCGACTGCAAGCCAAATTTCCGGTCGAAGTGATCGAAGGCCCGCTGATGTCCGGTATGAATTTCGTTGGCGATTTGTTCGGCGCGGGCAAGATGTTTTTGCCGCAAGTGGTGAAATCCGCGCGCGTGATGAAGCAGGCCGTGGCGCATCTGGTGCCGTACATCGAAGCGGAAAAACTGCGCTCCGGCGACACCAGCACCAAGGGCAAGATCGTGATGGCGACGGTGAAGGGCGACGTGCACGACATCGGCAAAAATATCGTCACGGTGGTGTTGCAGTGCAACAATTTCGAAGTGGTGAACATGGGCGTGATGGTGCCGTGCCAGCAGATTCTCGACACTGCGCGCGAACACAACGCCGATGTGATCGGCCTGTCCGGCCTCATCACTCCATCGTTGGAGGAGATGGCGTATGTGGCGAAAGAGATGGAACGCCAGGGCTTCAGGATTCCGTTGCTGATCGGCGGCGCGACCACCTCGCGCATACACACAGCAGTAAAGATAGCGCCCAACTACCCGAGCGGCGCGACGGTATATGTAACAGATGCCTCGCGTGCGGTGGGCGTGTGCAGCAATCTGCTCTCCGATACGCTGCGCGACGAATACGTTGCGGGCATCAAAACTGATTACGCTGCAGCGCGGGAGCAGCATGAAGGCAAGAGAATCAAAGCGAGTTATGTCACGCTGGAAGAGGCGCGGGCGCATGGGCTGAAGACAGATTGGAAAAAATACACCCCGCCAAAACCGTGGCTCACGGGTGTGCATAAATTCGAGGGCTATCCACTAGAATTGATCGCCGAATACATCGATTGGTCGCCATTCTTCCACGCCTGGGAGTTGTCCGGACGTTACCCGAAAATACTGCAAGACGAAAAGGTCGGCGAGGAAGCACGCAAGCTGTTTTCCGACGCGCAAGCGATGCTGAAGAAAATCGTTAAAGAAAAATGGCTCACCGCGAATGCCGTGTTCGGCCTGTTCCCCGCCAACTCGGTGAACAGCGATGACATCGAAATCTACGCCGACGAATCGCGCGAAAAAGTGGCGATGACCTGGCACAACCTGCGCCAGCAGACGAAGAAACCGGACGATATCCCGAATTACTGCCTGGCAGACTATATCGCGCCGAAAGCAAGCGGTGTCGCGGATTACATCGGCGCGTTCGCCGTCACTGCCGGTATCGGCATCGACAAGCACGTCGCGGAATTTGAAAAGCAGCACGATGACTACAACGCCATTTTGCTGAAATCGCTGGCCGACCGTTTGGCGGAGGCGTTCGCCGAATTGCTGCACGCCCGCGTGCGCCGTGAATACTGGGGTTATGTGGTTGATGAGACTTTGGATAACAACGCGCTGATCGCCGAAAAATATCGCGGCATCCGCCCTGCCCCCGGCTATCCCGCCTGCCCCGAGCACAGCGAAAAAGGACCGTTGTTTGAACTGTTGCAAGCGCCGCTCAATGCGGGCATCACGATCACCGAAAGCTACGCCATGCTGCCCACCGCAGCGGTAAGCGGTTTCTACCTCTCACACCCGCAAGCGCAATATTTCGCCACCGGCAAGGTGTGCAGGGATCAGGTCGCGGATTACGCGCGACGCAAGGGATGGACGCTGGAAGAAGCGGAATACTGGTTGGCACCGGTGTTGAGTTATTGTACATAGCGACATAAATTTATTGATGAAACAACTATTGAGCTTTACATAAATGAAGACAGCGCACAAAGCCAAAAAACCCGTCATTCCGGCGCAGGCCGGAATCCAGTCCGTCATACAGCTCCGCGTAGCGGACAAAGCCGTGTATCGGGTCTTGTCCCGCTGCGCGGGTGCTTGATAATTGCCTGGATTCCGGCC
>Ga0315281_10011186_pt1 | contig 12305 bp, 13 predicted proteins | sample YL17G07_0_MG_FD_204540 | JGI IMG/M metagenome (GOLD analysis project Ga0315281, IMG submission 204540) | Sediment microbial communities from Yellowstone Lake, YNP, Wyoming, USA - YL17G07_0 | ecosystem: Environmental > Aquatic > Freshwater > Lake > Sediment | place: USA: Wyoming | collected... | reverse complement strand
AAACAGAATCTTTAGGTTTAACGCTTGTGCGTACTCTCGTGGTATCGCAAATAAAGGGGAAATTGGAAATGCAAACCCAAAACGGGACCACGTTTATAATCAAGTTCAAGGACAAGGATATTCCGGCGAGGATCTGAAAGATGGCGCAGGGCAAGATATTGATTGTCTGCCCTAATCTTACATGCAATTTTTACAAAAAATACACATGACTCTCAAACAAAAAATATTACTCCTTGGCTCTGTTGCTATCTTAGGAATCTGCTTTGCTCTGTGGCAGCAATATACGGGACATGTTTCCCAGTTACGGGCAGTTGAAGCAATCTCACGGAATATCGACTACATCCGAGAGTTATCCGCTACAGCCCATGAACTCCAGAAGGAACGCGGCAAAACGACCATTGCATTGTACGGCTCGGACATCCATGGGGCTATCAAACAGCGTGTTGCAACCGATACGGCTTTGGCAAGGCTGGGTGCATTGGGTCCTAGTGGTTTAGACAAAACTGATCTGCTCAAGAGACTTGCCCGGATCCGAGCAGCGGTAACGAGCGGAGCAGTTAATCCACAGGAGATCTTTGGCCGCTATACCGCTTTGCTGAGAGATATCCTGGACATGATGGTAAAACTGGCACGGCAGCCAGAGTCCACAGTTGCAAAAGATGATATCTCGGCTCATACCCGCCTTGTTGCCGCAAAAGAGTATCTGGGGCAAATGCGCGCGACTCTCGGTTACTGGATGGAAGAGAGACGGAGCGATGATAATGTTCACCATAGTCTTATCCGCCTCAAGAGCCTCTATGACGAACAGCTTCGCATGTTCAGGATTGAAGCGTCACCTGAGTTACTGAAAGCCTTTGATGAGCTGTCCTCCACAACGGATATTCAATCGGCGCTTAAAGTGCTTGCAATGGCTATCAGTAAGGAGCACAGTCCGACAAATCTTAGTGTGGAGACATGGTGGGTAACGGCAACAAAGGCAGTCGACCAATTCAAAGCAATAGAGGATCAATCACTGCTTCTTATCGGTAATAAAGCTGAAGCAAAGGTCGGGGAACTACGGAGATCGATAAGTTATAGACTTGTTTTAGCTTTTACAATAAGTGTCGTTATTATGGCCCTCGCCGTGTCGGCTATTGTTGGCTTGCTGCGTGCCCTGGATAAGGTTCTGACCAGCATGGAGATAATTTCGAAGACACAGGATTTTGGCAACCGTATTCCCGTGGATTCTCATGATGAGATCGGGCGCATTTCAAGAAGCTTCAATCAGTTATTGGACATTGCACATCGGTTATTGGTCGAAAAAGATTATCTCGCTACTACGGATTCGCTCACAGGCATCTGCAACCGCTTCAAGTTCACGAGTGTTCTGCGTGCGGAGATCGAGCGCAAACGCCGAAATAAAGCGACAATGGCCCTCATTCTGATGGATGTCGACCACTTCAAACGGATTAATGATACGTTCGGCCATGATACCGGCGACGATGTGCTGAAGGCATTGACAAAGATAGTGACCGAATCAATACGTGCGGTGGATTTATTCGGACGTTGGGGAGGAGAAGAGTTCATCCTGCTGCTCAGGGATGAGGGGTGTGAGGCGGCGACGGCTCTTGCCGAAAAGCTTAGAGTGCTTATTGCAGATCATGAATTTGCCAAGGTCGGCTGCATGACCTGTAGTTTCGGGCTCTCTGTCTGGCGCGACGATGATACCGAAGCAAGCTTCATCAAACGAGCGGATGAAGCGCTTTATTCTGCGAAGGGGTCCGGACGCAATAAGGTTAGTTGCGGATTGGCATGAGGCACTTGATGCCGTATGGATTACCCCGGTAAGGCGGCTGCACGATAAACACGCAGCCGCCTTACCGGTGCATCGTCATCCTGTAAACATGCCGTATTCTCTGAAGTGCGGTGATGTGGCTCAGCACGAAAAGTATAACTATCATGGGGAAAAGCCACCCCGTAATACATCCAAAAGCGAGCAGCACAACCCTTTCGGGACGCTCCATGAGCCCTACCTGACACTCGATGCCGAGCGCCTCTGCCCTCGCCCTCACATAGCTTATGAGCAGGGCTCCCACCAGGCTGCCGCTTGCAAGCAGCATGCCCCCGGGCTGTCGCCGCCCGAAAAAATACCATGCTACGGCAAGAAAAAGAAGTGAATCCGAATACCTGTCAAGGGTCGAGTCGAGGAAGGCGCCAAAAGTGGTCTTCTTGCCGTTGGTGCGCGCCACAACGCCGTCGAGCATATCGAAAAAACCGCCTAAAAGGATGAGAAGACCGCCGGACCTCAGATCAAGGGGGATGGTCCAGGCCGCCAGAGCTGTAATAAAAAAGCCCAGCATGCTGAGCATGTTCGGGCTGAAAGAAATACGCTTTGCAAGAGGGGCAAGGGGCCTGTCCAGAAGATGTCCGAGCCTTGCGCTCAGCAATTACCGCTCCCTCACGCCCTTAATGAACTCCTCCACCCTCTGCCGCGCGTCCTCGTCCGATAGCTGTATCAGCGGGTGCTTCATGAAATACGCGGCAGGGGAGAGCAGGACGCCGCCCGTCCCACGGTCCTTTGCGAGCTTGCAGCAGCGTATGGCATCGATGACCACGCCGGCGCTGTTGGGGGAGTCCTCCACCGAAAGGCGCAGCTCTATATTCATGGGCACATTGCCGAAACCGCGCCCCTCCATTCTCAGGAAGCAGACCTTATTGTCGTTCATCCAGGGCACATAGTCGGAGGGGCCGATATGGATATCTTCGCCCGTAAGCTGATGGGTTATCTGGGAGTGCACCGCCTCGGTCTTCGAAATCTTCTTTGATTTGAGCCTGCCGTGATTCAGCATGTTGAGAAAGTCCGTATTCCCCCCCACGTTCAGCTGGTAGGTGTGGTTGATGCGCACGCCCCTGTCCATAAAGAGCTTTGCAAGGGTGCGGTGGACTATAGTGGCGCCGATCTGCGCCTTTATATCATCTCCCACCAGGGGGAGTCCTCTGTCCGCAAAACGTTTTACCCAGGCTTCGTCAGAGGCGATAAAGACCGGTATGCAGTTGATAAACGCCACCCCGGCCTCGAGACAGGCCTGAGCATAATAGCGGGTAGCTTCCTCAGAACCCACAGGCAGGTAGTTTAGGAGCATGTCTGCCCTGCTCTCCTTCAATACCCTTACCACATCGCAGGACTTTTCATCGGCGGCAATGAAGCGTCTTTCATCAGGATAATCGGCCATGTGCGGCGCTACGCCGTCGAGTATGTTCCCCATCCTGACTTCGGGACAATCGGGCAGTCCTGCGCAGAAGACCGCAGTGCAATTGGGCTTTGCAAAGACCGCTTCCCTGAGAGGCCGGCCGACCTTTCTCACATCGATATCAAAAGCGGCTACCACCTCGATATCACCCGGCAGATAGCCCCCCAGCCGGTCATGCATAAGCCCGAGCGCTGCATCGTCACTGCCTGCCTCAAGCGACTTGTAATATTCTATGCCCTGAATCAGGGAACTGGCGCAGTTGCCGACTCCCGCAATAGCAATCTTTATGGTGCCCATATTATTCCCGCTCCCCTTGCTCATTTGTCCCGTCGTGATGAGCTATAACTAAGATTTATAAATCAATAGCTACGTTTATGTCAAGACTGCAATGCGTACCTGATCTCAGACTGTCTGACCGGAAATGCCGTATTGAGAGGCGCCTTTGAGGTATTTTCCCCGGGCAATCCTGGAAGGACCGAGGGCATAGCTTATATGGGAGTCGATGACACCGCCTATTTCCGACACAAGACTTTCGGGCGCCTGTATCCGGTCTATGAGCGCGGAGTTCCATTGCTGTATGCTGCGGTAGAATTTCAATGCGCTGCGGGAAAGCTGCAGGGATTCGTCTCCCGCACTCCTGCAGCCGGGGCATATGATGGAGCCGTGGAGGATGTAGAAATCGTACCAGCCCTGCGCTGATACGCCTGAGGCTCCGGGCTCTGTCCGCCCGCGATCATTGCCGTGATGGACGCCGCTGCCGCACCGTCCGCAGACATCCAGTTTCGGCGAATAGCCGGTCATTTCAAGAAACTTTATCTTGTAAAAAAGATAATAAAGCCTGCGGCCGCTGTTCGTCTCCAGCTTCGTCAGGGTGGTGAGCAGGAGATCGAAAAGTTCGGGGCAGGGATCCCGCTCGGGCAGGAAACAGATGTTCAGTTCCAGCATTTCGCAGATGGCCACAAGTGTCCTGAAGTCCTCCCTGAGGGAATTAAAGGGCCGTATGATGTCCGCCTGCGTCAGGCGCGGAAGAGCGGTTTCCTCTTTGCCGAAAAAAGATATCCGGGAATAGGTCAGGGGTTCCAGGCTGCTGCCGAACCTGCTCTTCATCTTGCGGGGACTCTTGGCAAAGACCTTCAGCACACCATAATCAGAAGTGAGATAAGTGACGATGAGGTCGGCCTCACCGAAAACGGAACTTTTTAGAACAATCCCACTGGTTCTCTTAAGCATAGGCGCAGGCGGGCATGTTTTTGTCGCCGGGCAGCGGCTTCTACATGATGCTCCCGAAGTCCTCGGGCCTCAGGTTCTTGAGCCATTCTTCGAGTTCGTCGCCCCTCCTCACTTCGAGAACACTTTCCTCTACGAAGATGGGCGCCTGCACGCGGAGCGCCACGGCCACGGCATCGGAGGGCCGTGAGTCGATAGAGACTTCGGTTTTTCCGTCTCCGGCCTGGATGAGCGCAAAGTAGGTATTGTCCACGATCTCGGTTATAACGATGCGCTTGACCGGTATGTTCATTCCGTCAAAGACGTTCTTGATAAGGTCGTGGGTGAGCGGCCGCGGAGTCATCACTTTGCCCAAGGCAAGGGCGATGGCGTCCGCCTCCGGCTTCCCTATCCATATGGGAAGCGTCCTGTTGGCGTCTATCTGCTGAAGGAGCAGGATATACATGCCGCTCCTCGGATCGAACAGGAGACCCTCAACCTTCATCTGTATCAGCATCTAGTGAAACCCCAGTTCACGTAAAATGTTTTCGTTGCTGCGCCAGTCCTTCTTTACCTTTACCCATAATTCGAGGAAGACCCGGGCACCGAGCAGAGCTTCTATGTCCTTTCTGGCGCTTGTGCCGATCGCTTTGAGGCGGGCGCCTTCTTTTCCTATTATAATACCCTTTTGGCCGTTTCTTTCAACATAAATATTGGCGGTGATAAAAATCACGCCGTCCTCCCGCTCCTTCCATTCCATTACTTCGGCGGCTATGCAGTGGGGTATCTCCTCCTCCGTCTGCTGCATGACTTTCTCGCGTATTATCTCGGCGGCCATGAAACGCGCCATCTGGTCGGTGACAATATCTTCGGGATAATATTTAGGCCCCTCCGGCAGGTACTTCAAAATGGTGTCGGTAAGGATATCCATGCCGTCGCCGGTGCGGGCGGAAACAGGAATAATTTCATTAAAGGAGCGAAGCCCGCGGTACGCGTCTATTATGGTGAGGACAGCGGGCTTGCTGACGGTGTCGATCTTGTTGATGATGAGAAAGACGGGTTTCTCAACGTCCTGCAGCATGCGTAGGATAAAAGTGTCGCCCTTCCCCGGTATTTCAGGCTCCACCACGAAGAGCACAACGTCCACCTCGCCGAAGGACTGCCGGGCCTCCCTGACCATCATCTCGCCAAGCCGGTGCTGCGGCTTGTGCAGGCCGGGAGTATCGACGAAAATGATCTGGGCCTGCGGAAGGTTCTTGATGCCCACCAGCCTGTTGCGCGTGGTCTGGGGCTTGGGCGTGACAATGGCCACCTTCTCCCCGATCAGCGTGTTGAGCAGGGTGGATTTGCCCACATTGGGCCTTCCTGTCAGAGATACATATCCCGAATGGAATTTTTCCATGCTCTTAAGTCGTACGCGCGCGCGAAGCGCGGCGGTTTTGAGTTGTGGAACCAGGCGGCAATCCGGTCATGCCAGCACGGAAAACGCCTTGCGTATTCTTTCGAGGCCCTTTTTGATGTTCTCCATGGAGGTGGCGTAGGAAATCCTGATATGGCTGTCGCTGCCAAAGGCCTCACCATGCACGAGCGCCACATTTGCCTCTTCCAGCAGGTACATGGCCATGTCCAGCGAGGAGTTAATATGCCATGCGCCCGCTTTTTTGCCGTACAATGCCGACACGTTGGGGAAAGCGTAGAAGGCCCCGTTTGGATTACGGCAACTTACACCCGCCAATGCGTTCAACTCCTCAACGAGGAACTTTCTCCTTATATCGAATTCAGCGCGCATCATGCCCACGAAGTCCTGGGGACCGTTGAGAGCCTCCACGGCGGCCTTCTGAGCAATGGAATTGGGATTGGAGGTGGACTGGCTCTGTATGTTGGTCATGGCCTTCATAATATCCGCAGGCCCCGCTGCATAGCCGATCCTCCAGCCGGTCATGGCATGGGATTTGGAAAGGCCGTTCACCACAATGGTCCTCTCCTTTATCTCTTTACCGAGTGAGGCAATACTGACATGTTGCGTGCCGTCATACACCAATTTTTCATATATCTCGTCGGAGATCACATAGATATTGTTGCGCACCGCGATCTCGGCAATGGCTTCCAGCGCCTTTTTCCCATAGGTCAGCCCGGTGGGGTTTGAAGGAGAATTGAGGACAAGGGCCTTTGTCTTTTTCGTTATCTTCGCCTGCAAGGCTTCGGGACGGACAATAAAGCCGTCCTCTTCGGTAGTGGTTACAAATACCGGCGCAGCGTCGTTCAGCAGGGCCTGGTCCGGATAGGAGACCCAGTAGGGCGCGGGAATTATCACCTCGTCCCCGGCGCTGAAGAGGGCCTGCGCTATGTTGTACAGGCTGTGCTTTGCCCCGCAGGAAACGAGTAGTTGCTCCTTTGTGTACTCCAGGGCGTTGTCCTTCCTGAACTTCTCCGCAACAGCCTCTTTCAGTTCATCGATGCCGCCCACAGGGGTATATTTGGTAAAACCGTCCCGGATGGCCCTGATTGCGGCCTCTTTCACATTATCCGGTGTATCGAAGTCAGGTTCTCCCACCCCGAAATTGACCACATCCAGGCCCTTCGCCTTCATGGCCTTGGCCTTTGCATCAACGGCAAGGGTGGGTGACGGCTTGATTTTTAAAGCTCTCTCGGAAAGCATGGACACATCCTCCTATAGCTGATGAGCACTGCCAAAAACGCAAAGGACAGGGTAAAATCAGCCTGTCAAATGGGTTTTATTATAACTTATTTATCCGGTGTATATCCTGCGCGCCCTGCTGCCCAGCGAAGTCGTTATCTCGTAGGGGATGGTGTCCGCGCGCAACGCAAGTTCCGCCGCGTCCACTGTCTCGCTGCCCTGACTACCCATCAGGACCACTTCGTCGCTCTCCTCAACCCCACACACATCCGTAACATCCACCATGGTGAGGTCCATGCAAACGCGTCCTACCACCGGCGCTCTCCTGCCCCGGATGAGCACCTCCGCATTGCTCGAAAACCTCCTGCTGTAGCCATCCGCGTATCCAGCGGCTATGGAAGCGATGAGGCTGTCCCGGCTGGTCACGAAGGTCCTGCCATAACTCACCGGCGTTCCGGAGGGCAGTCTTCTCAACGCCACAATCCGTGTTTTTACTGCCATCACAGGCAAGAGCGGCAGCGAAACCGTTGAAGGGCAATAACCATACAGCATCAGCCCCGGTCTTACCGCATCGAAACCTGCCTCCGGAAGGCATGCCACGGCGGCGCTGTAAGCCATGTGGAAAAGACGCACCGGCACACCGGCCTTATGCAGGCCGTCCCGCACCGCTATGAATTCTTGCAGCTGCCTGCGGGTAAAGGCAGTGTCAGAGGACTCCGCTTCGGAGAAATGGCTCATGACTCCCTCCAGACGGATGCCCTTCAGATTGGCTATTTCAGATATCTGCCGTACAACGTCCCCCCTGAGGCCGAGCCTTCCCATTCCTGTATCCACTTCCACATGCACAGGGACCCGGATGTTCCTTTTCTCGGCATCTTTTGAAATTCTCTCGGCCTCTTTGGTGCTGCCGATAACAGGTATGAGATTGAGGGAAATTATAACGCTGCTGTCGCGGTAGGTATCGAAGAACACGAGGAGGGGCGCCTGTATGCCTGATTCCCTCAACTCCCTTGCTTCCTCCGTATAGGCCACCCCGAGGTACTCCACACCCTCGCGCACCAATCTCCGGGAGACCTCCACCGCGCCGTGGCCGTAGGCATCCGCTTTTACCACCGCGATGAGTTGACGGCTGACGGACAGTTCCCGTATGCTCCGAAGATTGCGGGAGAGCGCGGACAAATCTATTTCGGCAATTACTCCCCTGTTCAAACCACTACGCCTTTTTCTCGCCTTCCTTAGTCTCGGTGCTCCCTGAAACAGGTTTCTGCGGCGGGGTAACGTCTATCTCGTCGGGCTCACTGACGGCTTTCTTGAAATTCTTGATGGCCTTGCCTATACCGCCCGAGATTTCGGGCAGTCTTTTCGCCCCAAAAAAGAAAAAAACAATTACCAGTATGACAAGCAACTCCGGCATGCCCAAACCAAACATAAATTACCTCCTTGGCGTCTTTCAGCGCGTTATACGGAACGCTGCCCCGTCCGCACTTTTTTATTGTACCACCACCACCCCGCCGTGCGCCATGCGCCGGACCTCATCAGCCAGGACCTTATCGTAATCCTCCACTGTATTAATGTTGATAAAAGACCTGCCTTCAGGGTCAGCCGCCCTTACCGAAATCTCGTCAACAAAGTGGACGCCTTCCTCCTGCAAAAACCGCCCCAGGGCCGTCTTGCCGTTCATGATATTTTCTTCGAGGCGCGGCAGCATTGCTTTTGTATAAATGCCCAGCAGGGGCTGGGGCTTGTTATCGTATACCGGGACAACGGCTTGTACACTGCCCGATTGCCGTGCAGCGGCATACCTTTGGGCAAGAAGGTTTATGACTGCAGCGCCCGGGAAAGGCATATCGCAGGCAACGACGAGCACCGCTTCCGAGCGGGCATTCAAAAGGGTCGTATAGATGCCCGACATGGGTCCGCGGGACGGCAGCACATCTCCGATGAGAGGGTATCCAAGGTGGAAATAGCTCTCCGGAGCATTGGTGCTGATGAACACTTCCCGGAACATGCCTGACAGGAGGTCCAGGGTCCTCCTGATAAGGGGAACTCCATTGATCTCGATAAACCCCTTAAGGGAGGGGAACCTGCGGTTTTCTCCCCCGGCGAGGATGACCGCCGCGATGTCCGTGCGCGCCTCTTTCATGAAACTATGACGCCTGCATAGCCCACAACACTGGCGTAGTCGCCGCTAACGTCTCCTGAAGTCGCATATTTTACCAGCCGCGCCCCCGAGGCCCCCAAAGCACGCGCTGCATAGAGCATAACGGTGGCAGGGACGAAGCCGCACATGGTGATCTGCTCCTCCACCACAGTGTCGTAGAGTCCGGCGGGATCGAGGGCAAGAGCCATTTGGAGGGCAAGGCCGTCGAGTCTTTTCGCGGTTTCCTGGGGCACATAATGGCTCATATCAGTGCTTGCCACAATGACCACGTCATAGTCCGTCTCCCGCACCGCTTCGGCAATCGTATTGCCCATAACCTCGCACACCTCGCGTGAGAGATTCATAATGGTAAGGGGAACGATTTTGACACTGTCTGAAAACCGGGCGATAAAGGGCAGCTGCACTTCCAGGGAATGCTCATAAGCGTGCGCCTGAGGGTCGTCGGCAATACCGGGAAGCTTCCGCATTATCTTACGCGCCAGTTCCCCGTCAATGGGAAAAGTGGCGGTGGGGATTTCCCATTCGCCTGAAGCCATGATGGCTGCGGGCGCGCCGCGGCCCGTGTGGTTGGGGCCCATTATGATGAAAGTGCCCGGAAAACGGATGGAGGAATAAACCGCGCCGGCCACATGGCCGGAGTACATAAGCCCCGCATGGGGCGACATAACGCCTATTACTTTTTCTTTTTCAGCGCCCGCTACAACATACTGTTCCACCTGCTCCCGGAGCGCCGCAGCGCTGCCCTGGTAGAACTGCCCTGCAACAACAGGCCTTCTTTTCATCACTCGTCTCCGTATACTTCCTCTTCGGATTCGTATGACATATTTGCGTAGTCCATAAACCTGGTCATGTTGGCCCTGAAGGTCAGGTTCACCGTGCCGGTAGGACCGTTCCTCTGTTTGGCGATGATCACTTCCGCTTTTCCCTTTGACGAGGGGTTGCCCTTGTTGTATATCTCGTCCCTGTAGAGGAAAATTATCACGTCCGCGTCCTGCTCGATGGCGCCGGATTCCCTGAGGTCCGCAAGGGTTGGCCTTCTGTCGCCCCGCTGCTCCACGGCCCTGTTCAACTGGCTCAGCGCTATGACCGGCACATGCAGTTCCTTGGCAAGGGCCTTCAGCGACCGCGATATTTCGGATATTTCCTGTTCCCTGCGCTCGAAATTGCCCCAACTCCTCATGAGCTGAAGGTAGTCCACCACAACGAGACTGACGCCGCGATGCTCCCTCTTGAGTCTCCGCGCCTTCGCCCTCACCTCAAGGACGGTGATAGCGGAAGAGTCATCTATGAAAATGGGAGCGGAGGCAAGCCTGCCCGCCGCGCCGGTGAGTTTCGGCCAGTCCTGCTTGCTGAGGAAGCCCTTGCGCACCAGGGAGGAGTCCACCATGCCTTCGGAGCAGAGCATTCTCATGGCGAGTTGTTCCTTGGACATTTCGAGGCTGAAGATGGCCACCGGCTCCTTCAGCTCCACGCCCACATGCTGGGCGATATTAAGGGCAAAAGCCGTCTTGCCCATGCCCGGTCTTCCGCCGATGATGATAAGTTCGCCCGGCTGAAAACCGGAGGTCAATTCGTCGAGGTCCTTGAAACCTGAGGCCGCACCGGTAATGGACTCCTTCTTGTCGTACAACTGCTCTATTAACTTAATGGAATCCTTTACAATGGTCTTCATATCGGTAAAAGCAACCTTCGTCCGCTTGTCCGCGATATCAAAGACCATCTTTTCCGCATAGTCCACCATCTCCTCAGCTTCGAGACTGTCTTCGTAGACCTTCGAGGTGATCTGAGTGGCGGTCTGTATAAGGGCCCTGAGCAGGGATTTTTCGCGGACAATCTTCGCGTGGTAACGGATATTCGCGGAGGTGGGTATACTGTTGGCCAGTGTGGTGAGGTAGGCTATTCCACCCACCGTATCGAGGTCGCCGCTTTTGCGCAGGTAATCGGTGAGGGTGATGATATCAATGGGCTCGCTCCTGTTGAACAGGTCGAGCATGGCGTGAAACAGGCGGCGGTGGGATTCGCGGTAGAAGTCTTCGGCAACGAGCAGTTCGACGATTTTAGGCAGCGCCTCGTTATCGAAAACGATGGCGCCGAGCACGGATTGCTCAGCCTCCACATTCTGGGGAGGCAATTTATCGATGTTGACATCCGCTGCTTTCACCGTCACCCCCGCCGCAATAGTCCAATGTTAAAGGGCGCATCTGCATGCAGTTGCGCCGGATACGCCCTGTTTTATGTGTCTCTTACCCTTCGCGCTCGACAGTCACGTTGAGCTGAGCGGAGACCTCGGGATGGATCTTGACTGCAATGGCATAGCTGCCGAGCCTTTTGATGGGATCATCCAGCAGGATGCGTTTCTTGTCCACCTCGATGCCCTCTTTCTTAAGGGCTTCAACAATGTCCTTTGCCGTGACAGCTCCGAACAGCTTGTCCTCTTCCCCGGCCTTTGCCTTTATGGTGATGGCTGCCGCTGAAATTCTGGAACCGAGATCCTGGGCGCCTGACTTCGCCTTTCTGACGACCTCCTGTATCTTCCTCTTTTCGTGCTCCAGCGCCTTTACGTTCTTTGTATTGGCCTCCACAGCAAGGCCCTTGGGTATCAGGAAGTTCCTGGCGTATCCTTCCTTGACCGTCACTGAATCCCCAATCTGCCCCAAATTTTTCACATCATCCTTGAGAATAAGTTTCATGAGAAAATCTCCTTTACTTTCTGTCATGCCGAATAAGTACCGTATAGTATAACCAATTGTAATGAAAAATGGGAAATGGCAGGGCGCAATGCCCCGGAAATCGCCCTGTTTTAGCCAATAACTATGTAAAGTTTACATACCATAAGCTGTTTTTACCTAATACCCACCTCAATTTTCGGGACGATTATTACAAATATCTTTGTGAAGAACCCTGCGGTCTCTGCCGCAGGGTTCTTCACTCAAAAGAGACTTCCGGAGGTACAATAAAAAAGTGGGTAAATAGAAAACAGGCGGTGTATCCTAAATCTTAATATGTTGAACTGGAAATCAACAAAAGAAAAGGAGACACCACCATGGGAAAGGGTATCACTGAGGCAGCG
>Ga0315281_10011185_pt1 | contig 12306 bp, 10 predicted proteins | sample YL17G07_0_MG_FD_204540 | JGI IMG/M metagenome (GOLD analysis project Ga0315281, IMG submission 204540) | Sediment microbial communities from Yellowstone Lake, YNP, Wyoming, USA - YL17G07_0 | ecosystem: Environmental > Aquatic > Freshwater > Lake > Sediment | place: USA: Wyoming | collected... | reverse complement strand
GAGCCCCGAGCCGATGCGTTTCGCCCAGGCGCCCTTATCGCCGATCTTGGGCGCGCCGGCGGCGCCGGTCGCGTGGCACACGGCGCAGTACTGTTGCACCACCTGTTCGCCCGTCTGCGCCGCCTTGGCTGCGCTGCCGCCCGACTCGGCGATCGCGACATCGGCCACGGGCTTGATGCGCGCGGCAACCGCGCTGGCGTCGAGCGCCGACTGACCGTTGCCGGCTGTCTTGCTGCCGGTCACCACCAGATAGGCCACCAGCGCGACCAGAAGCACCGGCACCACGAAGCCGAGCACCACCACCACGATAAGCTGCTTTGGGGTCTTGATGAGCGACTGGTCCGATTTCTCACCGCTCATAGGGATCCTTTCCGAGGCCGTTCCGAAAGTGCGAATTGTAGCGCCAAGAGCCGCTATAGCGCCATGCCAGGTGGTGGCGGTGTCTGCTGGTGGTGTGAAAAGCAGACTCGGTGCGCCTCGTGCCTAGGAAACCGGACGCGCATCTGCCCGGCCCTGCGCCCGGTCGGGTCCCATTGATGCGGTGCCTGCGGTTTGAGTAAATGAGAGCGTTCTCAGACCGGGAAGAATGACAGCGGATGACAGCCGGGTTATCCTACGCACCCCAAGCGCCCGTAGCTCAGCTGGATAGAGTACTGCCCTCCGAAGGCAGGGGTCGCACGTTCGAATCGTGTCGGGCGCGCCACCGCATGGAAAAAGCCGGCTTGAGCCGGCTTTTTTTTCGTTCAGCGGTCCGACTACATCGCGAGAGACCACTTGACGATCTTGTTCAGATCGTCGTCACTTGCCTTGGTGGCGGGGTGTTCCTTCCCGCCTTTGATCTTGGCGACAAGCGCTGCGTCCGAGCCGGCCTTCCCCTTGTACTTGGCTGAAATGTCCTTGAAGGAAGGCCCCATCTTCTTGTCGGCGACCGCGTGGCATTTCGTACAGCCCGCCTTCTGAGCAAGCTCTTCGGACGCGTTGGCCGACCCCGCCACTGCCAGACCTACCGCCAACACACCTGCAATAATCATCGACTTCATAAGCGCTCCTCGTTGAAAAAATCAAGAAAAAGACACGGTGCTCGGCATTTACAGGCGCCCATCGCTGTCGGGGCCCCGGATTCTGCGTAGCAGCTATCTGCTGTTTTGCTCCCGGATCGGACACATGATCGTGGTTTTTTGGTGCTGGGAATTGACTTCGGTCAAATCAGGCCATCTGGCTTCAATGACAATGACGCGTCCGTCCAATACCGGCGGGAGGGGGACGCTGTTTTCCGACAGGGGAATCGAAGGTTATGCATGGTTCAAGGCTTGCAATAGGGGTACTGGCGGGTGTTGTTTTTTTGGCGGCAGCGCCGACCATATGGACGGTCATTGTTAACGCCGCCGAAACCAAGACGGCAGGCGCCAAAACCGCTGAACCTCCCGCACCCGCTGCCGCCAAGGACGCCGAACCGGCGGCCCCGCAGTTTCCCAGCGCGCTATGCCTGGGCTGTCACGGCAATCAGGGATTTGCGGTGCCGGGCCCCGATGGGCAGATGCACCCATTGCACGTGACCAAGGAAAAGTTTGAAAAAAGCGTGCACGGCAAGCGGCTTTGTGTCGAATGCCATAAGGACATTACCGGAATTCCGCACCAGAAGGGCGTAGAGCACAAGGTCAGCTGCGTGCAGTGCCACGAGGATTTGTGGGCCGCCGCCAAGAAAGAGAACAAGACCCGGGAGAACGCGAGGCTGGGGGTGGTGGTCGAGCAGATCGAGCACTACATGAGGTCCATTCACGCGCGGCCAAGCCGTGAGGACCAGTCGCGCACCAATGCAACCTGCTACAACTGCCATGACGCACACTATGTCTATCCGAAAGGCAGTCCCGAGCGCAAGGAATGGCGCCTGAGCATTCCGAATGCCTGTGGAAAATGCCACGCCAAGGAACGGGAGCAGTACGCGACTTCGGTGCACGGAAAGGAGGTGCTGGAGAAGGGCAACGCATTCGCGGCCATCTGCTCGGATTGCCACACCACCCACGACGTTGAAGCCGCGGCGAAGGACTCGACCAGGGTCGCGATTACCAGGAACTGCGGAAACTGCCATTCGGACAGCCTGAAGACCTACACGGAAACCTACCACGGTCAGGTCAACAGGCTGGGCTACGCCCACACGGCCAAGTGTTTTGACTGCCACGGAAGCCACGCCATCCAGCGGGTCGATGATCCGAAGTCGACCATACACCCGGATAATCGCCTGCAGACTTGCCAGAAATGCCACAAGGGAGCGACCAAGGGATTCACGACCTTCGAGCCGCACGGCACCTCCCACGATTTTAGCCGCTATCCCTATATATGGATCGCGTCGAAATTCATGCTGCAACTGCTGTTGGGCACATTTGCGTTCTTCTGGACGCATTCGGCACTGTGGTTTTACCGGGAATACAGGGACCGGCAGCAGCGCAAGACCCGGCCGCACGTGCTCGCCGAGGCACTGCCGGAAGCCAAGGGCAAGTTTTACCAGCGTTTCCCGCTCATCTGGCGCATTGCCCATCTTACGTTTGCCCTGAGCCTGATGATCCTGACCCTGACCGGCATGTCGGTGTTTTATTCCAATACGGCCTGGGCGCCGGTCATCATGAGCGCACTAGGCGGCCCCATAGCGGCGGCGTATATACACAGGGTGTGCGCCGTGATCTTTGCAACGGTGTTCGTCCTGCAGCTGATCTACTTTGCCTTTCGCATCGGGAAGAACTGGAGAACCTTCGACTGGTTCGGCCCAAACTCCCTGGTTCCCCGCCTGCAGGACCTGTGGGACATCATCGCCATGTTCAAGTGGTTCTTCGGGCTGGGACCGCGGCCGATCTTCGACCGTTGGACCTACTGGGAAAAGTTCGACTACTGGGCGCCGTTCTGGGGCGTAACGATCATCGGCGCGAGCGGGGTCATGCTCTGGTTTCCGAACGCGACCGCCTCGGTCCTGCCCGGCTGGGTGTTCAACGTGGCCACGATTTTCCACGGAGAGGAAGCGCTGCTCGCCGCGCTGTTCCTGTTCACGGTGCATTTCTTCAATAACCACTTCCGGCCGGATAAGTTCCCGCTGGACGTTGTGATGTTCACGGGAGCGGTGCCGCTGGAAGAGTTCCGACACGAGCACACCGTGGAGTACAACCGGCTGGTCAAGAGCGGGGAACTCGCGAAGTATCTGGTGGACGCCCCGTCGCCGCCCATGACTCTGGGCTCTAAGATACTGGGCTTCGCCCTGATTCTGTTCGGCTTGACCCTGCTGGTGTTTGTACTCGTGGGTGTCATCGGGGATGTGAAGGGAATGTGATTCGGGGCTGCACGCCGAAGCATCTTTTCTCTCCCGCACACGGGCGCGGAGGTAACGGGCCGTTCGCGGCAGTTTTCTATGCGCAGCGGCCGGAGTTTCGCCTGCGCGTTCCTGGGGGACGACTATGTTTCGGCCTGTGATGGGAATAAAATACCGTTAGCATGAATTGTGGAAGACGCGCGAGAATGACTTGCTTTGCAGTTCTCTCCTTTGCAGGGTTTCCGATGAAAAACCTTTTGCTGGGCATTGCGTTGTCGATTGCACTGATTGGCTGCGCGGAAAAGAAGGATCAGGCCGCCAAGGGTCCTGCGGCCGATATCGCAGCGGGAAAGGCCTATGCCGAGAAAGCCTGCAAGGCTTGCCACGGGCTGGACGGCAAGGGTGTCGCGCCCGCGATTCCGCATCTGGCGGCGCAACGGGCGCGTTATCTGGTCGCGTCGCTGAAGGAATACAAGGACGGGAAGCGCACCCACGCCGCGCTGCGCGACATGACGGCGAACATGAGCGAAGCGGACATGCGCAACATCGCGGGGTATTTCGCCGGCTTGCCGGCGGTGGTGAACACCGCGGCGACCGACGTCAAGCATTCATCCGCCTTTGAGCAAGGCAAGAAGCTCTCCGCGCCCTGTGCAAAATGCCACGGCGAGGACGGCAACGCCAAGGTTGCGGGTACGCCCAGCCTGGCCGGCCAGCAGCCGCATTATCTCGTCACCGCAATTCAGGAGTACCACCAAGGCGAGCGGGCAACGGCGACGATGAAAGGGATGCTGCGCGATGCGACCAAGCTGGAACTGGAAAACCACGCGCTGTACTTCGCGGCCCAGACACCGGTTCAGCGCGCCGCTCCGACCCGCGGCGACGCGGCGGCGGGCGAGCCGCTGACCGCCATGTGCGGCGGTTGCCATGGCTCGCACGGCGTCAGCACCGACGCCGCGACGCCGAGCCTCGCGGGCCAGGATTTTCAGTACCTGCTGAAGGGAACAAAGGCCTACAAAACGACTCGTCGAAATTGGGGCATGCAGCGTTATGTCTCCGGCCTCGGCGACCGCGACATCGACAATATTGCCGCGTTCTACGCGTCCCAGCAGCCGAAAGCCGCAGCCGGGGTGCCGACCTCAACCCAGGAACTGGCCGACAAGTGCAACCGTTGCCACGATCAGGAAGAAAATCCTTCGATGGCGGCCCCGAAAATGAAGGGACAGGACAGGGATTACCTAGTCATGGCGCTGAGGGCGTATCGCGACGACAAACGCGAGAGCTCCACCATGCACCGGATGAGCTTCCCGTACAGCAACGCGATTATCGAAAGCCTTGCATCGTGGTACGCGAGCCAGCCGGCGAAATGATTGCCGGCATCGGCAATATCGGCTGAACCGCGCCTCCGGCACCCGGGCACGGCGGTGCCTGATGCGCTCGGGTGTCGGGCGTCCCTGATTCCGGCCCTGAAGTCAGGCTTGGCGCGCTGCGGATGCCCGCAGCGCAGGACTCACTCAGCCAACGAGGATATCCTCGGCGCCATGCCGTCGGGCCACTGCTTCCGGCGTTCCCCTGAACCACATCTGATACATCGAGATGAACCACTGTGCGGCGAAACACACACCCTGGATGGCGCCGGCACCCATCGTTACCAAAGCGAACGGATGGTACAGCTTGACCAGATACCAGGAAATGATGTCGACCGCCAAGCACAGGAAAGGCAAGCCGATCAGCAGATATTTGATCCACAGCGGCCGCATATAGGCGTGGCTGAAAACGGTTCCAAGGATGAAGAAAATAAAGGTCATACCGAACAGGTGGATGTGCGAAACGCGAACCAGCGTGAAAATATCGGTCCCGGTATCCTGCTCGGTCACCTTCTTGATGTTGTCATAGCCGCCCAGATTCGCCAGATGCGGGTTGCTGCCGTCGTGGCAGGACATGCAGCGCTTGTCGATGGCGGGTCGGATGTAGGTTTCATAGGTCGCGCGATCCGCGCCCTTTTGCGCCCAGGTGACCAGCGCTGACGCTTCGTCTGTGGGCAGCATGGAGGACATGGGTCCGCGCAGTGCCGATTCGAGCCTTGATCCCTTCCCGCTGCCGCTGTAGGCGATGACCAGATCGTCGTAGGACAGGCTCAATGCGTTGCCGTCGCGCCCCGAATAGGTGTGAAACAGGTAGATCATCCCAAAAAGGTAACCCATGCCCAGTATGCACAGCGCCGCGGTATACAGAATCCGCATACTGAACGGCTGCTCCGAGTAATGGTAATAGAGCCGGTGCAACGGGGTTTCGCTCATGACGGTTTCCTTTGTTTGTGCATAGGGAACTCGCGGATTCAATTCATTTCCGTTCCGCGAGCACCTCCCTGAAAAATCGCGCGACTATTTTAACCCTTCTGTCGCGGCTGCAATGCCGACTCGGCAGGGCTGCCCGATCGAGGCTGCTATTTGGGCGGCAGCGATAGGTACACGACCGCCCGGGCCTTCTGGCGCGCGTAGTGTGCCGCGAGACTTTCGATGTCCGCGTCGCTGACGCCGTCCAGCATGGCTGCCATGGCATTGCTCTTGCGGTCGCCTTTGCGGTAGGCGCGCATCACCCTGTCCAAGTAATCGATACGCTGCGCCGCCAGCGCCGGGGAGCGCGGGTCGGTGCTGTTGCCGTCGACGCCGTGGCAGCGGTCGCAGCGCTGTGCCATCTCGGCCGTCGTGAGCGGCTTGCGTATCTTGGGCAGCTGGGGTGTCTGGTTGGCGTAAAAGGCCGCCATGTTCTTAGCAGTGGCTTCATCGACGGACGCGGCCGGGGCCTTCATCGCCTGGTCGGGCCGCGAGCCGTCCTTGTAGCTTTTCATGGCTGCCACGAAATACTGCGCGTCCTGGCCGGCGAGACTTGGCGCCGTGCCCGTGCTGACGCCGTTTTCGCCATGGCAGCCCGCGCAAGCGGCCGCCGCGGCCTTGCCGGCCGCCTGGTTGCCCGGGGAGGGCGTCTGCGCCTTTGCGGGCTTTTGCACGGCATAGAAGAGCGCGATGTTGTTCTTATCCGCGTCGCTGACCGCCGACACCAGGGTCTTCATCAGGTCATGCTTGCGCTGGCCGTTCTTGTAGGCGTTGACGGCCGTGACGAAGTATTTCAGATCGAACCCGATAAGGCTCGGCATTCCGGGCACCTTGCTGATCCCGGTCTCGCCGTGACAGCCGCCGCAGCCGGCTGCTGCCGCCTTGCCGGCGGCAGCAGGATCCGGCCTCGCAGGTGCGGCCTTGGCGCTTGGAGGTGCAGGCTGCGCCGGATCGAGGCTGGCGTAGTAGGCGGACACCTTGACCAGCGCGTCATCACTCAGGAACTTCACGCTGTTGCTCATCGTCGTATTGCCCCGCCCGCCTCCTTGGTAGACGCGCATTTCCATGTAGAGGTAGCCTGGTCGCTGGCCGGCGATGTGCGGGGTGTCCTTGAGCTTGGAGATGCCGTCGATGCCGTGGCAGCCGGCGCACGCGGACTCGGCAACGCGCTTGCCCTCGGCGACATCCTGGGGCGTCGCGTACACGGCTTTGAGGTCGGCGCTGCCGGCCGGATCGGATTTCGCCGCCTGGGCGATGCTGCGTGCGGAATAGCCTCCAGCCATTATCGCTATTCCAAGCCCCATCAGGAAAAGCATCCGCGTGCATCGTTTCATCGACGTTTCCTCAAGCGGTTATCTTCTGAAATAGTTCTCGCGTGTCTGGCCAGCGCATTCGTGGCCAATCGAGTGTTCGGAATCCAGTGGCGGGTTCAACGGTGTACTTCAGTGCTGCAGTTGTAACTGCGGAATGTAGCACGAACACGAAATTTTCTCGACACCTGCGGCTCACGAAACGGAACAAATTATTTCAAGGTATTGCCTCGGGAGCCCCGCACGGCCAACATCGCCGCTTCGACGCGACTGCGCACGTGCAGCTTCTGGAGGATGTTGGTGATGTAATGTTTGATCGTTTTCTCCGACAGGTGGAACTGCTCGCCAATCTCCCGGTTGGTCAGTCCACGGCCGACCAGTTTAAGGATCTCCGATTCACGTTCGGTCAGTCCCTCCAGCGGGTCCTGCGGGGAATGGTTCTGGCTCAGCGTGACGAGAATGCCGGCGGCGAGCGAGGGCGTCACATAGACTTCGCCTTCTGCTACGGAACGGACCACGCGTGCCAGTTCGTGTGCGGACACGCCTTTTAGCACATAGGCCCGGGCGCCGGCCTTGAAAGAGGCCAGCAACTTATCCTCGTCCTCCAGTACGGTCAACATCACGATCCTGGTTGCCGGGCATGCGGTGGTGATCTTTTCTGCCGCCAGGATTCCGCCCCAGCCCGGCATTCCGATATCGAGCAGCACGACGTCCGGAAGCAGGTCGCGCGCCATGCGCAGGGCATCTTCGCCGGACGATGCCTGACCCACGACGCTGAAATCCGGTTCGGCGGTCAACGAGTGCACGACGCCTTCGCGAAACAGCGGGTGATCGTCTGCAACCAGAATACGGACATTTTCAGACATATTCTTCTTTGAGCTCCAGCAAAGGTAGCGATGCGCGGATCACCGTTCCCTGATTCGGTGCGCTCTTCACTTCGAAGTTCCCGCCCAGAAGCTGCACGCGCTCCCGCATTCCATCGAGTCCAAAGTGCCCGCCCGTATTCGGCACGCTCGGATCAAACCCGCAGCCATCGTCGGCAACCTCGATCTGGAGCTGGCCCGCCGAACCGCTCACCGAGACGCGCTGATTGCGGCCGCCGCCGTGGCGAAAGCCGTTGGCCAAGGATTCCTGCAACAGACGGTATAGCGTGATCCTCACCGGCAACGGCGCCGCCTCGGGGACTTCATGGACTGTGAGCGGAACCTCCTGCCCGGTTTTCCGTTCATGGTCGACGATCGCACGCCGCAGCGTCTCGGTAACCGAAAGTTGTTCAATCTCGGGCAGCTGCAGGCCGCGAAGGATGGCGCGCAGATCCGCAAGCGCGGACTGGAGGGCCAGGTGGACGGTCGTGAAATCCTCCGCTACGCTGCGCTCCCTTCCCGCCGAATACTCACATCCTCCGCACACCTCGGAGAGCGATTCGATGCGCATCGAGGCAAGCGCGAGGCACTGGCCGGGCCCGTCGTGCAGATCGGTGGCGACGTGGCGCAGGAAGCGTTCGTTAAGGGACGTTGTGCGCGCAGCAGCTCGGCTCACCCGTTCGTGAAGCTGTTCGTTTTGGGCCAGCTTCTCGTTAAGCTCCTGCTGCTGCGCGTCGATGGTGTTGTTTGCTTTCTTTACCAGCGTGGTGAGCAGTATGAGCATCACCAGCGTCACTGCACCGTGCACGGCCCAGCTGCGCAACTGCGCGCTTCGGACACCCTGCTCCAGCCTTTGTGCGGTCTGGTAAAAGCCCGCGACCGCAAGCACGGAGTTGTCACTTTCGGCGCGAATGGGAGCGAAGGTTTCGATCAGTCGGGACCACCTCGGGTTCTTCAGCTGATCTTCAAGATCGTCCTTGTCGACGACCCGCGAGCGCACCTCCCCCGCGAAAGCCTGTGCCAGCGGCCGCTCCATGACAAAACGACGCCCGACCAACGACGGATCCGGGCTGTTGTAGATGACCCGACCGTCGCGGCCCCAGATCTTGAGGGCCACGACGTGTTCGCCCAGGTGGGAGCCGGTAAGCAGCCGGTCAAGCGCGAGGCGATCGGCGTCCTCAAGCTCGGCGCCGGTCGCCAACGACTGCAGGCGGGGCGAAATGGCGCCATCCAGGTATAAATTGGTCACGACGCCGGTACCGTTGATGACGCCGGACTCTATCTGACTCCCGACCCAGGTTCCGATAAGCGCCATCCCGGCAAGCAGCACCAGGAAGCCGATCAGTACGAACCGGCGCACCAGACTTAGATTGGTCAGCTTGGGAAGGATGTTCATGGGGGAAGGCCGCCAATTCCAGCAGGCACGGTCCGATGCGAGCCCATGGACCAAGGTCTCGGACCAAGGTCCCGACTGCTGGCTTGAAATAGGGTCGAGAGTCCATTGTCCACGCATTCCTTGTCGCTCAGTATTCAGGAAAGATCGCGTCGCACACATGGGTTCACCAGATATTTTCGAAAGGCATCGGCCGTGCCCGGCAGCACTGCAGCGGCTTCATGTGCTCACTGGGCGCGACGCAATTTGATGAATGAAAGCAGCGGCAGCGCCGGCAAGGAGAAGAGCCATGCGACTGCGGTATTTCTCTTGCATAGGGGTACTGGCTCCGATACTGGCGCTGGTCGGGTCGCTTTGCGACGCCGCGCCACCGGTGATGGCATCCAAGGCAAAGCTTACCGTCTTCGAGGCCACCCTGGGGGAGCAGGGTCAGAAAACGCCGGAACTGTCGACGGACGAATTCAAGGCGTTCCTGGCCAGAAAAGGCGGGGTTGTGTTCGATGCGCGGCCTAATCGCGAGTTTGCAATTGCGCATGTTCCGGGGAGCCTCAACATCGAGGAGTCGGGTTTTGTGCGCCTCGTTCAAGCGTACCCGGATCGGACTACGGACATCGTCGTCTATGCGAGCGGCCCGTTTTCCGACCAAGCGAGACGTCGCGCCGAGGAACTCGTGAACCTGGGGTATTCCAAAGTCAGTCGCTACCAACTCGGGCTCGCGGTCTGGCGAGCCCTGGGGAACGCAGCGGAAACCACCATGCAGGGTCTGCGCCGCGTCCTTGCAGAGAGCAACGCGGTCATCATCGACGCGCGAAGCCGCGCCGAATACCTGGCAGGCACGATTCCGGCGGCGGAAAACGTCCGGGCGGGCGAGGTCAGCAAGGCAAGACACGATCGCCGGCTTCAATACTACGACACCAACACCCGGATCGTCGTGTTCGGCAACAGTGCCAGCGAAGCCCGTATGGTCGCTGAGGAAATCGCCCTGAATGCCTACTCGAACAGCAGCTTTTTCGGCGGAACGTATCAGGAATTGAAACGCGCCAAGTTTTTTTCCGAACGCAAACCATCCCCTTCCAATCTTGACGGCCTTACGCGCTGACCTGAAAGGCGAGCATGCCCAAACACATATTTCGACTGGTTTGTCTGATCTTCGGTGGTCTGGTGGTGGCGCTGATTGCGATACCGATTCTCACCGTCGATTCTTTCTACAGGTTCGGCCACTACCGAGCAAACTCGGTACCCGAAATTGCCGCTCAGGAACCGGTCTACCAGACGGCGCGCTACTGCCTGGCCTGCCATACGGCGCGGGTTGCGCAATGGTCGGCCAACAGCCACAAGTCCGTGACGTGCGAGATCTGCCACGGCGCGGCGCAGGGCCATCCCGCGAACGGCAAGCTGCCGATTCCCAAGGACCCGGTGAAGTTGTGCACGCTCTGTCACGAGGCCATGCCAGGCCGGCCCCATACACAGCCGCAAATCGAGGTGGCCAAACACAACCCGTACGCATCAAGCGGGCAGCAATGCACCGCCTGCCATAATCCGCACTCGCCCAAGATTGCGACCGCCCTCGTGAAGGTGGCCGGGAACGCTGCAGCAGGGAAGCAACGCGCCGCGAGCTGCGCGAGTTGTCATGGCGAAGAAGGCATCAGCCCTAACGATACGTGGCCGAATCTTGCGGGACAGAACGCCGCTTACCTTGCCAGGATACTTGCGGCGTACAAGTCCGGCGATCAGAAAGACGTGGCGATGACGCCACTCGCGCAAGAACTCAGCGACGCTGACATTCAGAACCTTGCGACCTACTACGCCGGCCTGAGCTGCAAGGCTGCGCCAAGCGGAAAGGCCGTGGGTGATGCGGCAGCAGGGAAAGTTCTGGCGAAGAACTGCGCGGGCTGCCACGGCGATACCGGCCTTGGAAGCAATCCCGCCTGGCCGAAGCTTGCCGCTCAAAAGCCCGGTTATCTTGTGAACGTGCTCAAGTCCTTCAGGGCAGGACTGCGCGAAGACCCGATGATGGCAGGTGCCTCCAGGAGCCTGAGCGACACGGACATCGCAAACCTTGCCGCCTATTACGCGCAGCAGAGCTGCCAACCCGCAACACAAGGACGGAAAACACCATGAACGAGAAGACTAAACCTTCATTGGACGCGCGGCGCGCGTTTCTCGGCAAGCTTGGGTTCGCGGCGACCTGCACGGGCGCCGCAATGGGTGTCGGCGCTCTCGGAGCCATACAGACGGCCGCCGCAAAGAGCGAGTCATCCTCGGGCGCCGCCAAGAGCGGACCGGTCCCGACCGGCGCCAAAGGTGCCTCGGCAGAAGGCAATTCGTTTCCCACGCCGGACTACGACTGGACGAAGCACAAATGGGCCTTCGGCGTTGATGCCACAAAATGCATAGGCTGCCTGCGCTGCGTCGAGGCGTGCAAGCGGGAAAACGATGTCCCGGGAAACGCGCACCAGTTTCGTACCTGGGTCGAGCGCTACGTCTATCTGGATGGAGAGGAAAACGCGCGCATCGACAGCCACCAGGACCCCGTGAACATTGAGGCCTCCGGATCGCAAAAGGAGTATCGATTCGCCAATCGCTACAAGGATGCGAAGGTCGATAAGGCGTTCTTCGTGCCCAAGCTGTGCAACCACTGCACGCATCCGGCCTGCGTTCAGGTATGCCCCGTCGGCGCCACCTACAGGACCAAGGATGGGGTCGTGTTGATTGACCACGACTACTGCATCGGCTGCAGGTACTGCGTGCAGGCCTGTCCCTACGGCGCGCGTTATTTCAACGAGGAGAAAGGCGTTTCGGACAAGTGCACCTGGTGTTATCACCGCATTACCAAGGGGCTGCAGCCCGCCTGCGTCGAGGTGTGCCCGGTCGGCGCGCGTGTTTTCGGGGATACCAATGACAAGCAAAGCCCGGTCAGCTTGTTCATCCGCAACAACCGCGTGCAGGTGCTGAGGCCCGAATCAGGCAATGCCCCGAACGTCTTCTATGTCGGGATTGACAAGGAGGTGAACTGATGGAACATCTCATTCCCTTCGCCCCCTACACGGGGTGGGTTTATCCGAATGAAACGGTTTTCGAGTGGTCGGTTCTCATCGCCGTCTATCCCTAT
>Ga0315281_10011184_pt1 | contig 12306 bp, 11 predicted proteins | sample YL17G07_0_MG_FD_204540 | JGI IMG/M metagenome (GOLD analysis project Ga0315281, IMG submission 204540) | Sediment microbial communities from Yellowstone Lake, YNP, Wyoming, USA - YL17G07_0 | ecosystem: Environmental > Aquatic > Freshwater > Lake > Sediment | place: USA: Wyoming | collected... | reverse complement strand
GAAAATGGTTATGGGAAGAGAACTGATATCAAACAATATAGGGTGCAGGGAAGAGGCGGCTCTGGGGTTAAAACCGCTCAGATTACTTCAAAGACCGGAGAATTGATATTTGCCAAAATTTTATCCGGAGAAGAGGAGGATTTGATTGTTGTTTCCCAAAAGGGCCAAGTAATCAGAACCCAGGTTAATTCAATCTCTATATTGGGCAGAGCTACCCAGGGCGTAAGGATTATGCGGCTTGACGAGGGCGACAAGGTTGCTTCAGCCGCTTGCATTTAACGCATATAGCCATTGCTATTGCGCGGTTTCTTAGTTATTTGGTATAATTCTATAATATGAACATGGCAAGAAAAACTTCTATTTTATCTCTCTTGTTGCTATTTTGTTTGCCTATTTGCGTTACCGCCGCCGCATGCCCCCCAAATGAAATTTGCAATCCCTTAGGTGCAAATAGCATAGACGAGCTTTTAACCGACTATATTATCCCAGCTGTCGAAACTGTAGTTGCTTCGGTGGCAGTTATAATGTTTATAGTCGCCGGGATTTTATTTCTTACTTCTGCTGGCGACCCTGGACGGCTTCAGACTGCAAAAACCTGTTTTGTGTATGCTATAATTGGTTTAGCTATTGCTTTGGGTGCCGCGACGCTGAGCGTCATTATTAAATCTACGCTTGGAGTTACTACCACTTAATGTGGTACAATAAATATAAATTTAAAAAGGTCGACCTTACAATTTTAGATAAATAAGATTAAACCGAAAAATAAAATGAAAAAAATTATAGTTGCATCAGTGCTCGCCAGCCTTCTATTACCCCTTGCTGTTCTAGCAACGGCAAATGAGCCGGGGCAGATTACAAGTCTTGAACTTGCACTAGGTAAAATAAGAAGCGGCGTCTGGCAGATTTTTGCAGCGTTAGCGGTTATTATGTTTGTAATTGCTGGTATTGAATTCCTCACAGCTCAGGGTGATCCTGAAAAACTTCAAAAAGCGAGAAGTTTTTTTCTGTGGGGAGTGATGGGTGTGGCAGTAGCTGTTATTGGTTATTCCGTATTGTATGTTGTACAAACATACTTAGTAGGATAAATATTAAGAATAGAAAACCAAGATAACTCTGTTAAAAGCGTTTCGTTTTTTGGCAGAGTTATCTTTGGAAGGAGAATGAAAAAAACGAATTTATTATTTTCAACGCTTCTCTTTGTGTTTTTTTTGACTACAGTAGCGTCGGTAGTGATAGCAAACGGAACGCAGACGACAGATATCAATGTTATCCTTGGCAATATAAGAGGATTGGTATGGGAAATTTTTGCAACATTAGTGGTTATTTGTTTTATTTGGGCGGGCGTTCTTTTTTTGACAGCGGAGGGTGATCCTCAGAAACTAGAAAAAGCAAAACAAGCGTTTTTTTGGGGGGTTATTGGTACGTTGGTTGGCATTTTGGCCTATTCAATCACGAGTATAATGATGAACGAAATTTTTAGACAGTAAAAATATTTTGATAAATTTCACAATAATGATGAATCATTGCGCATAGATTTTCTATGCGTTTTGTTTTCATATTGGCAAAAAGTTATAAATTTAGTATATTTATTTTAAGCCGCGGGTATGGCGGAACAGCAGACGCGCTAGGCTTAGGACCTAGTGGGAGAAATCCTGTGGGGGTGCAAATCCCTCTACCCGCACCTCTCAATAAGCAGAATAAAAAATCGCCCCTATACGCTGTTGCGTCGGGCGGCTTTTTTATTATTACTTAATCACTTATTTACTCAACCACTTAATCACTTATTTGTTCAACCACTTAACTTTCCTTCACCTCTATGTCTTTTTTGCTTTTGATTGAATTTTTCGGGAATTTTATAGCAAGAATGCCTTTATTAAAATCCGCTTGAGCGGCGGAAACATCAACATCATCCGGAAGGATTATTTTTCTGGAGAAGGAGCCCCAATAGCATTCCTGGTAAAAGTATTTTCTGTTATTGTCGTTTTCCGGATTATTCCGGCAGCCCTTTATCACAAGCATATCTTTATCTATTTGGATTTCAACGTCTTTAGACAAAATGCCGGCTATTGCGGCCATAACCACAAAATCAGAATTGGTTTCAAAAACATCAACAGCCAACTGGCCGTCGGCCTGGAATAGTTTTTTCTCCTCTTTGTTCGGCGTTTCTTCTGGCGAAGAAGCGGCAGAAGGAGACTCTTTTATTTTTACTTTTTTGGAAGGGGACATACCCCGTTAGAAGTCCTTGGTAGAAAATTTTTATGAAATAAAAATTTTCTTCTCAGACTTAAATAAGTTATTACAATAAAATGATATTGGCCCCGCAAAGAGCCTTTGATTAATTCTTCAGACTTCTAACGGGGCATATGCTTTCCATTTTTCTTAATTTTTTAAATCCTATAATAATGAACAAATTAAGGCCCAATAAGATAATTGTTGGAATGATATACTTTAAGGGCAGTGCAATTTCCATTATAGAATAATTATAGAGGCCGTGCAATAGGGTGGCGAGCAAAATTCCCGTAAATACCAGTATGGGGCCGCTATTCTTTTTACGAAGCGAAATGGCTAAGAAGTATCCGACCAATCCCGAACATAAGGCGTGCAGGAACGTTGCTCCGATAAACCGGAAGAAACTGATAACAGCTGTCCTGGCAAGAAGTTCGTTTAGGGAAAAAATCTTTTCCGCCGGTGGCAACAAATATAATATATTTTCTAAGGCGGCAAAACCCAAAGCGGCAACTATCATATAAATCATCGCGTCGGTTGGTTCGTCAAAGGATGGGATCTTTAATGCTTTTGATTTTACCACCAGATATTTGAATACTTCTTCTATAAGGGCGATGACTAAGAACCAATAGATAATAGTAGCCCAAAAAGAGGGAAGGCCTGATTTTGTTATCGCGTAAGCGCTTCCGTATTCCGCCGCGAAGACCGGCAGAGTAACCAGCATTCCCCAGAAAAATACCTTAAAAATCGTTTTAATGGGTTCTGGCAGTTTGTCCATCTTTAAAAAACGCAAAAGCCAGACAATACTGGCAAAAATTCCAAAAAATATATATATTAAAACGCGCGATGCAGGTACTAATATTCTCGCTAAAAGAGGAATTAGAAATTGCATAATACTTGAATATAAACTATTTAGGCCAATTTTCAACCATCAGAGATTTTTTTCTGTCTTTTACGGGCAATTGTTGGTATATCTCCTCGGTTATAAAAGGGATAAAAGGATGCAGGAGTTTTAACGAAGTTAACAGAACAAAAAGAATTGTTTCTTGCCCATTATTCTTTATTCCCTGTTTCTTAAACTCTTCAATATATACATTGCAGAAATCATGCCAGAAAAAATCGTATAAGATATGCGCCGCTTTGCCGAATTCAAAACCTTCCAAATCCTTAGTAACCGACTTCGTTGTTTCGTCCAGCGATTTCAGTATTGTTTTGTCAGCCGAGATTAATTTAGATTTCGCCAGAGCACTCAAATTTTTAATTTGAGCGCTCGGCGCTTCGCCGATTTGTCCCAAGACAAATCGGCTCGCGTTCCATATCTTATTGCAAAACTTCTTTCCCATCAAAATATTGTCTTCCACAAACTTCATATCCTGTCCCCCCATTATTTGATAGGCAATGCCGAAACGAGTGGCATCAGCCCCGTATTTTTCAATCAAATCCATTGGGTTAATGCCGGTTCCAAGAGATTTGGACATTCTTTTTCCCTCTTTCGTCAAAACCGTTGCATGGATTATCACATCCTTAAAGGGTATCTTTCCTATAAATTCCATGCTGGAAAAAACCATTCTTGCCACCCAAAGGTTCAAAATATCCCTAGCAGTGCTTAGAACAGCAGTTGGATAAAAAGTTTCTAAATCCTTTGTTTTTTTTGTTTTACCCGCCGAAGCCCCTGCCTTGCCGGCAGGCAGGTTGGCGGAGGAGGGCCATCCCAGCGTCGCAAAAGGCCAAAGCGCGGAAGAAAACCATGTGTCCAGGACATCTGTTTCTCCTTCTAACGGAATTTTATGTCCCCACCAGATTTGGCGGGAAACACACCAATCCCTTACATTTTTTAGCCAATCAAAATAAGGTTTTTCAAATGACTTTGGATGGAATTTTATTTTCCCAGATTTTACCGGTTTTTCCGCCAACTTGGCAAGTTCTGACATTTTCAAAAACCACTGCAAAGAGGGGATTAGTTCAACCAATGTATTGCACCTGTAGCATCTGGGCACCTGATGGGTATAATCTTCGATTTTTACCAGATAACCCTGGCTTTTTAAATCCTCAATAACTTTTTCTCTTGCCTCTAAGGTTTTTAATCCGGCATATTTTTCCGGGACATTTATCATTCTACCCTTTTCATCAATAACCTGAATAATTTCTAATTTATGTTTTTGGCCTATCTCATAATCAACAGAATCATGAGCCGGGGTTACTTTCAGGGCGCCTGTGCCAAATTCTTTGTCAATCAAATTGTCAGCTACAATGGGTATTTCTTTATTAACTAAAGGCAAAATAGCTTTTTTGCCAACCAAATCTTTATATCGTTCGTCTTTTGGGTTTACCGCCACGGCAGTATCGCCCAGCATCGTCTCCGGTCTCGTGGTCGCAACGACAATATAGTTTTTAGTTTTTAGCTTTAAGTTTTTAGTTTGAAGCGGATAGCGAATGTGCCACAAACTTCCTTTTTCCTCTGTATATTCAAGCTCCAGATCCGACAAACTCGTCTGGCACCTCGGGCACCAATTAACAACGCGCTTGCCCTTGTAAAGCCAGCCCTTTTTGTGATAGTGGAGAAAAGCTTCTTTAACAGCTTGAGAATAGCCCTCGTCCATTGTGAAGCGAGTTCTTGACCAGTCGCACGAGCAACCCATTTTTTTTAATTGGTTCAGAATAATATCTCCATATTTATTTTTCCAATTCCAAACTTCTTTAATAAAACTTTCGCGGCCCAGATCAAACCTTGTTTTCCCTTCCTTTCTAAGGTTTTTTTCCACAACATTTTGAGTGGCAATGCCGGCGTGGTCGGTTCCGGGTAACCAGAGAGTTTTAAAACCCTGCATCCGTTTTTGCCTGATTAAAACATCTTGAATTACTGAGTTTAGGGCATGTCCCATATGGAGTTCGCCAGTAACATTAGGAGGGGGGATAACGATTGTATAAGTTTTTTTATGGCTCTTGGGGAGTTTGTCGGGATTAAAAAAGCCGGACTCTTCCCAAAGCCGGTAAATTTTTCCTTCAACCTGTTTTGGATCGTATGTTTTTGGCAGTTCTTCCATAGGTCTATTCTAACCTAAGATTGGCGTCTACTTCAATGTTTTTCCAGCCATACCCTGAGCCTGTTGAAGGGTTTCTATGTCTGAAATATGCCGTTATTGCTACCATCAAAGCATTGTCGGTGCATAATTGGGTGTTGGGTGTTAGATATTGGGTATTAGGTATTAGGTGTTGGATTTTTTCTGCGAATTGTCTGCGTAATTCCTTATTGGCCACGACGCCGCCGCCGAGAATTATTGTTTTTGCTTTATAATTTATTGCTGCATTTATTGTTTTTTTAATTAAAACATCGATTATCGATTGCTGGATTTCAGCAGCCATTCCCTGGATATATTGTTTGTCTTTTTGTGTTCCTTTATTTTGCTTCTTAAATTCGTATAGAACAGCCGTTTTCAAACCCGAGAAACTGAAATCATAGTCTTTTGTATTTATCATAGGCCGCGGCAGTTTAATTTCGGATTTCGGATTTCGGATTTCGGATTTCCATTGCCGAGTAAACTCGGCAATGGCAGGTCCTCCGGGGTAGCCGAGGCCTAAAATTCTAGCGGTTTTGTCAAAACATTCACCAGCCGCGTCGTCGCGGGTTTCGCCTAAAATTTCATATTTCCCGATTTTCTTCATTAATATAAGTTGCGTATGCCCACCAGATACTACAAGACAAACAGCGGGGAAGTTTGAATTTTTAGTTTTAAGCTGTAGTTTTGAGCTTTTCGCTTTTCGTTTTGAGTTTTCGTCAATTTTTGGCAAAAAATTGACGAGCATGTGCGCTTCAATATGGTTTACTGGCACAACCGGGATATCCCAATAAAGAGAAAGTGTCCTGGCAAAATTTACTCCAACCCATAGGCACGGCTCCAATCCCGGTCCATTAGTCACCGCAATCAAATCAATGTCCGGTTTCTCGTATTTTTTTAAAAAAACTTCTAGTTGTTTATAAAGAATATCTTCCCTTTCTAAGATCTTTTCTAAAGATTTAAACTTTAAACTGTAGCTTTTCGCTTTTCGCTTTACGCCTGCCTGCCGGCAAGGCAGGCTTTTAGCTTCTAATATTTTTGCCTCTCCCATTGCCCTCTTTAACACTGGAACCAAATTGCGCTGGTGCTCTCTTTTTGCCAGCATTGGATATACTCCCCCATACTTTTCGTGGATTTTAACTTGAGAAGAAACGATATTACTTGAAACTTTAAAAGAGCCATTTTTGCTGGCTTTAATAATAGCAATACCCGTGTCATCGCAGGATGTGTCAACGGCTAAAATTGTAATACTTTTCTTTTTTATCATATTCTGTATCTTATCCGAAGCATTGATTTTTTTCAATTTCTAAGATAAAATCAAAACATATTTGTTTCGGCTCTAAACAGAAGCTTTTTAAAGTTTTTGTCGAGCCCGTCGCGAACCTTCAGTTCGCGAACAGGGCCCTATCGTCTAGCCTGGTCTAGGACACCACGCTTTCAATGTGGTAACTCGGGTTCAAATCCCGATAGGGCCACATGGAAAAAACTTACCTTAATATTTCAAGGGCGAGCGACATCACTGATTTAAAAGAAAGAAGGCTTTATCGGTTTTTTGAAATGCTGCCCGGTTTTATAAGTTTAGGGACTCTTTTAGGAGTCCTTGTTTTTTCTTGGCTTGAGCCCGTCTGGGTAGCGATTTTTATCATTCTTTTTTGTTTTTACTATTTGTTTAAAATTATTTTTCTTTCAGTTCACCAGATAGCAAGCTATATTCAAATGCGTAAATCCTTAAGAACGGATTGGTTTTTAAAACTGCAGCGGCTGAAAAGATGGAAAGAAATATATCATTTGATAACTCTTCCTACATATAAAGAGGGAGCAGAAGTGATAAGCGAAAGTTTGGAAGCGCTTTTGGCGGCAAATTATCCTAAGGAAAGGATGATCGTGGTTTTGGCAATAGAACAAAGAGCGGGAAAACCAGCGCTTGAAATAGCAAAAACAATTGAAGAAAAGTATGGCAAAAAATTTTTCCGCTTTTTGGTGACAATCCACCCCCAAAATATATCCGGCGAAATAGCAGGAAAGGGTTCCAATGCGGCTTGGGCGAGCAAGATAGCAAAAGAGAAAATTATAGACCATTTAAAAATTCCCTACAGAAACATTATTGTTTCCAATTTTGATATTGATACCAAGGTTCATCCTCAGTACTTTGCTTGTTTAACCTGGCACTATTTAACTGTTAAGAACCCCTTAAGAACGAGTTATCAACCCATTCCTGTTTATAATAATAATATTTGGACAGCCCCCGCTTTTTCCAGAGTGATTGCCACGTCCAATACTTTTTGGCAGATGGTTCAGCAGGAAAGGGTGGAGCGACTGACAACTTATTCAACCCACGCAATGCCGTTTAAGGCCTGGGTAGAGGTTGGTTACCCTGCTAATATAGTTTCGGACGATTCCAGAATTTTCTGGAAGGCCTATCTTTATTACGATGGCGACTACCGAGTTTCCCCTTTATATTTTCCGGTTTCAATGGACGCGGTGATGGCTGAAACTTTTTTTAAAACAGCTGTTAACCAATACAAGCAGCAGAGGCGTTGGGCTTGGGGCTGCAACGAAATTCCCTACCTAATCTATGGGTTTTTAAAGAATAAAAAAATCCCGGCCTGGGATAAATTTGCTAATCTTTATACAATAATCGACGGATTTTGGTCCTGGGCGACAGCCGCTCTTTTAATTTTTGCCTTGGGTTGGCTTCCTTTGATGCTGGGAGGAAAAAACTTTAATGTTACGACTCTCTCTTATAATCTGCCCCGTTTGACCGGCAATATTATGACATTATCTTTAGCCGGATTGGTTATTTCGGCTATTTTAAGCACTTTTATGCTGCCGCGCCGGCCGAAAGGAGTGAGCATATTAAGGGGATTAACTATTCTTTTGCAATGGATATTTTTGCCGTTAGCTCTGATAATTTTTGGAACTTTTCCGGCCCTGGACGCTCAGATCAGACTGATGTTAGGCAAATATATGGGTTTCTGGGTTACTGAGAAGGTTCGAAAGTAACCCAAAAACTACTACTCCAAGTGTATTTTTTCCCTGAACGCTCCCAACTTTTCTTCTAAGTTGGGATATTTTTTTAAGTCGGAGCTCTCCTGTAAAATGCTTTTAGCGGCTTCGCGGGTTTTTTCAACTAGTTTCAAATCCCTTAGAGAATCCATCATTAAGTCCGGAATGCCCCACTGTCTTGTTCCGGTAAAATCCCCCGGGCCTCTGATTTCCAAATCCTTTTCGGCTAACTCAAAGCCGCTGTCAAAATCAACTAAGGCCTTTAGTCTTTTCCTGTTTAATTGGTCTGGCGACGTAGTTAGTAAAAAACAATATGACTGGTGTTCGCTTCGGCCGACCCTGCCTCTAAATTGGTGTAGTTGAGCCAGACCAAACCTCTCGGCTCCCTCAATCATCATCACGCTTGCATTTGGTATATCAATGCCGACCTCAATTACAGAGGTAGAAACCAAGATGTCTGTTTTTTTATTTCTAAAATTCTTCATTACTTTTTCTTTTTCTTTCATCGCCATTTTTCCGTGAAGCATGGCTAATTTTAAATCAGGGAATACTTTTTTTGATAATTTTTCATATTCTTCCTCCACCGCCTTCACATCATCCCAAGGTGAAGCATTTTTTTCTACAATTTCTATTTTCTGTTTTCTATTTTCTGATTTCTCGATCCTTGGGCATATAACAAAAATCTGCCGGCCTTGTTTTATCTGCTCTCTGATAAATTGGTAGGTTTTTTCTCTATCTTTTGGCCCGATAATTTTCGTGATTATTTTTTTTCTGCCCTTTGGCATCTGGGTGATTAATGATAAATCCAAATCGCCGTAAACGGTTAAAGCCAAAGTGCGGGGGATGGGGGTGGCGGTCATTGAAAGGAGATGTGGTATAAGTTTGGCTTGTCCGCCGTAGCCTTGGCAGAGGCGGGCGCGCTGTTCTACTCCGAACCTGTGTTGTTCGTCTACAACCACCAGGGCCAGTTTTCCAAACTTAACCTTGTCTTGAATCAAGGCGTGGGTGCCGATTAAAATATCCAGTTTTGTGTTAAGTTTTTTAGTATAAGTGTTTATCTCTCCTTTTATCATTTTCAAAAGTTTGTTTCTGGACACTTCTATAATTTCATTCCGGAGTTTTTTGGAATAGAATTTGTCTTCCTTGCCGGTTAAAAGACCAATCCCTACTTTAAAACCCTTAAGAGCATTATAAACTGTTTGAAAATGCTGTTTTGCCAGGATTTCGGTTGGCGCCATAAAAGCGGTTTGATAGCCGGCCTTAAAAGCGTTTAAAGCAGCAATAGCCGCTACCACTGTTTTGCCCGAACCAACATCTCCCTGCAAAAGCCGATTCATCGGCCGGGACTTTTCCATATCTTTCAAAATCTGCCACGCGGATTTTCTTTGGTCGTCGGTTAATTTGAAAGGCAAAGAACCGACAAATTCCTGAATTGTATCTAATTTTACGGGAATGGAAATTGCTTTTTCTTTTGCTAATTTTAATCTTTCGCGCAAGAAGAAAAGTTCTATATAAAAAAGTTTTTCAAAGCCGAATCTTTTTCTTGCTTTATCTGCCAGTTCCAAAGAGTCGGGGAAATGGATCTGCCAAAGCGCTTTTTCAATCGGTAGAAAATTGTTTTCTTTTATAATGTTTTCCGGCAGGGTTTCGGGTATTCTATTTAGGAACAAGATTAAAACTCTTTTTATAATTGACCTTAACCACTTTGAAGAAAGCCCTTGGGTTTCAGGGTAAACAGCGACAAAACCGCCGGTGTGAGTCAAAGTTTTCTCCTCGTCCGCTTTTTCATATAGGGGGTTTGATAAATATAGGCCGTTTTTTCCCAACGATATTTTGCCGGATAGCAAGACATCGTCTCCTTCTTTTAATATCTTCGTCAGATACGGTTGATAAAACCAAGTCGCCAAAATAGACCCCGTTTCATCTTCAATCAGGGCGGTTGTTATAATCATTTTTCTTTTCCATGTTCTGGTATTTTCAATTTCCAATATTTTTCCTTTAACCGTGCAATTTCGGTTTAGTTTAATTTTGGCTATCGGAACTAAATTGGAGAAATCTTCATAGCGATGGGGAAAATGAAAAAGAAGGTCATCTATTGTTTTGATGCCTAATTTTTTCAATCGCCTTTGGAGTACTGTTCCGATACCCATTAATTCTCCAATTGGAGTTGATAGGGTTAACATTTAGTTATTTTAACAAAAAATACCCCTTAAGAGTATTTTTTGATGCTTAAAATTATTTTAAAGGTGAGGACGCAGAGGATTATCTATTTTTTGCGAGGACGTTTTTCACTTTTTCAATAATTTCATCCGAGGTGAACTGAGCTTTAATTAAAAAGTCAGCTGCTCCGAATTCCAACCCTTTTTCCACTTCTTCTTTTTGGCCAAGATTAGACAAAATAATCACTGGGATAGAAGCTGTGGCTGGGTCTTTTTTTATCCTCTCTAAAACCTCAAAACCATCAATATTCGGCAAAAGAAGGTCGAGTAAAATCAAATCTGGTTTTTCCTCTTTTATTTTTTTGATTCCCTCTTCTCCGTCAACAGCTTTAGCGACGTCAAAACCCTCAGAGATAAGTTTTTTATCAACTAAATCTCTAAAGAATTCGTCGTCCTCGATAATTAAAATAGTTTTTGGCATATTATTTTTCTTTTTATTTTTTTAAAAATTATTTAATTTTATTAGAAATGGGCAAATTGAAGTAAAAGGTGCTTCCCTTATTTTCCTTTGATTCAAACCAAATTTCGCCATTATGAGCTTTGATAATGTTTTTAGTTATTGAAAGCCCTAATCCAGAACCCTCAATTTCCGTTTTAATCGCATTTCTTGCTCGGAAGAATCTGGTAAATAATTTATCCTGTTGGTCTTTCGGTATTCCTATCCCGGAGTCTTGGATTTGGAACTCCAGCCCCTTTTTTGTAAGCCTTAAATAAGATTTGATGCTGCCTCCAACCGGCGTATACCTTATAGCGTTGTCAAAAAGATTTTGGACAACCAACTTTATTTTTTTTTCATCCAGCATTATTTTAGACAGCGCTTCGCTTGGTTTTTGGAATTCAAATTTAATATTCTTTTTTTTAATTTCTTCTTGGTAAAAATCCGCCACCGACTGGACAATATCTTCAACGCTAGTTGGGGTTAAATTAAGATTATATACGCCTTCGTTGATCTTGACCGTATCTAATAGATCATCAATTAGACGAATTAGCAGATCGCTTTTTTCATATGTTTTTTTCAAAATATCTTTTTGCTCTTCGTTAATTTTTCCGTAATCGCCGCTTAAAAGCATTTCCAGGGACAACTTGATACCTGACAACGGGGCCTTTAATTGGTGGATAGTTAAAGAAGTGGATTCTATTTTTGTACATTCAGATTTTTCTGGGACATCCGTTTTTATAAGAAGAGCCCCAATCAGAAAAAATATGATAGCTGATGCGAGAATGGCAAGTATATAGGCCGCGGTTTGCCCTAAATTAGCAAAGAACCAAAGTTCGATGAGGATTAAAACCACCAAAGGACCTATAATAAAAGCCCATCCTTTTTTCTTTGAACAACAGTTTTCTTTTTTCACAATTTGACCAATAATTTAATTTTATTATATTTTATCATTAAAGAATTAATATTTCAAATGCCGCTATTTTTAAATCTCGAACTTCTTATTAATAAGTCCTTTCCTCGACGCGTCAATAACGGGAGAAGTGTGGACCAAAGAATAAGAGCCGTCATCATTTTTATTTTCTATCTTCACATAGTATTTGCCCTTTGGCACCAAGCAGTAATATCTTCCGTATTTGTCGGCAACCCTATGGGCGATCTCTATGTTGGAATCGGGCGTTAGAACCCGGATCAGGGCAAAGGATAAGGGGATTTTGGTCTCTCTATTGGTTATGAAACCATAGGACCTGGGTTTTACTCCTAAAGCCCTTAGCAGGATCAATATTAGGTATAGCGCCATTATGATTATATTGTAAGGATAGGGGGCGGCAAACAAAGCTATAATGGCGATGATAAAGCCGAC
>Ga0315281_10011183_pt1 | contig 12307 bp, 7 predicted proteins | sample YL17G07_0_MG_FD_204540 | JGI IMG/M metagenome (GOLD analysis project Ga0315281, IMG submission 204540) | Sediment microbial communities from Yellowstone Lake, YNP, Wyoming, USA - YL17G07_0 | ecosystem: Environmental > Aquatic > Freshwater > Lake > Sediment | place: USA: Wyoming | collected... | reverse complement strand
TTGTAGCGGGCATTATATCCACCGGCGTGTACGAGAATGCCCTTTGCAGAAATCCCCGTTAATAAACCCGCGCCTTGAGCGGGAATGACTCTACCGTAAGGGGCTTCAGTCGCACCGGTTTGTATTCGAGCTGATGCCCATCACGGAAATACAGGCTGTGCTTGAGCCAATTCTGATCGTCGCGTTGCGAGAAATCATCGCGCGCATGGGCACCACGGCTTTCGGTGCGCGCTGCTGCCGCAGTCATGGTTGCCTGTGCCACTTCGATCAGGTTATCCAGCTCCAATGCCTCGATGCGCGCGGTGTTGAATACGCGGCTCTTATCCTGGATTTCGGTATGGGCGGCACGTTCAGCGATTTGTCTGATCTGCTCCACACCTTCGGCCAGCAGTTGCGGGAAGCGAAATACGCCGCAATGTTTCTGCATGGTGTGGCGCATCGCGCCGCCCACCTCGGCGACACGCTCGCCGTTCTTTTGATTTTCCAGTCGCGCCAATCGCGCCAGAGAGCGCTCGGCGGAATCGGCAGGCAACAGTTTGAGATGCGGATGGCTTTGCAAGTCTTCGATGATCTGCCTGCCCGCCTCGCGCCCGAACACCAGCAAATCCAGCAGCGAATTGCAACCCAGGCGGTTCGCGCCATGCACCGACACGCACGCGCACTCACCTACCGCATACAGACCGTGCACCACCTCCTCCGGCCCATGCTGATAGGGCGCGACCACCTGCCCGTGATAGTTGGTGGGGATGCCGCCCATCATGTAATGCGCGGTCGGCACCACCGGGATCGGATCTTTGGCCGGATCGACATGGGCGAATTTCAGCGCGATCTCGCGGATGCCGGGTAAACGCTGCTTGATCACATCATCGCCGAGATGGTCGAGCTTGAGCAGGATATGGTCGCCGTGCGGCCCGCAGCCGCGCCCTTCGTTGATTTCCACGGTGATGGCGCGCGACACCACGTCACGGCTGGCAAGGTCCTTCGCGTTCGGCGCATATTTCGGCATGAAGCGTTCGCCGTTCTTGTTCACCAGATAGCCGCCTTCGCCGCGCACCCCTTCCGAAATCAACACTCCCGCGCCGTATACGCCGGTAGGATGAAACTGGAAAAACTCCATGTCTTCCAGCGGAATTCCGGCACGCGCCGCCATACCCAAACCGTCTCCGGTGTTGATATAGGCGTTGGTGCTGGATTGGAAAATGCGCCCCGCCCCGCCGGTGGCGAGCAACGTGGCGCGCGCCTGAAACAGCATCACCTCGCCGGTCTCGATTTCCATGGCGGTCACGCCGAGCACGTCGCCGTCCGCGTCGCGGATCAGGTCGAGCGCCATCCATTCGATGAAAAAATGCGTGTTGGCTTTCACGTTCTGCTGGTACAGCGTGTGCAACATGGCATGGCCGGTGCGATCTGCGGCAGCGCAGGCACGCTGCACCGGGGTTTTGCCGTAGTCCTGCATGTGCCCGCCGAATGGCCGTTGGTAAATTTTGCCGCTTTCCAGGCGGTCGAACGGCATACCGAAATGCTCCAACTCGTACACCACCTCCGGCGCGGCGCGGCACATGAATTCGATGGCATCCTGATCGCCCAGATAATCCGAACCTTTCACCGTGTCATACATATGCCAGTGCCAGCTATCCTTACTGACGTTGCCCAGCGAAGCGGCAATGCCGCCCTGTGCCGCGACGGTGTGCGAACGGGTCGGAAACACTTTGGACAACACCGCCACTTTCAAACCGGCCTGCGCCAGTTGCAGCGCCGCGCGCATCCCGGCACCGCCCGCACCGACTACGACTACATCAAAAGTTCGTTTCGCTACTGCCATTTTATTTTCCCTGATTCCATATTATTCCAGGCTTGGGTGATCTGGAACACCAAGCAAACCAAACCCCTCCCGGCCTCCCCTTGTCAGGGGAGGAGTGCACAGTCTCCTCCCCTGACAAGGGGAGGCTGGGAGGGGTTAAAATCCCCACAAAATCTGCACCGACCAGATCACACAAAGCAGCAATGCCAGTATCACCAATACGTGGATCACCAGACGTATGCCTGCCGGTTTCACATAATCCATCACGATGTCGCGTATGCCGAGCCAGGCGTGATAGAACAGGCACAGCAGAAACAGCAGCGTAAAAGCGCGCACGGGCTGACTGGCGAACAGCCCCGTCCAGATGTCATAGTCCAAGCGGGGTTGCAGCAACAGATAAGCAGCCAGTACCGCGCAATACACCGCCATCACCACCGCCGTGATGCGCTGGATCAGCCAATCGCGCAACCCGTAATGGGCGCCGGTAACAACACGGTTCACCATAATTTCACCCCGAGTAAAACAGTCAATGCCAGGCTCACCGCCATCACCGCTTTGCTGCTGTTGCGTGCCCGCGCAAGGTCACGCACATGGTGCAAATCAATCGCCAGATAACGCAAACCGGCGCAAAAATGGTGTAGAAACGCCCACAGCAAGCCGAGCAACATCAGCTTCGCCAGCGGGTGCGCCAGCATAATCATTAACTGTGTATAGGTTTCGATGGAACGCAGGCTGTATTGCAACATCAGCAACAACAGCGGCAGCGCAAGGAACAACAGCAGCCCGCTGACGCGGTGAAGAATAGAAACGAAGCCGGGAAGCGGCAATTTGATCAGGTATAAGGCGAGGTGTTTCGGGCGTTGTTTATTCATTAGGGAATCTCTGTAAATTCGTCGCACCGGCGAAGGCCGGTGTCCAGTTAATAGAATAGACAGTGCAACGCGCTGACATAAATGCACTTTTAATTAAGGCCGCTGGATTCCGGCCTGCGCCGGAATGACGGAATTTGAATTTATAGAGATTCCCATTACTGATCCCTGCCATGACGTAATGCCGATTTGCGCCATGCTACACCTTTTGCATGGCGCGAGAAAATCAAAACAATTATGATGCGATCTTTGCCTTGAATAATCCATTTAGAGGAACGCACCATGAAAGCACCCATCCGCGTCACCATCACCGGGGCAGCCGGCCAAATCGGCTACGCCACCATATTCCGCGTCGCCAATGGCGACATGCTGGGGCACGATCAGCCCATCATCCTGCAACTGCTGGACCTGCCGCAGGCGCAGACGATGTTGCGCGGTGTAATGATGGAACTGGAGGATTGTGCCTTTCCGCTGTTGCAACAGGTCATCATTACCGACGACCAGAAAGTTGCGTTCAGGGATACCGAGATCGCCCTGCTGATCGGCGCACGCCCCCGTGGCAAGGGCATGGAACGCAAAGATCTGATCGAAGCCAATGGCGCAATCTTCTCCGCGCAAGGCAAACTGCTTAACGAATATGCGGCACCCCACGTCAAGGTGCTGGTAGTAGGCAACCCGGCCAACACCAACGCGCTAATCGCAATGAAGAATGCCCCCGACCTCGATCCGCGCAACTTCACCTCGATGATGCGCCTCGACCATAACCGCGCCATCGCGCAAGTTGCGCAAAAACTGTTTCAGCCGATTCACGATATCAAGAAAATGATCGTCTGGGGAAACCACTCCGGCACACAATATCCCGATCTCGACCACGCCGAAATTCGCGGCACACTGGTGCGCGACCTTCTGCCGGATCAAAACTGGATAGAGGGTGAATTCATCCCCACCGTGCAGAAACGCGGTGCCGCAGTCATCGAGGCGCGCGGCCTGTCGAGCGCGGCGAGCGCCGCGAATGCGATCATCTCGCATATCCACGACTGGATGCTCGGCGCACACCACAACAATTGGGTATCCATGGGCGTACCGTCTGATGGCAGCTACGGGATTCCCGAGGGCGTGATCTATGGTTTTCCGGTACGGTGCAAACAGGGCGAATACCACATCGTGCATGACCTGCAGATCAGTGAGCTGGGGAACGAACACATGAAAGACAGCTACCACGAACTGGCTGAAGAACGCGAGCACGTGAAGCATTTACTGGGGTGATAAAAAATCTCTGTTGCGATGTGCGATTGCAGAAACGCATTCGCTATGCAATTGGCATAATACCCGCCTCAAAGCAGCGAGATGGCCGTTATGCCGGTCAAGAGGTATCAGCAATATGGAGAAGTATGGATGGCGCTATCTATCACCGATGATTGTATCAATTGCGGTCTTTGTGAAGCAGTGTGCCCAACCGGGGCAATCTCTGAAGGCGATTATATTTACGTGATCGATCCGGACAAATGCAATGAATGTGTCGGTTACCATGACCAACCCCAGTGTGTTGTTGTTGGCCCAGTGGATTGTTTTCTGGATGCTGATGGCAAGCCGTTCCGGATATTACCCGCGTAATTCCAGTATTTAACCAACCGGCCAAATCGGAGCGGTATCAACAAACCTAGGCCGAACAGGTGGCAATCCAATATTGATATGGCTGAACAGGATTCCGGTATGGCTTTGCTAACATGCATCTCCTGTTCAGCCATATTTTGGTTGTTGCCTATGTCACAGACCGATCAACTTGGCTCCTGGTATTGCTCTTCCTGCAACTTGGCTTGTGCCGCCGCCAGACGTGCGATAGGCACACGCGGGCCGGAGCAGGAAACGTAGTTGAGCCCGATGTGATGGCAGAAATGGATGGAGCCGGGGTGCCCGCCATGTTCGCCGCAGATGCCTACCTTTAAATCCGGGTTGGTCGCACGGCCTTTCGCCACCGCCATTTTCATCAGTTGCCCCACGCCCTTGATATCCAGTACCTCGAACGGGTTGTCTTCCAGAATGCCGGTCTCGTTGTAAGCGGGAAGGAACTTGTTCTCCGCATCTTCGCGGCTGAACGAGAATGTGGCCTGGGTCAGATCGTTAGTGCCAAACGAGAAAAATTCTGCAGTTTCCGCCATACGCCCGGAACGTACGCAGGCGCGCACCACTTCCAGCATGGAACCAAACTTGAATTTCACGTTAATACCGTGGGTCGCGTTCACTTCCGCGTGGATACGCTGCACGTAGCTGTGGATGCGCTTGAGTTCTTCCACCGTCGCCACTTGCGGCACCATGATCTCGGGATAGATTTCCACGCCTTCCCTGGCACATAACGCGGCAGCTTCCAGAATCGCACGAATCTGCATCGAGTAGATTTCGGGATAGGTGATGCCCAGACGCACACCGCGATGGCCCAGCATCGGGTTGACCTCAGCCAGAGCCCGTACCTTTTTCAGCACCACCTCTTTCCGGCTGATGACATCATTCTCGAGATGTGACTCTTTGAAATCATCAAGACCGCCCATCAGCTTGGTCAAACCATCGGCATATTGCTGATACAACTTGGGGTTGAGCAGCTTGAGCGTTTCCGGCAGATCTTCCAGCCCCTTGATGGTGTCGCTCAATTGGTGCAGATGGGCAATTTCCAGTTCGAGCTGTGCGGCGGTGGGCAGAAATTCGTGCATCGGCGGATCAAGCAGGCGCACGGTGACCGGCAACCCCTTCATCGCCTTGAAGATACCCTTGAAATCGGAACGCTGGATCGGCAACAAGCGATCGAGTGCGGACTGGCGCGCCTCCGGTGTTTCAGCCAGTATCATTTCCTGCACGATGGGCAGGCGATCGGTGCTGTTGAACATGCGCTCGGTGCGACACAGGCCGATGCCCATTGCGCCGAATTCGCGCGCGCGCAGGGCATCATGGGGCGTGTCGGCGTTGGCCAGCACCTTGAGCCGGGCGATCTCGTCCGCCCACGCCAGCAGCGTATTCAATTCCTCGGAAAACTCCGGTTCCACCGTCGGCACTTCGCCGGCATAGACATGGCCGGTGCCACCGTCGATAGTGATGACATCACCCTCATGCAGCGTGGTCTCGCCGATCTGCGCGCTGCGCAGCACATCATTGATGACAATCGCTTCGCAACCGGAGACGCAGGGCTTGCCCATGCCGCGCGCCACCACGGCGGCATGCGAAGTCTTGCCGCCACGGCTGGTGAGGATGCCTTGCGCCTGGAAGAAGCCGTGGATGTCCTCAGGCTTGGTCTCCTCGCGCACCAGGATGATTTTTTCGCCGGCACGGCCGCGCGCCTCGGCGGTATCGGCATCGAACACAATCTTGCCGGAAGCGGCACCGGGTGAAGCCGATAGCCCCTGCGCCAGAGATCTGCCATGAAAATTCGGTGCCAATTGCGGTACCAATAATTGTTCGAGAATCGCCGGTTCGATGCGCAACAAGGCGCGTTCCTTGGAGATCAGCCCATCGTTAAACATCTCCACCGAGGTGCGCACCATGCCGCGCGCGTTCATCTTGCCATTGCGCGTTTGCAAACAGTACAAGACACCCTTTTCGATGGTGAACTCGAAATCCTGCACTTCGTGATAATGCGATTCCAGCCGGTTATGCAACGTCATCAACTGGCGGTAAATCTCCGGCATTTCCTGTTCCATTTCGGCAATCGCCTTGGGCGTGCGGATTCCCGCCACCACATCCTCGCCTTGCGCATTCACCAGATATTCGCCGTAAATCACGTTCTCGCCGGTGCCGGGGTTGCGCGTGAAGCCCACGCCGGTGCCGGAGTCGTTGCCCATGTTGCCGAACACCATGGTACAGATATTCACCGCCGTGCCACTGGCCTGATCCTTGGTGATTTTGAATTGCCTGCGGTAATCCACCGCGCGCTTACCCATCCACGAGCCAAACACCGCGCCTATCGCGATCTCCAGTTGCTCGTAAGGATCCTGTGGGAAGGGTTTACCGCAGTGGCGTTCCACAATGGCAAGGAATTCACCCGTCAACTCTTTCAGGTGCTCGACGCTTAAATCCACATCCAGAGGCGCGCCAAACTTGCGCTTGATCGCAGCCATACGCTCGTCAAAATGTTCATCGCTGATGTTGAGCGCGATCTTGCCGAACAACTGGATGAAGCGGCGGTAGGCATCGTAGGCAAAGCGCGCATTGCCGGTTTGCTTGATCAGTCCTTGCAGAGAAGTTTCGTTGAGGCCGAGATTGAGGATAGTGTCCATCATGCCCGGCATGGACATGGATGAACCGGAGCGCACCGAGATGAGCAAAGGGTTCGTGCCGCTGCCAAACCCCTTGCCGGTTTTCTTTTCCAATTCCAGCATGAAAACCTTGACATCCGCCATCAAACCGTCCGGTAATTTATTTTTTTCCAGATAGGCGGTACAGGCATCGGTGGTAATGGTAAAGCCCGGGGGAACATTCAAACCAATCTGGGTCATTTCGCACAGATTTGCGCCCTTGCCGCCCAGCAGCATCTTGTTCTTTCCATCACCCTGTTCGAATGTGTAAATGTATTTTTTGCTGCTGGTCATGAATTTCCCCTATTTCAAATTTAGACTTGGTTGCGTAGGGTGGGCACGTTTTTTGTGCCCACCGTTCTTCCCGCGTGGGCACACATGCCCACCCTACACATGCAGATTATGCGTCAGTTGGTTTTTTCTTGGCATCCGCTCCGGCATCCTTGCCCGAATCAGCCGCCAAATGCTCGAAAATCGCAAAATGCTTCCGCAGCTCCTTGTCATAGGATTCCACGGTTTTTCCGCCATCACTATCCATGGTCTTTACCAAGCCGCGGAAGCGCGGTTCGTTCTGGACAAACTCGCGGATCGACACGGAGGGCTTCTGCGAATCCAGTGACAACGGGTTCTTGCCTTCGTCCTCGCGGCGCGGGTCGTAACGATACAGCGGCCAGTGGCCGGTGTTGACCGCCAGTTCCTGCTGCTGGTGCTGCTTGGCCATGTCGTAGCCATGCTCGACGCAAGGGCTGTAGGCAATAATCAGCGACGGGCCGTCGAAAGATTCCGCTTCGATGAAAGTCTTCAGCGTATGGATATCCTTCGCGCCGTAGGAAACATGGGCGACGTAAACATTGCCGTAGCTCATGGCGATTTGCCCCAAATCCTTCTTGCCGGTGGGCTTGCCGCCGGCGGCAAATTTGGCCGTGGCGCCGCGCGGCGTGGCCTTGGAACACTGCCCGCCAGTGTTGGAATAGACCTCGGTATCAAGCACCAGAATGTTGACGTTGCGGCCGGAAGCCAGCACGTGATCCAACCCGCCGAAACCGATGTCGTAGGCCCAACCGTCGCCGCCGATGATCCATACGCTCTTTTTCGCCAGGTAGTCGGCCAGGCTTTCCAATTGCCGCGCCGCAGCAGTATTGATGCCGGCCAACGCCTTGCGAAGCTGCTCGATACGCTCGCGCTGGGCGAAGATGCCCGCTTCGGCAGACTGATCGGCATTGAGAATGGATGCAGCCAGCTCGGCACCCACTTCACCCTTCATCTGCTCCAACAACTCGCGTGCTTGTTCGGCATGTTTATCGATGCTGACGCGGTAGCCCAGGCCAAATTCCGCATTATCCTCAAACAGCGAATTTGACCATGCCGGGCCGCGCCCTTCGGCATTTTTGCTGTAGGGCGTAGTGGGCAAATTGCCACCGTAAATCGAAGTACAGCCGGTGGCGTTGGCCACCATCATGCGGTCGCCGAACAACTGTGTGGCCAGCTTGATATAGGGCGTTTCGCCGCAACCGACACAGGCCGAGGAAAACTCGAACAGCGGCTGCAACATCATCGCGCCCTTGATGGTGGAGGTGCGCAACTTGGTGCGGTCGAATTCCGGCAGCTTGAGGAAGAACTCGAAGTTCTCCTTTTCCTGCTCGCGCAACGGCACGATGTCGCGCATGTTGAGCGCCTTGTAGTTAGGATCGGTCTTGGATACCGCCGGGCAGATGTCGACACACAGCGTACAGCCGGTGCAATCCTCCGGCGCTACCTGGTAGCTGACGTGCATGCCCTGCTCGAATTCCTTGCCCTTGATCTGGATATGCTTGAAGGTGGGCGGCGCATCCTTGGTCAGTTCGACCGGGAATACCTTGGAACGGATGGCGGTATGAGGGCAGACCAGCGGGCACTTGCCGCAGTAAATGCACAGCTCTTCGTCCCATACCGGAATTTCCAGCGCCAGATTGCGTTTGTCCCAAATCGCCGTGCCGGTAGGCCAGGTGCCGTCGGCTGGGAATACCGACACCGGCAGCAGGTCGCCGCGCCCGGCCATGATCTCGGCGGTGACGCGCTTGACGAAATCCGGCGCGTGCGCGCCCACCGGTTCGGGCATTTCAAAATTGCTGGTGGCGGCGGTTGGAACGCTCACCTTGTGCAGGTTGGCGAGAGTTTCGTCGATCGCCCTCCAGTTGGCTTCCACCACCTCCTTGCCCTTTTTGCTGTAGGATTTTTCGGCGGCGGACTTGATCTTTTCGATGGCCAGCTCGCGCGGCAACACCCCGGAAATCGCAAAGAAGCAGGTCTGCATGATGGTGTTGATGCGGCTCCCCATACCGGTCGCCTTGGCGATAGTGTAGGCATCGATCACGTAAAACTCGATTCTCTTGTCGATGATCTGTTGCTGCATTTTGCGCGTCAGGGTGTTCCACACCTTGTCCTGCGACACCGGCGTGTTGACCAGAAACACCGCGCCATCGGCGGCGTAATCCAGCATTTCATAACGCTCCAGAAATACCGGTTGATGGCAGCCGACGAAATTGGCATCATTTTTTCCGATCAAATAGGGCGAGTGTATTGCCTTGGGCGAGAAACGCAGGTGGGACACGGTTACCGCGCCCGCCTTTTTCGAGTCATAAACGAAATAGCCCTGACCGTACAGTTCGGTCTCTTCGCCCATGATCTTGATAGTGTTCTTATTGGCGCCGACCGTGCCGTCCGAGCCCAGGCCATAGAACAGACAGCGGTTTACGCCTTTGCTGGCATCGTTGCGGAAATTCGCGTCCCATTTCAGGCTGGTGTGGGTAAGGTCGTCGTTGATGCCGACGGTGAAGTGGTTCTTCGGCTGGTCTTTTTTCAGTTCGTCGAACACGCCCTTGATCATGCCCGGCGTGAACTCCTTGGAGGACAGGCCGTAGCGCCCGCCCACCACACGCGGCATGGTCGTACCATTTCCGGCAGTGAAGGCTTCGGCAAGTGCCGTCACCACATCCTTGTACAGCGGCTCGCCATCCGCGCCAGGTTCCTTGGTGCGATCGAGAACGGCAATGCGCTTCGCTGTGACCGGGATAACCTTGAGCAGTTCGGCGGCGGCAAAGGGGCGGTACAGGCGCACCTTCACGATGCCGACTTTTTCGCCGTGGGCGGCCAGATGCTCCACCGTTTCTTCGGCTGCATCCGCGCCAGAGCCCATCAGGATCACCACCCGCTCGGCATCCGCTGCGCCAACATAGTCATACAGATTGTATTGGCGGCCGGTAAGCTTGGCGAATTTATCCATCGCCTTTTGCACGATGCCGGGCATCGCGTCGTAATAAGGGTTGACCGTCTCACGCGCCTGGAAATACACGTCCGGGTTCTGCGCCGTACCGCGCAGCACCGGGTGATCCGGTATCAGCGCGCGGGCGCGGTGGGCAAACACCAGTTTGTCGTCGATCATTTCGCGCACCACTTCGAGCGGCACCTGCTCGACCTTGGCCACCTCGTGGGAAGTGCGGAAACCATCAAAGAAATGCAAAATGGGTACGCGCGATTCGAGTGTCGCAGCCTGGGCGATCAGCGCCATGTCCATCGCTTCCTGCACCGAATTGGACGAGAGAAAGGCAAATCCGGTCGAACGCGCCGACATCACGTCACTGTGGTCGCCGAAGATCGATAGTCCCTGTGCCGCCAGTGAGCGCGCCGCCACGTGCATGACGAATGGTGTCAGCTCGCCGGCAATTTTGTACATATTAGGGATCATCAACAGCAGACCCTGCGAGGCGGTAAAGGTGGTTGTCAGAGAACCGCTCTGCAGTGCCCCATGAACCGTACCGGCAGCGCCACCCTCGCTCTGCATGGTAATCACCTCGGGAACCGTACCCCACAGATTGGGTGTCCCGGCTGCCGACCATGCGTCAGAATATTCACCCATCGGCGAAGACGGGGTAATCGGATAAATTGCGATTACTTCGTTGGTCAGGTGGGCAATATAGGCAGCGGCTTCGTTGCCATCGATTGTTACCATATGCGGCTGATGCATCAAAAGCTCCTTCGGTCAGTATTGTATTAGTGTGTCCGGTTGCCCGGAGAATTAAGGGAACCTCTATAAATTCATTTTGCGGGCGAACCGCTGCGTCGCGTGCTCGCTCATTCCTCGCCTATCCATTTGATATGTCTCGTCATTCGCTGCGCGGCTCCTTGCGCTTCATCCCGCAAAAATGAATTTATAGAGGTTCCCTTACATGGGTTTTTAACCCAAATATTTCATACCCAAAGAGCGCAACAACCTCTTCGAAGTAAATTCGCGTGTGGTTAAACAGGATTTTTATTGATACAGCCCCACAAACGGGCACGAGGCCTCGCGGCAGACGAATGCGATGCCATAACCGGAATCTTTCGTATTAATCAAAAGGCCGACAGGCGCACAAGCACCCCGTCATTGCCACTACCTTCTTTAAAACTGCCATCAACGACACCTAGCGTAATAGTACACATCATTCAGTATTTTGTCTGTCGGCCTGAATTTCAGGCCGAACCTGAATATATCATCTGTTCTTGTTATCGACCATCTCCTGCACGATCGGCGCGAGAATGACCTCCATCGCAGACCCCATCATTCCACCGGGCACGACCAGCGTATTGGCACGGGACATAAAAGAGTTGGGGATCATGGTCAGCATGTGTGGAAAATCCACACCCCTCGGGTCGCGAAAACGAACGATCACAAAACTTTCATCCAACGTCGGAATATCGCGCGCAATGAACGGATTCGAGGTGTCTACCGTTGCCACACGCTGAAAGTTGATATAAGTTTTGGAAAACTGCGGGGTCACGAACTTAATGTAATCAGGCAAACGGCGCATGATGGTATCCACTGTCGCTTCAGTAGAATAACCGCGCTCCGCCTGGTCGCGATGGATTTTCTGGATCCATTCCAGATTGACCACCGGCACTACCCCAATACCCAAATCCACATATTTTCCAACGTCAATATTGTTGGCTTCATCGGTGACCAAACCATGCAGCCCCTCGTAAACCAATAAATCTGAATTTGCTTCAATATCTTCCCACGGCGTGAATGTGCCCGGTTTCAAGCCAGTCAAGCCAAAATGCTTATTGTGCTTATCGGCCTCCACATCGTTGTGCACGTAGTAGCGCCGTTTGCACATACCGGTTTCGCCGTAGATCTTGAACGTTTCTTCAATCTTATCGAAATGATTAGCTTCCGGGCCAAAATGGCTAAAGGTGTTATCACCGGCCTTGGCTGCCTCTGCCGCTGCCGCCTGAAACGCCATGCGATCCATATTATGTAGACCTGCGCCTTCGATGAAAGCCGCCTGAACCTGAACCTCGCGACGGAAAACATTCTCAAAAGCATGCCTCACCGCAGGGGT
>Ga0315281_10011182_pt1 | contig 12308 bp, 11 predicted proteins | sample YL17G07_0_MG_FD_204540 | JGI IMG/M metagenome (GOLD analysis project Ga0315281, IMG submission 204540) | Sediment microbial communities from Yellowstone Lake, YNP, Wyoming, USA - YL17G07_0 | ecosystem: Environmental > Aquatic > Freshwater > Lake > Sediment | place: USA: Wyoming | collected... | reverse complement strand
AAGATGTCGGGCTGTTATTTCAAAGGATGATAAAACAAAGCGCTGAAACCAGCCCTACTCATTATAAAAGTCTTGTAACATGAGCGAAGTGGAAAAGCCCATTTGAGGATTTCGTACACTTCAACCACGTGGCCGAACTGCCGGAAGTTGAACCAGATGGCTGATTCTCGTATTGCCTCTTGGAGTTCTGCTTCATTTCGGGAATGCTTGCATATCTTCAAGGCACAGGTTTTCCCTAAACGATTGTCAAACACTTTGAAAACTTGCCCCATTCCCCCTTCACCAATAAGCTCCATCATGCTGAATCTGTCAGAAGAAACCATGGCCATTGTTTCCCCTCCAATGTGCGTGTTTGGTCATATTACCGCGATTATTTTGCCGATCCCATAAAATATCTTCAGAAAGACAGAAACTTTTGGGGCTCCTGTCTCACCTCCTGCCTGGAATCTCACCCATAGACACCGGCCGGTGCCCCCCCTTGCCCTGGCGCCGACCTGCAACCCACAGATTTTTCTCTCTGGAAACCCAAACTCGGGGATAGGAGTCCCGTCCCCCCTGTCAAATATGCTCCGTGCGGAAATTTTTTCAAAATTTCAGTCCTGGGGAAAAAGACCCCCCCGGTGATGGGACCCGTGCCCAAAAATTTCAAAGCAAAAATATGGCCCCCCCGGGACCTGGCTCGAAATTTTCCTTATGTCAGAAATCCTTACGGTTTTGTGCTATAAGGGGAATACCTTACAGGTAAAGCCGATGATCGACCCCTTTAAAATCTATCTCCAATCCCTGCAAGCTGATTTTGCCAGGGGGAATGCCTCAGAGCATACCCACCGGCCCGCCCTCAAGACCCTCTTGGAATCCTTGGGGGAACGCCTCACGGCCACCAATGAACCCCGGCAAGTTACCGATTGCGGCAAGCCCGATATGGCGGTTTACCGTGGGCCGGTTCTCTTGGGGTATCTGGAAACCAAGGACGTAGGGATAAACCTGGACGCAGAGGAACGAGGCCCCCAGCTAAAGCGCTATCGGGCGGCCCTTCCCAACCTCATCCTAACCGACTACCTTGAGTTTCGCTGGTATGTGAACGGCGAACGCCGGGCCGTGGTATCCTTGGGCCACATGGAACGGGAAGGCCGTTTTAAGGCCAGAAAAGAAGACCTGGCCGCCGTGGGGGATTTGCTGACCCAATTCTTGGCCCTCAAGCTCCCGTCCATTGGCACGGCCAAGGAACTCGCCCTGAGAATGGCGAAGCTGGCCGGGTTGATGCATAATGCCGCCCTCAAGACCCTTGAAATTGAGCCGCCCACAGGGACTCTCAAGGGCTGGCAGGCGGCCTTTGAAAAGACCCTGGTTCCTAACCTCTCCCCAGAGCAATTTTCCGATATGTACGCTCAGACCCTCACCTATGGCCTGTTTGCCGCCAGGGTGACGGTAGGAGCGGGCCAGGACTTGCGCCGGGATACCGCCGCCGGGTTGCTCCCAGAAACCAACCCCTTCCTCAAGAAGCTCTTTTACCATCTGGCCGGGCCGGAAGTTCCCCCCACGGTCTCTTGGGTCATTGATGATATGGTGGCGCTTCTCAACGCCGCGGATCTTTCGGCGGTATTGGCTGATTTCGGCAAAGGCTCCCTGGAGAAAGACCCGGTAGTCCATTTCTATGAAACCTTCCTGGCTGCCTATGATCCGGAAAAAAGAAAAGCCAGAGGGGTTTACTACACCCCGGAGCCGGTAGTTTCCTATATCGTTCGGGCCATTGACCATCTTCTTAAGGAGCAGTTTGGCCGCCCGTGGGGGCTGGCCGACAAAAATACCCTCATTCTTGACCCGGCTTGCGGCACCGGCACCTTCCTGCATAGCGTCATTGCCCTGATTTATGACACCCTGTGCTCCCTGGGGCAAGTCGGCGGATGGAAAGGGGAAGCCGGATATGTCTCTAAGCACCTCCTGCCTCGGATATTCGGCTTTGAGCTTCTCATGGCCCCCTATGCCGTGGCCCATCTCAAGCTGGGGTTGCTCCTGAAGGAAAGAGGCTATGACTTCCCCCCAGGGCGGCGGCTGGGGGTTTACCTCACCAATACCCTGGAGGAGGGGATTAAGCAAACCGAAGTTCTGCCCCTGGCCGGGTTCATTACCGAAGAGAGCAACACCGCCGCCAGCCTCAAGAAGGAGGAACCCATTGAGGTTATCTTGGGGAATCCGCCTTATGCCGGGCACTCCGCCAATGCCAGCAAGCGCCGAGAGGTTGACCCCGTAACCGGCAAGACCAAAACGGTGCGCACCTGGATTGGCCGCCTTCTTGAGGATTACCAACAGGTAGATGGTCAGCCTTTAGGAGAGATACAACAAAAATGGCTCCATGATGATTATGTGAAATTCTTTAGGTGGGGGCATTGGCGGATTTCTGAGACGGGCCGGGGTGTCTTGTCCATGATTACCAACCACGGTTATCTGGACAACCCCACCTTCCGGGGTATGCGTCGGGCGCTCATGCAGAGTTTCAATGAAATCTATGTGCTGAACCTCCATGGCAACGCCAAGAAGAAAGAGGTATGCCCGAAGGACGGTTCCAAGGATGAGAATGTTTTTGACATTCAGCAAGGCGTGGCAATTGGGATTTTTGTCAAGAAGCCCGGAGACTTCGGCGAAGCACGGATTTATCACGCCGACTTGTGGGGGCTGCGGGAGGGCAAGTATCAAGCCCTGGCCGAAATGGAAATAAGGAGCACCCCCTGGCAGGAGCTTAAGCCTCGCCCGCCCTATTATCTCTTTGTGCCTCAGGCGGAGGACTTGTGGGCCGAGTATGACCTGGGCTGGCCGGTCAATGACATCTTCCTGGTGAAATCTGTGGGGATGGTGACGGCCCGTGACCATCTCACCATCAGGTGGTCACCGGAGGAGGTTTGGGACACGGTGCGGGACTTCGCCAGCCTGCCGGAGGAAGAGGCCCGTAACAAGTATAATCTGGGGAAAGATGCCCGTGATTGGAAAGTCACCCTTGCCCAGGCAGACCTAATTAAAAGCGGCCCCAATCGTGATAAGATTTCACCAGTTCTTTATAGAGCCTTTGATTTGCGCTTTACTTATTATACTGGACAAACAAAGGGCTTCATATGTATGCCAATGCGTGAAGTCATGCAACATATGCTGGCGGGGGAAAACTTAGGGCTTTGCTTCCATAGGCGTGAGGAAGTTCATGGGCCATACTCTCACTTTTTAGCAACCAGATATATTACAGAGCATGGCCTACTTTCCTCAAAATCTACGAATTCACAAGCGCCTCTTTATCTTTACCCATTCGAAAAAACCAGGGAAAAACAAATTTATCTTTTGAGTTCCATGGAGACCCGTCGCCCAAACCTCAACCCCAAATTTCTTGAGGCTATATCAGGCAAACTGGCCCTGGCCTTTATCCCCGATGGCCGGGGCGATTTGGCCGCCACCTTTGGCCCGGAAGACGTCTTTTTCTATGCCTACGCCGTTTTCCACTCCCCAACCTACCGGCAACGTTATTCAGAGTTCTTGAAGGGCGATTTCCCCCGCCTGCCGTTGACCGGGAATAAGGCCTTTTTTGCCGCTTTGGTGGGCAAAGGGGCGGAATTAGCGTCCCTTCACCTCATGGAATCCCCCCGCCTGGAAAAATTCATTACCCGGTTCCCCGTCCCCGGCCCCCAGGTAGTGGAAGGGGTGCGCTATGAGGACAGCGCCAGGCGGGTTTATATCAACTCAGAGCAATATTTTGAAGGTATCTCGCCTGATGTGTGGGCCTTTACCATCGGGGGCTATCAGGTCTGCCACAAATGGTTGAAAGACCGCAAGGGCCGCACCCTCGCCTTTGCCGACCTGCACCACTACCAAAAAGTGGTGGTGGCCCTGGCCGAGACGATCCGCCTCATGGCCGACATTGACGCCGCCATTGACGCCCACGGCGGCTGGCCGATTGACCTGGAGTCATAACCCTATCCAGATATAGCCCTTACCTTTCCAGAGGAACCACGCCATGAAGGTTGAAACTGAGTTTGAACGCCGCCTGCGGGAAATCCTCACCGAATACCCGGACATTGACCCGGCGCGGGCCGCTTTGGCCCTCAAGGGCCAACCCGAAGCCACTAACGAACAGATCGCCCAACTCTCCAAGGTAAGCCCCAAAGAGGCGGAGCGGGGCGCGCCGAAGCCCTCCAAGCCGACTTCGCCTACCTCAACCGGCCCGAACTCTCCGGGATGGAAGGCCGCCCGGAAGGTGGCAGAGTGGCTCCAGGAGAGAGACCCGGGGAGCCCGGTGGGGCAGAAGTATTTACAGCAAATGCCACAGAAGCAAGAAGAGGCGAGCCCGCCTACGGTGAGACTGGTGAACGAGAAAACCGGCCTGGTGGTTTATCCAAAGTTGGAAAAGGACGAGCAAGGCAACTGGCAGATTTCCAATCTCGACGAGGTGAGGGCTCTCCTGGGAACGCAGAAGGAGCCAGCCAAGAAGATATCACCGAAGTTAAGGCAGATGTTGAAAGAGAACTTGCTACTGAAAGAGACGCTATCTCTGGCGAAGGAAGCGCAGGGATGGGCGACCATGGCAGAAAGCGCTTTCTTGGTGCTGTCCCGCAAATGGTATGCCGATGTCCAAGAGGTCGATAAAAATACTGCCCTTCCTCGGGCGGTTGACATTCTTGCCTTGTCTTGTCTAATTCTCGCCGTGGAATGGGGGCATAAGTTCACCGAGGTGCCCCGGCATCAGATGGAGACCAACAGGGAAGCGGCAGCAGCCAACCGTAATCCGCCATGGTACGACTCTCTTCCTTGGGAACTTTGCCAAGTCCCATTCATGATGGTTGCGCCCTCTGAAACTATCGAGGTCGGAAGACTGACGGGGAACCTGGATCACCACGATTCCTCTATCCGATGCTGGATGATGGAGATTGGCTGGATGGCTCGCTCCTGGATGGCCGCCCCGGAGGCCATGCCACTCTTGCTGAAAAACCTGGCCGACACATTGGGTGGACCATTTAAGGCGGCGGGACTGGCCGCCGCGCTGGTATCAACGGCAGACGAGTTCTGGACCTTGGCGCGTGATTTCAAACACCATGATGACAGTTTTGCCGAGCAATACGCTCGCAGGCTCAAGTTGCTGGAAGAACATGGTATCTTCGATATACAGGCGTCTTTCTGGAAGCTTGAGGCGCAGTGCCGGAAAGCAATTGCGGACGCGGTACTCGGTTTGAGATTAGTGCCCCCGGGTCGGCAATAGATAATATATATATAATTGTATAGATAGTAATGATAAGAATATAGTGCTAAAATAATCAGAATTATTAGAAACGTTTAATATGAATATGTGAATTTTTTATTTTCATGAATTTTTTTTGCTGCCAAAGAAGAATTACCTGAAGTCCTGTTGACCGCCGCCATTTCTGGGTTATTAGCAGGTGGTAGAGGAAAATTCCTTAATGATTTAGGAGAATAATGGCATGGGCGGTCCTGGAAGCGGGGCTAAATGGGACAAAAAAGGCACAGTAGAAGATCACCTTTGTCTTGATGTGCGGAAGTTGCAGAGAGAGCACGGCGTAAAACCCGGAGATCAGATGACTGTTCAATATCAGTGGCGGCGAGAGCAGATGACCCAGGAAGTCATGGTTGATTGGACCGCCTGCAATTTTGGCGGCTACCGGCCCTGGCTTATTTGCATGAACTGTGGGCGGAGGGTGGCGGTCATCTATTTGAAGGGCAAATATTTTGCCTGTCGGCATTGTTATAATCTGACTTATACAAGTTGCCAGGGATTAGATAGCAGGTTCAGCAAGTTTTTACGAAATTATGATGGTTCTGGTTCTGGTGGGGCTGAGGACCTGCCCCTTTATGCCTTAAAAGGATTTTTTGGCCGGGAACGGAAAGAAAAGAAACGGCTTATAAAAGAACTGGACCGGAGACGGCGGGGGCGGCCATCCAAAAGGGCGTCTGAAGGGTAAGGCGAACTCCCCGGAGCCTTTAGGAGAGCGGCCTTATGAATAGCAAGAAACAAGAATTAAATTGGAAGCTGATTGGAGAATCGGAACATATCCATTATCTTAAAGGTGAAATCGAATATGTTGCCAAAAGAATCAAAGACTTAGATATGGCTGTTTTAATATCCGGTCCGAGTGGAACCGGCAAAGAGCTTATCGCCAGTGCTATTTCAGAGCAAGCAGGGCTTAAGCTGGTTCCAATAAATTGCGGGGCAATTCCACCGGAATTATTTGAACCTGAGCTATTCGGGTTTGAAAAGGGAGCTTTTACCGGCGCGGTTCGGCCCAAGAAGGGGTTAGTCGAGGAAGCGGAAAATGGGATACTCTTTTTAGATGAGATTGGAGACCTGGCACCTCATCATCAAGCCAAGTTACTGCGATTCTTGCAAGACAAGAGCTTCAAGCGCGTCGGTGATAATACTCAAAGGTCTATAAAGAATATTAAGATAATCTCTGCAACCAATAAGGACCTGGCAGAGGCAGTAAAAAAAGGGGATTTCAGGAAGGATTTATTTTATCGGATAAACCATCGTATTATTAAGACCATACCCTTGAAGGATAGGCGTGAGGATATTATATGTTTGGTTAATCATTTCGTCCATCAAACAAAAGTTAAGATTGATCCAAAGGTAAAATTCTTGCTTTATTCGTATGACTTCCCCGGCAACGTTAGGGAACTCGAAAGTTTAATTTATAGCTCCGATGATTTTGAATATGTACAAACCGCTTTAAGAAAAATTGTGACTTCAAATATTGGAATAGACGTGGAAGTTATCTCAAGATTCAAATCATTGAACGACTTTGATAATAACCTAAGTACAGACGATATGTTAGATATGACACATAAATGGAGACGTGAGGAAAGAGGTGAAGAAGAGCTATCATGGCGTGAAAGTTTGCTAAGAAATGTAGAGGCAAATGAGTTTTTTAGGGCAACTTTTTTTGCTGAAGAAGGTGAAGAAAACGATTGCTCCAAAATGGTTGGAGCCTATGAAATCTTGACGTTAATGCTGTGCCCTGAATTACCAAGGGATGATATTGCCAAGATATTGCATATCAGGCCAAAAAAATTATGGCCTAACGGCTTTAAGGAAACGTTTGGCTTCGATTTTTCTATAAAAGACGATATGTGGAACTATACCGAGCCCTTGAAGCTCTATCCAAGTTTTTCAAATTATTGGGCGCACATCCTTCGATCCAAAGAACCCAATCCCTAAAAATCTGCCTGCCTTTTAATTCATTCCCATTACCCCTCAAATCTGTTCCCATTTTTGCGAAACTCGTTCCCATCAGATTAATATCCGTTCCCTTATCCCTTATACCTTTTTTCATCACTTAATATTATCAATTATATCAACCACATATAATTATGGCATACTTAGTGCTTTTCTATGAGTTGCATCGTTAATAATTTTATTAGCCGCGTCAGGGGGGCTTTATGATGCTCAAGGCTTTGATTTATAGCAAAGGGCTTACCCAGTGGGCCATTGCGCAACGGTTAGGATGGAGCGAATCCCGTCTCAGTCGCTTCATTACTGGCCGACAAGTTCCTTCAGACGATGAATTCGTCGCCTTATCCGAGGTCTTAGCTGTTCCCGAGAGAAAACTTCGTCAACTCATTAACACGAAAGCCAATTAGCCTAACCTGAGCCGGGGAAAAAGCTAATGATAGACTTCCAATTAATCTTATCCGAAATTCGCCAACTCCGGGCCGAACTTCGAACTTCCCAACGCCGACTACTCCCGGTTGAGGCCGCGGCGGCCTACCTGGGAATCAGCCCAAAAACGATCAGAAATGGGCTGGGGCCAAAGGCGGCTAAGCCGTTTCCGATTCGGCCAGTGAGGGTCTCGGGCCGGGTTCTTTTCCGAAAAGACGACCTGGACGCCTTCATTGACGGCCTGGGGGCGGCGGAATGAAAACGACATCTAACCCCTTCCTTGATGCAGCCTTAAACTATGCCCGGCGAGGTTTGCCGGTTATTGCCCTCCATTGGCCCGAAAATGGTGGTTGCAGTTGTAAAGAAAAAGCCAAATGCGTAACCCCCGGAAAACACCCCCGATGGCATGAGGCGGACCTTCCTAATGGAGCGCACAGCGCCACTACCGATGAGAAGATCATCCGGCGATGGTGGCAAAGGTGGCCTAAGGCTAATGTCGGTATTGCCACAGGGCGAGTTTCCGGCCTGATAGTGGTGGACATTGACCCCAGGAACGGCGGCGACAAGAGCCTTAAAAGACTTCCGGGGAACCTTCCTATAACTCCCACCAGCAGGACCGGGGGAAGGGGTGAGCATTACTCACTGAAATACCCCGACAACGGCCATGCTGTCAAGAATGATACTGATTTTGCCGGATTCCCAGGGATAGACATAAAATCCGATGGCGGTTTTATCGTGGCTCCACCTTCTCGGCATATCTCGGGGGACAATTATTACTGGAAGATCAACCTTGAAACCCCGTTAGCTCCTACTCCTAATTGGCTTTTGGAATTAATCAAAAAGGAGAGCACCCCAGAACGTAAGGCCGCACCAGTGGGGGAAGTTATTCCCAAGGGGGAGCGCGTCAAAACCATTAGAAGTCTGGCCGGGACCATGCGCCGGCGCGGGATGAATGAACCGGCAATCCTGGCCGCCTTAGAAGCTATCAATCAAACTCAATGTTCCGAACCTCTCCCGGATTCCAAAATTAAGGACATTGCAAGATCATACGGGAAGTATGAGGCGGGAGAAATTACGGTTAAGGGAATCGCACCCGCACCCCCGGCAATTCAGTTTGTCAATGGTCGAGAGCTTCAATCCATCGAATTTAAAGAGCCCTCCTGGGTAGTGCCCGGAATCTTACCAGAGGGACTGTGTCTCTTATCGGCCCGGCCCAAAAAGGGGAAGACCTGGTTCGCCTTAAATGTCTCTGTGGCGAAATCGACCGGCGGCTGTGCCCTGGGTAAACCGGACCTCAGAGTTTCTCAGGGGAAAGTGGCTTACCTGTGCCTGGAGGATAAACTGCGCCGGACTAAAAAGCGATTAGAGATCATCTTAGGCGATGCTCCATTTCCAGAAGACCTAATCCTTGCCGAATCATGGCCCCGCCTGGACAAGGGTGGCCTGGAGGCCCTGCAAGATTTCCTAAAAGAGCACTCCGATTGCAAGCTGGTGGTGGTGGATTCATTCGCCAAGATCAAACCCATACGGCCCAAGAATGCCGATCCTTATGATTTTGATATGGCCGTAGGCGGTGCCCTGCAATCGCTGGCACAAGAGCACCAGATATGTCTGCTGATTATCTACCACAACCGCAAGGCGGAAGCTGAAGACCCATTAGATGAGGTGATAGGGTCAACGGGATTAACCGGCGCGGTTGACGCTGTGCTTATTCTGAGGCGGGGCCGCGGGCAGGCGGATGGAACTTTATTTGTCACAGGCCGCGATGTGGAAGAACAGGAACTCGCCTTGAAGTTTCATCCAAAAGAGGGCTTATGGGAACTCCTGGGAGATGCAGCCGAATGTACCATGAGCCATGAACGCCAGGAAATCCTTTCAATCTTGCGGAATGTGGGGCCAAAAACAGCAGCACAAATGGCTAATATTCTTCGTAAATCAAAAGATGCTACACGTATGAACCTTGCCAGAATGAAAACGGCTGGGGTCTTAGGGATAAACGAGAATGGCGAATATCAGATTATATAAAAATATATGTTCTCTCTGTTCTATGTGTTTTACCTGTTCAAGGTGTTCAGGGTGTTCAGGTCAAATATGAACAGGGGTGAACAGTTAGGGTGTTCGCGGTTTTAGGCGTTAACCATGCGGGTTGGAGGGAACCGGAACAGGTTGAACACCTATTTGTTAAGAACAGCGCTTTTAGAGGCAGACCATACCAAACTTGAAACAAATCAGACCGGGTCCCGAACCAGGATATTGTTGACAAGCTGTTGACCAAGGCCAGGAAAGCCAGCAATGGCAAGGGATTAAAACCGACATGCGGATACCGTATCCTTAGCTTGGGGGATTTATGGCGGCAATTCTCAGAATAGATACCCATACCCGGCGGTGAAAGGACAAGAAAACGGCGGTTTACCATTAGGAGCGCATAAAAATGGCTGAAAATACTATCACCACTACCCGCAAGGGCCGCTTTCAACTGGCGAAAATCATCGGGACCCGCTATCGCTTTGATCTTGATGAGGCTTGGTTTCACGAACTGGCGGAAGAACGGGAGCCTAATCGCCTTTGGTATGAGCGAATCCCTTGCCAAAAGGAATCTTTTATTGGCGTCCAATCGGTCAAGCCCCTGGTTTTCAAGCTCCATTCTACCCGGCCGAAAAACGCCAAGAAGATTTACGAGGCCCTAAAGAATACCCCTGGTTTTATCAGGGCTGACTTTGCTTTCGATGGTGAGGCGGAAATCTATTTTACCAAGGAAGCCTTGCCCACCGTGGCCGAATTAGCCGGAGCCAGGAAGAAAAGACAGCTATCCCCGGAGCAAAAGGCGGAACTGGTAAAACGGGGTTCGGCCAACCGTTTTAAATCTCAAATTGACGGGGTAGAGGACAGGAAAACGCCCCCAATTTGAGGCGATAAGGGGGAAGGGCATAGAATAGGCCCAGGTAGGGCGACAAAGAGAATTTACCATCAAGAACAGAGGCAGGGACAGCGACCGCGGCCAGCGCGCAGATGTTGGCTTTTCGGGGCGCACCTTGGAAAGGGCGGGGGAGTTTTTCACCCTGCCTATTTTTTATACGAATAATTAATCAAACATATTGACAATTAATATTAGTTGACTTAAGATAAGCCAAACAAGAGCAAGGAGCCTACCCTATGTCCGAGAACCAAGCCAAAGATAACCTTTTGACCCCGGAAGATGTAGCCGCACGGCTGCATATAAGCCGCTTGACTGTGGGTAATTGGCTTAGGAGTGGCAAGCTAAAGGGCGTGAAGGTAGGCCGCCTTTGGCGGGTCCGAGAAAGTGACCTGGAAACTTTTTTAAAAGGGGGTGAAAGGGACTAATGGCAATTTTAGCTGAGTGCCCACGGTGTCATAAGAAGCAGGCCGTCAAGAATCGCAACTGTGATTGCGGGGCGGACCTGGTGAAAGAGAAGAGGCTGCAAAAGGTCCGTTACTGGGTGAACTACCGTCTCCCCAATGGTAAACAGCGCCGAGAGGCTGTGGGGTATCTCATCGAAGAGGCCAGGGCCGCAGAGGGCAAGCGCAAGGCCCAAAAATATGAGAATCCCGGCATTCTGGAAAAAGTACCCGCTGAGAAAATGACCTTTGCCGAACTTTCAGATTGGTATCTTGAACAGAAAACCGTCAAGAAACTGGCTTCCTATCGGCGGATTCAGGCGATTTCGAAAAACTTCAATGAAGTTTTCGGTAGCCGGATCGTAAGCAGCATTAAACTGCAAGACCTGGAAGAGTACCAGGAGAAGCGGGAAGAGGAAGGCCGGGCCGCGGCTACCATCGACATGGAAATCAGCATTACCAAGACCATGGTAACTAAGGCATTCGATAACGACCTGGTGGACGGTAGGACGGTCAAGGCATTCCGGCGGGTCAGGAGAAAATTGAGACGGGGAGACAATGCCAGGAAACGGACCTTGACCGTGGAGGAATATCTCCTGCTGCTGGATGTGGCCGCCCCTCACCTGAAAGGAATCATCACCACGGCTTTTAATACCGGCATGAGGTCCGGAGAAATCCTGGGGCTGCGATGGTCACATATCGACCGGGAGAAAGGGGTTATCAGACTACCGGCGGACGTGACCAAAGAGAGCCGTGCCAAGGTGATCCCCATGAATCACCACGTTAAGGCGGTCCTGGCAGAACTCACCCGGACTATCCACCATGATTTTGTCTTCACTTATAAAGGCGAACCCATAGGGACTAATGGCGGATTCAAGAAATCCTTCCTCACGGCTTGCACAAGGGCCGGAATCCCCCAGGGCCACAATGAACCGAACGGGATCACCTTTCACGACATACGGCGCACCGTCAAGACCAATATGCTGAACGCCGGAGTTGATAAGGTGCATCGGGACCTGATTTTAGGCCATAGCTTGCAGGGGATGGACATTCACTATCTGGCCCCCTCTGAGGATGACCTTCACCGGGCCATGGAGAGATACACCGAGTGGTTGGATGGTCAACTTATTTTGGCAAGTGTTGACCAAAACGTTGACCAAGTCATAAAAAAAGGGCAGCCGATTTAGGCTAACCCCTTGAAATCATTTGGTGGCGGGGGACGGAATCGAACCGCCGACACGGGGATTTTCAGTCCCCTGCTCTACCGACTGAGCTACCCCGCCAACGGTTAAGTCTTTATCCCGGG
>Ga0315281_10011180_pt1 | contig 12310 bp, 13 predicted proteins | sample YL17G07_0_MG_FD_204540 | JGI IMG/M metagenome (GOLD analysis project Ga0315281, IMG submission 204540) | Sediment microbial communities from Yellowstone Lake, YNP, Wyoming, USA - YL17G07_0 | ecosystem: Environmental > Aquatic > Freshwater > Lake > Sediment | place: USA: Wyoming | collected... | reverse complement strand
TGTTGATGTTGTTTATGCATTTCAAGCGGGTAGAGATGTCAGAGTTATCGTAAGGCCGGAGGAGGTTGATGATGACAAATTAACCGTACTTGCTCATGATATTGCAAAAAGATTAGAAAAGGAAGCCGAGTATGCAGGACAGATTAAGGTTACAGTTATTCGCGAAACCAGAGCATCAGAAACTACCGCTGCGAAATGAAACGCCTTTTATTCCTTTTTATTGCCCTGAGCTTCTTTTTATTTTTGGCCTGGATTATATTTACTGGAAAAATTCATTTTTCCTTTAGCAAACAAAAATCTTCTTTTGAATTTAATGTACCAACTTCGACTTCAAATTTGCCTTTGCCATCTTTGTCACCTACCCCAACTCCGACCCCAAAACCACTAACATTCGCGGAAATGAATGCCCTCTATGGCCCATGTATACGGATGCCGGTTTTAATGTATCACCACATTCAGGATCGAGAAGTGGCCAAGGAAAAAAATCAATTGGCCTTAACGGTCACACCGGAATATTTCAGGAAACACATGCAATATTTAAAAGAAAGAAACTATTCAGTGCTCGGAGTAAATGACCTGGTTTCGTTTTTTGACTTTCAGACAAATCTTGGTGCAAAGAACATCTTAATAACTTTTGACGATGCATATGAAGATTTCTTTCAAAACGCGTACCCCATCTTAAGAGAATATGGATATAAAGCAATGGTTTTTGTTCCAACTGGCCTTATAAATAATCCCGGCTACTTAAATTGGGGAAATATTTTGGCGATGAGTTCAGGGGGAGTTTCCTTTGCAAATCATACATGGTCACATAAAAATGTCGGGACCAGTGAGGAAATATTGGAAAGGGAGATTTCTACAGCGGATTTACAGCTTTCTGAAAAGGGATTGAATTCTCCAAAGGTGTTTGCGTACCCCTATGGACTTGAAAACCAAAAGGCTGAGATTTATTTGCAAAAACTCAATTATAAAGCGGCTTTTACAACCAGGTCCGGCTCGGTACTTTGTACAAAACAACGCTATGATTTGCCAAGAATTCGTATCGGAAATGTAGAGTTATCAGGTTTAGGACTTTAACTATCGGCCCATACAAATTAAAATGGTTTTTTATCTGCTACGGAATTTGTCGTTTTTACAAAAACTTGACATTTAATTCTAGTTTAATTAAGCTATGAAGCTAGAATGACAAAAAGGGAATTGGTAGAGTTGGTCTCCAGAAAAGCTCATCTAACCAAAAAGGGCGCCGTTGAGGCGGTTGATGTTTTCTTAAGTGAAATAGGTAGAGTTCTTTCTAAAGGTGAAAAAGTTGTTCTTTCCGGATTTGGAACATTCAGGGTAATTTCCATGAAAGGCAAGACCGTAAAGATACCAAAGACAGAGACGATGGTTACGATTAAAGCCCACAGATCTCCCCGCTTTACTCCAGGGAAAAAATTAAAGAGGCAGGTTAGTCGTTGAGGCGTAAAATTTTGATTTTTAAGTTCACGTAGTATACTTTGCTGGTGGAAAAGGCAATTATTGTTGACCGGTTAGTAAAAAACTTTGAAATAACAGAAAAAAAACCGGGCTTTTCAGGGGCAATTTCTTCAGTCTTTTCTTCAAAGAAAAAGGTTGTACACGCGTTAAGAAGTGTCTCTTTCGCAATCCAACCTGGTGAATTGGTTGGCTTTATCGGCCCGAATGGCGCGGGAAAAACAACCACTCTAAAAATATTATCAGGTCTTTTATTTCCCACGTCAGGATTTGTTCAGGTTTTGGAGCATGACCCTTGGAATAGAAAACCTGAATTTTTAAAACAGATATCTCTTGTTATGGGACAGAAAAATCAGCTTTGGTGGGATTTGCCAGCTATTGAAACTTTTAAACTAAATCAGGCAATTTATGAGGTGCCCAAAAAAGAATACGAAAAAACACTGGAAGAATTAGTTGAACTTTTGGAAGTAAAAAAACTTCTAAATATTCAAGTAAGAAGACTTTCCTTGGGGCAGAGAATGAGGTTGGAGTTGATAGCAGCCCTTCTCCATAAACCAAAGGCCTTGTTTTTGGATGAGCCAACAATAGGTCTTGATTTGGTGGCGCAGCAGAAGATGCGTGATTTTATTTATGATTACAATAGAAAACTTGGGGCAACTATTTTACTTACCTCTCATAACATGGATGATTTGGTGGATTTAGCAAGACGCGTAATCGTAATTAATGATGGTAGGATTCTCTTTGATGGAGCTTTTGAGGAACTAGTCAACCGTTTTGCCAAAGAGAAAATTATTAAAGTATATCTGTCCAAAGAAGATGGAATGAACATGATCGAAAAAATCGGAAAAGTCAAAAAAATTGCTTTCCCCCAAGTAATTCTTTCGGTACCTAGATCAACAACAGCGGTTGCCGCGGCAGAGCTTTTGCAAAATTTCCCCGTCTCGGATTTAACAATAGAGGAAATCCCAATTGAGGAAGTAATCCGTAAAGTGTTTAGGGGCGAAACGGGTAAAAGATCCTCCGGTATTATAAAGAGCGGACATTTAAATAAAAAGGGAATATAAGTAATGAAAAAATATCTCTCGGTCTTTGAAATTTCCTATCAGCAAGAGTTTGCCTATCGACTTAACTTCATTATGTGGCGGTTCAGGAATATTATTCAGGTTTTCATCACTTTTTTTATGTGGACAAGTATCTTCGCAGGTTCAAATAAAATTATATTCGGCTATAGTAAAGAAAGAATTTTCACCTATGTCCTTGGAATCTTAATGGTTAGAGCTTTTGTTATGTCTTCCAGGTCTGCTGATGTTTCTGGAGATATCTCTCGGGGGGAGATTACGAACTACCTTCTTAAGCCAATTAATTATTTTGGGTTTTGGCTGACCCGGGACCTTTCAAGTAAGGTTTTAAATATGATTTTTGCACTAGTAGAAACGATAATTTTGTTTCTAATTTTAAAACCGGTCTTTTTTGTTCAAACAAATCCAATGCTGGTTTTTGCTTTTTTAGTATCATTGGCAATTGCCTTTTTTATTTATTTTAATCTTCTTTTTTTGACCAATTCTGTGCCCTTCTGGTACCCGGAAGTCGCCTGGGGTGCCCAATTTTTGTTTATGGTTGTAATTGCGGAATTTCTGTCCGGTTCACTTTTCCCGATTGATGTTTTGCCTGCAGTTGCCCAAGATATTTTGATGCTTACACCGTTCCCTTATCTAATTTATTTCCCTCTCCAGGTATATCTTGGAAAGTTATCAACGGCCATGATGCTAAAAGGAATTGTGATTTCAGGTGCATGGTTGGTTCTATTAGGATTTTGTTTAAATAAAATTTGGAAAAGAGGACTAAAAGCTTATACGGCTCACGGAAGGTAAAAATGAAGAGACTTTTTTACTACATAAGAGTTTGGATGATAATGAACAAAAATTCATTTATGTCAGTTATGACCCAAAGATTTGTATTTTTGATATTTTTGCTAGGCAAAATTTTTAGATTTATTACCTTCGGCGCGTTTCTTCTATTTTTACTCAAAGGAACAGGAGGTTTGGGTGGCTATAATATAAATCAAGTTTTATTTTTTTATCTGACTTTTATTTTTGTTGATAGTTTGGCTCAGGTGTTTTTTAGAGAGGTTTACAGGTTTAGACCGCTGGTTATTAGCGGTGATCTTGACTTGATTTTGGTCAAACCAATTAATGTTCTTGTCCGAGTCCTTTTCGGGGGAACTGACTTCATCGATTTGGCCTCACTTCCTATTATTCTCTTTTTCCTTATTAAAACCGGTCAAATTCTTAATCCTAATTTATTCCAAGTAATATTGTTTGTTTTATTGATGGTCAATGGCTTGGTAATAGCTATGGCATTTCATATTGCTGTCATCTCCTTTGGCATCATCACCCTGGAAATCGACCACACAATTTTAATCTATCGCGATCTTTTGACATTCGCCCGCTTTCCTATCGATATTTATAAAGAACCGCTTAAAAGTATTCTTACCTATATAATTCCTGTTGGCGTTATGATAACGATGCCGGCTAAGGCGCTAATGGGAATAATTTCTCCGTCGGGGGTTGTTGGTTCATTTTTATTTGGTGGCCTGTTTCTGTTTTTATCTTTGAGATTTTGGAACTTTGCTTTGACTAAATATACTTCTGCCTCGAGTTGACAATATGAATAGAATTCTTGTGGTTTGTGGACCGACAGCAACGGGCAAAACCTCTCTTTCCCTGCGTCTTGCTAGAAAGTTTGGTGGTGAGATTGTGTCAGCAGATTCTAGACAGGTATATAAAAAATTAGACATAGGAACAGGAAAGGATTTATTAAAAAATTCAAAGTATGACCCTAGGGGTTTTTACGAAATGGGTGGGGTAAAAATTTGGGGGTATGATTTAGTTGATCCCAAAAAGGATTATAGTGTAGGACGGTATTTAAAGTTTGCAAAGAAGACAATTTATGAAATATCGAGAAGTAAAAAACTACCTATTTTAGTGGGGGGAACAGGGCTTTATATTAAAGCAGTTATTGATGGAATTCCTACAGCATTAGTACCTACAAATAACGCTCTAAGAAAGAATTTAATGGATAAGAAAGTCCCGGAATTATTTGAAATATTGGCCCAATTAGATCCGATAAAAACAGGCTCTTTGAATATGTCGGATAGAAGTAACCCCCGAAGATTGGTTAGAGCAATTGAGGTTGCAACATGGAGGTTAGAGAAGGGAACTCGACGGGCAAAAGCTATAACAATGAAAAAAAATAAGAATATAGACACCCTTTTTATTGGTTTAACTGCCCCCAAGGAAAAAATATTGGGAAAAATAGAGAGACGGGTAGATAAAAGAATAAAAGCTGGGCTTATTAAAGAGATAGGGAGTCTCCTGGAGGGTGGCGTTAAATGGGAAAGCCAAGCAATGAGTTCATTAGGATACAGACATTGGAGAGGATATTTCGAGGGCCGAGTAAAAAAGGAAAAAATAATTGAGGATTGGAAAAAAGAAGAGAAAAGGTATGCTAAAAGGCAGATAACGTGGTTCAAGAAAGAAAAAAGAATAAACTGGTTTGATGTTTCCAAACCCGAGTTTGAAAAAAATGTGGAAAAGTTGGTAAAAAAATGGTATAAAATGGAGTAGATCTATGTTAAAAAAGATTGAAATTTCTCATAAAACAATAATCTTTACGGCGATGTTTCTTTTGTTGCTTTGGTTTTTGTTTTTAATTAGGGACATTATTCTTGGGCTCTTTGCCGCTCTTCTTATCATGGCAATTTTAAACCCCTTTGTAACCCGTCTTGCCAAATATAAAATTCCCAGAAGTTTGGCTATTTTTCTTACTTATATATTAGTCTTTGGAGTTTTAGGTTTCACAATTGCTTCGATTATTACTCCTTTAGTAGAAGAGACGGCAAGTTTTGCAAACGGATTGCCAAAATATTTGGAAAATCTTGGTGTTTTTTCTTTTTTGGGAGAACAGACGGCGAAGGATATTCTAACACAGGTAGTCAGCCTGCCGGGACAGGTTTTTAAAGTGGGGATTTCTATATTTTCAAATTTAGTATCTACCCTGGCTTCACTAGTGTTTGCTTTTTACCTTCTTTTGGCTAGGAATAAAATTGGCGAGCAACTATCCACCTTTTTGGGTGAAGAAAAAGGCAAAGATGTGGGTAGGGTTATTGACAAACTGGAACGCAAACTGGGGGCTTGGGCAAGAGGCGAGCTCATCCTTATGGTGTCCGTTGGGCTGGCCATTTTTGTGGGGCTTAAGATTTTGGGAATCCCCTATGCACTTCCTTTAGCGATTTTGGCAGGACTTTTGGAAATTGTTCCCTCTTTGGGACCAATAATAGCTGCTATTCCCTCGATTGTAATTGGTTTAGGAATATCTCCTGTCATGGGGTTAGCAACTACCGCCTTAGCATTTTTGGTACATCAGTTAGAGAACTATTTCTTAGTTCCTAAAATAATGGAAAAATCGGTGGGGTTATCGCCGATTGCCATTCTTCTCTCCTTAGCAATTGGTGCAAAGGTTGCAGGTATAGTGGGAATTCTTATTTCCGTTCCGGTTTTGGTTACTGTTCAGGTTTTATTTAAAGAATATTCGGATCGTAAATAAAAAAAGTGCAGACCTTTATGTTGATTGGCTATTAATTGTTCTATAACTAAAAAACCACCTTTATAGGTGGTTTTTTAGTCTCTGGAGGTTAGTAAGCCAGATTCTGTTTCTCGGCGATAATCCGTCTAATGCCCTCAAACCTCGAGACTCGGGAAGGCGTCCTTTTATCGTCTCAATCGGAGGTTGCAGCGGGGAGGATTGCCTCCCTCCTTCCGCTCTTGCGAGCTTTGGAAGGGTCCCTCGTAGCCCCTTGCGGAGCAAAGAGGACTTTTCACTCGTTCCATTTAACCTTTAGGGTCAAATAGTCGACATAGTCTCTGTTGCTCTAACTAGCCACAAGGTAAAAGTTTTCACCTCTACCTCATGTTCCTGCCTTTCGACAGGCACCCTGCCTTCTGCTGTCTGGACTTTCCTGACTGTAAGAGGATGCCTTGCGGCTACTCTTGCAGCCTAATCGCCCTTCCTCCAGAGTGAGGCTATTATACCACAAAACTGGTAACATTCTTCATTTTTAACAGAATTACAATTTAAGGTAAGACGAGTTAAAATGAAGTATGACTAGAGGTGGGGAAACTAATGAAATAAAACTTCACTCATTTAGCATTTGGACAATTTTACTTCGACAGTTTAAAAATCCCCTTCTTCTTATTTTTATTATTTCAACAATTGTAGCTTTTGCCCTTGGCCAGAAAGTTGAAGCTTTTGCGATTTGGGCAATTATGACAGTTTCAATAATTTTAGGTTTTACCAATGAATATCAAGCAGCAAAAGTGGTTAACGATCTTTTAAAAAAGATTTCTTACACCGCAACAGTAATTAGGAATGGGACTAAAGAAATTATTCCAGTTAGGGATGTAAAGCTTGGCGATACCGTCGTTTTATATCCGGGGGTAGTTGTGTCGGCCGATATAAAGATAACCAATCTACAAAATTTGGAGATAAATGAAGCGATTTTAACAGGCGAATCCCTACCGGCTGCCAAAAAAATCGGTGACAATGTTTTTATGGGAACAGTTGTTACCATAGGTTACGGTCAGGGGGAAGTTATTGCTATCGGGGGGGATACTAGGTTTGGCAAGATTTCTTCGGATATCGTCAAAGTCCGGCCGGAAACAGAATTCCAAAAAGGTTTGAGAAACTTTAGTTTAATGTTGGCAAAAATTGCTGTCATTACGGTTGCAGCGATAATTGTATTCAATTGGCTTTTTGGCAGGCCAATGGTTGAAACAATATTATTTTCTTTAACTATAGCGATGGGTATTACTCCGGAACTCCTCCCGCTTATCGTAACGATTAGTTTATCTTATGGAGCAAAAAAACTGGCTAGGGTATCTGTAGTAGTTAAACAATTGGTCTCGATTGAAGATTTGGGAAATATGGAAGTTCTTTGTACTGATAAGACCGGAACCCTGACAGAGGGAAAGATTTTCTTAAATTCGTACACGGATATTAAAGGAGAAAAAAATAATGAGGTTTTAAACTTGGCTTTAATTTGTAATTCAGCCGTAGTTCACAAAAAAATATTTGGAGATGCTATTGATACGGCCATTTGGGAATATGCCCAAGATAATGAATATGAGATTTCCAAAAAATACAAGAAAGTTTTCGAGACTCCTTTTAATTACGAAAAGAGATTTATGACGGTGGTAGTAAAAGATGGAGGAGAATACACATTAATCATAAAAGGCTCGCCTGAAACCGTTCTAGATAGATGCGCTATTTCAGCGAAGGAAAAAAGCAGTTTGATAAATCATTTTAAAGATTTACAGGTTGATGGAAATAGAGTGATAGCTTTAGCTTCCAAAAAACTTGAGAAATTTGATGGCAAGAAATCAGTCGACGAGAGTGAAATGGAATTTGCAGGCTATTTAAATCTTACAGACATTCCTAAAAAGGATGTGGCAGAAGCGCTCAAAAAATTTGCCCATTTGGGAGTCAGAATAAAAATTGTAACCGGAGACAATAATTGGGTGGCTGAAAAAATATGCCGTGATGTTGGATTTAATTTTAAAAAGGTTCTTTTAGGGGGGGATATTGAGAAAATGAGCGATAGTAAATTAGAAAACGAGGTTTGGCAAACTGATATTTTTGCCAGAGTAACGCCGATTCAAAAAACGAGAATTATTGAAGCCCTAAAAAAAGGAGGCCATACAGTTGGTTTTTTGGGTGATGGGGTGAATGATGGCCCGGCACTGCGAAATGCAGATATTGGGATTTCTGTTAATTCTGCAGTTGATGTCGCCAAAGATAGTGCTTCGGTTGTGCTTCTTAAGAAAAGCCTTTTTGCTATTGCCGATGGAATCAGAGAAGGCAGAACAATATTCAATAATACAATTAAATATATTTTAATGGGGACAAGTTCAAATTTTGGCAATATGTTCAGCGCAGCTGGTGCATCTATCATATTGCCGTTTTTACCCATGACTCCGGTTCAGGTACTTATAACCGATATGCTTTATGATACTTCGCAATTGGTAATTCCGACCGATAGTGTCGATGAAGAAGAATTGGTTAGACCTAAAAGCTGGGATATTGCCTATATTAAACGTTTCATGCTCTTTTTTGGTCCGATAAGTTCAATTTATGATTTTTTGACCTTCGCGATAATGTTTTTTATTTTCCGGGCAAGGAACAGCCTTTTTCAAACAGGTTGGTTTATAGAGTCATTAATAACGGAAATTATGGTTGTTTTTGTTATTAGAACGGCAAGACCTTTTATAAAAAGTAAACCAAGTTGGCAACTCCTGGCTACTTGCATTGGTGTAATTTCCATCGGGGTTTATCTTCCTTTTAGCCCACTTGCTAAATATTTGGATTTTACTCCTCTACCTCCATTATTCTTTATTTTTTTGATAATATTAACACTTACTTATCTGGCTTTGGTTGAAATAGGTAAAAATTATTTGAATAGGAGACGCATGATATAAAAATGAGATTAGTTGTCCAGAGAGTTAAAAAAGCATCCGTTAAGGTTGTTCCTTCAGGAGAGGTTGTTGGTAAAATTGGAAAAGGATTGTTTGTATTAGTGGGAGTTAAAAAGGGAGATGGGTTAGGGGATGCTGAGATACTTGCCAATAAACTTTTGAAACTTCGTGTTATGGCTGATAAAAAAGATAAAATGAATTTATCCTTGAAGGATATTGATGGCGAACTTTTGGTAGTTTCTCAATTTACTCTCAATGCCGATACCTCGGCGGGGAATCGCCCTTCTTTTATTCATGCTGCCCTACCTCACGAAGCAAAAAAAGTATATGATCACTTTGTCTCAGAGTTAAAAAGAGGCCTGCCCGCCGGTAGGCGCGTCGAAACAGGAAGCTTCGGAGATTATATGGAAATTGAAACCATTCTTGATGGCCCCGTCACGATTATTTACGAATAAGGTTATTCTCTTTCAAGAATTTTAATAGTTTGGCTTTGTTTCTATACCGTTGTCCTATGGAAACAAAAAGACGGTTTGTATCCGGCCAGTATTTTTTAGGAAGAACTTTTAATAATTCAATTTCCGTTTGTTCAGGTTTTTTTGTCTTCACCCATCCCAAAAGATTTGAAATCCTATGAACATGGGTGTCGACGGCAATTGCTGGAATGCCAAAGCTGCGGGTTAAGACTAAATTTGCGGTTTTTCTTCCTACTCCTGGAAGTACCATAAGCTGATTCCTTTTATTGGGTATCCTGCCTTGAAAATCCGTAAGGATTTTCTCTGCCAGTTTTTTTAGGTGCTTAGCTTTAGTTTTATAAAAACCTACGGGATAAATTAGCTTTTGAATTGATCCAGTTTTTAATTGGTTCAACTTCCCTAAACTGGAAGCTTTTTCAAAAAGTCTATTTGACGCTTCAAGCGTGACTACATCTTTTGTTCTAGAGGAAAGGATTGTGGAAACTAGGGCTCTATATTTGTCTTTGCCAAAAGCCTCAAGAGGTATTGGTTGATATTTTTTCCTAAAAATTTTAAATACTTTGGAGTAATTATTCATACACGTACGCAAAAGAGCTCTGCCATATGCAGAATTCTCTTTTGCATTCCAGTGTTCAAGGATAGATTAATTTCCTCCAATTCTGAACATTGTTGTACCGCAAACTTCACAAACGGCTTTTGTTGCTTTCTTGCCGTTTTTCATGGTGACACCCTGAGCATTCTTACCCTCTCTTTTTTCGCGACACTTTACACAATACATCATCAATCTTTCACCTCCTTTCCGAAGGACAGCGGAAGTTAAATTATTGTTTAATGTTCTTTAGAACGTAAACTCCTATTTTCCCTTCCAGGCCAAGTATATCACGAGCTCTAGGCACAGCACGAGGCTGACAACAGCAAGACTTCTTAAGATGTCGTGTTTAACATATTTGATTGAGGCTTCTTGTGCCGATATATCGGCACTATTTAACTTGCCAGTAGCTCGCGATTTAGCCTTGATACTTAATGAGGTTTGCCCCTTGACAGGAGCCTCGGTTGCCACTGATTCTTGGGAAGAATTCCAACTTAGCGTAAAAGGGTGACGGACGCTTTCCTTTTGTTTTTTGGTTCTTCTTTTGGACATCAAGTTACTCTATATCTTCTTGACACTAACTTTTCAAGATGCAAAAATGACTGAGTTAAAAAATTGCTCGCTTAGAAAGATGCAGTATCAAATAGTACTTTTAATTATCTTTGGGGTATGGCTTTTGGCTTTAAGTGTTCTTTTTTATTGGTCTTACGCGTTTTTTAGAAGACTAACTAAAGGGGTAAAAGAGAACGAATTAGCAAGGATCCTAAATAGGATTTTAAAAATACAAGGGGAAAATACTGAAGAAATAAAAAGAGTCGCAAGGGGGATTAGCAAACTCGAAGAGGATGGTAAAAACCACGTACAGAAGGTGGGAATAGTGAGATTCAACCCCTTCAAGGAGATTGGGGGAGACCATAGTTTTTCCTTAGCAAACTTGGATGGAAGGGATTCGGGAGTAATTATCACTTGCCTTCATACCAGAGAAAGGACTAGAGTGTATATGAAGAGTATTGTTAGGGGTAAAAGCGAACTTGATCTTTCAGATGAAGAAAAGAAAGCCTTAGCCAAAGCTATTAGGTCTTAGAGACGATTTGATGAAAAAAATTATAGACAAAGTGAATAAGTTGATTTCCACAAAACTGTTTATGGTGGTTATAAGTTTTTTAGGACTTTTTCTTCTTTCCACCGGTGTTTCAGTTTTAGTTTTTTCGTATTTGGTCAAAAAACCTGCGGTATCTCTTACTCCAGAAGAAATAGAGGGGCAACGTACCAAGATTAACCTTAATCTTCCAAAAACAGAGGAGTGTCCAATTAATGGGGCGATGTTTACAAAATCTGAGAAGGATATCTGGGAAACAAGACGTCCGATTGCGGCCATGATCGAAAATAATGTCGATTCCCGTCCCCCATCCGGTATTTCAAAAGCAGATGTTGTGTATGAAATTGTTGCCGAGGGTGGAATTACTAGATTCCTTACAATATTTTATTGTGGGGCTGCGGCGGGAGAAGTAAAGATTGCTCCGGTAAGAAGTGCGCGAATGTACTTTGTCGATTTTGCCTCAGAGTATGGTAAAGATCCTATTTTTATGCATGTGGGGGGCGCCAATAATTATTCCAGTAGCGGGGATACGGCAAAAGATGTACGTGCATTGGAATACCTTGAGACTATTGGTTGGAGGGTTCCAAAAGGGAATGATTTTGATACTACTTACGATTCCGGTTTCCCTGTTTTCTGGAGAAATTATGAAAGGTTAGATCACACTGTGGCAACGGAGCATACGATGATGGCCTCGCTTGACGCAGCTTATAACGAAGCGGACAAAAGAGGCTTTTCGGCAAAGGATTCTAAAGGGAATGCTTGGGATGCGAATTTCATTCCGTGGAAATTTGCCGATGGCAAACCGGAAGGCTCTCCAACAGCGACTGATATTAACTTTGGTTTTTGGAGTAATAAATCGGATTATGACGTCGAATGGAAGTACGATTCGGGGAAAAATGAGTATTTAAGGTTTAATGGTGGCAAGGAGTATGTTGATTTGGATACAAAGAGTCAGCTCACGGCAAAAAATGTAATTATCTTTTTTGCTAAAGAAAGAGGGCCGGTTGACAGAAACCTTCATATGTTCTATACAACAGTCGGTACGGGAAAAGCTTTAGTATTCCAGAATGGAAAGGTAATTGAAGGAACTTGGACAAAGGAAACTAAAATGTCAAGGACAAAGTTTTTTGACAAAGGTGGTAAGGAG